>Ga0182021_10002011_pt1 | contig 23701 bp, 15 predicted proteins | sample 612E3MmetaG_FD_120493 | JGI IMG/M metagenome (GOLD analysis project Ga0182021, IMG submission 120493) | Permafrost microbial communities from Stordalen Mire, Sweden - 612E3M metaG (Illumina Assembly) | ecosystem: Environmental > Terrestrial > Soil > Wetlands > Permafrost | place: Sweden... | reverse complement strand
CGGTTACTACATCGAGGTCACCAAGGCCAACCTGCACCTCGTCCCGGCCGATTACATCCGCAAGCAGACCACGGCGAACGGCGAGCGCTACGTCACCGAGGGGCTCAAGCAAAAGGAAAAGGAGATCTTCCACGCGGAGGAAAACGCCCTGGGGCGCGAGAAGGAGCTCTTTGCCCAGCTCGTCGCGGCCGTGCTCGACGAATCGCTCGCGCTGGCGCAAACCGCCGCGGCGCTGGCCGAACTCGACGTGCTCGCCGGCTGGGCGGTGCTCGCCCGCGAATGGGATTACTGCCGCCCAGAGCTCGATGAAAGCGATGTCCTCGAAATCGCCGAGGGCCGCCATCCGGTGGTCGAACAGATGCTGAAGTCCGAGCGCAACGGCCTGGCCGGCATGCAATCGTTCGTGCCCAACGATGCCCTCCTCGCGAGCGAGGACGCGCAGATTCTCCTCATTACCGGCCCCAACATGGCCGGCAAATCGACCTACATCCGGCAGGTGGCGTTGATCGCGTTGCTCGCCCAGATCGGCTGCTGGGTGCCGGCCAAGCGCTGCCGCGTGGGCCTGGTCGACCGCATCTTTTCACGCGTCGGCGCGAGCGATGACCTCGCCCGCGGCAATTCCACGTTCATGGTCGAGATGAACGAGACGGCCAACATCCTCAACAACACGACCGACCGCTCGCTCATCATCCTCGACGAGATCGGCCGCGGCACCTCCACCTATGACGGGCTGAGCATCGCGTGGGCGGTGGTCGAGCATCTGCACCGTGGCGAGTCATGCGGCCCACGCACGCTGTTCGCCACGCACTACCAGGAGCTCACCCAGCTCGAGCAACACCTGCCACGCCTGCGCAATTTCTCCGTCGCCGTGAAGGAGTGGAACGACGACATCGTTTTCGTGCGCCGCGTGGTGCCCGGCGCCGCCGACCGCAGTTACGGCATCCAGGTGGCGCGGCTCGCCGGTCTGCCGATCGGCGTCATCGACCGGGCGAAAACGATTCTGGCCAAACTGGAGAGCGACGACACCACCGTCGAGCTGCCCGCCCCGCAAGCGAAGCCGAAGAAGAAACTCACGATCAAGCCCGACGACGACACGCAGCTGAACCTGCTGTAGGGCGATTCGGTTTCCTGTAGGGCCGGACCTCGCGTCCGGGCCGTCCGGACAATTGCGGCCTGCCGGCGAGCGACAGCCCGGCAGTCCGAGGCGGGCGACCGAGGTTTTGTAGGCAGCGAGCTTGCTCGCGCGGGACGTATGGGCGCGAGCAAGCTCGCTGGCCTACGAGATTCCAGATTAGCTGGAACCTCCCCTCGCTCACGCTCGCGGCCACCGACAGACCGGCAACTGGCTGCACTCGCCAGTTACGTGACGCACCGGCCGGACTCGATGAAATCTTCCAGCTGGTCGGCCTTCTTGCTGTTCGCTTCCGCCAGCCAGCGCAGAATGTCGCGCACGGAGATCATCCCGATCACGCGGCCGTTTTCCACGACCGGCAGGTGCCGGAAATGTTTGCCGCTATGCAGGTCCATCACCTCTTCGATGGTCATGGAGGAAGGGATCGTGACCGGACTGCGGGTCATGACATGCGCGACCGGCGTGGTCTTCGGATCGCGGTCGGCCGCCACGACGCGCATGAGCACGTCGCGCTCCGTGAAAATTCCCACCAACACGCCGCCTTCCATGACGAGGACCGAACCGATTTTTCTGCGATTCATTTCCTGAACTGCTTCGGACACGGTGACAGTGACCGGAACGGAAAACACCGTAGCGCTTTTGCTTTCAAGCAAGGTAGAGACAGGGGCATTCATTTTAGGGTTGGGGTTGTTGATGAGGGCAGCTTACGCACGCGGCTCGGACAGACAATCCCATAAGCAGAAACCCGCTGTTCCTGGAATCGCCGGCCGGTCGCAAATGCCGGAGCCCGGAGACCCGTTTTCTCCGACGGCAGATGGGCGAAAACGGTCCCGTTTCCCGACAGACGGTCTTTTATCGCGCGGTAGATTTTCTTCTTACTTCGCGGGCGGGCTTCCGACGGGCGGCCCGCCGCCGCGGATGCACCTGACGGTCGGAACGCCGAAAACATTAGGGCACTCCCCTTGGCCGTAGGCAGCGAGCTTGCTCGCGCGGTTTTTCCAAGCGCGAGCAAGCTCGCTGTCCTACGAAACCCCGAGAAACCTGGAGCGCCTGTTATTTGCCCTTGCTGGGGCCACGCATGGCCCACAGTTGCCGGGCCTGCGCGATCATGCCCGCGAGCACGTCGGGTGTGACGGCCTGCTTGGGATCGTCGCCGATGCCGTGGCTCGGGCTGACGTGGGCCTCCACGCAAAGGCCGTCGGCGCCGTAGGCCACCGCGGCGAGCGCACAGGCGGGCACATAGCTGGCTTTGCCGACCGAGTGCGAGGGATCGACCACCACCGGCGCCCAGGTCTTTTCCTTCAAGAGCGGCGTGATGCTTTCGTCGGGATGGTTGCGATAGCCATCGAGGGTCGGGGCCGTGCCGCGCGGACACAGGATCACATTGGGATTACCGAACGACGCGATGTATTCCGCCGCCGAAATGAACTCGCTGATCGGCCCCATGTGGAGGCTGCGTTTGAGGAGCACCGCGACGTCGCGCTCGGCCACGGCCCGGCCGATGGCGCGCAGCAGCGAGTAGTTGAGCGCATTGCGCGCGCCGACCTGCAACACGGTCACGCCGGCGTCGAGCGCCAGTTTCAACTGTTCTTCGTCCATCACCTCGGCATCGACGGGCAGGCCGGTGCGGCGCGACGCCTCCATCAGGATGTCGAGCGACTTGGTGTCGCCTTGGAACGAGTACGGGTTGGAACGCGGTTTCCAGACGCCGCCCCGCAACGCGTGGGCTCCCGCCTCCTTCACCGCCGCCGCGGTTTCGTAGAAATAGTTCGGGTTCCTGGGGTCGATCGTGCACTGGCCCGCAATCACGAACAGCTCCCGGCCGAGTGTCACGCCGCCCACTACGATGCGATGGCTGGCGAGGTCCGACCGCCGGTCCATGAGTTTGAACGGCGACTGGATCCGGTCGATCCGATCGATGTAGTCGAGGCCCTCCAGCCGGTTGATCATGAGCTCATCGCGCTCGTCGCCGAGGATGGCGTAGATCGTCCGGACGGTTCCGACGATCGGCTGAATGTTGCAGCCGAACTCCGTCACGATGGCGGTGACTTCGGCGAGTTGCGCGGGCGTGAGGCGGTTGGCTTGCGGGAGGATCATGAAGGAAACGTCGGCCGCATCATGGAACATCGGCGCGCGGCGTCGCAATGGTATATCCAGCGCGCGGCGCCCGGGCCCCGATCTGGCGAGCCCCCTGAGTCCGGTCCCACGCCATGACCTTCCCCGCAAAAACATGCCCATGTCGAATGATACGTATTACGTATCATTCCGCGGCGTGCACCACCTGCGTTTTAATGGTCAAATTCCGGCGAATGATACGTATTACGTATCATTCCATCTGAGAAATGCCGGATTTCCAGCCGTGAATTTGACCCGGTGATTCCGGCGGCTCATCGTTGGCCAGGGGCAGGCGCGGCGTCGTGCGCCTGAGGCAACCATCCGCCGGTGTTCGACTTTCGCGATTATTCGTTTTCCTTTTGGCCAACAAACTCCGAATTAAAACCCGCCATGAAAATCCGACCGATCTTCTGTCTCGCCCTGTTGTTGGCCGCGTTCGCCCCCGCGCTCGGCGCCGCAGATTCCACCGCGCCCAAAGCGAGTGCGCCCCCCGCCGACCCAGGCACCGCCTGGGATTTGACACCGCTTTATCGCGACGAAGCCGCCTGGCGCGCCGCCAAGGAACACGTCACCGCGAGTCTGCCGAAAATTGGCACGTTCGCGGGTCACCTCGGCGACAGCGCGGCCAGCCTGCGCGCCGCGCTGGATCTGATCTTCGACCTGCGCAAGCAGCTTAACCGGCTCGACGTTTACGCCTCCCTCAGCTCCGACGAGAACACGCGCGACTCGGCTGCCCTCGAACGCGCGCAGGAGATCAACCTGGTCGAAACCGATTTCTCGCGCGCCACGAGTTTCCTGAACCCGGAGATCCTCGCGGTGGGCGACACGAAGATCCGCGCGTTCCTCGACGCCGAGCCCGGGCTCACGCCCTACCGGTTTCCGCTGATGGAGATTCTTCGCGCCGCGCCGCACACGCTCGGCGCCGAGGCCGAGGGCGTGATATCCGCCGCCAGCCTCATCACGGGCGCGCCGAGCTCGATCTACGGCATCCTGGCCAACGCCGATCTGCCGTGGCCCACGATCAAGTTGTCCGACGGCACCGCGGCGCGCCTCGACCAGTCCGGTTACACGAAATACCGGGCGGAGCCCAATCGCGCTGATCGCCAGGCCGTGTTCGAGGCGTTCTGGAAAACGATGCGCGATTATGAGCGCACGTTCGGCGTCGCGTTGTTTTCGCAGGTGGAGGCCGACTGGTTCCGGGCCAGCGTGCGCAAGTATCCCAGCTCGCTCGCCGCCGCGCTCGACAACGACGATGTGCCCGAGGCCGTGTACCGCACGTTGGTCGCCGAGACCAACGCCAATCTCCCCACCCTGCACCGCTATTTCAAACTCCGCGGCCGGATGCTCGGCGTGTCGGAAATGCACTATTGGGATATCTATCCGCCGATCGTGAAGCTCAACAAGACGTTTCCTTACGCGACTGGCAAGGCGCTCGCCATCGCCGCCGTGCAACCACTGGGCACCGGGTACGCCGCCGATTTCGCCGCCAATCTGAACGGCCGTTACACCAGCGTCTACCCACAACCCGGCAAGCGCGCCGGCGCCTACATGAACGGCGCCGCCTACGACGTGCACCCGTTCGTACTGATGAACTACAATGGCGACTACGAGTCGGTGTCCACCATGGCGCACGAATGGGGTCATGGCATGCACTCGCTCCTCGCCAGCCGCGCCCAGCCCTACCCGACCTCCGACTACAGCATCTTTATCGCCGAGATCGCCTCCACCCTCAACGAGGCCCTGCTGCTCGAAAACATGCTCAAGGTCGCGTCGTCCGACGAGGAACGCCTCTACTACCTCGGCAGCGCCCTTGAAGGCCTCCGGGCCACGTTCTTCCGCCAGGCGATGTTCGCCGAGTTCGAGCTGGCAATCCATGAAGTGGTCGAGAAAGGCGGCGCGCTTTCCGGCGAGCGGCTCAGCCAGATGTACGGCGACATCCTCCGGCGCTACCACGGCGATGCGCAAGGCGTGTTGAAAATCGACGATCTGGTGACGGTTGAGTGGGCCTACATTCCGCACTTTTACCGCGATTTCTACGTGTACCAATATGCCACCTCGATCGCCGCCTCGCAGGCGTTTGCTGAGCGCATTCTCCAAGGCACCTCTGGCACGGTCGAAACCTACCTGAATCTGCTCAAGGCCGGCGGCTCCGATCACCCGTACGATCTCGTGAAACGCGCCGGCGTCGACCTCGCCACGCCGGAACCGTACCGTGCCCTGGCAGCGCGCATGAACCGGATCATGGACCAGATCGAGGCCATCCTCGCCAAACAGGGAAAATAGGGAGAAGCGGGCCGGGTCTAACGCATTTTGGGTGCGAGGTTCGTCGCATCGCCGATCTGGTGGAGCGCGTTGTCCTCAACGCGCTTGCCGAGTCCCGCCGCAGAAGAAGCGCCTTGGGGACAAGGCGCTCCACCGCGGAACGTAGCCGCGCCGGTTATGGCGCGGAGTCCGTCTGCTGGCGATGTGCGGCTGCAGTTCAGGGCTTTCCTAATTACCGTAGGCAGCGAGCTTGCTCGCGCTCTGACATACCGCGCGAGCAAGCTCGCTGACCTACGAAATACGGAGTTTTTAGGAGTGCCCTCCAAGTTGAACAGCCACATCACCATCTTGATTATTGCCCAAATTCCAAAGGCGGCACACCCAGACCATTCGCCACGGCGGGGACAACCGATTTCACCTTGATCCTGGATCAGGAGGTAGCCGCGAGCGCCAGCGAGTGGACGAATCACCACTCGCTGGCGCTCGCGGCTACTGAAGCCCCAAATTCTAGGAACGCGTCTGACCCTACGGCTGCGGGGCGCGCGCCGCCGCCTTGCCCAGCCGCTCCTCGCGCAGCTTCTGCCACTTCGCGAGCTGCTCCGGGGTGAGGATCTCTTTCAATTGCGGCAGGACGTCTTCACGCATGGTCTTCAACTTTTCCAGTTTCTCCGGGCGCGTCAGGCTCTGGTCATCGCGCAGAGCTTTCAATTTCGCCCATTCCTCCTGGAGAATTGGCTTCAACTGTTGCTTCTGTTCGTCGGTCAAGCCCAGGTCCTTGGCGACCTCCCGCATGCGGGCACGGATTGCCGCGCCCCGTTCGTTCTGGCCGGGCTGGGCGGCGACCGGCGCCGGTTGGGCAGCGACGGCCGGATCCGCCGCGCGGGCGAACGGTTGAAGACTCAGCACACTGGCTAGCGCGGCCGCGGCGAACACCACTGGTTTGATCGTTTTCATTGATCGATTTTTTCTCTTCAGGGTGATGATTGGAGGATTTTCGGCGCCGCCTTTACGCAGCGTCCGTGCCAGCAGACGCTCCAGCACCGGCGGAGGTTACGCCCAGACCTATCCACGATCCGATGGTTCGTAGCCACGAGCGTGAGCGAGTGGAATCGCGGGCCTCCACTCGCTCACGCTCGTGGCTACAGTTCGGATCCGCCCCGGCTGAGGCGTCAATGCCGCAGCACGGTGTCGAATTCCTCCGGGAGCGGAGCGCGGGCCGCGAAATGAAACGGCCGCCCGCCGAATTCGTAGTCGAAGTTGGTTTCCCACGAATGCAAAAACAGCCGCTTGAGGCCGGTTCGTTTGGCGAACTCCCGGTTGCGCGCAAAGTCGCCATAGGTCGCGTCGCCCACAATCGGCAGCCGGCGCAGGGCACATTGGACGCGCAGTTGATGGCTGCGTCCGGTGTGCGGTTCGAGTTGGAGGAGCGCGATCGGCGGCGGCGCCGCCCGCTGTTGCAACAGCTTCATCTGGCTCTCGCACGGGATGTGGCCCGCGCCGCTGGTGCGCACCCGGCCGGCCTGCTTGGTCACGGCGAGACGGTCGCGCCAGACTTGCGCCGGCACCGCCGGCAAGCCGAAGACGAGTGCATGGTAGACCTTGCGAATCTGCCTTCGCTTGAATTGCGCCCGCACTTCCCGCGCCAGCTCCTCACCGGAGGCCGCGAGGATTACGCCGGAGGTGGCGGAGTCGAGGCGGTTGAGCAGCCAGAGGCGGTGGGTCGCCATCGCGTCGCCCTCGGCGGTTTTCCACTGGTAGCACTCGCTCTCGAGGGAATAGTGGGCCGTGAGCAACGCTCGCGGCTCGTCTTCCGCCGAGTTCGGATGCGAGAGCACGCCGGCGGGCTTGTCGAAAGCGACCAGACCGTTGGCGTCGCGCGTCAACACGGTTACGCCGCGGCCCAGCGGCAGGGCCGGCCAGAACTGCCCGCCGGGCGCGCTCACTCGTAGATGAATTGCCACGCCAACTCCTGCTCCTGGCCCAGCAACGCGATCATGTCATCGGTCCACTTGCCGTACGGCGCGCGCTCGGTGATGGAACTTATGCAAATGCGCTCAGCCTGCGGACCGGCGGTACCGGCATCCACGCTGACAATCCGCGCGATATTCCCTTCGGAATTGATGACGAACTTCACCAAGATGATGCTGCCCCGGGGCGGCCTGATGTTGCTTTGGTCGTTCAATTTGTCGAATTCCATCTGCACCGCGTCGCACATCCGCTGGAGATAGACCCCGTAATTGCTCCACCGGGCGTCGACTGCCATCGGACCGATGTTTTTCGTGCCGATCAGGTTCTCGGAAAAAATCGCCGGTCGCACATTCCGTTGGTTGAGCACCTGCCGGACTTGCGGATGTTTCGGATCGATGGTGGCCATGCTGCCGGGGGCGCCCTGAATAAGCGGCGCATCCTTGGCTCCCTCGACTTTCTCGGCCACCGGTTCGGCGTTGGCCACGATCGGGGCGATACCGCCGCCGAAGTTGTTGGGATTGTCGCCTTCCGCCTTTTCGAAGCCGGGCAACGGATTCTGCTCGCGGCGCGACTGCGGGGTGGGCTGTGCGACGACCGGTGCCACCGGTTGGGGCGGCGCGCTCGGCACGGGCAGGGTCGGCTCGTGCAACTGGCCGGTCACGATCTGTGTGGATTCGATATCCTTGCGCCCCGCCATCTCGGGCCGGTCGCCCCCGGTCTTTTTCGCCGGCTGTTCCTGGGCCGCCTGTTGGTTCTGCGCGCCGAAATTGTTGGTGTTGTCCGGCAGGTTTTCCGGCGCGTCGGGATTGGTCTCGACGAACTTCATCGGCGGCGGTTTGGCCGCCGGGGCCTTGAGGTTGACGAATTCCTCCGGCGCCATCTCGATGTTGAAGGTCCGGTTGCTCCCGGCTGGCCGCGACGCATACGCGCCCGACGTGAACGAAGTGTCGAACGCCTCGGGCATCAGCACCAGCAACACCAAGTGCACGAGAAGGGTCGCCCCCACGCCGATCTGCACCGAACGCGTATCGGGATCATCCGACAAGCGCGGCACAAACCTGCGACGCGAAGTTCGCACGGCGGGCGGGAGCGGAGACAAAAAATTCATGTGGTGGAAACTGGAACTCCAGCTGAAGATACGATATTCATTGGTAAGTCCGACAGGTTCCTAGCAGACCCGCCTGAGTCAAAATTTGTTTCGTCACTTCGAGCGGAAGACCGACGATATTTGTAAAAGACCCCTGCCAGCCAGCGATCAACCGCTCGCTGTGCTCCTGGATGGCGTAGGCGCCGGCCTTGTCGAGGACATGCACACGGTCAAGATAGGCATCGATGGCGGTTTCGTCCAGTGGCTTGAACGTCACCTCGCTGGCCACGCCTTCGTCGCGGCGCAACCCGGCGCTCTGGCGCCGCAAGGCCAGCCCGGTGAACACCGTGTGCGTGCGGCCCGCCAGGCGGCGGAGCATGGCGCGGGCCTCGGCGAGATCGCCCGGCTTGTTGAGCGCATGGCCGTCGAGGAAAACCGTCGTGTCGGCGCCCAGCACGAAGGCGTCGGGGTGCCGCACGGCGACCCACTCGGCCTTGAGCGCGGCGTTGTGCGCCACCATCACGCGCGGGTCGGTGGTGGGATCCTCGTGCTCGGTGACCTGCGCGACGAGGGACTCGAAGGCCACGCCGAGCTGGGCGAGCAATTCGCGACGCCGCGGCGAGGCGGACGCGAGGATGAGGCGCGGGCCGCTCAAGCTGCGCCCTCCTGTAGCGGCAGTCTATGCCCGCCGGTTTTCCTCGGATGGTCGTCTCGGCGGTCATAGACCGCCGCTACCGCGATCGCTTTGTCGATCACTCCGTCTTCTCCTGTAGGATCGTCCGCACGTCGCCTTTCACGCGGGCCAGTTCCACGCGGGCGAGGTTGTACTGAAAGACCGCCTCCACGAGTCCGTCGCTTGCCTCGGCCAGTTGATTCTGCGCGTCGATGACCTCGCGATTGTCGGCCGCGCCGGCCTCGAACCGGTTGCGAGCGAGCCGGTACCCGTCCTCCGCGAGGTGCAGGCTCTTCTCCGCCACGGCAATCTGGGCATTGCGCGAATCGGCGTCCTGCGTGGCGAGCCGCAACTCGGCGCCGATCTGCTTCTCGAGGTTGCGGAGCTGCAGTTCCTGCGCCCGCTGCCGGGAAAGCGCCAGCCGGCTGTCGGCGCTCGTGCGCAAACCGTCGAAAATTGGCAGGCTCACGGTGGCGGCGGCGGCCCAGGCGGTCTTCTGGGCGCCGTCGCTGAATTCCATCGATGCATAGCCGTATTCGCCGGTGACCGAGAACACGGGCAGCCGACCGAAACGCGCCGTCCGCAGATCGAGCTTCGCCTGATCGAGCGCTTTTTGCGCCCGCAGGTAATCGGCGCGAAGTTCGAAGGTCGTGCGCTCGCGGCCAAACGCGTATTCGCCGGCCGCCACCCGCCGGACGACGAAATCCTTGAGATCGAGCGGCTGGCGCAGGTCGAGATCGAGCAGCCGTTTGAGCACCAACTCGCTCGCCACGACCGTGGTCTGGTGCTGCAACCGCGCCAGTTGCGCCTGGGCGACCAGCGCCTCAGCACGCGTTACGTCGATCTGCGTCACCACGCCGGCCTCGAACAGGTTTCGGGCGAGCGTGAGGAGCCTTTGTGCCCGATCGATGTTGGCGTCGAGCACGACGATGCGCCGGAGGTTCCGCAGATGCGCAAAATAACTCTCGGCCACCGTCGCGAGCATGGATTGGAGCGTCGCCTTCGCATCGAGTTCGGCCACCGCCACGCCAGTGCGGGCGGCCCGCCAGGCGGAAAATTGCTGCGGGTTGAGCACGGCGAAGCTGCCCGTGAGCTTGCCATAATAACTGTTGGACGGGGGGCTTGGCACCGCGGTGTTGTTGGCGATGGTGACGACCGCGGCCCGGCCCTGCAGCGCGTGCACACCAATGTTCGGCAGCACTCCGGAGCGTTGCTGGTTCGCCACCGCGACCGCCTGGGCCGCGGCTTCGCGGCTGAGCAGCACAGTGACGTTGGCCGAATCCGTGAGCCCCAACGCCTGCTCCAGAGTAAGGTTGAGCGGTTCTTCGGCGCCGACCGCCGAAAATCCACTGCAAAGGGCCAGCAATGCCAGTATGCGCAGCTTATCCATGGGAACCGGTAGGCAACGGGGGAGATGCGCCCGGCGCAAGCCTCGGAGTTGTCATACCGCCAAAACCCCTCCACGTTGCTTCTTTAATCCCGCTTCCATGCGCATCGGTCTCGCCCAACTCAACTCGACCGTCGGCGATCTTGCCGGCAACCGCCGTAAGATTCTCGACGCCTATGCGTCGCTCGTGGCCCAGGGCGCGGAACTCGTGGTTTTCCCGGAACTGATCGTCTGCGGCTATCCGCCGCGTGACTTGCTGTTCAAGCGTCACTTCGTGCCCGACACCGTCGAATCCCTCGCGCAAATCGCCGCCGCCGTGGGCGACGTCCCCGCGCTCATCGGCACGGTGGAGCCCAATCTTTCCGGTGAGGGCCGGCCGTTTTTCAACGCCGCCGCCTTCTGCCACCGCGGTCGCGTCGGCTCTATCGCGCCCAAGTGCCTGCTGCCCACCTATGACGTTTTCGACGAGGACCGCTATTTCGAGCCCGCCGCCTCTCCGACGGTGATCGAGCACGCCGGACGCCGCATCGGCCTCACCATTTGCGAGGATATTTGGGGGCACCCCTCGGTTTCGACGCGCCGCCTCTACAACGGTCTCGACCCGGTGCAGCAACTTGCCACCCAGCGTTGCGACCTCATGGTCAACCTCTCGGCCAGCCCGTGGCACTATGGCAAGGGCAGCTTGCGCCAGCTTCTTGTCACCGATGCGGCGCGAGCGCTCGGCTGCCCGGTTGCCTACTGCAACGCGGTCGGCGGCAATGACGAATTGATCTTCGACGGCCGTTCCCTGGTGGCCGACGCCCAGGGCCGCATCCTTGCCGGCTTCGCCGCCTTTCGGGAGGACCTGCGCATTATCGATGTCCCGCTGGCCGCCTCTCCGCTTTCCGCTCCCCGCGCCCCGCTTTCGTCTCCCGCCGTCTCCGGTCTGCCCTCTGCCATCCGCCGTCCGCCGTCTGCCCTTGCTCCCTCTTTCGCCCAGTCCGACGTCAAGGACATGTTCGAGGCGCTCGTGCTCGGCCTGCGCGATTACGCGACCAAAAGCGGTTTCAAAAAAGCCCTCGTGGCGCTATCGGGCGGCATCGACTCCGCGCTCGTCGCCGTGATCGCCGCCGACGCGTTCGGCGCGGCGAACGTGATCGGCGTCTCCCTGCCCTCCGCCATTTCCAGCCAGCATTCGCGCGATGACGCGCGCACCCTCGCCGAAAACCTCGGACTCCGTTTCGAGACCATTGCCATCGCCGAGGTCGTCGCCGCCGGGGAGGCCGCGCTCGGCCCGGTCTTCGCCGGCCGCCCGCGCGACGTCACCGAGGAAAACATCCAGGCCCGGGTGCGCGGAGTGCTGATGATGGCGCTCTCCAATAAATTCGGGGCGCTCCTGCTCACCACCGGCAACAAGAGCGAAGTCGCCGTGGGCTATTGCACGCTCTACGGCGACATGTGCGGCGGCCTCGCTGTGATCTCCGACGTCTTCAAGACGCAGGTTTATGAGCTCGCCCGCTGGATCAACGACGACGCGCGCGGTGCCGGCCGCACGCCGCCGATTCCGCAAAGCTCCATCGACAAGGCCCCCAGCGCCGAACTGCGCCCCGGCCAGACCGACCAGGACAGCCTTCCCCCTTACGATCAGCTCGACGCGATCCTGAAAGGCTATGTTGAAGAAGGTCTCTCCAGCCGCGATCTGATTGCCCAGGGATTCCCCGATACCGTCGTCAAGGATGTGGTGCGCAAGGTCGACCTCAACGAGTACAAGCGCAAGCAGGCCGCGCCCGGCCTGAAGATCACGCCCTTGGCCTTCGGCGTCGGCCGCCGCATCCCCATCGTCCAAAAATACGTGAGCTGAGGGAAGCGAATTGCCCGAACTAAGAAAATTAGCGTCAATTAGCGAGAATTAGCGGTTTCCAGAATGCCTTTCCCGATGACCGCCGAACAACTTTCCCCTTCGCCCTCCGCACAGTCTGCGGGTTTTGCTTCGAACTACATTTCTAAACCGCTAATCTTCGCTAATCTCCGCTAATTTATGAGCACAGAACCACTCCAGCAGGAAGGTTACGACTTCATGGCGGCAGCCTTTGAGGTCTATAACGAAATGGGCAACGGCTACACCGAGGACATCTATCAAGAGTCGCTTGAGGATGAATTACTGGACCGCAAAATACCATTTCTTCCTCAAGCCGAGCTGACGATTCACTACAAAGGAAAGCCTCTCCGCAAAAAGCTCCGGCCTGATCTCATGGTTTTCGGAGACATCATCGTCGAGCTGAAGGCTGTTTCCGCGCTCACGTCGGAGCACGAAGCCCAGCTGTTCAATTACCTCAAGGCCACCGGCAAACCAGTCGGCTATCTCGTCAACTTCGGCTGTCGTGAGAAACTCGAATGGAAGCGTTTTGCCCGCACACGAAAATTAGCGCCGATTAGCGAAAATTAGCGGTTTCCCTCCCCTTCATGACCTCCGAACAACTTTTCGCCCGCGCCAGGGAGCTGATTCCCGGCGGCGTCAATTCGCCCGTCCGCGCCTTCCGCTCCGTCGGTGGCACGCCATTCTTCGTCAAGAGCGCGTGGGGCGCCACGCTTGTCACCGTGGACGACCGCGAGTTGATCGACTTCGTCTGCACGTGGGGCCCGGCCATCCACGGCCACAACCACCCGCGCATCAAAGCCGCCATCGCCGCCGCGCTCGAAAACGGCACCAGCTTCGGCACGCCCAACCCCTACGAGGTCGAGATGGCCGAGCTCATCGTGCGTTTCGTACCCTCGATCCAGAAGGTGCGCATGTGCAACAGCGGCACCGAGGCCACCATGTCGGCCGTCCGGCTGGCCCGCGGCTTCACGCACCGCGACAAGATCGTGAAATTCGCCGGCTGCTACCATGGACACTCCGACTCGTTGCTGATCAAGGCCGGCTCCGGCGCACTCACCCACGGCTACCCCGACAGCGCGGGCGTGCCGGCGGCGTTCGCCCAGGAAACGATCGTGCTGCCCTACAACGACCGCGCCGCGCTCGCCGCCGCCTTCGCGGCCAACCCGCAACAGATCGCCGCCGTCATCATCGAGCCCTATTGCGGCAACGTCGGCTTCATCATGCCCGACGCGGGCTACCTCGCCTGTTTACGCGAGATCTGCACCCAACAAGACGCCGTGCTCATCTTCGACGAGGTCATGACCGGCTTCCGGCTCGCCCAGGGCGGCGTGCAGGAACTCGAAAAGATCGTCCCCGACCTTACCTGCCTCGGCAAAATCATCGGTGGCGGCCTGCCCGTCGGCGCCTTCGGTGGGCGCGCCGACATCATGGACTGCCTCGCGCCGCTCGGGCCGGTCTATCAGGCCGGCACGCTCAGCGGCAATCCCCTCGCCATGGCCGCCGGCATCGCCGCCCTCAGATTGCTCGAGGAACTCGATCCCTACGCACAGCTCGACCGCCTCGGACGGCAGTTGCGCGACGCCGTCCTCGCCGCGGCGCGCGCCAAAGGGATCGCCGTCCAGGTGCCGCAGCGCGGTTCCATGTTCAGCATTTTCTTCAATCCCGCACCGGTCCGCGACTACGCCACAGCGCTCCTATCCGACGCCAAGATTTTTGGCCGGTTCTTCCACGCGTGTCTGGCCCAGGGCGTTTATCTCGCGCCCAGCGCTTTCGAAGCCGGCTTCCTCAGCACGGCCCACGAAGGCCACGCGATCGATCGCGCCTGCGAGGTGCTGACTCAAGCGATCCGGGAACTGTGACGTTCACCCCCGGGTCGCAATCGTCAGGGAACTGGATTCCGTTGAGTGTTCCCAGTCGATTATCTTCCGCCGGCCTTCCCTCGTCTCGCCACCAATGAACTTCCTGCAAGTAGCCAGCCCTGTAGCGGCGGTCTATGACTGCCGATTCAGCGCAATGTATGCCCCGGCGGTCATAGACCGCCGCTACAGTTTCGGCCTGCTCGCTTTCGCTGCGTTCCTTTTTCTCTCCGCTTTCCGCTCTCCGCTTGCCGCTTTCGAAACGTTGCCGCTCGACGCTTTGCGTCCCGGCATGAAGGGCGAGGTCTGGACGGTTTTTCAGGGCACCGAACCGGAACCGTTTGGCGTCCAAGTGACCGGCATCTTACGCAATGCCCTCGGACCCGGCAAATCGCTGATCGTTTGCGAACTCACCGATCCCCGCGTGCAGCCAATGGGCGCCACCGCCGGCATGAGCGGTAGCCCGCTCTACATCGACGGCAAGTTCGTCGGTGCGCTGAGCTACCAGATCCAGCGTTTCGAAACCGTGCGCTACGCGGGTTTCACGCCCGCCGCCGACCTCGCCGAAGTGAGCAACAAAGTTGCCCCAGCGCCGGTCGCCGCCACGATCGCTGCCCGGCCACTCGAAAATCAAAAATCGAAAATCGAAAATTTCTCGCCCTTCACTCCCGTCTTCACCTTCGGCGGACTTTCCCCCGCGGTCGCCGAATTGATGACGCCGCATTTTTCCGCCATCGGTCTCACCGTCGCAGCCCTCGGCGGATCGCAAATCGAAAATCCCAAATCCAAAATCGAAAATCCACCGCTTCGCCCCGGCAGTTCCGTCTCCGTCGCCCTCGCCACTGGCGACATAACCCTCGCCGGCACGGGCACTGTCTCCACCGTCGACGGTAATCGGGTGACGGCCTTCGGCCACCCGCTGCTGACGCTCGGCGAGGTCGCCCTGCCGATGTGCGCCGCCGAAGTCGTCATAATTCTGCCGAGCAGCATGCAATCGTTGAAGCTGGTCAACACGGGCCCGGTGATCGGCACCATTCGGCAGGACCGGCTCTCGGCGGTCAGCGGCACGCTCGGCGCCGGTCCGGCCATGATCCCGGTCGAAATCAACGTGGCGTCGCCCGGCGGGCCGGCGCGCACGTTCCATTACAATGTCGTGCGGCAGCCTTACCTCACGCCGGCCATCGTCGCCGCCGGTGTGGCGCAGGCCATCCTCGGTTCCAATGATGGTGGCTTGTCCGAAGGCTTCCGTCTGAACAGCAACATCGTTTTCCCCGCCGGCCAGTCACTCAACGCGCAGACACTCTATCCGGGACCGCAGGCGTTCGCCCTCGCGCTCAACGACTTTCTCCAAAGCCTCAGCGCCAGTCTGCTCAACCCCTACGAGAAAACGTTCCCCGACCGGCTGACGTTTGCGATCGAACCGCTCGCGCAGAATCCGCTGGTGACCGTCGATCTGTTCCAGTTGTCGCGCACCACGGCGCGCGCCGGCGAAACGGTCGAGGCCACGCTCGCCTGGCGCGATTTTCAGGGCGCCACGCACCGCGAAGTGCAGCGCTTCGCGGTCGATCCCGCCTGGACGGGCAAGACCCTCGACGTGGTGCTCGCCAATGGTCGCCAGCTCGACGAACTCACCGGGCGGCCGCGCGTGCGGCCCGCGGCGCAATTCCGTAGTTTCGATTCCTATCTCGCCGCGATGCGCGACGATCGCCGCAACGACGGCGCGTATCTGGCCGTGCTCGAAAAATCGCCGGTCTTCACCGATCAGGATGTGCCCACCGTGGAGTTGCCCGGCACGTTCGAGCGCATCGCCCGCACGGCCGACGAAGCGCGCTTCCAGCGCCGCGACACCCTCGTGCCGCTGTGGGAAACCCATCTGCTCGCCGACCGCATCGTCTCCGTCCTCGCGCACCGCCCGTTGCAGGTGACGGAGTGAGCCGACGGAAGACGTCTGACACGAATTCTCGATATGCATTATTCCAACTCACGGAAACTTTCGACCATTCCCGTAGCCACGAGCGTGAGCGAGTGGAAGCTCCAGCCTCCACTCGCTCACGCTCGTGGCTACAACCTGGGATCGAATCGCACCCGGTCCAGGTTGCTTCCCGCACCAGCGTCTTGGTTCCTTTTCGTGTCTTTCGTGTGTTTCGTGGTGACGCCCGTCTTTCTGCGCGCCGAACCGCTCTCGAAGAGCCTTGCCGTCGATTTCTTCCGCGACGTGCCGAGCCGCAACCTGAAGGGACTCGCCACGCGCTCCGACGGCCGGCTCGTGCCCGGACCGGTGCTCCGCGAACTCACCGGCCCGGTGCCAGCCGAGTTGCTCTGGTGTCTGGAGCGCGGCGCCACGCCCGCGCAGTGGTTAGTCGGCACCGGTCCCGACGGGCGGATTTTGGAAGTCACGGTTGATCTCGCGGCCGGCAGCTACGCGACGCGGCCCGTCGTCAAACTCGACGACGCGCAGATCTTCGTCGTGCGTCGTCTGCCCAATGGGGCGTTGCTCGCCGGCACCTCGCCCAAGGGCATGCTATACCTCGTGCGCGACGGCCAACCGGTGGCGCGGGTCGTCCTGCCGGTGGATTCCATTTTCGATCTCATGATTCTCCCGGAGGAGAACCAAAAATCCGAAGCACGAATCTCGAAACCCGAAACAAAGGAATCGAAATCACAATATCCGAAACCCGAAACCCGGAACTCGGGGTCCGAAACCCAGAACTCGGAACTCGAAACCCGGAACCAGTTTGCCCTGGTCGCAACGGGCAATCCGGGCCGCATCTACCGCGTCGATCTCGCGAAGTTCGCCACCACCGGTCTGAGCGCCGACAAGATCACCGATGGCAAGCAACTCGCCGAACGCGGCGTCACGGTGTTTGGCGAAATTCGCGACCGCAACGTCCGCCGGCTCGCCCGCCTTTCCGACGGGCGCATCGTCGCGGGTTCGTCGCCCCACGGCAATATCTACGCCTTCCCGCGCGACGGGGGCGCCCCAACTTTCCTGCAGGAAAACCGCGACGCGGAAGTCACCGATCTGCTGCCCCAGCCCGGCGGCGGCCTTTATGCCACGATCGTCTTCACGCCCGCGCCGGCCGGCGAGGCGCGCATCATCCGGTCGCGCACGCCCAGCCCAACTCCGGCGCCCGCCGTTGGCACCCCGCCGCAAGTCCCCTCTCCTACCAGTCCCGGCAACGCGGCCAACCCCGAATCTCTGCCGCCCGATGTGCTCGGCTCGTCGACGCCGGAGCGTTTCACCGGCCGGAGCACCCTCGTGTGGTTTCCGCCCAACGGTTTTCCCGAGACGCTCGCCAACCGCGGCAACCTCGCCTTCTACCGGATGCTGCCCTGCGGCGCCTGGTTTCTGATCGCCGGTGGCGAACAGGGCGACGTGCTCGGTTACGATCCGATTACGAAGCAATCGCTCACGTTCGCGGGCAGCGTGGCGGCCCAACTCAACGATTTTGCCGCCCTCGCCGGCGACCCCGACCGTTTCCTGGCCATCAAGAACAACGCGCCGGGCTTCGCGCTCATCGATTTTCGCGCCGCCGCACCGCGCGAGGCCGAAACCCGCCGCCTCGATTTCGGTGTGCCCGCCACCTTGGGTGAGCTGCGCTTCGACCGGGTGCGCGGCCTCGCCCCTGCAATCATCGCCGTCGAGGCGAAGACCAGCAACGGCACCGACGAGCTCGAAGGCTGGAGTGCCTGGACACCCCTCGTGTCCGACCACGAAGAGGTGCTGGTAAGCGTGGGCTGGCACCCGGCCGATCCGCTGCGCGGCCGCTACGCGAAGCTCCGGATCAAGTTGCCTGCCGCGCCCGCCGCCGACGCCGCGCTCGATCGCGCCGCGTGGTACCACCTGCCCCAAAATCGCCGCCCGCAGCTCGGCGAGTTTCGCATTCTTTCGCCCAATTTCGCGCTCGAACCCGCCACCGAACAAACACCGTCATCCGTCGTCACCCTCTCGCAACTGCTGAGCGGAGGCACCGGCGGCAGCGACGCAGCCGACAAGCGTAAAAATAACTTTCTCAACAGCCGGGTCGTGCCCGCACCGGGCACGCAAGTGGTATTGTGGACCGTCACTGATCCCGACGGCGACAACGTCGCCTGCACATTTTCGCTCCGCCGCGAGGGCGACACGGCGTGGACCGATGTGGCCGTAAACGTCCGCGAGCCCTACGCGCAGTTCGAAGTTTCGCACCTGCCCGAAGGCGTGTATGCCACGCGGCTCGTCGCCACCGAGCAGGCGCCGCGCCCGCCGGCCGGGCGGCTGTCGGTCACCTTCGAGACCGACGAACTGGTGATCGACCGCACGCCGCCCGAATTGATCGAAGCCACCGCCAAACGCGTGGGCGACCGCGTGGTGCTGACCGTACATGGTCGCGATGCCCTGACGTTGCTAATGGGTTTCGAGGCGCTGTTCAACAACGGCGTCAAGGACGACATCGAGCAGCCGGTTGATGGCATCCGCGACAGCCGCGAAGAGACGTTCGTGCTCGATGTGCCGCTGGCCAAGGTCGCCGACGCGACGAATGTGGAGATCACGCTTTATGATTCCGCCGGCAACGGCGCCTCGCGCCGGCTGACATGGTGATGCGACCGAAAAATCGAATTTGGTAGGTAGCCACGAGCGTGAGCGAGTGGACCTTATGATCCTCCACTCGCTCACGCTCGTGACGACGGGAAAACGACCGTCGACAGCAAGCGGAACATTCACTTCCCCGGCCCGCCCGAGTTTGTCACGTAATACGTGACAAACTCATGCTTGCGATTGGAGTATAGCTGTTTCCAAACAGCATGTTTGTCACGTAATACGTGACAAACTCCTGAGGGAGCGCGGGCGGGTGTTACCCGGCGGCAGGGTCGGCCTTGGGGTCGGGCGCCGGCTCTTCCGGGGGCTGGTTGAGCAGGAGCCAATACATGCCCAACTGGCGTACCGCTTCGGTAAAACTCTCGAAGTTCACCGGCTTGACGATGTAGCTGTTCACGCCCGCCTGGTAGGAGCGCAAAATGTCCGTTTCCTCACGCGAGGACGTGAGCACCGCCACCGGGATGTTCCGCGTGCGCGGATCGCGCTTGAGGCGGGCCAACACCTCCAGCCCGTCCACCTTGGGAAGTTTGAGATCGAGCAGCACCAATCTCGGCCGTTTGCTGATAAACGCGCCCGGCGCATCGGGCCGGCCGAAGATATACGCGATCGCTTCCGCCCCGTCTTTGACCCAGACCAGCCGATTGGTCAGGTTGTTCTTTTTGAGCGCACGCATCGCCATCTCTGCATCGCGCGAATTGTCTTCGACCAGCAGGATCTCGAGGGAGCCTGACGAAGGTGAATCGGCATTTTTCATTCGCGGGGGATTTGCCGGGAACCCGGGCCGTCAGGCGGGACGATTGGGCGGGTTCGCCGCGTCGAAGGGAAGCGGGATGACGGTGCCGATGATGGGAGCGGGCAACTGCCGCACCTCATGCAGCGTGGCGAGCAATCGATCGCGCGTGAAGGGTTTGTTGATGAACGCGGCCAGCGCCAGGGCCTCAAGATTCTTGATGCTGGACCTTTCGCCCAATCCGCTGATGCCGACGATCCGCACCGCAGGTTCGATGTGGCGCAGTACACGGACCAGCGAAGGTCCGTCCATACCAGGCATAATCATGTCAGTGACGACGACCGCGATCTCGGCCCGGTGCTGCACATAAAGGCCCACCGCCTCGGCCCCCTCGACTGCGGTCAGGACACGATAGCCGTAGCCTTCCAGGACCCGGCGCATGACATCGCGCACCGCCACCTCGTCGTCCACCAGCAAAATCAGTTCGCCCTCGGCCCGGGGCAGCTTCGCGTCTTCCGGCGGCTCCGCGTGTTCGCGCGCCGCGGGGCTGGCGGGCAGATAAAGCTCGAAGCAGGTGCCAATACCCACCTCGCTTTTGACGCGTACAAACCCGCCATGGCTGCGGGCGATCCCCAACACCGTGGAAAGCCCCAGACCGGTGCCCTGGCCCGCGGCCTTGGTGGTGAAGAAGGGTTCGAAAATCTTGTCGAGATGCTCCGGCGCGATCCCCGTACCCGTGTCGGTGACGCGCAGGCGGACATACGGCCCGGGCGCCGCGCCCGGCGTCATTTGGGCGAAGGATTCGTCAAGGGTGGTGTTTTCCGCGGCGATCGTGAGCTTGCCGCCCCCGGGCATGGCGTCGCGGGCGTTGACGCAGAGATTCATCACCGCCTGGTGCAGTTGGGTGGCATCCCCCATGATGATCCACAAATCCGATGCGATGTCGGTTTCGAGCCGGATATTTTTGGGGAAGGTCTCGCCGGCGATCTCCGCCATGTCGTTCAAAACATGCCGGAACTGGAGGGGCATGCGCTCGCCCTGGACGCCGCGCGCGAACGTGAGCACCTGCTTGACGATGTCGGCCCCGCGGCGGGCGCTGGCCTCGATGGTCGTGAGCAGTTTCTGACCCAATTCGGTTTGGACGCTCCCCTTCATCAAGGGCATGGCCATGAGAATGGGCGCGAGCACGTTGTTGAGATCGTGCGCGATGCCGCTGGCCAGCGAGCCGAGACTCTCCAGGCGCTGCGCGCGCAGGAATTGGGCTTCGAGCTGTTTCTTTTCGGTGATGTCGCTGTCGATCGCGATGACCGAGCGGGCCTGGCCGTGTTCGTCGCGCACGAGCGTCAGGCGCGAAAAGACCACGATATCATCCCCGGCCTTGTTCAGTTGATGCCGTTCGCCCGACCAGTTGCCCCGCTCGAGCAGGAGGGCATCGACATCCTCGCCCGGCACGAGGGACTGGGAAAACAATTCTCGGGCGTTGCGGTGCAAGACCTCGGCCAGGGTCCAGCCGTACAGCCGCTGCGCCCCGCTATTCCAAAAGAGGACGGTGTGCTCCAGGTCGCACACGTAGATGGCGTCACTGGCCTTGTCGAGCAGCGCGGCCTGCTCCCGGATTTTTTCCTCCGCGCGTTTGCGTTCGGTGATGTCCTCCTTCGCGGCCAGGTAATGCGTGATCTTCCCCGCAGCGTCACGGATGGAAGAGATCGACACGCTTTCCCAAAACAGTTCGCCGTTTTTTTTGCGGTTGTGGAATTCGCCCCGCCATTCGTGGCCGGTCGCGATGGCGGCCCAGAGCTTGCGGTACTCCTCGGCGGGCGTCTCCCCCGATTTCAGGATCCGCGGATTCTGACCCCGCACTTCCGCCAACGGATAGCCGGTGATCTCGGTGAACTTGGGGTTCACATACTCGATTTTACCCCCGGTGTCGGTGATGACGATGGACACCGGCGCCTGGTGGACGGCGTGGGACAACTGGCGCACCTGATCCTCGGACTGGCGCCGCGCGCGCCGCACCTCGGCCTCGCGCAGTTCGCGCGCCACCGCCGGAGCCAATCGCGCCAGCCGGTCCTTGCCCAGATAATCCTGCGCGCCCGCCCGCATGGCTTCGACGGCCACCGCCTCGCCGACCGTGCCCGAGACCAGGATGAAGGGCAGATCCAATCCGCTGGCCTTGACCAGCTCGAGCGCCTTCAGGCCGGTGAAGTGCGGCATGGCATAATCCGAGAGCACAACGTCCCACCCCGGCTGTTCCAAGGCCTCCCGCAGCGTCCGGGCGCTATCCACTCGTTTGTAGGTCACCAGATAACCGAAACGCTGGAGCTCGCGCACGAGCAGTTCGGCATCGGTCTGCAGGTCCTCCACGATCAGCACCTGCAGGTTTTTTTTGGCCGTCGGTGTCTCCATAGGATTCTCGTCCGGGGCGATCATTTGCGGTGCACGGGCAACGTGAAGAAGAAAGTGGCGCCCTCGTCCACTTTGCCCTCGGCCCATACGCGACCGCCGTGGCGGCGGACGATTCGCTGCACCAGGGCCAGGCCGACGCCGGTGCCCTCGAACTCTTCGTCGCTATGCAACCGCTGGAAGACCCCGAAAAGTTTGTCGGCGTACTGCATGTCGAAGCCGGCGCCATTGTCCTTGACGTAATAGACGTTTTCCGGCCCCTGCACCGCGCCGCCCATCTGGATCTCCGCCACCTTCCGGGGGCGGGTGTATTTGACGGCGTTGCCGAGCAAATTCACCAGCACCTGGCGGATCAGCGACGGATCCGCGTGCGCCAGCGGCAACGGCGTCAGGCGCAACTTCAGGCGGCGCTTCGGTTCATGCTCCGCCAATTCCTTGAAGATTTCGCGGGCCAGCGCCGTGAGATCGACCTCCGCGGGTTGCAGGGCGCGCCGGCCTAAACGCGAGAAGGCCAGCAGATCGTCGATCAACTGCCCCATGCGCTGGCCTTCCTTGCTGATGACGTCCAGCACCCGCCGGCCCTCGGGATCGAGCTCCTTGGCGTGGTCTTCCACGAGGATGCGCGTGAAGCCGTCGATGGCGCGCAACGGCGCGCGCAGATCGTGCGACACGGAATAGCTGAAGGCCTCCAGCTCGTTGTTGGTGGCCTCCAGCGCCGCCGTGCGCTCGCGCACCCGGTGTTCCAGCTCGGCATTGAGCTGGTGGATCGCCGTCTCCGCCCGCCGGCGCTCGGTGACATCCATGCCAAACGAAATTGCACCCACGATCCGGCCTTCTTCGTATACCTCGCTGTTTTGCCAGACAATGAGCCGCTCCTCGCCCGACTTGGTCAGGACCGGATTTTCGAAGCGCACCGGCAGCCCGCCGTTCAACAGGCGCGCGAATTCCGTCCACGCTTCCGGATAGCGGTCGCGCGGCACCACTGTTTCATACCAGTTTTTTCCCTCCAGCTCGGCCCGCGTGTAACCGGTGGCCTGCTCGGCCGCCTCGTTGAAGAGCATGATGCGCCCATCGGCATCCAGCCAGACAATGATGGTATTGGCCGTGCGAATCAGGTTTTCCGCGAACTCTTTCGCATCGCGCAATTCGATCGCCGCCGCCTTGCTCTCCGTGATGTCCTGAATCGTCCCGATCATGCGGAGCGGGTTGCCCTGGTCGTCGAACTCCAGTTCGCCCAGGCCGAATACCCAGCGCTCCTGCCGGTCGCTGGGCCGGACAATCCGGTACTCCTTTTCGAACCGGTTGTGCCCCGCCACGACATGCTGTTTCAGATACTGGTCCATCTCCTGCCGTTGCTCCGCCGCCACCAGCTCGAGCCAGCCGTTCAAGTTCTTAGGGTAGTGTTCATCGATGCCCAGAATTTCGTCCAGGGTTGGCGAGCACGTCCAGGCGTCGGTCAAGAAATTGCACTGGTACGAGCCCAGGCGCGAAACCTCCTGCGATTTGCGCAGGGAATACTCGCTGTCCCGCAGCTTCTGTTCCGCCAGTTTGCGCTCGGTGATGTCGAACTGGATACCCTGGGTGCCGATAACCTTTCCGTCCGGGCCAAAAACGGGCATCCGCACGACGTGCAGGTACTGTTTTTCTCCGGTTG
>Ga0182021_10002010_pt1 | contig 23710 bp, 22 predicted proteins | sample 612E3MmetaG_FD_120493 | JGI IMG/M metagenome (GOLD analysis project Ga0182021, IMG submission 120493) | Permafrost microbial communities from Stordalen Mire, Sweden - 612E3M metaG (Illumina Assembly) | ecosystem: Environmental > Terrestrial > Soil > Wetlands > Permafrost | place: Sweden... | reverse complement strand
AGAGGAACCCAGCCCCGTGAAGGCCGGGAGATCGGCCAGGTAGTGCAGCTCGACGCTTTTTGCGGCGTCCTCCGAACCCGTGACGGACGGGCATGAGTACCGGATCAGGATTCAATCGCTGGGGCCTCGGTCGCCGGGAACCCACACCACGATCTTGCAGGTGCAGACCGATCATCCCTCTCTCAAGTCCATTCCCGTCGTCGCGACGGTGTTCGTGTCCGGCGAAATCGTGGCGGCGCCCACCTCCCTCTTCCTCGTTTCGTCCGCGACCAATGTGCCGCGGGTGCAGTACCTGGGCGTCTATTCGCCGTCCGGCAAGGCGTTCAAGCTGACCGGGGTCGAGGCGCCGGGGCTGGGCCTCGAAACCACGTTCACCAATGTCAGCCCCGACCGTTACCGGATCGAAGTCCGTTCGAGCGGGCCGCTCGACGACGCGAACGGAAAGGCCATCCGGCTCGAAACCGACGTGGAGGGCGCGAAGGAGATTCTGGTTCCGCTTCATGTCATTCACGGCCAGGATTCGGCCCCGCCTCCCACCCGCCCGTAGGCTATTATGAGTCTCTCCCGCCCGGCCATTGCCTTCCTCGCGTGGGTCGCGATGCTCGCGCCGTGTTGGGCGCAGACGAATAGCGTTGCGGCGTCCGCAACGCTGCCGCCGGTCACGGTCGAGTACTTCTTCGAGGTCGGCTGCCCCGAATGCGAACGGATTCAACGCGAAATCCTGCCCGAGTTGGACCGCCGTTATTCGACCTATTGCGCGGTCAACACTCTGGACGTTTCATCGGAGACGAATTACCTCAAACTTGTGGCTTATCAAAACCGGTTTGGCATCACGAAAAACGAGCCGGTCTCGATGGTCGTCCGCGGATCGGAGATGCTGAACGGGTTCGACGCCATCCGTAACGGCCTTTTCCCGGCAGTGGATCGGGCCCTCGTGGCGGCGCTCGCAGCCGAACAGGCCGGGTCCGACGCCCCGCCGGCGACCGCGGCCGCGGACCGGGGGGCCGTCAGCCGACGGGTCCGCGAGTTCACCCTGGCCGGAGTGATGGCCGCCGCCGTGGTGGACAGCATCAACCCGTGCGCCATCGCCACCCTCGTCTTCTTCATCAGCCTGCTGTCTGCGGCGCGGATCGGCGCGAAGCGGATGTTGCTCGCCGGCGGCGCTTTCGTCGCGGCCTGTTTCGTCACGTATCTGGCCATCGGTGTTGGCCTTCTTCACGTCCTGTACCGGCTGACGGGCGTGCGTGCCCTGCGGCTGACCGTGGACGCCGTGATGATCGCGGCCATGACGGTCTTTGCGGCGTTGTCCTTCCGCGACGCCTGGCGCTATCGGCGGACGGGAAAGTCGGCGGATGTCTCGCTCAAGCTGCCGGAAGGGATCCAGCGGCGAATCCACGAGATCATGAGGCGCGGGCTGAGGAAACGCAGCCTGATCCTTGGCGGGCTGGGGATCGGCGCGGCGGTGACGGCGCTGGAAAGCGTCTGCACGGGCCAGGTCTACGTCCCGGCGCTGGTGCTCATGATCAAGAGCGGGGAGTCCGTCGGGCGAAGCGCGGCGTATCTCGTGGCTTACAATGTTGTCTTCGTGCTGCCCCTGGGGATCCTGCTGGCGCTGACGTGTCTGGGAACGAGTACGCCGGTTTTGGTGGACTGGAGCCGGAGGAACGTCGTTTTCAGCAAGGTCTTGTTGGGGTTGTTTTTTGTGGGGATGATCGCGATAATCGTGGGGGTGCGGTAAAGTCGAACGGGAGATAACATCGTGAAACAGGAAAAGAAGGAAGCCAATTTTCGCGTGATGGCCGCGCGGGCGCGGGCCGTGGCGGATTCGCAGCGCAGCGGGCCGGGCGGCCGGATTGTGATCGCCGTGATCGGCCGGGACCGGCCCGGCATCATGGCCGGCGTGACCGCCATCCTCGCCCAACGGGGCGCGAACATCCTGGACGTAAGCCAGACGATCATGAGCGAACTCTTCACGATGATCATGCTGGTGGATCTCAAGGGGATCCACGTGACCTTCGCCGCGCTGAAGAAGGAACTCGAAACCCACGGCGGCAACGAGGGCCTTTCGATCATCGTGCAGCACGAGGATATTTTCCGCGCCATGCATCGCGTTTGAGGAGTCACCATGGCCATCAGTTCGGAAGAGATTTTCGAAACGCTGGGAATGATTCACGCTCAGAACCTGGACATCCGCACGGTGACGCTGGGCATTGACCTGCATTCCTGCGCCGACCCGGATATCGAGCGGACCGCCCGGAAGGCCTACGACAAGGTCATGAGCACGGCAGCCCGGCTCGTGCCCGTGGCGACCGAGGTGGCCGAGAATTACGGCATCCCCATCGTCAATAAACGGGTGGCGGTGACGCCGGTCGCCTGGTTCGCGGCCGCTTGCGAAACCGACGACTACACGCCGATCACGCTGGCGCTGGACAGCGCGGCGCGGGAATTGGGCATTGACTTCATCGGCGGCTTTTCGGCTCTTGTCCAGAAGGACATGGGCCGGGCCGCCCGGACCCTGATCCGTTGCATTCCGCGCGCGTTGGCCGAAACGTCCCGGCTGTGCGCCTCGGTGAACGTCGGCACGACCCGGGCCGGCATCAACATGGACGCGGTCGCGTTGATGGGCCAGATCGTCAAGGAGACCGCGGAGTTGACGGCGGACAGCGCGGGAAGCGGCTGCGCCCGGCTGGTCGTCTTCTGCAACGCGGTCGAGGACAATCCGTTCATGGCCGGCGCGTTCAGCGGGGCGGGCGAGGGCGATGGCGGTCTGTCGGTGGGGATTTCCGGGCCGGGCACCATCCGGGCGGTGTTGCAGGCGATGGGGCGGGACGTGGATCTGCAGACCGTGGCCGAGGAGATCAAAAGGGTATCGTTCAAGATCACCCGGGCGGGTGAACTCGTGGGCCGCCGCTGCGCCGCCCGGCTCGGGGTGCCGTTCAATATCGTGGATTTGTCGCTGGCGCCCACGCCCGCGCCGGGCGATTCTGTGGGCGATATCCTCGAGGCGCTCGGGCTGGACCGCGTCGGCTGCCCCGGTTCCACGGCGGCGCTCGCGCTGCTCAACGACGCGGTCAAGCGCGGCGGCGCCATGGCGACCAGCCACGCGGGCGGCCTGAGCGGCGCGTTCATACCGGTCAGCGAAGATGCGACCATGGCGCGGCGCGCCGCCGAGGGGGCGTTGACCCTCGAGAAGCTGGAGGCGATGACGGCGGTTTGTTCGGTGGGGCTGGACATGATCGTGGTCCCGGGCGATACGACGCAGGAAACGATCGGCGGCATCATCGCCGACGAAGCGGCCATCGGCATGATCAACAAGAAGACGACCGCGGTGCGGATCATTCCCGCGCCCGGCAAGAAGGCGGGCGACCGCGTGGAGTTCGGCGGGTTGCTGGGCGGCGGCCCGGTGATGCCCGTGAATCCTTATTCCTGCGCGGTCTTTGTGCGGCGCGGCGGGCGCATCCCGGCGCCGTTGCAGGGCCTGGGGAACTGACATGGCCGATCGTCCCGGCAATCCGGCGTCCGGCCCCGTCAGGAAGCCAAGCGATCTCTTCACGTTTCTGGTTGTGGTCGTCGTTACGGTGATCGCGTACGCGCCGATGCTGGACAGCGTGATTCGGCTGAGCTTGCGCACCACGCAGGCGGTCAATGCGTTTGTGTTCATCGCGTTTGCGTTTCTGGAAGCGTTTCGGACCGCGCGGCGGCAGGGTGGATTCCGGCCGCAGGCGGATCGGTTCGGGTTCCTCCTCTTCTCCGCGGCGTGCCTGTTACTGATGGTGGCGTCCCTGTCGGCGTTGTGGCCGATGGCGGTGCTGGCCCTGTGTTTCAACCTCGCGGCCCTGTTCGCGTTCGGATTCGGGCGCAAGGCCGCGGCGGCTTTCTATCCGGCTCTCGCGGGATTCGGCACGGCCGTCGCCTTGCTCATCCTGGTGCCGGGAATGGACGGCTGGCTAAGGCTGGTGGCGGCCAAGTGTGCCGCGCCGGTCTTTGCCCTTCTCGATATCAAGGCCCAGGTTCAGATCCTGCACGATCCGCTCAGGGTCGGGCTGTGGGTGGAAAAGGGGATTACGTATTTCGATGTGGCCACCGAATGCAATGGATTCGGAATACTGCTCTCGTCCGTGGTTCTGTCCGTTATCGTTTCCTGGCGCCGCGGTTATTCCTGGCCGCTGAGATTGGCGCTGGCCCTGCTTTCGGCGGCGATGGGGTTGGGATTCAACGTCCTTCGGATCGTGGCGATCGGCTGGGCCAGCCTGAACACCATGCTGGACTACGCGTGGATCCACGAGGGGCTGGGCGCGCTTGTGTACCTGACCGCGTTGGTCGCCGTCTACGCCCTGGTGTCGGCGCCGCGCTTCAGTAGCCGCCGCACGGAACCGGGCGCGAGCGACGGAGGCGGGACCTCCGCGTCGAACCAGTCCGTGACAGCGGCCTCCAACCCCACGCCGCGCATGTAATTGTAGACGGCCCGCCTCAGACCTTCGCCAAGTTGGGCATGGTCGCACCGGACGCGGTCCCTGTACGGCGCTTCGTTGCGGGCAAATCCGCCTTTGGGCAAGGGGAGGAGCCGCAGGCCGAAGGCTTTCGGATTCCGGCAGATGGGACTGTGGACCGTCAGCGCGAAGCGGTGCCAATAGGCGGACTGGATGCAGCCGGTCTCGAAGAGTTGACGCACGAATTCCAGCGAGTCCACAGTATCCTGTTCGGTCTGCGACGGGCAGCCGTACATGAGGTAGGCATGAACGAGAATCCCCGCCTGCGCGAACGAGTGAGCCACCCGGGCCACCTGATCCAAGGCGAAGCCCTTGTTCATCAGCCGGAGCAGACGGTTCGTGGCCGCCTCCAGGCCGCCGGTGACGGCGACGCAGCCGGACCGCGCCATCAAGTTCGCCAAGTCCGGGGTGAACGCCTTGTCGAACCGCACGTTGCCCCACCACGTGATTTTCAGGCGGCGGTCGAGCAGTCGTTCGGCCAGTTGCCGGATGAGGGCAGGCGGGATGGCCTCGTCCACAAAATGGAAGCCCGTTTGGCCGGTTTGCGCGATCACGGCTTCGATCCGATCCGCCAGCACGTCCGGCGGAGTGGGATTGTAGCGGCGAATGTAGTCGAGCGAGGTGTCGCAAAAGGCGCACTGCCGCCAGTAGCAGCCGTGGGCGAGCGCGAGTTTGTTCCACTGGCCGCAGGACCAGAGCCGGTGCATGGGGTTGAGCGTTTCCGCCATGGAGAAATAGCGGCCGAGGGGAAGACCGTCGAAGGCGGGAGTGAAAGACGAAGGATGAAGGATGAACGATGAAGGGTGAACGGGGACGAATGCCGAATGACGAATGACGTATGATGAATGACGAACGGGTGCTTCTCGTGGCTTGATGGTCTCTTCATTCCCTGTCCGATAGACTACTCGTGAACCACGCCTGAGGAAGGTGCGAAGCAGGTCGCGGGCGGGGCGTTGGCCTTCGAGGTGTTCCAGCAACCGCAGGAGCGGGAGTTCGCCGTCGTCGAGCACGACGTAGTCGGCGTAGTCGAAGACGCGCGGATCGGCCAGGTCCCGCAACTCCGTGCTGACGTACCCGCCGCCCATAATCACGGGCAGGCCGGGCCTGAGCGCCTTGAAGCGCCGGGCGAGGCGGAACGCGCCGTACACGTTGCCGGGGAAGGGGAGGGTGAGCCCCAGGGCCTCGGGTTGGTGCTGCTGGAATAGATCGTCCGCGATGTCGTCAATCAGGCGGTCCACCCGTGTTGGGCGGGCTTCGAGCGCGTGGGCGAGCGGGTCGAAGGAGGGGGCGCAGGCCGCGAGCTTTTCGGCGTAACGGGCCAGTTCAAAGCGGGCGTCTACTCCGTCGCGGATGGCGTCCACGACGTCATCCAGGTAGATGCTGGCGAGGTGGATGGCGAGGGTGCGGAAAGGGGAATGGTTGAATGGTTGATGGTTGATGGTTGTTTCGTCCACGTTCGCGAACCGCGGTCCCTCGGGCAGAAAGCGCCGGCTCAGGATTCGCCGCGCCAGACCCGGTTTGCCGCCTTGAAGGAAGCGGATCGTGTCGTCCATCGTGCGCCGATAGGCATCGGCCTGGCGGCGGAAATGCCACACGGATTCCGGCAGGCGTTTTCGGCGGGCAAAGCGGCGGTCGAGTTCCGCGGCGATGCGCTGCACGCCGTCAGAAGAGAACAGCCGGAGCGCCAATTCCAAGGATGCGTCGGCTTGGGGGACATCGTAGCCCTGCGTCTTGAGGAAGCCCGCCAGGCAAGCGGTGGCTGGATACGGCGCGTTGACCTGGACCATCGGCGGAGTGACGAGCAGTACGCGCATTTCTTCTCAGATGGCTTCTTTCTTGCGGTAGACCATGCCTTGGAAGAGGGCGATGAGGTTGCCGGCGGCGTCGCGGACTTCGACGGTGTAGGTGGCGATTTTGGGATGGAAGGAGGTTTCGCGGGCTTCGGCGACCAGCTTCCCTTCGGTCACCGACTTGACGAACGAGATGCTCGCGTTGATCCCCAGGGCGACCGTCCCGTGGGAGTTGGAGGCGGCGGCAAAGGCAAAATCGGCCAGGCTGAAGATCGCGGCGCCGTGCGCGAGGCCGGCGCCGTTCAGATGTCGGCCGTCGAGTTCGAGTTCGGCCCTGGCTTTCCCGTCGCCCACTTCGAGCAGGCGGATTCCGACGTGTGTCGCGAAGGTATCCCTGGCCATTGCTCGTTCGATGTCGCTCCTGTTTTCGGGGATTGGCGGGCCGTAAGCCACCGTGTCGCCGTGGGCGGACGCGGCGGCGGCCGGAATGGGGCTTGTGGCCAAACGAAGGGTGGGCGGCTTGACGGAAGGGGGCTCGGAGGCCATCGGCGCCGCCGCAGCGGGGTGAGGTCGCGGCCGGTCCAAAGGGGCCTGCACGTCAATGACAATGCCACACTGTTTGCAGCGGATTCTCTTTCCGATCAGCTCTTCGCGCGCCTTGGACTGCCACTGGCAGGAGGGACAGCGTACGCTGACCCAGGCCGCAGTCGGGTGGTCGCCGAGGTTGGTGATGACGATGGGGGCGGCCGCTTTTCGTTGCGGCGACGCTTCCGGCGCCGGTTCCGGTTCGGATGGCGGTTCCGGTTCCGGCGTGGGCGGGGGCGCGGCTTCCTCCTCGAGGGGCGGTTCCGTGGGGAGGGGCGGCGCGGTTTCTTCCTCGGGTGGCGGTTCGGCGGAGGGGCGGTGGTTGCGGCGGTTCCTCCGGTGGCGGCGTCTCGGGAGCGGGCTCTGGGGCTTGATCCTCCTCGGCCGGCAGCGGCGGAGGCGGGATCGGCTCCTGATCCGTCGGCGGCAGCGGCGGAGGCGCCAGTTCTCGATCGGCGGGCGGCGCCGTTTCCGGCGCCGCGGGGGGAGGGGGCGCGGCGTCGGGCTTCTTGGCCAGCGGAATCTGTTTGCCGCACTTGGGGCATTTGATCGCGGGCGGCGTCCGGCTGGCGCCCGCCTTGACCTTGAGTTTCGCCCCGCAATGAATGCATTCAACGGCAATGATTGGCATGGCCCCACGCTCCTTCGACGTCAACAAGAAAACTTGCGACTTTTTTCTTATCATCCGGGGTGGTGTTCGCTCAATGACTATTTCCGGAACACGGCCGGGGCCGAATTGCATTCAAAATGAGAACTCCGTATACTGGCCGCTAAGTTCCGTGTACCAACCTGGAGTCGCTGCATAGGCGACGGGCACGGAGTGTGTCCGCCGCGGAGGATGACACGGGTTGTCCTATGCCGCTGGCGGCGGCGAACGTTTTATGCAGCCCAGCGTTGTCGTCGGCAATCTCGTTAGCGCCCGATTGCTGAACTGAAATCGCGCCAGTGTACCGTACTGTCGTCGTCATCAGGACATCGGGAGATCGGTCGAAGAGGTCGGGCGAGGCAGGAAGAACACGTTTCGGTTGCCCGGAGCGTCATCTTTCGAAACAGGATGGCCGCGCTCATCGTGCGGCCAATAGCCAAACTGGCCCATGAAACCCAGAATGTCTGACGGTGTATGTCCGCAGAACGACAGGGTGTACTTATTGAGTTCGATGCATACACAGCGAAAACGGTGTGCGGCCAGGGAAGAGGCCATTCCTTTGATAGCCTTCAATTCATATCCTTCGGCGTCAATTTTGGCGAGCCAAGCCGGCCTATCAGGAATCGGTATCCCTTGATCGGCCCGCCATTGTTCGAACGAGAGAATGGAAACGAGCACGCTTCCGGAATTCGAATCGAGGAATTCGGGATGTGGGCCGAAGGTCGAATATCCGCTGTTGCTGGATGAAACGTGCAACGGGAGTACGCCGACCCCGTCTGCCAGCCCCGCTTGCACCGGCGTGAATCGGGTCAGTTTGTTGCGTTCCTTTGTCGCGCTCATGGCTCGAAACAGGAGGGGGTTGGGTTCGAACGAATATACATGCAAGTCGGGGCATTCCGAAAGCATGACGTAACTGACAAATCCGAAGTTTGCGCCAATGTCGAAGAAGCATTCGATTCCTTCGCTTTGCGCCAACAGGAAGTCGATCGTGGATTCTTCGTATCTGCGGCCCTGCCAGTACACCGTGCGTTGCATGTCGTCCGACAGGTCGAGAGTTGTGCGAATTCCGGGAAGGATCTCGGAATCAATCCGTTTGGGGCATACCTTCGAGAATAAACGAAAGCCGATGGGGCCCAGACGCGGGAACCGGTAGCCCAGACCCTTTCGTATTCCATCAATCATTCCGCAATTCTCCTTGCGATGTGAAGGGAATATCTGCCGCCTTCCCTCTGCAATACGACTATAGTCCTGACACCCCGGTCGTTTGTCCAGCGCTTTGTGCGCGGAAACTCGCAGTCGGCAACGCAAACTGCAAAGAAAGGATGACCAATGAATCGATTGTGGCGATCAAGGCTGACAAAGGCTATAGATCTATCGCATGCCGAGTTTCGTCGCGTACTATACCGCATGCAAGGGGTTCTGGGCGAAACAGTTACAAATTATCAGAAAGAGTGCGGTGTCTCCAGATGGCAGCCGGGGACAGGGCAACAACGCTGACGATGGAACTCTGCGCTAGGAATCTGGGAGATCACAGAATACGCTCTATCCCTGCTGAGGCCGCGACTGAGCGGCAAAATGAATCATCACGTCAGACGGTGCGGGTGCAGTCACTTTCCCTTCGGGAACTTCTTGAACTTCCTGAGATCCGTAATGCGGGCACTGCTATGCCGTCTCTCCTCTGGATTGATGCACAGGGATATGAAGGGTACGTCTTTGCGGGCGGGAAAGACTTACTCACCCTCGGAATTCCCGCGGTCTCGGAGATAGGGCCATATGGGATCCGTCGTTCTGGAATGAGTCTGGCGGGGTTTGCAGCGACGGTCAGCAGCATCTGGAGTGATTACTGGGTTGAACGACGGGAGAGGTTTATACGTTACCCCATTTCAGTATTTGATCGCTATATTGAGGAGCTTGGGACCGAGGACTATTTCGAAAATGTGATTTTCACAAATAGCAACTCACCATACGCCAAAAATGCGTTTGCCAACAATTGTACAAACAGCGACAAATAACAGCCGTAGAGATGCGGCTGTTCCTTGCGCCTCATGGCTGTCGTTCCGCATGGAGCCTAAGCGGAGACCCTTATGCGACGTCCAAGAATTACGCACTTAATTCACAATGATGGACCCGGCGGGGGGCCGAAGGCGGTGACGCAGCATCTTCATTTTGGGATGCAAGAGGCTGAGCGGAGCGCCATCGTAGGCGGAGGCGGGCGGATTGTGGAGTACTGCCGGGCGCATGGGCTTCGGTGTCGAAGGCTTCCCTTAAGGCGACCGTGGATGTGGATGGCGGGTGTTCCCTTGCTGGTTGTCGAGTTGATCCGGAATAAGCCGGATTTGTTGGTTCTGCATGGGCAGTGGGGCGCTGTTCTGGGTGCCATGGCCGGCAGGATAGCTCGCGTGCGAATGGTGTACATTGCCCACTGGCCAACTTTCTACGGGGATTGGGATGCGTATCGCGCTATGCGGAACCACCTCTGCGAGTTGTTGCCGTGTCGCTGGTGCGTTCGTGTCATCACGTTGTGCGAAAGCAGCCGGTATGAATACTTCCGCCGGGACATGGTGGATTATGACAAGTTGGTTGTTTTGCCCAATCCTGTGGACCTGACAACTCTGCCCACCCCATCTGACGCGCTTGCCGTAAGAGCCCGGCACCGATGGGATCCCGGTCAGTTCCATGTCGTAAGCGTTGGGCGGCTTGCGGAACAGAAGAGAGTGGATTGGCTGCTTCGAAGCTGGAAGATCGTGCAGGAGAGAGCCGGAGGGGCGGCGCGGCTTTGGATTGTGGGGGATGGCGACGAAGAGGCGAAACTCAAGGCTCTTGCCCGGTCGTTGGGAGTGACGGAAACATGCGTATTCCTGGGCGCGCAACCTACTGGGATTGCCTATGTTGCGGCGGCGGATCTTGTTGTGGCGACCAGCATGTTCGAGAGCTTCGGATACGTTGTCGCCGAGGCGCAAGCCTGCGGGAAGGCCGTTGTGACCAACAAGGTGCATGGGATTTGCGACATCATGAAAGACGGCGTGCAAGGATACTTGGTCAATCCTGGGGACTTCTTCTCATTTGCCGACCGCATCATCAATCTCATGCAAGATGCGGCTTTGAGGTCTCGAATGGGCGAAGCGGGACGACAAGCCGTTTTGGCGTACTCGCGTGAGAAGGTTATGGCGGCGTATGACCGTCTTTTCACCTGTCTTCTTGCGCGGACGGGTAACGCCGACACGCCATGAACCTAAGACTGTTCAAGGACTGGATTCGGCGGTTCGCTTGCTCCGCCGTTGCGGGGGCGGCGATCGTGACCGTGGTGCGCGCCGCGGGATTTCTTCTCGTGCTGGGCTATGCGTTGCGAAAACTTCCGCCCGCTGAAATAGGCCTGTGGTATGTCATGTCAACCATTGCCGGCATGGCGGGGATTATTGAACTCGGTTTTGGCGGCACCCTCAGCCGCTACGCAAGTTACTATGCCGCCGGCGTTGCGACGATTCCGCGGCTTGGCGTGGGACCCGGTGTGGGCGAACTTCCTCCCAACGTGGACGCGCTCGCGGGCCTCGTTCTTGTCTCGCGACGTTTGTATCGCGTTTTCGGAGCGCTGGTCGGAGCGATTATGCTGGTCGCATGGCTCGGCTGGCTTCGTTGGGGATCGGCTCCGAATAGCGTCACACTTGCTCATTCGTTGTGGTTTCTTTTTTTCGCCGCCGGTACGGCATTGAACATGACGGGCTCATTCTGGCCGGCCATGGTGTTCGGCCTGAACCACGTCCGATCGTTCAATGGGTTCACGCTTTGGGGGCTGATCGTAGATTACGGCGCCGCCTTTCTTATTCTGGTAGCGGGCGGCGGCATTGAGGCATTGATAGCGGGGCAACTCCTGGTCGGATTTGTGCCGCGATTCTTGGCGCGAAGACTTGTGACCCGGTTGCTCAAAGATGGCCAGCCGTCGGCCGCGCCGGCGCTCACCTGGGTGGACCTGTGGCCCATGTCTTGGCGAAGCGGCGCCGTGGGACTCAGCTCCTTCATCTGTCTTCAAGGCACCGTGTACCTGTGCTCTTTTTACGCCGATCTGCGCACCACCGCTTGCTATGGGTTTTCGATGCAACTGGCCGTGATGCTCCACGGCTTTTCCGCCATCTGGCTGTGGGTTAAACATCCGGAAATCAGCTTGCTGCGGGGACGGGGCGATGGCAAAGCGGCTTCCCGTGTCTTCTGGACGAGGCTTCCGCTTTCCTTGGCTTCCTATGCGGTGGGCGCCGTGCTTTCCATCCCGGCAATGCGCGTCCTGCTCAATCTGCTCGGATCGCAAACGGACCTGCTTCCCGCCGCGCAACTTGTCGCGTTGTTTGGCGTGGTTGGCCTGGATCTTGTGGTCGGGCACCATTCGGCGATTCTGCAGACGGGGAACGAAGCTCCTCATCTCAAAGCGGGCCTCCTGTCCGCGGGGCTCACCTTGTCGTTTGTGGCCATTCTCGCGCCGGTTCTCGGTGTGTGGGGAATCATTCTCGCGCCGGTGTGCGCGCAATTGCCTTTCAACTACTGGTGGACCCCGATGTTGTGCTGGCGGCGATTACTTGGGAGCGAAGCCCCTCTCGCCCCAAGCGGTTGAACACTTGGCCGGAGTCTTCATGATACGATCCGCCATAGAGAACTTAATGGATACTGTGAAGCAGCGGATACGGGTTTGCGAAGCTTCTATTCAGCCCCGTGTCAGCCGTTTGAGAGTGGATGGCGCATCCTGCTTGAAGCTCGTCCGATCGCTTTGGTGGGATGAGACTTCCGCCGAATGGTTTCAGCGGGAAATAGAGCCCTATTTTGCGGCTTCAAAGCGATTCCACGAGTACCGCATCATTCTTGATGTGGGCGCGGCTACGGGCGTGTTCTCCTTGGCCGCGTGCGCGCGCTTCCCGAGCGTCAAGGTCTATGCGTTTGAACCGTCCCATCGGCAACGCATTCTGTTGCGGCGAAATGTGTTGAGGAATGCCTTCGCCGACCGGGTGGCGATAGAGGCTTTTGCGGCATGGAATGCAAAAGGGGAGTTCAGATTCAGAAGCAATGGCGCCATGAGCTCGTTGGAGGCATCCGGGGATCTCTTGGCGGGGTTGCCTTTCACAGAACGGGTCAGGGCATTGCCCTTGGACGAGTGGCACGCGAAGCAGGGTTCGATTCCCGTCAATTTGATCAAGATGGACATCGAAGGGGCTGAATTGGAGGCTCTGACCGGAGCCAACAACCTGCTTGAAGGGTCGTATCCGGATCTGATCGTTCAAGCTTATCATGAACGAGAGGGTCATCGGACATTCGAGCGGTGCGCGGAGTTGCTTGCGCGGCATGGATACATCTGCGGTGAAGTGGGCGCGAATAGCGGACTTTTGTTTGCCGAGCATCCCTATAGGACCGCTGTCCCATGTTGATCCGCGGGACGGCGGGTGCCGACCTCGGCTTCGATCTTGTCTAGCCGTGTGCAGCCCATGAGAATCGTCATCATTCGATTGGATCATCTTGGCGACACGTTGCTTTGTACGCCCATGATCCGGAGCCTCGCAAAGGCGGGACATGAAGTTCATCTGGTTCTGGCCGAACAGTCCGCCCCTATTTTCATGGGTAATCCGCACGTGTCTGTCGTCACTTCCATCGGCCATATAGATCCGGATTTCCCCGGAAAGTGGTGGCGATTGGGGCGGTGGCTGCGGCAACAGAGATTTGATGCTCTACTGCTGCCCTATGCGGCGGAACCCCGTTTGCTGTTTGCCTCGTTGATGTCCGGAATACCGACGCGAATAGCCATGTGGAGCCGTGTGCTTGGGCGACTGACGTTTCACACCTGTTTGCGGTCGAGGATCATGGAGAATCCAAGGTGTTTTGCGGATATCATGCTCGACCTGTCGCGGTTTTTGGGCGCAGCGCCTGATGGAGTGCATTTGGATTTGTTTGTGCCTGAGGCGGTGGATGAGTGGGCGCGCAAGACTCTGGACGACAAGTTTCGGGGGGGACGAGTCGTGGGCATCCATCCGGGCTGTGGCGGAAGCGCCTGTAACCTGCCGCCGGACGCTTACGGGAAGGTGGCTGACCTTGTGTTGAGCGACGACCGTTGCGTCGTTGTGGTGACCGGCGCGCAGGCGGAGAAAGGTCTGTTGGCGCAATGGCCCGCTCAGGTGATGCGGTCGCCCCGGTTGTGGAATGCGATGGGCGAACTGTCGCTTCACCGCTTGGCGGCGGTGATAAAACGGATGGATGTCTATGTGGTCCCAAGCACGGGGCCCTTGCATGTGGCGAATTGGGCGGGAACGACAACGGTGTCCCCCTTTTGCGCTTATCCGTCCTTATCCGCCGCCGTTTGGGGCAACAACAATGGCCGGGGCGTTACGCTTGCCCCCTCCAAGGAGTATTGCGTGAACCGGCGCCGGCACGAGGGCCACTGTGATTTCATGGGACAACTCGGCGCAGAGACGGTCTATAGGGAAGTGCGGCGCAGTCTGCAAAGGTGACCAGGCAGGGGACGTAGTGCCCGATGCGGCAAGATGAGCGCCAGGGAGAACCCGCGATGAACCCGATTCGCAGGAAGTGGACCACATTGTGCGTGACGCGACGGTATTGCAGCAACTGGGGCCGACTGTGGCTCTCCAGGGTTTGGGGGGGCTTTTACCGGGGGGAGGTGCGGCTTCGATCAGGTCTGACTATTCAGCCTGCTTCCGAGTTGGCTCGTAGCTGGGGGGAGATCTTTGAGCCTGCCATTGCCGATGTCTATGGAATCCGCGGAATGCCCCCCCCGGATGTCATTTGGGACATAGGCGCCAACATCGGTTCGTTCTCCTGTGTGGCGGGCAAGGCATTTCCTTCTGCGCGTATCCTGGCGTTCGAGCCTGATGAAAGCGCGCTGAAGGCGATGAAGAAAAATCTGGATGCCAACGGGGTGCGGAATGTCACCATTGTTCCGCATCCCGTCACCAAAGATGGACGAAATGTCGAATTCGTCGGAACCGGCGCCAGCGGTTCTGCGAACATCTACGGAACGGGAGCCGGGCTCACTCTGAAAAGCAGGGTTCCGACGGTTCCGGATATCAGTCAAGTGCAGCGATTGTTTATCAAACTCGACTGCGAAGGGGCTGAAGGCGAAATAGCCGAATGGGTTTGCGACCACTTGGGGGAATTGCCCCGCAAGCTTCGGCTGGTCGCGGAATGCCATCCTTGGTGTCCCGTCCCCGTCGAAACGACAAAGGATCGGTTGATGGCGGCAGGGCTAACGGCGCAAATTGCAGTGCGTTTCGGCGAGGTTTACTTGGAAGCCGAGCGTAACTGGCATTGATTCCAGAAGGCAGGACTGGGCCTGAAAGTTCTTTGATAATGGGCGAGGAGGTGAGCCAGTCGGGATGCAGTCTGTTCCACGCCAATGAGTTGACGCCATTCCTTTTCGCTGTCAGGCGAAATCATTTCCACTTCCGGAGCGAGATCTGTCTCGGTATCCAGGTATTGTCCGGTTTCGATCCGTCGGCTCCACAGGTTGCGAACAAAAGCCACTGGGACCCCTGCTGCGTTGGCCAAGTGGCGGGGCCCGGAATCCGTTGAAAAGACCAGTGTGCAGCGCGCGAGAAGGGCCGTAACGGCGCGCAGGTTGAGACGACCGGCAATGATGTGAGCGGATAGCCTCCACTGGTGTTTCAAGAAATGCAGGAGGGCTTCGTCGTCGGTCCCGCCCATCAGGAGAATGTTGACAGGCGTCCTTGTTGAAAGGGAAGCCAGTATCTCCCCCAAGAAGCGAGGGGGAGGAACTCCAATCGATTGACGACTTGCGACGAAGGCGGCCAGCACGGGCTGATTGCCCGATAGGAAGAACGAACGCCATAAGGCGTCAGCTTCACGCGAATCGTCTTGCGATGGATAGACTTTGGGCTGCAGCGGCCCATCGGGAGGCATCCCGGTCAACTGAGCGACGAGATCGCGAAAATAGGCGGGATAAGGTTGTGGGAAGTTAATACCGATCGGATGGGTGACCCCCCCGGAGCAGCCCTTGTGGACATACCCGACCCGGTTGGGAATACCCGCGCGGATCGCCAACATCAAGGGCTTCCAATAGGCGCCTGTGTCGTAGCACAGGGCGACGTCGGCGTGAAGCGCTTTGAGCGCGGCCAGTCTTTCGCGACCGGCGGCGCCATGCGGCACGGCCACAACTCCTTTGATAAAGGGATTGTTCAAGAGTATTTCGTCGGCCGGCTTCGATGCCAGGATATGCCATTCGCAATTTGGAAGACCGGTCGAAAGGGCTCGCAGAGAACTCGATATCCAGAGAAGATCGCCAATATGATCGGCTCCGATCAATATGCCGCGCCGCCAGTCCGGCGGCCGTTTGAATGGGCCGCCCGTCAGAATTCGGGCGCCCAGTCGCAGGACGGGCGCGCCCCACTCGGTCAGGTACGCAGCCGCACGAGAGGTCCCTTTCCGAATTGTCTTGGGCAGGATAGGCATGTCAGTCAAGTTGAGTAGCGAGAAGTTGAACATGAGTGTCAAACAAATAGCAGGCAAATGGAGAAGTGTCACGGACTTTGGACGCCGTTGCTTCTATTGTCTGGCGCGTGTGACCTGGCTTCTCTCCCGGACCCCATTCCGCCGCACGTGTCGGGATCAAATCAAGCGGCTCAGTGTCTATTTGGGATGGGCCTACCCGAGGCATGAGGCGTTGCTGCCCAAGGTGAACATTGACGACGCCTTTCCTTCGATTGTGCCGTGCCGCCTGATGGCGCCGCTGGCTGTGGACGGAAATGTGTCTCTCTTGGAACTGTGGTGTATCAATCAGATAGTGGCGCAAAGCAACCCTCTGCGGCTGTTCGAGATCGGCACATTCGACGGCCGGACATCACTGAACATGATCGCCAATGCGTCCGCAGAGGCCCGTCTCTGGACGCTCGACCTGCCGCCGGAAGATGTGGAGCGCACCGCCTTTCGGTTGAACGAAGGAGAGAAGGCCTTTGTGCTGAAGCCGAAGGCGGGAGAACGGTTTTCGTCTTCCGGCTACGAGGGCCGGATTACTCAGATCTACTGCGACTCTGGCGTGTATGCCCCAGGCGAGTTGAAGGGCACGGTGGACCTGATACTTGTGGACGGCAGCCACACGTTCGATTACGTCATGAGCGACACGCGCCTGGCCTTGGAACTGATGCGCGACAAGGGTGTGATTGTCTGGCATGACTACGACGGCGACTGGCCGGACGTAACGCGGGCATTGAATCTATTGCGCGTGCAGAACGCGCTGTTGGGGGCTATGCGGTCGGTGAGGGGAACGACGTTGGTCTATGCGCACGTAAAAAAGAAGGAAGCCCCATGCCGGCAAATACGGGCCAGTTGAGACGCATGTGGAGTGAAGGTTCCGCCATCCTTCTGGGGGCGGCGATAGCCCTTTGGATGGCGATCCACGCGGCGCAAGGGGAGTATTCTCTCGTGGCGTTTGGCGTCGTCGGTCTGTTTGCGGTGGCCTGGACGTTTCTGGCGCGCGAGACCTGGTGGATCATACTCCCTGTTGCGGCCGTTTTTGGCGGGAGACTGAACTTCGGGTTCAAACTCTACACCAACGAGATTGCCCTATTGCTCTGTCTTCTCCCGCTCATCCCCATGGCCGCCATGCACAAGAGCGTCGCCGTAAGGCGTTCGCCTGTGCCGCGCAGCGTCTACCTCTTGCTTGGCTATGTGCTTCTGCACTGTCTGATCAACACGTATCTTGCCCTGGAGGAGGATTTGGGCGGGTTTTGGAACATTCAACGAGTCTACTCCCGCGCGGTCTGGCCCTTGGTGTTTGCGATCGCTTTCTATCGTCATGGCAATGTCCGATACTTGCGGCATACCTTGATCTTGATGTACACCGCGGCGTTCTTGGCAAACTTGATCGGGGCGTTCGGCTATGGCGGTCTGTGGGGCGATCTTTGGATGCAGAGTCCGATTGTCCTGCCGGGCATGATTGACGAAGGCTTTGAACTACGCACATCGGGTCTCTGGCTGGCCTACCTGAGCGTGGCGTTTCTTGGGTTTTCCAAGACAAGGGCGCAAAAGCTATTCCATCTTGCGATGACACTGCTGAGCGGTTGTTTCATCTTCATGGGAGGATCCCGCGCAAGCTTCGGCATGTTCCTGACCCTGGTCGTGCTTTTGGCGGCGTTTCAGCGTCGTTGGGTCATGCTGGTCTCTCTGGTCGCCTTGATTACGGCGGGTATAGCGGGGTTGAATCTGTACCCCGATGCCGTCAAAGCTCTTCCCTTTCGTGTGCAGAGAACCGTTTCGGTAGTCGTTCTAGACAACCCCTATCATGATCTGCATCTGATGGCGGAAGGCAGCGATCTTTGGCACTACTCGCTGACAAGGATGGGCGCCGAGCGATGGTTGCGTTCGCCTCTCCACGTGTGCTTTGGAAATCGGCTTTACCCGCATCCGGAAATGAACGCCTTTGCTCCACTGGATCCGAACAAGTTCTGGGATCGGATGTGGGCCGCCGCGGAAATGGGATATTATGAGTCCGGACTCTGGGCGACGCTGGCCGTTCTTGGCGGGGTTTGCATGACGCTTTACATCGTGTTGTTCTGGGCGCTTCTGCGTGACGTCGTGCCTGTGGTGTGGAGGGAGGGAATCAGCGACTATCCCAACGTCGTCGGTTTCCTGGCGATCAGCAGCCTCTGCATTTGGGTCGTATTCTCCTGGATTGCCGGTCATTTCCCAAGCGAGCCGCTCATGCTGGCGGTGATAGCCCGGGTGGCGATATTGGACCGGGCGGCAGGCGCGAAATCCGCGAAAGAGACATGACGCCAAACACCAAGGCGAGAAGATATGGCCCTTTGAAACTGTTGCGGGTCGGTTTGCTTCGTTCCTTGGTTGGAGTTGTTTTGGGCGTTTTGGCCCTGGTTCTTCGTGTGTGGCGCAGGGTTGTTGTTCGTTATCCGCCTGCTCATAAGGTTCTCTTGGTCGAGCCGTTTGGCATGGGTGATGTGGTGTCTTTGGCTCCGCTGGCGTGCCAGTTGTCGACCAGGGGCTATCGCGTTGATGTATGTGCTCGAAACGTCTGGCATCCGATTCTTCCCGCGAAGGTTCTCGGAACATGGGTGAACTCGCGTCTTCCCTGGTCGCAGTCGAACGTGTCGCAGAAATACGACGTTCGCAACTATCTGTCGCGTGATTTCTTGACGTGTTTTCGCGAGCTTCGACAGGTCGGTTGCGGAAGCATAGGCTTGGATACACGAGGCGACATCCGGAGCATCATTCTAATGTATGCGGTCGGATGTAGGGAGGTCTACAGTCTCTCGCGCTACATCGGATCGGATCTGGCGGTTCTCCCCGGCGCTGCACACCGCATACGGGCCGGGAGCGAGGCGCGGTGGCGTCAGAATCTGGCTTTCCTTGAAGCTATGGGCGAGGGATCTGCCTCCATCGAAATGCCTGATTTGCGACATTTGGTTCAAGCCCCCGATTCGGGACTGCGGTCCAAAGTCGGCCTCATTCCGATCGCCTCGTGGGCTGGCAAGGAATGGATTTCGGAAAGGTGGCAGGAACTGGTCGGCAGACTACAGGCGGCAGGGCAGTCAGTGGTGGGACTCTGTGGGCCTGGCCAGATGGAGGCGGCTCGACGTATGCTGGGGAAGACTGTCTTGATTGAGGAGTGCAACTCCCCGGAGGCGTGGGCGAAGCGACTTGCAGCGTTGCGTCTCGTCCTCACGGTCAATACAGGACCTATGCACATAGCCGATTCTCTTGGAGTCCCTGTGGTGGTGTTGGACGGTCCAAGCCGGTTGCCGCTCTGGGCTCCAAGCGGGAAGCAATCGGTTGTCTTGCACCATCAGGACGCGCTACGCTGTGCGCCCTGTCATCAGACTGTTGGCGGCGCCGCATGCGACTGTGCATGTATGCGTCTCATCTCCGTTGAAGACGTGTGGCGGGCGATTGAATGCTGGCTTCAGGCTGCATAGCTTGGGTGGTCTACACGAGGCACGCGCCTGTGCAGGAAACCGGGCCGGATCGATGGGGGATGGGGTTCGCGCGATTGACCGAGCCGACGAAACATGAAACCGTTCTGGATCGCTGCTGGTTCATGAAGTAGTCTGGGCGCATCTCGGGAGAGCGCTTGTGCGGCGAACGTGTTTTGAACTTCAGGCGTGAGCCTCTGGCGGGCCGGTCGCCGGCGGCGCATGATCGTGATGGTCTACGGCAAGGGATGGGAGAAGCAGGCATGCCCAGAGGACGGATAGCAGCAAAGAGGACCGGGCTTCGGCCGGATGACCTGATCGTGATCGCCGGGGCAGGAGGGTTCATTGGCGGCTCGCTCGCCATGTACTTTCATAAGCGGGGGTTCACCCGGATTCGGGCCGTCGACAAGAAGCCGCTGACGGACTGGTATCAGCGCGTGCCGGGCGCGGAATGCCTGCGCCTGGACCTGAAAGAAGAAGCGAACTGCAGGCGGGCCTGCGACGGCGCGGCCGAGGTCTACAATCTGGCCGCGGACATGGGCGGCATGGGGTTCATCGAACGGTTCCGCATCGAGTGCCTGCGCAGCATCCTCATTAATACGCACCTGATCGAGGCGGCCTACCGGGCCGGGATTCAGCGGTACTTCTTTTCGTCATCGGCTTGCGTGTACAATACCCTGTTGCAGCAGGATCCCGAGGTGCGCGCCCTGAAGGAATCGGATGCCTATCCCGCCATGGCCGAGCGTGGCTACGGCTGGGAGAAACTCGTCTCGGAGATGTTCTGCCAGGAGTACTGGGCCGAGCGCGGCCTCAAGACCGCCATCGCCCGCTTCCATAATGTGTACGGCCCGCACGGCACCTGGGACGGAGGCCGAGAAAAAGCGCCGGCCGCCATCTGCCGCAAAGTGATCGAGGCCAAGGCCAAGGGAATCCGCACCATCGCGATTTGGGGGGACGGGCGACAGACTCGGAGCTTCATGTACATAGACGACTGCCTCAAGGGCATTGACATGATCATGCACCACGAGAACCTGGTCGCCACGCCGATCAACCTGGGCTCGAGCGAGGGGGTCTCCATCGACGAACTGGTGAGCATCGCCGAGGCGATCGGCGGAGTGAAGCTGACGCGCGAATACGACTTGGACGCGCCCAGGGGAGTGGCGGGTCGCAACAGCGACAACACCTTCATCCGGAAGGCGCTCGGGTGGGAACCCCGCACGCCGTTGCGGGTCGGCATGTCCAAGACGTACAAATGGATCGAGCAGCAGTACCGTGCCCGCCAAGCGGGGAAGCGTACGGTGCGGGACGCGATCTGAAAGGGAACGGAACCATGGCAGTCAACAATTACTCGGTTGTCGGGCTTGGGAAACTGGGCGCCAGCATGGCCGCGGCCATCGCCAAGCGCGGCTTCAACGTCATTGGCGTGGACGTCAGCGAGGAGGCGGTCCGCGCCGTCAACGCCGGGCATGCGCCGGTCCAGGAGACCGGCCTGGAAGAAACGATCGCGGCGAATCGCTCGCGTCTGCGCGCGACGCTCAGCCATCGCGAGGCCGTGCTGAACTCGGACCTCACGTTCGTGATCGTGCCGACGCCGAGTGACCAGCGTGGCGCTTTTTCGCTCCAGTATGCGGTCTGGGCCTTTCGCGAGATCGGCCGCGCCCTGGCAGGGAAACGCGCCTACCATAACGTGGTACTCACGAGCACCGTTCTGCCGGGTTCGATGCGCTACGGCCTGCTGCCCATTCTGGAGAAGGCCTCGGGTAAACGTTGCGGAGTGGACTTCGGGCTCTGCTACAGCCCCGAGTTTATCGCGCTCGGGAGTGTCCTGCGGGACTTCCTTAATCCCGACTTCACGCTGATCGGCGAAAGCGACGACGCGGCGGGCGCTCACCTCGAAGGTTGCTACGCCCGCATCCTGGAAAACAGTCCGCCTTGCCACCGTATGTCGTTCGAGAACGCGGAACTGACCAAGGTGGCCGTCAATACGTACGTAACGACCAAGATTACGTTTGCGAACATGCTCGCGGAGATTTGCGCCGGTGTTCCCGGCGGCGACGTGGATGTCGTGACGCGGGCGCTGGGCGCGGACAGCCGTATCGGCCCGAAGTACCTGAAGGGCGGGTTGGGCTACGGCGGCCCCTGTTTCCCTCGCGACAATGTGGCGTTGAGTTTTCTGGCGCGCGCGGTGGGCAGCGCCGCCGAACTGGCGGAGACGACGGACCGGTTCAACCGTGCTCTGGCGGGGCGGATCGCCGCGCGCATCCGGGCCCGGCTCAGACCGAACCAGACTGTGGCGCTTCTGGGCCTGGCCTATAAACCCCATTCCCACGTGGTCGAGGAGTCGCAGGGTATCTGTCTGGCTCGGGCGTTGAGCGAAGCGGGCATTCGCGTGGTCGCCTACGATCCCCTTGCGAACCAGACGGCCCGAACCGAATTGGCGGATGCGGCCATGGTCCTGGACTCCGCTGCCGCCTGTTTGACCCAGGCGGATGCGGTGGTGATAGCGACGCCCGATCCCGAGTTTGCCCGGCTTCCGGCGGACAGCTTCAAACGGGCGGAGGCGCCGATGGTGGTGTACGACCTCTGGCGGGCGCTTGAGCCCGTGCTGTCGGCGTGTCCCCACGTCGAGTATGTCCCCTACGGTCGGGGCGCCGCCGATGAGGCCGCGGTCCAGGTTCTCCGCATGTTGTGGGCGGTTGCCTAGCCGGCCGCGATTCGATGAAGATACTGCTGATCAACCATCACGACACCCGAAAGACCATGCACTTCCGGCCCGGCTTCTTTGCCCGGAAGTTGGCGCTGAAGGGGCACGAAGTCACGGTGCTGTGCCTCTCCGACGCCCGGAGGTTCGGGTTCGAGCTCGATATCCAGGACGGTGTGCATTATGTCAGGTCGCCGGACCTGTTTTGGGGAAAGTTGCGGACAGGGTGGGATCCGTGGAGCCTGGTGAACCGGATTCATCTTCTGAGGCGCCGAGAATTCGACCTGGTGCATGCATTCGAAACCCGGCCGGCGACCATTCACCCCGTGCGCAGTTACCTGCGGAGATGTCCAGGGCCGCTCGTCATGGACTGGATAGACTGGTGGGGCCGGGGCGGGCTCATCCGGGAACAGCGCCCCGGCTGGTACCGGATTCTTTTCGGGCGGCTGGAGACCTTCTACGAAGAGCATTTCAGGACCTTGGCCGATGGGACCACGGTGATCAGCCACGCGCTAGGGGAAAGGGCCGTGGCCCTTGGCGTGCCCCGCGAAACGATCTACTGGATCCCGAATGGCGCCCCGGTCGAAGAGTTCTCCGTCGTTCCGCCCGGAACGCATCGGCGCGAGTTTGGGCTGCCCTTGGACGCCACCATCCTGGCCGATTCGGCTCTCGATGTGACCATCGGCATGGACCTGCTGATGGAGACCCTGAAATGCGTCGCAAGAGAACACCCGGCGGTTTTGTTCATGATGACGGGTGCCAAGCAACGGGAACTGACGGCCTTGGCGGGGCGGCACGGTGTGGCCGCGTATTTCCGTCACCTGGGCCGTTTGCCTTTCGGCGAACTCGGCAAAGCGTTGTCTTGCGCCGATCTGTTCGTGATGCCCTTCCGCGACTGCGTGGCCAACCGCGGCCGGTGGCCGGGGCGGATCGGCTCTTATATGGCTTTGGGCCGCCCCATTGTGTCGAACCCGGTTGGCGAGGTTGCGCTCCTGATGGGGCAGGAACGGATCGGCCTTCTCGCGGCGGAGACGCCCGACGCTTTCGCCGGGAAAATTCTGACGCTCGTGCGCGATGGAGTTCTGCGGCAGGAATTGGGGGCGAACGCCCGGCAGTTGGCCGAGCGCCGGTTCACATGGGATTGTGTCGTCGCGGACTTGGAGCGGTGCTACAAGGCGACCGTGAATCGATACCGGGAGCATCGGCGTGGAGGAGCGCCGCGGCTCGCCTGAAAGTTGACTTCAGCTTCACCATGATGCCGCCCTTCCAACCAGGTCGCCCGCGAGCCTACAAGTTCCTGCTCGCGTTCTGCGACGTCCTGGCGCTCACAGTGGCATTCTATCTGTCCTACATCATCCGGAACTCACTGTTCGCCTGGCGCGGCGGCGTGTACGTGGCCACGTACCGGCACGCCATCTTTCTGACCTTGCTGACGCCGCTGGTGCTCGCCTATTTCCGGCATTGCTACTTGTATCGCGATCTGGCTTGCCGGCCGTCTTCCGAACACTTGGAGGTGCTGACGCGGGCGTGGCTCATGGTGGTCGCCGTCTTCATTACCCTCACGTTCTTCT
>Ga0182021_10002009_pt1 | contig 23714 bp, 25 predicted proteins | sample 612E3MmetaG_FD_120493 | JGI IMG/M metagenome (GOLD analysis project Ga0182021, IMG submission 120493) | Permafrost microbial communities from Stordalen Mire, Sweden - 612E3M metaG (Illumina Assembly) | ecosystem: Environmental > Terrestrial > Soil > Wetlands > Permafrost | place: Sweden... | reverse complement strand
GCCATCCATCGCTGCAAGGTGTACCTCGGGTACCGAGTACCGGGCAAAGATGGGTTCTGCCGTCACCCTCCCTACCGATGCAAGCAGCGGAACTGTCTCGCATACCGGTACGCAGTCAAACCCGGTGCGCAGGAGCGAGAGGGTTTTTTCCAGAGAAGTCACGGTAAGATATCGTTTTACCACAGGATCACCTCAACGGTCGTCCCTGTTTCCAGCCCCTCGCGTTCTGCAGAGACCCGAACGACCCCCGTACTTCTTACCAGCGTGTTGAGCAGCCCGGATTTTCCGAACAGGGGAGTTGCGATCCCGTCCTTTACCGCAACCCGTACATAATCCTCCCTGCCTTTTGAGGAGGCTACGTTCTGGCCAAGAACCGCCTGCAGGGTTCGTAGGCTGGTGCCTGTTTCACCGGTCATTGTGACTATCAGGTGCCGGACGATCGCGATGAGCACGATGAATGCAGAGGCCGGGTGACCCGGCAGGCCAATGACGGGTTTGCCCCCGCACCTGCCGATGATCGTGGGCTTTCCGGGAGCAATTGCTATCCCGTGGACCAGGACACTGCCCAGTTCAGCGATAACAGCCGAAACCATGTCACGGTCATCTTTGGAACTGCCTCCGGAGATCAGGATAACATCACACTCTGCGGTTGCCCGGCTGATCATGGAAGTGAGCGCTTCCCGGGTATCCGGAACGATTCCGTAGAAGACGGGAAGGCACCCCCAGTCCAGGACAGTTGCAGCGATAACAGAGGAATTCACATCCCGCACCTGACCTGGCAGTGGCCTGACCGTTACCGGCACCAGTTCATTGCCGGTTGAAAGGACCCCGATCTTCGGCATGCGGACAACGGGGACGTCACTGCATCCTGCAGCGGCGAGCACGCCGATATCCTGTGGTGAGAGTCGTTTACCGCTTCGCACTACCGGTTCCCCTTTAGAAAAATCCTCGTTAAAAAAAATGACGTTCTCACCGTCGGCAACAGGTTTTTTAACCAAGATTTCATCGCCGATTTGCTCGGTATTTTCGATCATCACGACAGCGTCAGCACCCGCTGGGAGAACCCCCCCGGTGGGAACATAGATGCATTCAGCAGGTTGCAGGATTTTTTCTGCAGATGATCCCATGGCAACCCTGTCCCTGAGTGGAAGCATAGATGGGACGGAATCACTCGAACCCGTCGTGTCTGCCGCCCGCACTGCGTATCCGTCCACTACTGACCTGGTGAACCCCGGGATATCAACATCGGCAAGAACATCCTCTGCAAGAATGCGGTGGAGTGCATCACCGAGTGTGACCTGTTCCTGCCCACACCTGTTGCCAAGACTTCGGATCTCCCCGATTGCCTTTGAGACGGGTACAACCTGTAAAAAAAGACTCATTTGAAGCAGCCCAGCTGGCAGCTGCGGATCTTGATGTTGTGTGAGTTGCAGTACTCGCTGATTGCTGATTTTGCGATTTTGTGTTTTTCTGCAAGAGCAAATGCCTGCGGACACGTGATGTCCCGGTCAATACCGGCATCTTTGAATATTTTTTCAATTTTGTCCATAGTCATGGTAACAGTATACTGTGTTTTTCTTCATAGTGTTTACTCATGGTATGATGGCACACCCTTAATTGGGGCAGGCCGCTAATCTATCCGGAGATGAAGGTCGCGCTCGTCAGCTCCCGGAAGGACAAGGCCGGGGTCAATATCCGGCACCATATTGAACATCTCCTCTATGGTGGCCAGCCGTCAGCCTGGCAGAACCTTGGAAGGACCTATGAACTGATTGAGATTGAGGAGCGGTTGATCCACGCAGAACATATAGATGAACAGATTGATGCAGATCTTCTCATTTTTCTCTCGCGTCATTATAGTGTCAATCCCGTCCCCGTTCTTACCGTTCATGTCACCGGGAATTTCTCGACTGCCGATGTCGGCGGAACTCCCCGCACCCTTGCTCCTGCAGCGCCGGCGATGATGCAGGCAATGCTTCGCTCACTATCACAACACTGTCCTGAAGGGTTCCGTGTTTCCTATGAAATCACCCACCATGGACCGACCTCCCTCTCTCTTCCGTCGTTCTTTGTGGAAATAGGGAGTACCGAAAAGGAATGGGAGGACCAGGTTGCCGGCAGGGCTGTTGCAGAGAGCGTGTTGTCAGCATTTCCAGAAAACCCGGTACCGCTTATCGGTTTTGGGGGTACCCACTACGCAACGCGACAGACTGAAATTGCCCTGGCATCGCGGGGTGCATTCGGGCATATCGCCCATAGCAGGGAAATTCCGCTGCTTGATGAGGAGCTGGTACGTGAAATGATGTCACAGACCGGGGCCGTTGCTGCATATATTGACAGGAAAGCACTGGGACGAGAAGAGCTCGGCACTCTTTCCAGACTGCTGGAACAGCTCCGGATCCTTCGCCTGTCAGAAAGCGAGATCCTCGCAATAGGAGACCTTTCCTGGGAAACGTACCTGGCAGTGCGGGCAATGGCAGAGCAGATCTCTATCGGATCACGGTGTTTTATCCATGCCCTGCAAGGGGAAGGGACACTGTGTGTTGCGAAAATAAACCGGGACCTGCTCCGTGAAACAGTAAAATCAGATGAGCCTGCCATGATAAAAAATCTTGAAAATATGCCCGTCATCCACCTTTCCACGCACGATAACTGCATCCTTCCCGAATTTATCACGTATGAGGACATTTTGCCGCAAGTAATACATGATTTAAATACATTGTGCGTGAAAATCATACGTAATAAAGAGATCACTGCAACGGAGAAAGATACCCTGATCATACGTAAGGTAAGGTTTGATCCTCACAAAGCGCGCGAACTTGGGGTACCACCAGGACCTTCCTTCAAGCAACTGGTGGCAGGTCAGGCAGTCAGGATACATGACAGGGTCATTATGCCGGACATGGTATCTTCCTGCAGTGAAATTACCCTCCACATCCCGGGGTTGGAGAAGTATTCATGAGGTCAATTGTTGAAGAGGCACTTACTAAGGCGAGGGACGAAACGATGGTACCCTCACAGAATAATGACGATCTTGACCAGATCCTGGCCGAGCTCAAGACCGAGATAACCGTTATCGGCTGTGGTGGGGGGGGTTCGAATACGATCTCCCGCATGATGGAAGAAGGTATCCACGGGGCAAAGCTCATCGCTATCAATACAGATGCACAGCACCTTATCCGGACCCATGCGGATCAACGCATCCTTGTCGGAAGACAGCGGACCAGAGGTCTAGGTGCCGGATCCATCCCGCAAATCGGTGAGGAAGCAGCACTGGAAAACGAGCAGGAGATCCGTGCAGTCGTTTCCGGTTCGGATATGGTTTTTATCACCGTTGGTCTTGGAGGTGGTACCGGCACCGGTGTAGCCCCCGTTGTCGCAAAAGCTGCCCGGGAAGAAGGAGCACTTACGATCGCGATCGTTACCCTGCCTTTTGCTGCAGAAGGTGCGATCCGGCTGGAAAATGCGGAAGCGGGACTCGAACGCTTGAGGGACGTGGCAGATACGGTTATTGTTGTGCCTAATGACCGCCTGCTGGAAGTCGTGCCCAAACTCCCGCTCTATGCTGCCTTCAAGGTTGCAGATGAAGTCCTCATGCGTGCGGTCAAAGGTATTACCGAACTTATTACCATGCCCGGGCTGGTCAACCTTGACTTTGCCGATGTTCGGACGGTTATGGAGCGGGGTGGCGTTGCCATGATCGGTATGGGAGAGAGTGACAGTGAGGACAAGGCAGCGGACTCGGTTAAAAAAGCGATCCGTTCCCCACTTCTTGATGTCGATATTAGTGGTGCCACCGCTGCGCTTGTCAATGTGGTCGGTGGTCCGGACATGACCATGGAAGAAGCAGAAGGTGTTGTGCAGGAAGTGTACAACCGTGTCGACCCCAATGCGCGAATCATCTGGGGAGCACAGATCGACCCGGCTATGGAGAACAAGATGCGGACCCTGCTGGTGGTTACGGGCGTACGGTCGCCACAAATATATGGTCGTAATGAGAAGCTTACCCCCAAAGTACAGAAACAGTTTGAGATCGATTTTCTCAAGTGAGCTGATATGGAAATTTCAAAACCAGATTTCAAAGTCAATATACTCCACGAAGAGTTATTCCGCAAATATTTGCGGGTGTTAAAACTCGCACGCACGCCTACTCGGGAAGAGTTTACCAAGATCGCAACCGTTGCAGCAGCGGGTGTCCTTGTCGTTGGCCTGATCGGATTTGTCATCTATGAGTTCTTCATTTTAATACCGAAATGATTGGCATGACACAACATGTACCCCCCGCGCCTCCAGCGCCTCAGATCCCTGCAACACCCGAGGTTTTTATTAACCGCATTTTTGCGATTAAAACAACTTCCAAGCAGGAGCGGACCGTTGCCGATAATATCTTAAAGGCAATAGAAACCAAGGCGACTGACGTCAAGGTAACCGCGATTATTGTTCCCAATGAACTGCAGGGCTACGTTCTGATCGAAACACCGGAGAAGCTGAACAGGATCGAGCAGCTGGTAGAGAAAGTTGCCCATGCACGTTCTGTTATCAAAGGCGAAACAAGCCTTGCGGAAGTCGGGCATTTTCTCATCCCCAAGCCGGTGGTAGCCGGTATTGACGAAGGCACCATTGTCGAGCTGATCGCCGGGCCGTTCAAGGGCGAAAAAGCGGTAGTCAAACGTGTTGACTCGGCAAAAGAAGAGATTACAGTCGAGTTGTACGAAAGTGTAGTCCCGATCCCGATCACCGTGCGGGGCGACAATGTCCGCGTTGTCGAGAAGTTCAAGGACCGGTAATTTTACTATCTATTTTTAAAATAATTACTATTGGCAGTGAAATAAAGTGAAGCATTGTTCCGCTGTTTTCTTCGGCAGATTGCAAGCAAACATGCTCCGGGTCGGTAATGGTGGTCCCCTCCCCCCCGTGTTCCCGACAATTGCCGTTATTAAAACAAATTGATGGTATTGCGGTATATCGTTGGATTTGCAGAGAATAAATATGAACGTTGATGAATTTGTACAAGCCAGAGTTCTGCCGGAATTGCATCCCGTAATCGCAATGAATACGCGAACTGATGCGGGAGACTGCCCCGGAAGCAACAGAGGAAATAAACTATGGAAACCCGTATACAAGGGAAGGAAAATCTTTGCCGTCATCAGTCCGACAAAGAAGGATATTACCTTTTCCTTCACCCACGGTGGTGAGTTTGAAGACAAGTACGGGCTGCTCCGGGGTAAAGGAAAACTGGCAAAACATGTAAAAATCAAAAATTTACAGAGTGTGAACAAAGATTCGTTGCACTACTATATCCGGCAAGACCTTGAATACGACGCGAAATGAAATTTTCGCAGATCTCTTTATTTTCCGGTATTTTACGATCCGGATAAATAATGGAAGTTAATTCCTGAAAACCGGATAGTGAAGAACCTAAATAAAAAAATATTGTCTCGTTTGAGAGTGATCAGGAAAGATCCTGAAAATGAAACCGGGAAAAGAATATCCATATTGAGAGTGCGTCGGTGGAGTGACAACGATACCTGGGGACCCTCCCGGCTTTCGTTTCACAAAGGATTATTGTTCCCGGTTCCTCCCTGTGATATCCATCAGTGAAGCAACCGAGCGTTTTGTCCCCGGAATCAGGTCAATGGTTAAAAAGATCTTCCGTATCGTGCCGGATTTCGTTATGAACCGGAACTCATAATGCCGTAAGGCTGACTCCTGCCTCACCCTTCTCAACCTGTGCTGGTCGAGCATCTGGTCCAGGTCTTCCTTTGCAACAAATTCCGTCCAGCTCCTCTTTCCCTCGATCTCCTTCCGTGAATATCCTGACAGACGTTCAAATTCCGCGTTGGCAAGGGAGATGGTGGTATTTTCCTCGATGAGTACCGTGGCGGTACCGGTGTTTTCAAAGATAGTGCGGTACGTAACCTCGGACCTCGCCAATGCCCCTTCTGCCCGTTTGCGTCCGGAAATGTCCCGGAAGATCCCTTCTACACCGAGAAAATTCCCGTTTTCATTATAATATTTATGGCTGCTTGTCTCCACGGTGACCGATGTACCATCAGGCCTTTTCAGGTCGACTTCGAAATTATTGACAAAACCGTCCTTTTCGAGAGCCTGCAAAAATGTCCTGCGCTCGGACGGGTCGGCATATACCGTACCTGCAATGTTCCTCCCGAGTATTTGGTTCTCGGAGCCATATCCCATAAGATTCACTCCAGAAGGGCTGATCATTATGAGGTTGCCCTCTTGGTCGCTCCGGTAGTAAACGTCCTGTATATTTTCAAGGATGTCCCGGTAGTTTCTCTCACTCTCCCTGAGCGCTTCCTCGGCCTGTTTTTTTTCTGTTATATCGACAAAGGACGCGACCGTCTTCTTTGTTACGGGAATCAACCCGATGGTGAGGTAAGCACTGCGGACCTGCCGCCCTTTTGTGATAAACCGGAACTCGTAATTCCGGGGGGCTTTTACCGGATCAGTCCTTCGCATGATATGGTACCGGTTCATCTGATCTGCATCATCCGGAACGACTAACTCTGTCCAATATATCTTCCCTTCGACCTCCTCCTTTGAGTACCCCATGATCCTCTCGAATTCAGGATTGACAAAGGATATGGTCGTATCCTCTTCGATAATGATTGTCGCTGAACCGGTGTTGTTGAGGATAGTCCGGTATATTCCCTCCGATGTGCGCAGCGCTTCATCACTCCTGTGCAGTTCATCGTACTGCTGGCGCAGCTCCTCTTCTGAGGCGGTGATCTTTTCGTAGGCTGATCTGAGTTCATCTTCGGCTTTTACCCGATCAGTAATATCCCTGCCAACGGACTGGTATTCTTTGAGATTTCCGCATTCATCAAAAATTGCACGGTCACTCCACTGCTGCCAGCGGATTTTTCCATCCGGCATGATGATCCGGTGTTCCATGGTCGCAACGGGGTTCTGCCGGGTCAGTTTCTGGAGATGCTGCTTTACCCGTTGTTTATCCCCGCCAAATACCTGTGGAACGAATCTGGTACCGATGATGTCCCCCGGGGTTTTTCCGAAATAACGGCAGTACGCCTCATTGACAAAGACATGAGTCCCGTCCGGACGGAACCGGGTGATAAATTCTGTCTGATCCTCGACTACTGCACGGTACCGTTCTTCGCTTTCTCTGAGTGCCTCCTCAGCATTTTTACGATCGGTAATGTCCCTGATGGATTCGATCGCGCCGACGATATTCCCGTGGGTGTCATAGAGTGGGGAGGCGATGAACCAGAGATAAGCTCCTTTCCCCCCATATAGCAGGGGTATGGAGATCTCCGAGATCAGCTTGGTGTCCTTCCTGATGATTTGGGAATATTTTCTTTCAGTCTCTGTATCTTTTTTTAAAACGATGTCGATGAGAGTGGGTCTTTTTGTTCCGTAAAACGGGACGGAATAGGAATGGTCGCCTGTGCCCAGAATCTTCTCTTTATTAACTCCTGTCATCTCCTCCATCGCCCGGTTCCATGCAATAACCGTCCCGTTTAAATCTGTTGCGAATGTCGCGTCCGGCAGGTGGTCGATGATATCCGTCATCCGCTGCCGGGACTCCCTGAGCTCGTCTGCGGTCTGTCGTCGTTCTATCGCCAGGCGGATCTTGTACTCAAGTTCGACGAACTGGGATTTCGGATCTCCGCCTTTCTGGAGATAGAAATCTGCACCGCTGTTGAGTGCCTCGATCACTACTTCCTCCCTGCCCCTGCCGGTGAAGAGGATGAAGGGAAGTTGTCCATGGTGTTTCCTGATGTACTTGAGAAAAGCGATGCCGTCCATGACGGGCATCTGGTAGTCTGAGATAATTCCGTCATATTTCTCATTTTTGAGTTTTTTGATTGCATCTGCTGCAGATAGTGCCGTTTCTATCCGGAGGGCTCCTGAGAGTTCAAGGAACACTGTTCCCAGTTCCAGAAGTGCCGGTTCATCATCGACATAGAGAACCGTATACATGATTTGATACCCGTCTTTGATAGTGGAACATTCTATACGGTTGTTAATAAGTCTATTTCCTTTCGGTTCTGGAGAAAATCTTCACGCTTTTTTAGAAACCTGGAATATTTAACACTCCTTTTTAATGGGTAACCAGAGCAGGTGATCACCGGAATTTGACGCTGTTCATTGTATGATCATGGTACGTGCCCGATACTCCTGGAAAATTGCAGGAGAACAAAACAATGACATTGAACAGGTACGCTTAAAAAATTTTAATACTGGCGGTTTTTGTTAATTCATTGGTATACAAATGACATTCTTCTAACCCGGCGCATCGTCATATTACATATGGTTCACGGTACGACATGAATATTGTAGGTCGGGTTCACCTTCTGTTTGCACCTATGAACCCGGGCCTGCCGATATTGTTGAAAAATTACCAGAGCTCATCTTTGAGAAAACTCCTATACTCAAAAAAATTTTTTGATGATTTCTTTTTTAAGACAATATTTGTTCTACGGCATATCCAGTGATCGTCCGGGTAACAGGTATTTGGGCATCGGGGTCTGTGATCAGAACCCCCCCACTCCCTGTTGATGAGCGCCGTCGCAGGCTCCCCGTCGACGTATATCTTCCGTCCGTTCATTGTTTTACTCCCTGACCGGAAAGAAGGGGGATACTGAACTATCAGTCATCCTTCTGGACATCATCTCCCAATAGTCTATCCGGGCTCATTACAGGTCCGGATTGCCTCTCATGATAACCTCTTGAACGGAATTACCTGCAAAAACTTGAGACTTTTTACACACTTTTTTAGGAAACGTGAAATCCACACGATTTATGGCAAATGGGGCGATATCCTTCGAGCTATAAAACGCTAATGGACGCTATTGGAATGCGAAACTCCGCCCGGATCGACCCACTGGTTTTGCACCCGTTTTTCTGCCAGCAGAACACCTCCAGGGGCGTCTTTTCAGTGGGTGATTTTTGGCTGATATGCACGCAACATTGCCGGACCATTTCCGGGGTATCTTCCTCCCATTTGGTGCTATTAGTGGTAATTTTCCGTCGCGATTTTGCCACGAAAAGTGAAATAGAGGAAAATCAGGTGAAACACAAACAACAATGCAGTTTTTCGCGAATTAGTGATATTTGTGAGGTTAAAATTGTTAATCGGAGGCTGAACCGGGGTAGGAATAGGTGAGAGTCTGCTACGCTCTATAGGAAAAAAACACCTGATGACTCCAGGGATGTTACCCCCAGGCGGCATCGCCCGTCCGCTTCGTTGGGGTCTCACTATGCAAGGGAGTCTTATGGCGATTCTGGTGCGGATTATATTGAATTACCGGATCCCACAAAATATAGTACAGGTAATAGCAGAAGTGGTGTCTCATCATGCCTTTTGTCAAAATATCATTACGGAAAGGAAGAAGTCCAGACTATAAACGAGCATTGTTCGAAGGGATCCACGCTGCACTCGTGGAAGCATTTTTAATTCCGGACTCTGACCGGCACCAGCAGATCTATGAACTTGTTGAGGAGTGTTTCGAGATCCCTCCCACCAGAAGCGACCATTTCGTTGTGATTGAAGTCATCGCATTCCATGGGCGGAGTTTTGCGGCCAAGAAAAATCTCTATAGTGCAATTGTACGAAACCTTGAAAGGTCCCCGGGAATTACCGGGGGCGACATCCTCATCATACTCCACGAACCTCCCAAAGAGAACTGGGGTATTCACGGGGGCAAACCCGCAAGTGAAGTGGATGTGGGTTTCAGGATAGATGTATAGCCGGAAACCGGGGTGCGGTGAAACAAAACGAGAAGCATGGAACAGCTATTTATCGAATATAATGATCCTCCCACCCAAGATCACCTTTATGTCCTTTCCCGTTAAAATCTACAGACCCAAGCTTGGAGCCCTTTATAGGGACGGCATGGTGCAAAGACTATGGCAGAAGTGGTCGAGGTTTTAGTACCCGGCGGAAAGGCTACCGCTGGTCCCCCATTGGGACCGTCGCTCGGACCACTCGGTATCAACGTGAAGGCTGTTGTCGATGAGATCAACAAAAAGACCGGCACATTCAATGGAATGCAGGTTCCGGTCAGGATCGAAGTTGACGCAAAGAAGAACTTCACCGTCACGGTGGGTATACCGCCCACTACGGCGCTCATCAAAAAAGAGGCTAATATCGAGAAAGGTTCCGCAGAGCCCAACGTCAAAGTGGTAGGGAATCTACCATTTGAGGCCGCTGTCAGGATTGCTAACATGAAACTCGAGGGCATGCTCGCTTACGAGCTGAAGACCGCGGTAAAAGAGGTCGTCGGAACGTGCGTGAGCATGGGAGTGAACGTTGACGGCAAGCGCCCGAAAGAAGTGCTCGCCGACATTGCTGAAGGCAAGTATGACAGTGTTCTCGTGAAATAACATGAGAAAACCATAGGAGATCGAAAGGTCGCGAACTATGGAGGAATCTGATGGTTGATAAAGCCAAAATTTTAGAAGCCGTGAAAGCGGCGATTGAAAAGGCGCCAGAGCGTAAATTCTCTGAGAGCATCGATATTACCATCAATCTCAAGAATATCGATATGGCGCAGCCGAAAAATCGTATCGACGAGCTGATTCTTCTTCCTCACGGTATCGGTGAAAAAATCGGGATCTGTGTAATCGGGAAAGGAGATATCGTCACCCAGGCAAAAGATGCCAAGGTAGATCTGATTATCGGCCCTGAAGAAGTTGAACGCCTCGGCGGTGCACCCCGCGAAGCCCGGAGAGTTGCCAGTACCTACCGGTACTTCCTCGCCGAGATGGGTGTCATGCCGCAGGTAGGACGGTTTTTAGGTCCCCGGCTCGGTCCCCGGGGCAGGATGCCGATGCCGATTGCCGGTAGTACAGACATCCGCCCGATCGTCGAGCGTCTCCGCAATTCGATTAAGATCAGGACAAAGGATAAGACGGTCTTTTCAACAAAGGTCGGAACCACTGCGATGAAACCCGAACAGGTCGCCGAGAATATCGAAGCGATCATCAAGAGAATTGAATCAGTTCTCGAACAGGGTCCGCTGAATGTCCGTTCTGTTTTTGTGAAGACGACGATGGGTCCAGCAGTGAGGTTGGAATAATGGCGTTGTATACACACCATCTTCCTCCCTGGAAGAAAGACGAGGTCGCCGATATCAAGAAGAACGCAAAAGAGTTCACGCTGATCGGTCTTGTTGACATGTATGGTATCCCGGCACAGCAGGTGCAGCAGATCCGCAGGAACCTGCGGGGCAAAGCTGTCATCAAAGTGACCAGGAACACGCTCATCAAGCATGCGTTCGAAGAGATCGGAGGCGACACGAAAAAACTCACAAAATACGTGAGCGGTCACTCGGCGATCATCTTCACCAACGACAACCCGTTTAAGCTCTTCAAGCAGCTGGAAAAGACCAAGACAAAGATGGCGGCAAAAGCCGGCGAAAAAGCGCCGGAGGACATCGTTATCGAGAAGGGTCCGACCAGTTTCAAGCCGGGTCCGATTGTCGGGGAACTCCAGCAGGCTGGCATACCCGCAGCAATCGAAGGCGGAAAGGTCAGGATCCGTGAGACCAAGACCGTTGTAAAGAAAGGCGGGGTTATCTCCGCAAAACTTGCGGCGATCCTGGTCAAGCTGGATATCAAACCGATGGATGTCGGGCTTGCACTCCAGGCAGCATATCACGATGGCGATATCTTTGAACCGTCCGTGCTTGCTATTGATGAAACCGTTATCCTCGGGCAGATCCAGCTCGCCGGTCTCCAGGCATTCAACCTGTCGGTCAATGCAGCGATCCCGACGAAGGATACAATGGGTGCAATTCTAACCAAAGCAGTCAGGGATGCACGCGGTCTTGCGGTTGAAGCAGCGATCTATGAAAAAGACGTTGTTGATGCGATTATTGGTAAAGCGTACAGAGAAAGCCAGGCAGTCAAAAGCCTGGTAAAATAATTTACAGAATTTGAGGTGAACAAGATGGAGTATATCTATGCAGCACTTCTCCTGCACAAGGCAGGCAAGAAGGTCGATGAGAATGGCGTCAAGGCAGTCCTTACCGCCGCAGGTGTAAAAGCAGACGAATCACGCGTAAAGGCACTCATTGCAGCACTCGATGGCGTAAACATCGAGGATGCAATCAGCAAGGCCGCCGTAGCACCGGTTGCAGCAGCAGCACCGGCAGCAGCAGCTGGCAAGGCAGCACCCGCAGCCAAGGAAGAAGAACCCGAAGAGCACAAGAAAGAAGACGAAGAGAGTGGCATGGCAGGGCTCGGTGCCCTGTTCGGATAATTCTCTTTTTTCTTAATAACGATTCATACCATCTGGTATTGCATTTCTCAAAACCAGAATATCCGTTCGGATATTAAAAAAATTAGTTCAGCTCCTATCCGAGCCTGACCGGGTTTGCTTTCTCGGTATCCTTTACGACTATGACTGCCGTTCCGTACGCGAGCAGTTCGGTCATATAGCTGATCTCTGACGAGTCGAATTGTACGCCTATTACCGCGTTTGCACCCAGTGCTTTTGCATGGTCTTTCAACCGGCCGAGTGCCTGTTCCCGTGACTGGTTCAGGAGTTCCGTGTACTCATGGATCTCTCCACCCGCGAGCGAGCGAAGGCCGGCGGTAATGTTCCGCCCAAGGCCCCGGCTCCTCACGATGAGGCCCCAGGTGAACCCGATGGTCTTTGTGATCCGGTATCCGGGAAGATAAGGTGTGCTTACGACAATAATTTCATCCGGCATTGATTTCACCGGGTTAATGTTGGCTGGTTACGCTTCAAAAGTTTTCGGGCATAAAAAAGAGAAAAGAGGAAAGGATCCTGCTCGTCTAATTCGTTTTTACAAATATCACATTTTTCACATCTGCGACCGTCATTCCGCGGAAAAGACCCGAACCGTACATAATCTGAATCGCCTTCCTGTCGATCAGACTCAGCCGGGTATTTGTATTGTCCTGGTAATAGAAAATACTGTCCGGATATTTCAGGGTTTCACCCTTGCATCCCAGTTCGTAGAGAAAACTCCGCAGGATGACGTGGGTCCTCAAATCACCCTTGAGGTTGTCGTCAATATAGATGATCCCGGGACCGATCTTTGCATACGAAATGGAGGCGGATTTGAATTCCTTTGTGTATGACTCCGGGGGAATTGCATCCATGCCGGTCTGGGAAACGAACTGAAAAACGATATCAGCGTTTGATGTGGTCTTGATATTTTCAGAAAGCTGGTTAGTCGCTGACAGGTCATTGAAATCACTGATAAATGCCTGTACCAGGTCCATATCATCGGTCTTTCCATTGAATATCGAGAGGGTATTTCTTGGTGTCTGGCTTGTGGGATTATAGGCAAGCCGGTCAAGCTGGGTAGTACCCGACCCGAATGCAATGTCCATGAAATGCTGCGTTATATCGTCTGATGTGATCAATTGTGGTGTCGTGACAGGAGGAAGTGAGGGAACCGGGGTGGCCTGTAGAACCGTTGTTACCTGTGCGGGTACTGATGTAGGCACCGGGGAAGGAGTCGGTGTGGTCAGGGGAATCGTCTGGTTCTGGGACGTTGTTATGCATCCACCGACCAGTACGAAAATTACCGAAAACAAAACCATCAGGGTGTGACAAAATGGGAAAGATTTTTCCATGATATGTCTTTTCCCAGCTTCAGATATAAGGGTAACCGACGGGATAATCTCGTTCTAAATCGACCCGAATGGTTTTACTCAGGAGATTCAGAAACAATATTTCTTACTCTGAAAATGGTTTGAGTCTGCAGTTAACCGGGTCGGAATCTGAAACCGGTACATCCGCCAGAAGATGAAAGTACTTCCTCAGACCGGCATTCCAACGTAAATGTTGTGCTTCGTTGCCACAATTTTCACGCGTACCTGCCCGGACTCCTTTTCACAATTGAAGACCGACACCACCCGGTTCCGGGCGACACCGAGCTTCTCTCCGTGTATCCATCCTGGTGCCCGGATCTCGACGGTCACTTTCTCGCCTTTTGAAAAGACCAGCGGAATGAATGGGCGCCTTACTGTCCCGAAGTCTCTTGCGGGATCGAGCCTGAGGGGTATACCGAACTCCTTTTCCCATGGCTTAATGCTTCGGTTAAAGAACTGCCACCAGCTCTGGGCTTTTATCCCTTTGGGTGACCTTCCATAGCGGTAATGTTCGAATTTCTGGATACCGAGCGGCGGAAAACGTTTGCCGGCTCCAGTCTCCTGCGCAAACCGGATCAGTTTTGGGATCTCTTCATCATTGATCCCCGGAATGTACACCGGCGCAATGAGCAGATCGATCGCACTCCGGGCGACTGCCTGTGCTGCTTTTATTATGGTATTGATATCGTACGAGGAAATACCTGCGAGTCTTTGGGCAATTTTCGGATCAAGTGCATGGATCGAGAGGTTGATCCGGTCGAGGCCGGCAGTTTCAAGAGCCGCTATCCTTTCTCCGGTGAGAAGGGTACCGTTGGTCTGGAGTGAGATGACACTCACTTCGTCAATCTGCCGGAGACCGGCGATGAGTTCCGGAAGATACGGGTACATCATGGGCTCTCCGGGCGAATCTATGTGGCATTCAACTCCCTGTCCCTTGAACCGGGCGATCTCCCGGACTGCGTCTAATAGATACTCCATTTCAACTTCGTAACTCGCAGCACGCGTTGTTGATTCAGGCCCGGCATCGACAGAGCAGAACGGGCAGTTGAGGTTACAGCCGCAACTCGGGCGCACCTGGAGGAGACTTGTGCCACGGTCTATGATACCAAAGTAAAGCGAACCGATAAGCGGGATCCGGGACTCGCGGGTTATCCTGAAGTGGGTCATAAAAAGGAGGCCAACCCGTATGGGTTGTTATTCTTCATCGGTCTTTGACCCGGTAGCCTTTCCAGGCACCCTTATCAAGCATCGGGTGGGGATACTTCAGGCGGGCAAATACATATTCGAATGCGGTCTGGTCCAGGAGTTCCCGCCCGGTTATTATGCAGTATTTCCGGAAAGCCTCGTAGAGTTCAACACAGGAAACATACGCTGATGGTTCCGGGACGAGAATATCTTCATGGAACCGCCAGAAGCCATCAAACTCCGGGTCATCATTGTTCTGCGGTTTTGCGGCAACCTGTTCGATATGCAGTGACGTTCCCGGGTCCGGTGCGACAACGATGAGTTCGCAATAAATATCCTCCACGGTAGTTAATCCCTGGCGGAGGTCGTTGAGCTCCATTTCGAGATTCTTGATCTTCTTTTCCTGGTTGACGATCCGGTCAGAACATTCCATTGCTGATGATTTTATTTTTAGGTTTTATCCTGATAAACTGTCCGACTCCTGCATTACCCTAAAGAGGTCAGGTCCTCTGCCCAAGCAGTTTCCCGGCATATACACACTGCCCGAACGAGACACAACCATCCCCCGGAGGATAGTCAGCGTTGATGATGCATTCATAATCATGTGCGGCGATCTCTTTTTTGATCGTTTCGCGGATGGCGTGATTATAGACAACCCCCCCACTCAGGGCGATCTTTGTCATTCCCTCCCGATATGCGGCGTTGACAGCAAGCCGGGCGATACCCCGGGCAAGGTTGTACTGGAACGAAGCAGCGATATCATGGATAACCCGCAAGTCCCCCTCCGGCGCTGCCTGCAAACGGGAATACACAGTCTTCATGAGCGAGCGTGTTGAAAGGATTTCGCATCCTTCATGCATTGAAAATACGAGATCCCATGGTTCCGCATGTCCGCCGGATGCGGCGGATTCAAGTTTCATGGCAGGTTCACCATCGTACGTTCTTTCCCGGCAGATTCCCAGCAGCGCAGCCGCCGCATCGAGGACCCTGCCGGTGCTGGTAGTAGTTGGTACATTGAAACCCCTCACAAGCTGTTTTTCCAGCAGGCCCAGTTCAATACCCGACCAGCCCCGGTCGGATAAGAGCGAGAGGATCTGTTTTTCCGGAAGAATGCCGTACAGCATGCGTTCGGGATACCGCGTCGCGAGATCCCCTCCGGGCATGGCTGCCGGTTCCAGATGGGCGACCCGCCGGAGATCCGGCACCTGCCCTGAAAAAATTTCTCCGCCCCATACCGTACCGTCATCACCATAGCCAACGCCATCTATCGCAATGCCGATGCAGGGTTCGGTCGTGGTCGCTGCGATGTGTGCCCGGTGGTGCTGGACCGGGACCAGTTCAAGCCCGTGTTCCGATGCGATCTCGCGTGCAAACCGTGTGGAAAGAAACCGGGGATGAAGGTCATGGGCGATCACATCAAACTCAGCCCCAAGAAGCCGCTGCATGTTCCGTATCGTTTCCTGAAGATATTCAAGGGTCGGGGGGTTCCTGACATTTCCCACGTGGGGTGAAGTTATCGTAAAGTCGTTCCTGTATATGGTTGCATTTGCATTCAGCTCGGGACCAACGCCGAGTATACAGTGGTTCCCGAGTCGTATTGCTGTCCGTTTCGGGGCAATCCCCCGTGAGAGCCGTATTATGTAATTGTCCCTGATGACCGAATCGTCGCACCTGTTGACGATCTTCCTGTTATGGACAAGGAAAAAATCCACGCCCCGGATCAATCCGGCCATTGCGTGATCCCGGTCAGTAATCATCGGATAACCGGGCATATTAGCACTGGTCATGACGAGCAGCGGGTGTTTCAGGTAGCTGAAAAGGAGATGGTGAAGTCCCGTGTAGGGCAGCATACAGCCGATAGTGTGAAGGTTGCTGATGGATTCATGCGCTGTCCGATCACGTTTTTTCAGCACAACGATAGGGTGTACATGGCTTTCCAGGTTCAGCCTCTCCTGCCGGGACACATCTGCTATCCTGTCAATATGATCGGGCCGGACCATAATGGCAAAAGGCTGTTCGATGCGTCCGAGCCGGCGTTTTAGTTCAGCTGCTGATTCTTCGATGCAGGCAATATGGAACCCGCCGACACCGTGCATCGCGAGAATTCTCCCCGCGTCAAGCAGTTCAGCTGCCTCCCTGACAGGATCAAGGCCTTCGGCCTTGTTTCCAAGAGTATCGATCAGGGTGAGCCGGGGACCGCATTCGGTGCATGCAATCGTCTGGGCATGGTGGCGCCGGCACCCGGGATCGCTATACTCCTGTGCACAGGCCGGACAGAGGGAAAATTCTGCCATGGACGTCCGTTCACGGTCGTACGGGAGTTCGTTGATAATACTGTAGCGTGGACCGCAGTTGACACAGGAAGTTGCCCAGTACTGGTGATATCTCCCGTTTTTTTTGAAAATATCGCTGATACACTCGTCACAGGTCGCAACATCCGGCGGGATCATGCCGGAGAGCGAACCGGTACCGCTCGGCAGGATGTAGAACCCATCCGGAACAGGATCGGAAAAGCCGCCCACATCGACAGAATCAATCCGGGAAAGGGGGGGTCCCCGGGAGACTGCTTCCCGGAATTTCTCAAAATTATCCCCGGCAGCAATGATCTCCACTTCACTCCCGAGATTCTTTACCGTCCCCGAGATCTCCAGAGCCTGCGCCTGTGTATATACAAAAGGGCGAAACCCGACCCCCTGGACAATTCCGCGTACGGTGATTTTACCCTTTTTCTGCATGGTTGTGCCGCAAAAATTTATTGATTCATGGGGCGATATAATTATAGGGTTTTACCGTGCCGGGCCATATTCGAATCGTAAACGATCCCGTAGAGCTTGTTCCTCTCCTGATGACATTCAACGACACTTCTTTTAAGAAGGTCTACGAACTTTTGAACAAATCCTGGATGACAGAAGACGAGATACGGGCGCACGTTGACAATGACAGGCTTCCCCTGTGTCTCCAGATATTAAAGAAGGGAAACCTAGTTGAGGAGCAGTGGCGGATGCCAAAGCCCGGATCAAAACCGGAAAAAGAGTTCAGGGCAACCTACAACAAGTTCCGTGCGAATTTCCAGTGCAACCTTTCCGATCTCTCTGACATCCTTTACATCTCGCTTTCCAATGACGAGAACCTCCGCGACGTCGTGGAGCAGATTGAAGCAGAACTTGGTAAGGGAAACAGTTCCATCAATGACCTTTCCCGGAAATTCAACGTCAGCCCGGTCTTTATCAAAGGACTTGCCAAACGCATTACGCACTTGGATGTCAAGGGACAGGGACTGGTGCTGCTTGACACCGGGCGCTAAGGATCCTCTTTACTCGATTTTGCGCAGCAAGCGTGAGGTTTCGCGCCTGCAGATCCTTGTGGAGATCGCAGAGCACCAGCCGGCCGTCCGCCAGCAGGAGATTGCAGAAAAACTCGGGGTGACCCCGCAGGCGATATCAGAATATATACGCGAACTTGTTGACGAAGGAAAAGTCTCTGCAAGCGGCAGGGGCAATTACGAGGTGACCCGGGCGGGTATTGAATGGGTGTTGGAAAATGCCGAATCCCTGGAATCCTATGCACGCCACATAAGACGCGATATAATCCAGCAGGTATCAGTCTGGACAGCAATCGCATCGGAGGATCTCCGTGAGGGGGACATGGTTGGCGTATATATGAAAGCCGGATTCCTTTATGCGGGAAAAAAACCCTTGGCAGCAACCGGAACGGTCATCGCAGATGCAAAAAAAGATGACGATGTCGGAGTCGCCCGCCTGAACGGCATCATCGATCACAAAGAGGGCATGATTCATGTCTGCAAGGTCCCGAGGATCCAGCACGGGGGTTCAAAAAAGATACAGCAGGACAAACTGCTCGAGGTTACCAGCCAGGCCGGGATCGTCGCGGCAGTGGGACTCGAGGCATTCATTGCACTCAAAGCAGCAGGAAAAAAACCCGATATGTTCTTTGGCGCACGGGAAGGGGTTATTGAAGCTGCGTTCCACGGTATTGAATGTGCGATTGTCATCGTTGACGAAGAGTTTACAGACTTTTTGAAGAGACTGGAGAACGTGGAACTATCGTACGTGATCCACGACCTGATCTCACCATGAAGATCCTTGTCCAGCCTCAGAAAGGCGGCTCGTATAAACTTCTCTTCTACGATGGCAGGCATGTACAGGGGGCCGGGTTTGTCGAGCTGACGGAGACCCCCCGCGGGCCCCGGCCGACAAAGTACCGCCTTAAGTGGGGCAGCAGGAAAGAATACCGCCAGACTCCCTCGAAGGAGCTGATTGCACAGCTCCGTGAGGCCGATGTCCGTTTCGTTAAACCCGACCAGGATTTTTCGACATTTCTTTCAGACTTCCAGATCAAGGCGGGTTCGGTAGATGCCTGTCGCATATGCCTGATGGACGAACGGTATACCCCTCTAAACGAGGACAATATCGTTACCTACGGCAAGAGGGAGAAGATCTGTCTTGATTGCGGCAGGAAAGAACTCCGCCGGGAAGTTTCCCACATGGGTCGACTGGGCCTTGAGGGATTTTCCCATCTCGAGAACCTTCTTTTAACATTCCGCGACCTTGACAGGGTGCTCGCAACGCTGCAGCCCGATAAAATCACCATGAAGGCGGCACTGTATTACAGGCTTGAGCCCCATCCGGTGATGACCACGGCAGCGATCGGCGAGCTGCCCCTGCCACGGCAGTTTATTGACGCCAGTGGGGTTTCACAGCTCATGCCGGCCCAGCAGCTTGCCGTGGAAGCGGGGCTGCTGCGCGGGAAAGACCTCCTGGTGGTTGCTGCCACGGCCAGCGGTAAGACATTCATTGGTGAAATGGCGGGTATCAAGAGCTACCTCGAAGGACGGGGGAGAATGCTTTTCCTGGTGCCGCTGGTTGCGCTTGCAAACCAGAAATACGAGCGGTTTACGGAACGGTACGGGAAAATGGCAAAGACCGGCCTCCTGACCGGGGTGAGCAGGCTCAACCTCCCCGAGACACGGAAAGTCGGGGACCGGAACCCCCAGTCACCAATCATTGTTGGTACCTACGAAGGTGTGGACAACATGATCCGCCGCGGGCAGAGGATGGCAAATATTGCGACCGTCGTAATCGATGAGGTGCAGATGCTCGAGGATGCAGACCGCGGGCACCGTCTCGACGGCATGATCGCCCGCTTGAAATACCTCGCTCCGCAGGCCCAGTTCCTATACCTTTCTGCGACTATCGGCTCTCCAAAAACACTTGCCAAAAAACTGAACTGCAGTCTTGTCCAGTACGCTGAACGACCGGTTGGCCTGGAGCGGTATCTTCTGTTCCTCGAGCGCAAACAAAAAATTCCCACCATCAAGCAGATGACCACCGAAGAGTACAAGCGCACCTCGTCTAAGGGGTTCCGGGGACAGACCATCATCTTTACCAATGCACGGGCCCGCTGCCATACGATCGCCGATGCACTTGGCATCCGGGCTGCGGCATACCATGCCGGTCTTTCATCCCAGGAGCGGCGGGATGTAGAGACAAAATTCCTCGGGGGAAAACTGATGGCGGTTGTCACGACCGCAGCGCTCGGTGCCGGGGTGGATTTCCCCGCCTCACAGGTAATTTTTGATGCGCTTGCGATGGGAAGGGACTGGCTCTCGGTGCAGGAGTTCAACCAGATGGCAGGAAGGGCGGGAAGACCGGATTTCCACGACCTTGGCCGTGTCGCCATCCTTGCCGAACCGGGAGGCACCTATTCCCGGGAGAACCCGTTTACTGAAGAAGAAGTCGCTATCCGTCTTTTAAAGGGTGAAATGGAAGAGGTGGCCCCCGAACACGATCTCGAGAAGAGCTCGGAGGAGTACGTGGCGAATGCTATTGCGTGCAACGGCGAAGAAGCAGATCTCGACCGGATCAATGGTATGATGGTCGGGAGCATGGAACCGGTGCTCCCCGAACTGATCCACCACCGGCTGGTCGAAAAACAGGGGAGCAGGCTTGTCATGTCACCCTTGGCAAGGGTAATGGCAGAGCATTTTATCGGCATGGAACGGCTCCTTGAGATCCTCCGGCTGACGAAATTCATGGACGATCCGGTGGATGTTATTGCGGAGCTGGAAAGCGAGGATGTCCATAAGGAGAAGAAGCCGGACCCGAAGAAGACGGGGGAGAAACCAAAGGGGCTTCCTCCCAAAGGAATTAAAAGAAGACGATGAGGGATTGTCACCGCAAGATAAGGAAATTTTCGGCTTTAAAACCGTTCAGACAAGATTTTCCAGTGTTTGCATGGATTTTATCCGCCGGTAAATGAGTGATTGTCGTCGAAAACACCCGGACGAAATTACAATTCTCTGAATCAAAACCCTTTTTAACCGGTGCTTTTCACCATTGAGTGGAATATATATCTGGGATGCGGTGTTTAAAGAGGCAACTTTTGGAATACCCCTTTTTTACCTCCTGGCCAGAAGTGGGGAGAGCACGAAAAATAAGGGGGAGAATATAGCCGACAGGAGTACCCCTTGTGAACAATCGTTTGAAAGAGAGAAGATTAATGGCAATACGAGTGAATGGATAGTTCACCCATCCGTTGAACAAGGAGAAGAGAAAGATGACCAACAGGGGCATACTGAAATATCTCATCGATTGCGGGCTGATCATTACCTTTATTCTTGCATTTATCACCGGAATCGTCAAGTTTCCTGAACTGACACCAATTTTCGGAAACATCTTCCTGCTCATTCCGGTTTCCCTCCTTTCAAAAATTCATGACTATTCCGGGCTGGTAATGGGGCTCCTTGTCCTCTCACACCTTCTGTTGAACGGGAGATGGATTGTTGCAATGACCAAATCAACCTTCGGTAGAAAGAAACCATAGTGAACTGCGATACGCTTACTTTCTTCCGTTAAGTGGTGTTATGCGTCTTCCGCTGATGCTGCGGGAGACCATAAAGAAGAGGAATGATCCGGAGGGGTCGGGTTCATTGTATTTTAGGGAAGCATTCTACAACACTGCCGGCAGATCAGGTTTCCCGGGCACACTGACCTTCACAGAGTGATCTCACGTTAACTGCGCCCCTTCTTTACGGCAGTCCAGTCAACAATTCCTTATTTTTTTGTTATCGATGAGAGCCATGCCCGGGGTCCTTCAGCCCGGGTCCGGCTCTCGAATGTTGCCGGCCTGATGTAATTGATGGACCATCCCTCCCGGAAGCTGTCCTGTATCTCTTTTTGTGTTATCCTTCTCGGACCGAATCCGCCGGGCTCCAGTTCGCTGAAGCAGAGCATGAAATATTTCCCACCCGGGGACAGGATGGTTGCAAGGCTGTTCACGAAGAGGGGGCGGTCTTCATCGGAAAGGGTATGGAAGAGCCCGGAATCAGTAACGGTAGTGAACTTCCGCCTGAGTTTGGGGAGGTCCAGTGCGTTCAGGACGAGAAAATGCACCGGGAGTCCTCTGCCGGCCGCCTTCTCCTTTGCCTTCTGGATCGCAAGCGGGGCGGAGTCGATCCCCCACACTTCATACCCTTCACCTGCAAAGAAAAGGGCATGCTCTCCTGTACCGCATCCGATGTCCAGGACAGATCCTGTTATCTCTCCCCTCCGGAGCAGCTCAACGAACTCCTTTTGGGGCCTTCCGATATCCCAGGGAGGTGTGCCCCGGTATGCCGAGTCAAAGAAATCCATACCTCACCATAGCCTCTGATAGGTTTATCATTGTTTGTTCAGGACATTGGTTGCACATGGGGTACCGGTATCCGACCAGGGGATCATATGTTGTTATCACTACGGTTCTGATGACTGGCCCGGCTATCCCTGCCAGTCGGAAAAGAGGTCCCCGGATGTTCCGTGTTTCCTTCATCACTTCAGGTACCGGTCGAGCCACCGCGTCGCGTTTGCTACAGCGATGCTCACGTAGGGGTCCTGGTCATAGAGTTCAATGTGGTTGTGGGTCTCGATCCAGATGAGCTCCTTAGGGCCGAGTGCCGCGTCGTAAGCCTGTTGTGCGTACTCCGGGAGGAGGAAGAGGTCCTTTGTCCCGTGGATAATCTGGAGAGGTGCCGGGGCAATGAGCGGGACGTGAACGAGGGCGTTGTAGCAGGAGAATGCTTCGAGCGATCCGACGGTCATCTTTTCCGACCAGGTCGGGGCTTCTGATGCGTGGGTACGGCTGTAATAGTTGTACGCTTCTTCGATAGGCATTGCCGCCATCGGGATCGCCTCCGAGAGACCGGGAGCGATGGTAGGGACATACTGTACTATCCCGGTCCGGTACTCCTCCCGCATGATCGCATGGATCTTTCCCGTATATGCGGCGAATCCTTCGACTCCCATGAACTGCTGGAATGTACCGCCAACATTGAACCCTCCGGCGATGCTCACGACCACCTTGATCTTCCGCTCACGGGCAGCCGCGGAGATCGCATATCCCCCGCCAATGCAGATTCCTACCGCGGCAACATTGTCCGGATCGACATCCGCACGGGTCATCATGTACCGTGCAGCGCTCACATAGTCCTCTGTGATCCGGGTCGGATCATGGTGAGCCCGTGGTTCGCCTTCACTCTCGCCATAGCTCCGCGGGTCAAAGGTCAGAACGGTATATCCGGCACTGGCAAAACGCTCCGCATAGTGCGGGAGAGTCTGTTCTTTGACGCTGCTGAATGGACCGCACATTACAATGCCGGGTGAGCGTTGGTCGTGGGCCAGTCCCGGGGGACGGTAAATATGCCCTGCGAGAGCAGCCCCCTCGCCCTTGAACATTGCCGGTCCGCGGCGGGTTGGATCAGCTTTGAGCAGCATGCTGCTGTCAGCAGGAAGGTAGTGCTTGTCGGTAACCGGTTCTGCCGCAGCCGCCATCGTGGGGCGGATGCGGATTGTACTGACAGGATCGCTTGCTGGTGCCATCGGGTATCAAACGATATTGATCGCATTGCCTGTATTAATATG
>Ga0182021_10002008_pt1 | contig 23715 bp, 17 predicted proteins | sample 612E3MmetaG_FD_120493 | JGI IMG/M metagenome (GOLD analysis project Ga0182021, IMG submission 120493) | Permafrost microbial communities from Stordalen Mire, Sweden - 612E3M metaG (Illumina Assembly) | ecosystem: Environmental > Terrestrial > Soil > Wetlands > Permafrost | place: Sweden... | reverse complement strand
TCGACGTCGGGAAATGATTTACCTGGCCAACATAGACATTGACGAATTAATGATTCAATTAAATGAAAACGGAATTGACATGAAATAGCAACGGCGGTTACGCCGTTGAAATTTAAATACCCGACATGAACCGGCTTTAGCCGCATTGTTTTCTTTCTTTCAGCATCGCGATGCCGCAGATGGTTTTCGCGTCGCAGATTTCACCGTTTCTGATTTTTTCTCCGATTTCATCCAGAGAGAATTCAACGATCTCCATTCCCTCCTCCCCTTCTTCGCGTGCGAAATTTCCGGGGGTTAATCGTTCGGCGAGATAAATATGGAGAATCTCATCGCAGAACCCGGGAGTAGTATAAATTTTCCCGAGCTTCGTGATTCTGCCCGCGGTATAGCCGGTCTCCTCCGTTAATTCTCTTTCAGCGCAGACCATGGGGTCCTCGTCTTTTTCAAGTTTCCCGGCGGGTAATTCAAGGATTACTTTGCTAAGGGGATAGCGGTATTGCGTAATAAGTATTATTTTCCCGTCGTCTTTGACCGGGACGACAACAGCGCCGCCCGGGTGGACCGCTACCTGGCGCGAAGCTTTATGATTTGTTCCTTTATATTCAATCTGGTCCACTTTTACATCGAAAACTTTACCGCGAAACATTATCTCGCTGCTTGTTACCCTGAAATTCATTATTACCCCGGAAATTATGTTGAAATAATAAACTTTATCCGGTTACCGCCGGCAATTATCTATTCGCGGTGTAATCAAATGCTCCTTCTCCAAAGATCTCAAGCGAGTATTTTTTTCATACAAATACTGTTGGGCATTCCGATATATTGACCGAAGTTGTCGATTCTCGAATATCCCGTAGATTCGTATAATTTAACCGCTTCTTTTTGATTATTTCCCGTCTCGAGAATCGCGACGGAGTAACCTAGATGGCGTCCCCAGTTTTCAAGTTCTCTCATTAATAACTTTGAAATTCCTTTACGCCGGAATTCCGGCTTCACATAAACGCGTTTAATCTCAATCGTTTTTTTATCGCACACTTTGAAACACCCGCAGCCCGCTGCAATTCCATTGTAGTATGCGAGTACTACAGTGTCGATCGCGTCGATAAAATTAAACTTGTCGTACTCCTTCTGCTCGATCCCATACCGGTTGTTCAGATCCTTATCAAGCAGCGACGAGAGCGATTTGAAATCCTTATTCCCGCTGTTATCCCTTATTATTGTAATCATATCAGATCCGACAATAAATGATATATCCGGGAGCCAAATATAATCAATTACCCGTTTATTGCTTTCATTCCCTGGGGATGATACCGGGGTCCGGAAGCCGCACCGGGCGGCAGCGCCTCATTCAGGCGGTTTAATTCATCAACTGTAATTTTCAGATCAACCGAGGCAGCATTCTCTTCAAGGTACTTTATTCTTTTTGTTCCCGGGATCGGAACGATATCGTTTCCCTGGGCAAGGAGCCATGCGAGCGCCAATTGGGCAGGCGTACAGCTCTTTTCTTTTGCGATCTCTTCAATTATTTTAAGCAGGGAGAGATTCTGCCGGAGATTATCGTCCTGGAACCTCGGATGATGTTTGCGGAAATCCGCCTCGCCGAAATCATCTGTCGATTTGAATTTCGCGGCCAGGAATCCCCGGCCGATCGGACTGTAAGCAACGAAACCGATTCCAAGTTCACGGCAGGTTGAAAGTATCTCCGCTTCAACATCCCTTGTCCATAAGGAGTACTCCGTCTGTAACGCCGTGATAGGATGAATTTTATATGCGCGGCGTATCGTAGCAGGCGCGGCTTCAGATAATCCGAGAAAACGGACTTTCCCCTCCTTCACTAATCCGGCCATGGCACCGACAGTCTCTTCGATCGGCACTTCGGGATCAACCCTGTGCTGGTAGTACAAATCGATCGAATCGACCCCGAGTCGTTTAAGACTCGCCTCGCATGCGGATCGCACGTAGGATGGTTTGCCGTTCACTCCCAGAAATTCGCCGTTCTCCCCACGTACATTACCGAACTTAGTTGCGAGAAAAACTTTATCCCTTTTCTCTTTTATCGCTCTGCCGACTAGGATTTCGTTCCGTCCTACACCGTACATGTCGGCGGTATCGAGAAAATCGATTCCCAATTCGAGCGCGCGATGGATTGTGGCAATTGAATCAGCATCGTTGCCGACACCGTAGAACTCCGACATCCCCATACAGCCCAGTCCGATTGCCGAAACAACCGGTCCGTTTTTACCTAACGTTCTTGTTATCATTTATGCCTCCTTAATTTTATAAAATTGAACTAACCGATAATTAGCGATGTCATCGACAATGATCCAAGGGTTATGGAGTCGTTAAAAAAGCGAATCTTTTCGTTCTCTCCTTTTAATCCCAGAATATAGAGGAGCGGAATAAAATGTTCGGGAGTTGGTATTGCCATCCGCGCTTCTTCACCGATTGAATTATAATCAATCAAAGAACGGTGGTTTTCGTTAAGAATAAGCAACTTGAATTTTTCGTTGATCTCATTTGCCCAGTCAAATCCCCCGTTGGGATTCCGCCAGTCGATCATTCCAAGATTATGAACAATATTGCCGCTTCCTATGATTAATATTCCCATGCGGCGGAGATGAACAAGTTCCTTAGCCAGATCGTAATGAAATTGGGGAGGCTCGTCATATGCAATGCTGAGCTGAATAACCGGAACATCGGCATCGGGGTACATATGCCGCATTACACTCCATGTGCCGTGATCGAGACCCCATTTCATATCAGGATTAATCCCGTGTTTTTTAACTGTTTCAATTACTCGATTCGCGAGTGAAGGATCACCGGGAGCGGGATACTCAACCTCAAAAAGTTCGTTCGGAAAACCGTAGAAATCATGAATTGTCCGCGGTTTTTCCATTGCGGTAACGAGTGTCCCTTCGGTTTCCCAATGAGCTGAAACGCAAAGGACCGCTTTGGGCTTCCCCAATTTTTCCCCTTCTAATTGCCAGCCCCGGCTGAATTGAGTTTCTTCAATGGCGTTCATGGGACTCCCGTGGCCCACAAACATCACGGGCATTTTAACGCCGCTCTCTTTTAGACCGTCGAAATAGTGATCCGGCTCATTCATAAACACTCCGCACGCTAATCATAATAAGGAACCAACTCTTTCCCTAAAAATTTAACGACTGCCATTATCACCCCGAGATCGTCGAGGTAACCGAAGAAAGGAATAAAATCAGGGATCAGATCGATCGGTGAAATGAAATAAATTAACGCGCCGATTACAATTGATTTGCGGTACCAGGGAACATTTTTATCGCGCATATACCTGTAGAGGGCTTTTACTTCTTTCACGAAGCGGATTTTATTTCCTTCTTTTTCGACTTTATTCCAAAGCCGTTCCTCGACATATTTGCCGCCGATTTCGACTTTTTCCTCTGTGTCGAACTGATTCTGAAAATCTCTTAAATTGTAATCCATGATACCCCCTTATTTTTTATATTGATTAAACCAATCAAATACCGTACTCCACCAGAGACGGGCGTTCTGCGGTTTGACCACAAAGTGAAACTCATCAGGGAAATAAAGAAACTTGCTTGGAATTCCTTTACGCTGCAGTGTGGTAAATAATTCAAATGCCTGGCTCTCGGGTACCCTGAAATCCATCGCGCCGTGAACAACCAACATAGGCGTCTTGAAATTGCCGGCAAAGCGATGAGGCGACCATTTCTCGTATAACGACTTGTTCGTGTAAGGAGTTCCTTTGAATTCCCACTCGGGAAACCAGAGCTCTTCGGTCGACCCCCACATGCTCTCGAGATCGAACACGCCGTCATGGCAAACGAGCGCGTTGAATCTTGATGTGTGGCCTTCTATCCAGTTTATCATGTAGCCGCCGTATGAGGCGCCCGCGGCGAATGTGTTGTTCTTGTCGATGTACTTAAAATTCTTCAGCGCGTAATCGCAGCTATTCATTAAATCGGTATAAACCTTTCCTCCCCAGTCGCCCGAAATTTCGTCTGTGAATTTCTGGCCGTATCCGAAGCTGCCCCTCGGATTAGGCGCCACAACTACATAACCCTTGGCCGCGAACATCTGCAGGTTCCATCTATAATGAAACTCGTCCGGCCAGTTCCCCTGCGGTCCCCCGTGAATGAGGAACAGGAGCGGATACTTTTTCCCCGGATCGAAAAAAGGTGGAGTTATAATTATCGACTCTATCTTCGCACCGTTTGCTCCCGGGGCCCGGAAAGTTCCGAATTCGCCGAACTGTATATCCGCCAAAAGTTCGGCATTGATTTTTGTGACCTGTTTTACATTGCCCCCGTTTTCATCCATCGAGAAGATCTCGGCGGGGAGGGTTGTTCTCTGTTTTTTGAAATAAATTGTTTTTCCGTCGGCAGATATTTTCAGATCGGTATTGTAGCCTTCGCTATGAATCGCCGCGCATTTACCCGCGTCGAGATCAAATTTATATATCGTGCGGGATACTTCACGATCGGCATCGAAATAAATATACCTGCTGTCGGGCGACCAGAGAATTTGCCCGATTGATAAATCGAATTTGCCGCTGATATTCTTCAGATCATTGGTCGAGCGGTCATGAAGCACCAATGCCTGCTTATCCGACTCAAAACCCGGACGCGCGGCCGATCTGAACGCGATATATTTCCCGTCGGGCGAGTAAACAGGCTGGTTGTCGTCTCCTTTGCTTACCGAGATTTTTTTGTACGGAAATCCTTGAATGGGATTTATAATCATTACGTCATTATTAGTACTTATCGATTGTACTGTCCCGCCGTTCTTCGATGCGGCGTCGGCATTCATCGTGAAGGCAACCTGATCACCCGCGGGAGAAAAACAATAATCCTGATCGCTTCCCAGATCGATAGGCGGAATGTCGGCATAGCTGCCGGGGGTAAGATCAATTGTTTCGCCCGAGGCGAGATTCTTAAAAAATAAATGACTTCTTTTGTCTCCGCGCCATTCGTTCCAGTGACGATATGTAAGTTCCGTAAAGATTTTCGCTTTTACTTTGCTCTGCTCTTCGGCTTTATCTCTCTGTTCATCGCACTCCTGATCTTTGCAGTCGGGGTAGACGCTCGAAACAAACAATAATTTTTTTCCATCTTTCGACCAGACTCCGCCAGACGCGCCGGTATACAAAGTTGTAAGCTGCTTTTCGTTCGAGCCGTCCTTATCCGCAATCCAGAGCTGGTTCTTATACTCATACATTATCTTCGAGCCGTCGGGGGAGAACCTCGGGGCCTTTATCGATGAATCGCTTTTTTTGAACGGGTGGAGATTATTACCGTCGGTATCAACCAGATAAATTTCCGAATTTCCTTTGTTTTCCTCCATACTGTAAGATGTGACTGTAAAAGCTATAGTTTTTCCATCGGACGATAGATCAAAGTCGCCGATCCGTTTCATCTTCCACATCTCTTCAACAGACAGCGGATGTTTTTGTTGGGCGTTTAAGTTGAGAGTAAGAACTAAGGCAGATAAGAAAAGGAAAATTTTTTTCATATTATCCTCGAACAAATGATTATTCCGGCAGTAAATTATGAAAAGAGAAGAGGAATTAAAAGGAGTAGCAGTTAGACAGTTATAAGATAGAATTCTATCTCCTATCTTCCCATCCTGGTCCCTTCTTATCTTCAAGTTAAATTGGTGGTGATAGCCGATAAATAGCCGACCAGACTTTTGGTCCCCGTATTATCGGCTTGTGGTCCATTATGATCCTGAACCATGCAAAAAGAGGCAATTTATACTTGACAGATACGGTTAATTGCCGTATATTTGCCATACAATATATGGATGGAGGTTGTTATGAATACGGTTAAAGTCACCTTAAATTTACCTGAAGAGTTGTTCAATCGTCTTAAGGAAGAATCTTCAAAAACTAATATTTCCATGACTGAAGCAATACGGAGGGGACTTGAAACCGACTTATTCCTTAAAAAAGAAGAAAGTGCCGGTTCAAAAATTCTTTTGGAAAAAAAAGATAATAAAATCGTTCAACTTGTAAGGAAATAACCAGTCATGGCAGGGGAGGATGAAGATATAAGAAATCTTACTACTGATTCAGATACAGAATCCGATATTGATGATGTTTTTCTGGAGGAAGATTACAATCCCCGGCCGCAGGAAGATTCGGCGCGCAGGCGGATCGCGTATATACTACTTGGGTTATTGGCGATAGTATTGATCTGGGCATTAGTCTCAATAACGCTCTTACCGGATTCTGAAGATAGAATTGTTAAAGTCCTGGAAATAGTGTTAGGTCCGATTATTGCGTTAGTATCCGCGGCAACGGGTTTTTATTTCGGATCGAAAGCAAACTAATCGGAAGAACTCACCTTTTTCTCTCCGGTTTCTTGATAACCCTGTCCAATTTCCATAATTTTCAATCTAATTTTTATACAACTCTATACCGGAAAAAATGAAATATCCTTTTGATGAAATCGAGAAGAAATGGCAGAAGTTTTGGGAAGATAAGAATGTATATAAAACCGACCTGTCAAAGCTTGAGAAGAAACTCTATTGTCTTGTTATGTTTATTTATCCGTCGGCCGCGAAGATGCATATCGGCCACTGGTATAATTACGGACCGACCGATTCCTACGCGCGCTTTAAAAAGCTGAACGGATTCAACGTATTTGAGCCGATGGGCTACGATGCCTTCGGATTACCTGCAGAAAACTATGCCATCAAGACCGGTGTTCATCCCAAGGACAGCACGCTTAAAAATATAAGCGATATCCGCGAGATGATGAAGCGGATGGGCGGAATGTACGATTGGTCGGCCGAATTAATGACATGCGTTCCGGAATATTACAAGTGGAATCAATGGCTCTTTCTGCAGCTCTATAAAAAAGGACTGGCTTACAGAAAAAACGCTCCGGTTAACTGGTGTCCCTCGTGTCAAACCGTGCTTGCGCGAGAGCAGGTATTGGGCGACGGCACATGCGAGCGCTGCGGCACAACTGTAATTCAAAAAGCGCTGACTCAGTGGTTCTTTAAGATAACGGATTACGCAGACGAGCTTCTTGACGGTCTTCCCAAAATCGACTGGCCGGAAAAAACAAAAACGATGCAGGTCAACTGGATCGGCCGGAGTACCGGCACCGAAGTCAGTTTTGGAATCGAAGGCCGGGATGAGCAGATCGCGGTATTTACAACACGGCCCGATACATTGTTCGGAGTAACTTATCTGGTGATAGCTCCTGAAAAAGATCTCGTACGCAGAATCACGAAACCCGGGTTTAAGGAGTCGGTTGAAAAATATATAGAATCGATAAAATCGCTTACCGAAGTCGACCGCACGTCGACTGTAAAAGAAAAAACAGGCGTTCCGACCGGGGCATTCGCGATCAATCCGGTTAACGGCGAGCGCGTTCCGATCTGGGTCGCCGATTATGTTCTCGCTACATACGGCACCGGCTGCGTGATGGCGGTACCCGGCCATGACGAACGCGATTTTGAATTTGCCAAAAAATTCGATCTCCCGATCCGCAAGGTAATACTTGAGCCCGGCACTATAGAAGAAGATCCGCTTGCCGCCGCATTTACCGGCGCGGGTACAATGATCAATTCGGAAAAATACAACGGTACACAATCCGATGAAGGAATCGAAAAGATTTCGATCGATCTGGAATCGCAAGGATTAGGAAAGAGAACAATTAATTACAGGCTTCGCGATTGGCTCATCTCGCGCCAGCGTTACTGGGGAACGCCAATACCGATTATTCACTGCGGCAGGTGCGGTGAAGTTCCTGTTCCCGAAGATCAGCTTCCGGTTATTCTTCCTTATAATGTCAATTTCAAGCCCGACGGCGGATCGCCGCTCGCGGGTAATGCGGAATTCGTAAATGTTAAATGCCCCGTCTGCGGAGGCGATGCCAAACGAGATGTCGATACGATGGATACTTTCGTCGATTCATCATGGTATTACCTAAGATACCTCAATCCGAAATATTCCGCCGGAATGTTCGACATTGAATTGGCGAACGCATGGACTCCCGTTGATACATATGTCGGCGGGGCCGAGCACGCCACGATGCACCTTCTCTATGCCAGGTTCATACATAAATTCCTGCGCGATATAGGATTGGTTTCGAGCGATGAACCATTCCGCAAATTGATTCACCAGGGAACTATTACGAATCACGGCGCTAAGATGTCGAAATCAAAGGGGAATGTGGTTGATCCGAATCTGTTTATTGTTGAGTACGGCGCCGACGTATTCAGGATGTACCTTATGTTTATGGGTCCTTTTGAACTCGGCGGCGATTGGAGCGATAAAGGAATCGTAGGCGTCGACAGGTTTGTTCAAAGAATCTATACGATATTCATCACTTACAGCGGAATCGCGGTAACGAATCAGGCAAAGTCTTCATATAATCTCGCCGCGCTGAGCGAAACAGAGCAGAACATTTATCGTAAAGTGAATCAGACGCTCGCGAAGGTCGAAGTTGAAGTAGATAATTTCAGGTTCAACACGGCGATAGCCGCGCTTATGGAATTGGCTAATGAAATCAAACCGATCGGCGAGTGCGGGGTTGAAATTCAATTGTACACACTTGAACGGCTGGCGGTAATGCTTTCTCCGCTGGCTCCTCACCTGGCGGAGGAATGCTGGAATCTTCTGGGCAAAGATAAATCGATCTTCGAAAACCCGCAGTGGTTTTCAGTTGACGTATCGTCTCTTGTAAAAGATACCGTCCTTGTTGTGGTCCAGGTAAATGGAAAGGTTAGGGCAAAAATTGAAATCCCCGCGGGACTGCCGGAGAATGAAGTAAAAAAAATCGTCTTCAGCGACGGGAAGGTTAAAATCAACATTGAGGGTAAACAGGTAATCAAGGAAATTTACGTACCGAATAAAATTTACAACATTGTTGTTAAATAAAAACGGTGTAGAGACGACCCGGTGGGTCGTCTCCCAAAACTCTGGCGAAAAATATGAGGAAATAATGCTTGATGTAAAATTTATTAGAGAAAACCCCGGATTGGTACGAGTTGGTCTCCTTAACAAAAACGCGAAAGATATAGTGGATGAGATAGTTGCTCTGGATGAAGAACGCCGCTTATTCATCTCAAAGACGGAGGACTTGAAATCGAAAAAGAACCAGGTTTCATCGCAGATACCCGCGATGAAAAAAGCCGGGCAGAATACATCCGCAGTTTTTGCGGAAATGAAACGCGTAGGTGATGAAATCACACTGCTCGACGGGCAGCTTCATGATGTTGAAGAGAAAATTGAAACGATTCTACGTTATACTCCGAACATCGCTCATTCTTCGGTGCCGGTCGGTAAAAGCGCCGATGATAATATTGAAACGCGCCGTTGGCTGCCGGAAGGATTCTCATTTGAGAATGAAGCACCAGTGCTTGATCATATCGAGTTAGGCAAGAAACTTTCCATTCTCGATTTCGAGAGGGGGACAAAAATCTCGGGTTCCGGATTTCCGCTTTATACGGGGAAAGGCGCGACTCTGGAGAGAGCTTTGATAAATTATATGCTCGATTTCCACCTTCAGCGTCACGGGTACACCGAGATAATGCCGCCGATTCTGGTTAACCGTGAATCGATGAAGGGAACCGGTCAGATTCCGAAGATGGAAGAAGATATGTATTTTATTGAGAAGGACGGACTTTACCCGATTCCGACCGCGGAAGTGCCGATCACCAATATTCACCGGGATGAAATTCTTCAGGAAAAAGATTTGACAATTAAATACGTAGGCTATTCACCCTGTTTCAGAAGGGAAGCCGGTTCATACGGAAAAGATTCGAAAGGGTTCCTCCGCGTTCACCAGTTTAATAAAGTTGAGATGGTAAAATTTTCCAAACCGGAAAATTCTTACGATGAACTTGAGTCGATGGTTAAAGACGCCGAGGAGATCCTGCAGGCCCTTAAAATACCGTACCGGATACTGGCGCTTTGTACTGGCGATTTAAGCTTCTCGGCCGCGAAGTGCTACGATATTGAAACCTGGTCGCCGGCCGAGAACAAATGGCTCGAAGCCTCTTCATGCAGCAATTTCGAAACATTTCAGGCACGGCGCGCCAATATCAGATTCAGAAGAGAAGCTACCAAAAAGCCTGAATTTATTCATACTCTTAACGGAAGCGGTTTGGCTACAAGCCGCCTGATGGTTTCTCTTCTGGAAAACTATCAGACTCCCGAAGGTAAAGTTATAGTTCCGAGGGAACTGCAGAAATATACCGGTTTTGAAGTCATTGGGTAGTTATAAATAAATTACAATCCCACAGGAATTTTTCATAAAAGGATTGTGTTAAGTCTAAGAAAGGACTGTGATCCGCATTGTTTCGAAGTCTGCGTCAACTCCGTAAATATTTTGCCCGTTATAAAGTAAAACTCTCGGCAGGAATTCTTTTTATCGTACTGTCGAATATCGGAACCGTCTATGTGCCACTTTTACTCCGCAGCAGCATTGATCAGTTAAAACGGGGCGTAACGACCGATCTGATCGTTAAGAATGCGTTATATATTATAGGGACTACGGCATTTGCCGGGTTATTCCAATTTCTTGTCAGACAGACAATTATCGTTGTTTCCAGGGAAATTGAATACGATCTCAGGAGCGACTTCTGGGAGCATATACAGAAACTCCCCCTACGGTTTTTCCAGAATAACTCTACCGGCAACATAATGTCCCACGCGACTAACGATATAAATTCAGTTCGTTCCTATGTCGGCCCATCGGTAATGTATACGGCGGATAACGGTACCCTATTCATTATGGTGCTTATTATAATGTTTTCCCTGAGCGTTAAACTTACCTTATTCTCTTTGCTTCCCCTTCCGATTCTCTCTTTTCTGGTTTATCTGGTAATGAAAAAAGTGCATACCCGTTACACACGTATCCAGGAGAAATTTTCGGACCTGACCGCGCGCGCGCAGGAGAATATATCCGGTATAAGGGTAATTAAATCGTATTCACGCGAATCCTACGAGATTGAACAATACTCCAAAATGAGCCTGGAATTTCTGAACCGCAAGATGGATTTGGTAAGACTGCAGGCATTTTTCCAGCCTCTTCTCTTTATGATCGCGGGATTCTCACCGATTGTTGTTGTATGGCTCGGCGGAAATATGATCATCAACAAAGAACTTACACTCGGAACCCTGACCGCCTTCATAGCGTACCTCGGAATGCTGATCTGGCCGATGATTTCATTCGGATGGGTTGCCAATATGGTCCAGCAGGCCGAAGCGAGCATGAAAAGAATTTTGAAAATATTGAATGAACCTTACGAGATTAATGACAGTCCGGATACTGATTTTTCAATTCAGGGATTCGATGGTACGATCGAGTTTAAAAATGTTTCTTTCCGTTACCGGGAAAATCTGCCGCTCATTCTTGACAATATCAGTCTTAAGATCGGCCAGGGTGAAACCGTAGCGTTTGTCGGACATACGGGAATCGGAAAAACGACGCTGGTTAATCTGATTTCGCGATTATACGAGGCCACCGGCGGCGAGATTCAGATCGGCGGAATGGATGTAAAGAAAATTCCCCTTCACATTCTTAGAAAAAATATCGGTATGGTTCCCCAGGATAACTTCCTTTTTTCGGATACACTCGCGAACAATATTTTATACGGCCTGGGAACCGAAAATGAAGGACTTGTAAATAGCGTTTCTGAAATCGCGCAGCTTTCCAAAGACGTTCAGGGATTTCCCAAAGGCTACGAAACCATTCTAGGCGAACGGGGTCTTACTTTATCGGGCGGGCAGAAGCAGCGCTCGACGCTCGCCAGGGCACTTGCCATTGATCCGAAAATCCTGATACTCGACGATTCATTCTCCGCGGTCGATACCCATACTGAAGAGGGAATACTGAAACACCTTAAAGAATTCATGAAAAACAGAACAAGCATAATAATAAGTCACAGAATTTCGACTGTAAAGGATTGCGACAGGATATATGTTCTCGACGGCGGCCGGATCGCTGAGGAGGGGACTCATCAGGAACTGGTAGCCGGCGGAGGAATTTACGCCGATCTTCATTTCAAACAAATGCTTGAAGAAGAACTTTCGGAAATGAATTAAATCTATGGCAGACGAATCAAGAGATGATGAAATATTAGGCAAAGCCTACGACGCCAAATTAATGCGCAGGCTTTTAAAGTACCTGAGACCGTACAAAAAGTACCTCGTTTCGGCAATACTGCTGAATATACTTGTCGCTTCGCTTCCCGCGCTGCGGCCGCTGCTTACGGAGATCGCGGTCGATAAATATATCGCCAATAAAGATTATCACGGACTTTTGATTATTTGTATTGCTCTGATGGCTTCTCTTTTTCTTCAGGCCGTAGTGCAGTATTTTCTTACTTATTATACCGAGTTGATGGGGCAGAAAATTGTTTACGATCTCCGGGTTCAGCTCTTTTCCCATATTCAGAAATTAGCCCTCAGATATTTCGACCGGACGCCGATCGGGCGGCCGGTAACCAGGGTAACCAATGATATCGACGCGCTTAACGAAATGTTTTCGTCGGGTATAGTGCAGGTCTTCAGCGATATCTTCAATATAGTGTGGATTTTTATTTTCATGTTCTGGATGGCCTGGGATCTGTCACTGGTTGTTTTGTCGATTATGCCGGTCCTGATCTACGCGACTTTTCTTTTCCGGAAGAAAGTGCGCGAGTCGTACCGGGATGTCAGGTTTCATCTTGCCCGGCTCAATTCCTATATGGAGGAGCATGTTACAGGAATGAATGTCGTTCATATCTTCTCAAAAGAAAAAGAGGAATTGAAAAAATTCTCGGGAATCAACCGTGAATATAAGATGGCTAATATAAAGTCAATTTTTTACTACTCGGTATTCTATCCGATTGTTGATCTTCTGAGCGCCGTTACTTTCGGCTTAATAATCTGGTACGGGGGCCGTGGCGTTATTCAAGGTGTTATGACAACCGGTATCCTGATAGCGTTTTTCCAATACTCGGAGATGTTCTGGCGTCCCGTGCGTGATCTTTCGGAGAAATATAATATACTTCAAGCCGCCATGGCCTCATCCGAGAGGATCTTTAAATTGCTGGATAACGAGACTTTTATTCCCGATCCCGCAAAACCGGTCAAGCTTGAAAAGGTTCGCGGCGAAATTGAATTTAAGGATGTATGGTTCGCGTATAACCCCGGCGAGTATGTATTAAAGAATGTTTCTTTTAAAATCATGCCGGGCGAGACTATCGCGATCGTAGGCGCTACCGGGGCCGGTAAAACCAGTATCATTAACATTCTCACGCGATTTTATGATATCGAAAAGGGAAGTATTACAATAGACGACATCGATATCCGCAACCTGGAAAAACGGGATCTGAGAAATTATATATCGGTAGTTCTCCAGGACGTATTCCTCTTTTCGGGAACAATAAAAAGCAATATCAATCTTAACAACTCCGATATCTCCGACGAACAGATTGTCAGGGCCGCCGAGACAGTGGGAGCAGACAAGTTTATTTCTTCCCTTCCGGATAAATATGACGAGGAGGTGAAGGAGAAGGGGGCTACACTGAGTGTCGGCCAGCGGCAGCTTATCTCATTCGCCCGCGCGCTCGCCTACAATCCTCAGATACTTATTCTCGATGAGGCAACATCGAGCGTGGATACTGAAACAGAGCAGCTAATTCAAAAAGCGATCGAAACCCTGCTGGTCGGCAGAACCTCAATTGTTATAGCTCACCGGCTTTCGACAATTCAAAATGCCGATAAGATTCTCGTTATGCATAAAGGAGAACTTAAAGAAGCCGGAACCCATCAGGAGCTTCTTACAAAGAGGGGGATTTACTACAGGCTCTATCAGCTTCAGTATAAAGATCAGGAGATATTATCAAGATCTTAAATCTATATGCTGAGACGACCCTCGCAAGAAAGCTCGGGACAAGCCCAATGCTGTCAGGTTAATGGGAATTTCTTGTGTCTGTATGAAGATTAACACATCTCATTCGTTAGAATAAAACTAACTCCGCCGTTTACGGCGGAGAAAAGGAATACCAACTAATTAACGGGCTTTAGCCTGCCCGGCGCAGACGGGCCCAAATGGATGAACAGGGAATGTCTAAGTGATATTGGGCTAAAGCCCTTTGGGTTTTTGGGTTACCGATAGTCTCCGCCGTAAACGGCGGAGTTATATCTATGTCAGGAATCACAAGGTTATAACAAATACATTTTTTCATTCTTCATTTGTTAACCTGACAGCATTGGGGACAAGTCCGGCGGGTCGTCTCTTTACGTGAAAAGCCGAATGATTGGTAACGGAAAAATATTTACGACTTTTCGATTTTCGTAAGAGCTTCCGAAAGTTTCCGGGCTAGTTCTTCTTTTGTAATTCCGATGATTTTGATTTTTGTCGATTTAACAAGAATTTCCGGTTTATCGCCCTCACCCTTCATGTATTTATAGAGATTAAAACCGAGCCTGTTCCGGTCGTTGACTATCGGAATATTTTCGATGAACATTTCGGCAATATTATAACACTGCTTTTCAAGCGAATTCCCGGGGAAATATCTTGTCGCGGGAGGCGGTAATGTTGTCATGCATCAACCTTAATATTATTCACACGCAAAATAATCAAGTAGGCTTTGACTAACAATACTTTCGATTGGAACGGATTTTATTATTGGCTAAATTTGAACCGCGGTTACATTTAATTAATAGTGGATCAGGTCATCGATAGAATACTTGTCATCCGGCTAAGTTCCCTTGGAGATATACTTCTGGCCACACCGGTAATCAGGGCTCTCAGGATGAAATACCCCGGCGCTTTGATCGACGCTGTTGTCAAGAATCCGTACGCCGATACATTGCGGTGCAATCCCCATATCAACAAACTGTTTTTATTCGACAAGAAGAGTGCGTCCGGTCTTCACTCCGAACTCATTGGGAGGGATTATAGTTTAATTATCGATCTTCAGAACAACCGGCGCAGCCGCGCCCTCGTGAAAAATGCCGGCTGTGAAATTCGCCGGTTCCGGAAACTCACATTTAAGAAATTAATGCTTGTCCGGTTCAAGCTTAATCTGTTCGTGCAAATTAAAACTATCACCGAACGGTATGCGGCATCTGCCGGAGTAGAACTGGACGGCGGGGGCCTTGATCTTTTCATCGATGAAAACGTCGAAGCTGTTAATTTCGGGGATAAGAATTATATCGGTTTATGCCCGGGCTCCAGGCATTTTACAAAACGGTGGCCTGCCGGATACTTTATTGAGCTTGGCAGGAATCTTATTGAAAGAGGGTTCGGCGTGGTCCTTTTCGGCGGCAGGGACGACCGGGAGATTTGCGGCAGTATCTCTTCCCTAATAACCGGCTCGGTGAATCTGCAGTCGGATGACCGGCTTTATCAGACTGCCGCTGATATGAAAAAGTGCCGCCTGGTCATAACAAACGACTCCGGATTAATGCATGTTGCCGCGGCATCGGGTGTTCCGGTCATGACGATATTCGGTTCGAGTGTTCGTGAGTTCGGATTTCAGCCTTATGGTGTTAAAAATTTTATATTAGAAAATAAATCATTATCTTGCAGGCCATGCAGTCACATAGGAAAACCGGAGTGTCCTAAAAAACATTTCAAATGCATGAAAGATCTGACTCCTCAATCTGTCCTTGATAATTTGGAAAAATTTACATTTACTCTATGAGCAATCTCTGGTATCTGGTATACAATATCTTAGTTATTCCTATCCTGAAGACCTTAGTCTCAATCGGTAAAGTTTTCAATCCTAAAATCCGGACTGGGATAGAAGGCCGGAAGAAGTTATACGAGAATCTGATTATCGATCTTACAGGTATCGACCGGAAGAAAAAGATGATATGGTTCCATTCGGCATCGATGGGAGAGTTTGAGCAGGCAAAGCCGATTATCGAAAAGATCCGTACCGAGAAGGATGTGAATATCATTATAACTTTTTTCTCACCCTCCGGTTATACAAACTCATTGAAATATCCATTCGCGGATGTTGTGGCGTATTTTCCGTATGATACTCCTCTGATGACCGGCAGGTTTCTGAACCTGGTGCGTCCGAGTCTGGTTCTTTTTATGAGATACGACATCTGGCCCAATATGATCTGGCAGCTCAAAAAAAAGAATATCCCCGGTTTCATAGTTGACGCGACGATGCGTGCTAATTCTCCCCGTAAATGGCTGCTGGCAAAAAGTTTTCACAAATCGGTTTATTCGTCCGTCACCGGCATTCTGACCGTATCGGAAAATGATGAGAATAATTTCAGGGATTTTGATATTGAAGGGACTAAAATTGAAACGGTAGGTGATACGCGTTTTGACAGAGTCTATCAGAAGAGCATTGCGGCTAAAGAAAAGAAAATTTTTAAGGACGGATTTTTCTCGGGGAAAAAAGTCGTTGTTCTCGGAAGCTCCTGGGAGAGCGATCAGGAAGTGATGTTTCCCGCGTTGATTAAACTTATGAAAGTAGATCCTAGAATTATTACCCTTATAGTGCCGCATGAGCCGACCGTTATGCATCTCGAGGCAATTGAAAATTCGATTAATGAGCAGTTTGAATCGATCCGTTTTTCTTATCTGAATAATTATAACGGAGAGCGTGTTATCATAATCGATTCAATCGGTATTCTGCTGACTCTGTATAAATATGCCGATCTCGCCTATATCGGAGGAAGCTTCAAGCAGGGAATTCATAATGTCCTCGAACCGGCGGTTTATGGAATTCCTGTTATGTTCGGACCGAAACATGAGAACAGTCAGGAAGCTGTCTACCTGGCTAAAACGGGGGGCGGTATAGTAATCCGCAATAAAAAGGAAGCATACCGCGCATTAAGGATAATATTCAGCGACGAGTCGATGCGTTTGAGAATCGGTTCCATCTGTTCGGGATTCGTCAAACAAAACATCGGCGCCACAGATAAAATATTAGAAGAAATCTACCTTTATATTTAATAATTAAAGATATTCCATTTCAGTCCCTTAATATTTTTGCTTCAATCACTCCGATTTATTACTTTTGCAAAAAATCGAATAATCAACAGCCCGGAGAAACATGAAAACAAAACTCGAAATCTGGCAGCAGCTGGCCGATCAGGGAATTCACAATATAAACAACCTGTTCTATAATCTGAGTACGCCGGCGTTGTACGAGCAAGCCGTAAGAAGAAGGGAGGCGCTGGTTGCCGAGGACGGGCCTCTCGTCGTTCGCACGGGGCAGCATACGGGACGCAGTCCGAACGATAAATTTATCGTTCGTGAATCATCAAGCGAAAAATATGTCTGGTGGGGAAAAATCAATAAACCCCTCGATGAAAGATATTTCGAACGTATTCATAACCATATGCTTTCTTATGTGATGAGCAAAGATCTTTACGTCCTTGATACATTTGTCGGGACAGACCCAAGGTACAGGTTACCGATCAGAGTTATTACCGAAACTGCCTGGCATAGCCTCTTTTCCGAAAATCTGTTTATTACTCCTACGGCGGAAGAACTTCAAAATCATTATCCGGAGTTTACGGTAATTAATATGCCCTATTTCCAGGCCGATCCCGAAGTAGACGGTACAAGTTCCGGTTTATTCGTAATAATTAACTTTGAGAAGAAACTCGTTTTAATCGGCGGTACAAGTTATGCCGGTGAAATCAAAAAATCGATCTTCACGGTAATGAATTACCTGATGCCTCTTAAAAATGTGATGTCGATGCACTGCTCGGCTAATATTGGCGAGAAAGGGGATGTGTCGATTTTATTCGGACTTTCGGGTACCGGAAAAACCACTCTCTCGGCCGATCCGAAAAGAAAATTAATAGGTGATGATGAGCACGGATGGAGTGACGACGGCGTGTTTAATTTCGAAGGGGGCTGCTATGCTAAAGTAATTAAGCTGTCGCCCGAGGCGGAGCCCGATATTTACGCCACAACTCATCGCTTCGGAACCGTACTCGAGAATGTGGCTATGGATATATATCAGCGCAAACTCGACCTCGACGACGAATCTCTCACGGAAAATACAAGGGCCGCATACCCAATCACTTTCATAAGGAATATTATTCTTTCGGGGATGGCCGGACATCCGAAGAATGTTGTAATGTTGACTGCCGATGCTTTCGGAGTTTTGCCCCCGATCGCTAAACTCTCACCCGATCAGGCAATGTATCATTTCCTGTCCGGTTATACGGCTAAAGTAGCCGGAACAGAAAAAGGTGTTACGGAACCGAAAGCCACATTCAGTACTTGTTTCGGAGCACCTTTCCTGGTTCACTTCCCGTCTGTTTACGCCAACCTTCTGGGTGAGAAGATCCGGAAGCATAACGTTAATTGCTGGCTGGTTAATACCGGATGGACAGGCGGAGGTTACGGGGAAGGCACCAGAATGAAGATCTCTTACACCAGAGCGATGCTAAATGCCGCTCTTAACGGCGAACTCGATGATGTCGCTGTGGTTGTAGATCCCTTCTTCGGCATCAGGGTTCCGCAGGCAATCAAAGGAATTCCGGCTGAAATACTGAACCCCAGAAATACATGGAAGGATAAGTTGAAGTATGACGAAGCCGCGCGAAGACTGGTAAATATGTTCCATGAGAATTTCAAATATTTTGAAGCCGACACTTCAGAAGCGATTAAAAATTCGGGACCGAAAAAACTTTGAGAAATAATTCCGGGGATTGTTGTCTGTCCACAGTCCAGTATAAATGTATGAATGTATGAATGTATGATTGTATGGAAGAACTAATGATTAAAAGGCTGGAAGCTCCAATCATTCAATCAGCCAATCATCCAATCTCACGGATAGAACAAAAACGGATTGAATGATTGTTCTAAGGTTCGATGTTCAAAGGTGGTTTCGAAATTCCAACATTGCACCTCGAACGTTGAACTTCTAACATACATCCATACAATCATACATTCAAACGGGGAGTAGCCAGTAGTTTCAGATATACCATACCCATTATTCCATTATTCCAAGAAAATATTTTTTGATCGCTGGCATTTTCTTTTCCTTTTAGTCTCTTAACCTCTCATTTCCAACATTCCAGGAATATGTTTTTCCCATCTTCCATCCTTCAAATGCTCTATGCCACTCCGCATCAACGGATTTCATTTTAGTCTCCTTATTTTATAAATTAACCGGGCATTTAATGCGGATTTTCATTCATGACTTCCATAAACAAAACATTTGACCTGCCCCATACCGAGGTATCGTACAAAGATGTTCTGGAATTCGCGCCGATAGGAATCATAATATTCCAGAGGGATTGGAAGATCAAATTCGCGAACAATAATTTTTTCCTTTTCAGCGGAGTACTCGGTGAAGACCCTGCAGATTTGATAGGAAAGAGTATCTATGAAAACCGGTTGTTTAAGGAAACCGATATCCGTGAAGAATTGAACCTGATAAAATCGGGCGAAACTTTTGAAAAGGAGATTATCGCATCGCGCACACTTGCGGGGAAGAAGATAAGCCTTTATCTGAAAGGGGCACCGATTCTATTCGAAAATGAAGTTACCGGCGGGATACTGATTCTTGAGGATCTCAAAGTAAAAACCAGCGATGACCAGCTTCAGTTAAGCCAATCGCAGAAATTTCAGGGATTTCTCAATTCCATAAGCGATTTCTATTTGATTGTTGATACCGACGGTATCGTTGAGGTATCTTCCACACAGGGACAGGATTTATTCGACTTTGTTTTCGAGAAAGCTCCGGATTCGAAATCAACCCGAAGAAAGATCTCTCCGATTCTGTTCAAAAAGCTTCTTGAAAATGTTGTGGGTTCGAACCAGTCGATGTCTGCACACTTTCCCTTTCAAAAAAATCAAAGAGAATATGAAGCGAAGACTACCCTTATTCCGCTGACCCGCGACGGCTTTTCAGTCGATTCGGTAGTGGTTCTTATTGAGGAGATGAATAAGGGAAATTCCGATTTGCTTGCCGAGGAGATAGATGAGCTTTCAAAATATCAGCAGATAACCGCTACGATAATAGACGGACTGATCGGATTGAATAAATCGGGCAAGATTGTTTTTTGGAATGAATCTGCCGCGCGCCTTTTCGGATTAACCCGGAGCGAGGTCTATGGGAAGTTAATCAGTAAAATATTTCACGAGATTGATGAAGAGTACCTTGAAAAGATAAGGCAAAAAATCAGGGAAGATAAACACTGGACGGCAGAATTAAAGATCGGCGAGGATGAGTCGATCGCCGAATATTTCCAGGTGAAAGGGGGAATTATCGGCGAAGAGAAAGACGAGACCCTCTTTCTTCTCTGTTCCAATATTACCGGTCAATATAAAAAAGCCGATGAACTGAAAAAATCCGAGGAGCGTTTCAGGAATATAGTTACAAACGCCCATGACTTTATTTGCACCCTGGATCTGAACGGCCGTGTGACCTACGCGAATCCGAAATTTCTCGAGATCTTTCAATACAACGAGAATGAAATATTGAAGGTTAATTTTGCCGATTTGATTGACACGTATTATCTTATGCGGCGGTCATTTAGTCTCGGTGATGTCGCAAACGGCAAGATCCAGTCGGTCGAACTGCCGCTGCTGAACAGGCTAGGTCAAAAGATACACGTCCTGGCCAGTTTTGCCACCGTGAATGACGCCGCGGGTTTCGTTCAGTATTACAATGCGATTTTTACGGATATAACGCTGAAAAAAGAATCCGAAAAAGATCTGCTTCTTATAAGATCCGTTTTTGAAGCATCGCTTGACGGTATTGCCCTGATAAGCAAGAACAGAATTGTTCTTGTTAACGATTCCTTCGTTAAAATGTTCGGAGCCGGAAGTGCGAGCGAAATTCTTGGCGAGAATCCACTGAAATTTGTCGCGGAAAAGGACAAAGAGAGACTGGCCCAGATTCTGACCCTCGCGGAGGAAGGAAGCGATTTACCCGCCAGGTACTTTTTTACAGGCAAAAGAAAAAACTCCACTACCTTTGAGGTCGATAATTCGGTTTCATACTATCAGATTGAAAGCGAACAGTTTGTAGTTTGGGTACTGCGAGATGTTACCGAAGAAAAAAAGATTCAGGGGGCGCTCAAGCTTTCTGAAGAAAGATACAGGAATATCTCTGAAAATATTAAAGAGTGTATCTGGACGGCGGAAAATCACAGGGGACAGCTTCTTGCCGTATTTTATACGCCCGCGATAAAAAAGATCACGGGATATGATGCCCAGGCTTTCATTGACGACCAGGAATTATGGGGAAAAATAATACATCCCGACGACGCGGATATCATCAGCGATAAACTCGATAAATTGTACGGCGACGTCAGCCGTGAGTTCGCGAGCCTGGAATACAGAATAATTGACTCGCTCGGCAATTCGGTCTGGATTGAAAATAAGATATCCCTGGTGCGCGACAGCCGGGGAGTAATCCAAAAGGTCTTCGGAATTATCAGCGATATCAGTGTGGCCAAACATACCGAGGAAGAACTTAAAAAATCGGCAGCCAACCTTAAGAACCTGGTTGAAACAAAAGACCGGTTCATTTCGATCGTATCTCATGATCTTCGAACCCCGTTCAGCTCGATAATCGGATTTACGGATCTGCTGCTGAATGACAAGGAATTGGATGAAGAGAAGCGAACTCAATATATAGAGTTCATTCAGGAATCTTCGCAAAGTATGCTGGGTCTGCTTAATTCCCTTCTTGACTGGACACGTTTGCAGACAGGCAGGATGAAATTCGAACCCGATAGAATAAATGCCCGGGATATAATTCAGAAATCAATTCAGATATTATCCGGATCGGCGATACAAAAGGGAATTCACCTGATCTCCGAACTGAACAAGGATTTTTTTGTTCACGCCGACGAAGAACTTCTTCTTCAGGTATTCAATAACCTTATTTCCAACGCCATTAAATTTACAAAAACGGGCGGCAGTATTAAGATAAGCGCCGTGGCCGATATAGAGAAGAGAAACGTCAGGTTTAGCGTTCAGGATGAAGGCGTCGGGATACTTAAGGAAAATATCGACAAGCTGTTTAAGGTTGATTCGAAATATACAACACCCGGTACCTCGGGAGAGAAGGGAAGCGGACTCGGATTGTCTCTTGTTTATGAGATCATCAAGAAACACGGGGGTGAAATAAGGGTAGAGAGCGAATTCGGTTCCGGTACAAAATTCATCTTTACACTGCCGGTCTCCTCAAATTATATTTTGCTCGTTGAAGATATGCAGATGGACAGGCTCCTCTATTCAAAATTAATCAGAAGCCTGGTACCAAGTTATAATATACTGACCGCAGAGAACGGGCAGCAGGCTTTGGAAGTAGTTAAACAATTTGCCCCCGCTCTTATTATTACCGATCATCAAATGCCGGTTATGACGGGATACGACCTTGCCGTACAGCTGAATATCATGGAACTCAAATACAGACCGCCGGTAATTGTTTTGAGCAGCGATGTTACAAAAGATATCGAAGCGCAATACAGGGGGCTGGGTATTGAATATATATTCCAGAAACCGGTTAATCTTTCTGTTTTTAAAATATCGATCGAACAAGCTCTTCGAAAAGCATTATCGGCCTGATTTATCGTCATGACGGAGTCCTGACTTGTGCCACTTTTAACGACGTAGCCAAAAGCTGGATTTACTAGATAATTATTGAGTATTTTTTGTAATATGTCATACTAAAGGAAAATCCGACTTATACTTATTAGTACAAGTCAGGAAATATTTTTTTCATCCGGGCTACTCTTTTCGGCTATCCGACGAAATTTAGGTTAGTCCAACCTCATCACAAAATTTCCTCGTTATCCATTTGGGCCCGTCTGCGCCGGGCAGGCTAAAGCCCGTTTATTATTTGGTTGTTCTTTTCTCCGCCGTAAACGGCGGAGTTAGTATTATTTTTCAACGAACCAAGACGAATCATATTCAGCATTAGATACAGAACTTAGCAGCATTATTATAACTACGCCGTTTACGGCGTAGTTAATCGAAACACCATTCTCTCCTGGCTTTAGCCGCATGGAACTTATTTCAATTTAAGCACCGCTCCGCCGACCGGATTCAGCCGGATGCTTCCCTCCGCCTGTCGCAGCGGTTTTGTTCCGGCGGAGTCTTTGTCTGCTAGTACGTCCCATCTCCCCGCCGGGAGTTGAAATTCAATCTCCAATCTGGGATCCGCGTTGAAGAGGACCATAAAAATATCTTTGCCTTCCTTAACCGAGTAGGAAAGTCCGAACCTGCTAGCAGGATTATCGAAAAAGCGGATAGCGTCATAATCGGCGCGCCGGAAAGCGGAGTACCTGTTCCTGAGTGCGATTAATCCTTTATAGTAATCGACGAGATCTTTATTGATTGCCGCGTGTTTATAGTTTATGTAGTTTGTCTCGTTGTCCTTATTATACGAGTTACGGTCAATTTTCCCTTTGTCGGGGTCTTCTACTTTGAGATTATAGGGGATCACCTTTGTCCTGGCAAACTCCTGACCCGCCTGAATCATAGTTATTCCCTGGGAGGTGAAGAGGAAGAGGGCGCCGAGCTTATTCAGCTTCATCTGGTACGGAGTGAGCTGTACAAATTTATCGACATCTTTAATAATGGCCGCCGGATTGATTTCCCGCGAACCGATTCTTATAAAATCGCCGAGAGTATAATCGTCGTGAGATTCGAGATAGTTAACGGAATGCTCTTTTTTCTCGAATAAGCCGAGAGTGTCTTTAACGAGTGTTCCGTTCACATAGCTCTTAATTCTTCTAGGCGAGTTGTTTCCGCTCCATTG
>Ga0182021_10002007_pt1 | contig 23718 bp, 18 predicted proteins | sample 612E3MmetaG_FD_120493 | JGI IMG/M metagenome (GOLD analysis project Ga0182021, IMG submission 120493) | Permafrost microbial communities from Stordalen Mire, Sweden - 612E3M metaG (Illumina Assembly) | ecosystem: Environmental > Terrestrial > Soil > Wetlands > Permafrost | place: Sweden... | reverse complement strand
TAGGAATTGCCTCCGTCGATGAGGGTGTCCCCGCGGGCCAGCCGCGGGGCCAGGTCATTGATGGCGACATCCACCGCGGCGGCCGGCACCATCAGCCAGACGGCCCGCGGCGCCGGAAGCTTCGCGATCAGGTCGTCGAGGGAAGCGGCGCCCACCGCTCCTTCCTTCGTCAAGGCTGCCACCGCTTCTGGAGAGCGGTCGAAGACCACGCACTGATGGCCGGCGTGCAGGAGCCTCCGCACCATGTTGGAACCCATCCGGCCGAGGCCGATCATCCCGAGCATCATGTCTTGAGCCCTCCCCCTTGCCAAAGTCGGAATTCGCCGACGATCGTCATGACGGGCCCTCCGGCTGGACCCAGCCGCCCATATCGGCGGTCAGGGACTTGGCCTCCACCGGCCCCCAGGTGCCCGGCTGGTAGGTGTGCAATGGCGTCTCGGCGCCGAGGACGGGATCGACGATGGCCCAGGCCGCCTCGACCGCATCCTGCCGGGCGAACAGCGTCCCATCACCTGCCATCGCATCACCGAGAAGCCGCTCGTAGGGACTCAGTTCGTTCCCCGTCGGGTGGTGGACGAGCGACAACTCGGTCGGCTCACCGACCATCACGTCTCCTGGTTTCTTGATCGCTGCGCCGAGCGCGATGCTCAACTCGGGGTTCAGGCGGAACCGGAAGAAGTTCCCGATCCCCGGGGCCAGCTTCGTCAGCGGTGGACGCTTGAGCTTGACCATGACCTCGGTGGCGGTCACTGGGAGGCACTTCCCCGCGCGGATGAAAAAGGGAACGCCCTCCCACCTCCACGAATCGATGTCCAGGCGCAACGCCGCGAAGGTCTCGACCTTCGAGTCTGGCGCGACCCCGGCTTCGTCGCGGTAGCCCTGGAATTGCCCCCGGACGAGACCGGCTGGATCGAGGAGTCGGACCTGGCGGAACACCTTGACCAGTTCGTCCCGGATGGCTTCACGGTAGGTGGTCGCGGGTGGCTCCATGGCGAGAAAGCCCACCACCTGCATCAGATGATTTTGCACGACGTCCCGGATGGCGCCGGCTTCTTCGTAGAAACGGCCGCGCCCCTGGACCCCGAACGATTCAGCCATGGTGATCTGGACGCTCTCGACATAGTTCCGATTCCAGATGGGCTCGAGGAAGGTGTTGGCGAAGCGGAAGACCATGAGGTTTTGCACGGCCTCCTTGCCGAGGTAGTGGTCGATGCGAAAAACATCCGGCTCATTGAACACCGTGTGAATGGTGTCGCTCAGGCTCTGGGCTGAGGCCAGGTCGCGGCCAAAAGGCTTCTCGACGATTACCCGCGCATCCAGGGCGCAACCGGAGCCTCCGAGGTGCTCGATGACGACGGGAAACATGCTTGGCGGGATGGCCAGGTAATGAATGGGGTGGGCCGCTTCACCGAGCTGGCGGCGAAGCTCCTCGAAGGTTGCCCGATTGTTGTAGTCCCCATCGACGTAACGCAGCAGGGTAAGGAACTTCGCAAAGGCTGCCGGATCCACGCCCCCGCCGTACTCCTCCATGCTGGCCCGGGCGCGTTCCCGAAGGCGCTCGAGGGAATAGCCGGCCCTGGCAACGCCAATGATGGGCACCTCCAGGTGCCCCCGGCGGATCATCGACTGAAGCGCAGGAAAGATCTTCTTGTAGGCCAAATCGCCGGTAGCCCCGAGGAACACGAAGGCGTCGGAGGGCGTCAACGTCGTCGTCACGGAGTCTCGCCATCGGGTGGGGAGATCGGAATTCGGGAACCTCTTCGCCCCTTCGATCGTCGGTAGCGGCGGATCAGGTTGTTGGTCGAGCTGTCGTGATCCAGCGGGCCGGTCCCGTCTTCCAGTTCCGGAATGATGCGCTGGGCCAGGGCCTTGCCCAGCTCCACGCCCCACTGGTCAAAGGAATCGATGTTCCAGATGGCACCCTGGACAAACACGATGTGCTCGTAGAGGGCGATGAGCTGGCCCAGGACCTCCGGTGTGAGCCGGTCGGCCAGGATGACATTCGAGGGGCGGTTGCCCTCAAACACCCGGTGCGGAACAAGCGAATCCGGTGTGCCCTCGGCTTTGACTTCCTCGGCCGTCTTGCCGAAGGCCAGGGCCCCGGCCTGGGCGAACACGTTGGCCAGGAGGAGGTCGTGATGCCGGCCCAGCGGGCCGAGCGCGTGGTCGAAGGCGATGAAGTCGCAGGGGATCAGCCGGGTTCCCTGATGGATCAGCTGGTAGAAGGAATGCTGGCCGTTGGTGCCCGGCTCGCCCCAGTAGATCGGACTCGTCTGATGATCCACCGGCCTGCCGTCGAGCGTGACCCGCTTGCCGTTGCTCTCCATGGTCAGCTGCTGAAGATAGGCAGGAAAGCGCTTCAGGTACTGCTCGTAGGGCAGGACCGCCACCGTCTGCGCGCCCAGGAAGTTGTTGTTCCAGATGGAGAGAAGCCCCATCAGCACTGGCATGTTTTTCGAAAACGGCGCAGTGCGGAAATGCTCGTCCATCCGATGGAAGCCCTGGAGCAGCGACCTGAAGTGCTCAGGCCCGACCGCCAGCATGGTCGAAAGGCCAATGGCCGAATCCATGGAATAGCGTCCTCCCACCCAGTCCCAGAAGCCGAACATGTTCGCTGTGTCGATGCCGAAGGCGGACACCTTCTCGGCATTTGTGGATACCGCCACGAAATGGCTGGCCACAGCCCTGTCGTCACCCCCCAGCCCGCTGACCAGCCAGTCGCGCGCGCTTTGCGCGTTGGTCATGGTCTCGAGGGTGGAGAAGGTCTTGGAGGCAACAATGAACAGGGTCTCCGCCGGATCGAGATCCCGGGTCGCCTCCACGAAATCACTGCCGTCCAGGTTGGACACAAAACGGAACGTCAGGCCCCGCTCACTGTAATGCATGAGCGCATCGTAGGCCATCACAGGGCCGAGATCGGATCCCCCGATGCCAATGTTGACGACATTCCTGATGGGTTTCCCGGTGTGGCCCTTCCACTGCCCGCTGCGAATGCGCATCGAGAAACCGGTCATCTTCTCGAGCACGGCCTGCACTTCGGGCACGACATTCTGCCCGTCCACGAGCATGGTCGAGCCTTTCGGCGCGCGCAGGGCCACGTGCATGACGGAGCGACCCTCCGTCGCATTGATTCTTTCGCCTCTGAACATGGCTTCGATCCGTCCCTCCAGATCCGATGCCTTGGCCAGACGGAGCAGCAGGTCAAGGGTCTGGTCGCTGACGCGGTTCTTCGAATAGTCCAGGAACAGGTCCACCGCCGTGAGCGTCAGCCGCTCGCCACGTCCCGGGTCATCGGCGAACAAGGTCCTCAGGTGCAGGTTCCGCACTTCATCGCAGTGAGCGGCCAGATCCTTCCAGGCCGGACGCTGGGTGAGACGTTGGAGGCTGGGGGGCTTGGTCATGGTTTTCCCGTCGGTTCAAGGGACTGGTTCATCATGGTTCAGCTTCCTTGGCTTCCAGCCTGGCCACTTTGGCCAGGCGGCGGCAATGGCGCTCGGCACCACTGAATCTCGCCGTGAGAAAGGTGTGAACCAGTTCCCAGGCGAGCGCCTTGCCAACCACGAGGCCACCCAGGCAGATCAGGTTCAGGTCGTCGTCCTCGACCCCCTGGTGGGCCGAGAAGGTTTCGTGGATCAGGCAGGCCCGCACGCCCGGAACCTTGTTGGCGGCGATGCATGCGCCGACGCCACTGCCGCAGATGGCCAGGCCGCGATCGACGTCTCCCCGGGCGAGGGCCCGGGCCAGGGGCACGACAAAGTCCGGATAGTCGTCGTCCGGGGTCGGTTCTTTGTCGCCGAAGTCGACAATTTCAAAACCGGACTCGCGGAGCCTACCGGCCAGGTATTGCTTCAAATCATGACCGCCATGGTCAGAGGCAATCCCGATGCATTTCGGAACCTTTGGTGGCGAGTTCATGGGATCAAATGCCTTTCTGTCCGAGCAGGGCCAGGGCGCGTTGACACACATTCGCCGTACTGAACCCATATTCGCGCATCACTACCGGTCCCGGAGCCGAGGCCCCGAAGCGGTCCACGCCGATCACATCCCCCCGGTCCCCGACATAGCGGTGCCAGCCTTGCGAGACGCCAGCCTCGACCGCCAGCCGGGCCTGAACGGAGGGTGGCAGCACCGAGTCGCGGTATTCCTGGGTCTGGGCTTCGAACAGTTCCCAGCTGGGCATGGAAACGAGGCGGACGGGGATATTCTTCGCCTGCAGTTCCAGCGCGGCCGCCATGATCAAGCCAACCTCCGATCCGCTGGCGAGGAGGATCAAGCGGGGGCTACCCTGAGGTGGGTCGGCCAGGATGTAGGCCCCTTGGCGGAGACCCTCTGCTGGAGCCAGCTGACTCCGGTCGAGGGTCGGCACGTTCTGGCGCGTGAGGATCAAGGCCACCGGATGACTACGTGTTTCAATGGCCACGCGCCAGGCCACGGCGGTCTCGTTGGCGTCCGCGGGACGGATCACCGTGAGCCCGGGGATGGCCCGCAAGCTGGCCACATGCTCCACCGATTGATGCGTGGGGCCATCCTCGCCCATGCCGATGCTGTCATGGGTGAAGACGTAGACCACCTGCAGTTCCATCAGCGCCGCGAGCCGGATCGCCGGGCGCAGGTAATCGGAGAAGGTCAGGAAGGTGGCGCCGAAGGGCAGGAGACCGCCATGGGCCGCCAGGCCGTTCAGGATCGCGCCCATGCCGTGCTCGCGCACCCCGAATTCCAGGTTCCGGCCAGCGTAACTCCATCCGCCGCCGGCGGAACCCTGCAGGTCGCCCACCGCCCGGTCCGGGCTCTGGAAATTACCCGCATCTTTCAGTTCGGTGTCCGTGGAGGGGTTCAAGTCAGCGGAACCACCGATCAGGCCTGGCAGTCGCGCATTAAGGGCCTGGAGCGTCTTCCCGGAGGCCACGCGGGTCGCCAGGCCTTTGGTATCAGTGGCAAATTGCGGAATGTCCGAATCCCAGCCCTGCGGCAACTCTCCGTTCATGAGCTGCCGCAGTTCCCGGCCCAGCTCTGGGAATTGCGCCTCGTAGAGGTCCAGCACCGAGTCCCAATCAGCCTCGGTCTTGCGCCCCAGGTCGAGGGCTTGGCGGAAGTGCCCTTCGACCTCCGCGGGTATCAGAAACGGAGGCTCGACGGGCCAGCCCAGGTTCTGTTTCGTCAAGGTCACCTCTTCCACGCCCAGGGGTGAGCCGTGGGCGGCGAAGGTATCCTGCTTGTGGGGGGACCCGTAGCCAAGGTGGGTCCGCACCAGGATCAACGAGGGGCGCCCGGTTTCCTGGCGGGCCGCGCAAAGGGCGCGGTCGATGGCCTCCAGATCGTTGCCGTCTTCCACGGATTGCGTATGCCAACCATAGGCTGCGAAGCGGGCGGCATGGTCCTCGGTGAACGTGAGCTGGGTCGAGGCCGCCAGGGTGATGCGGTTGTCATCGTAGAGGTAGATCAACTTCCCGAGTTTCAGGTGACCGGCCAGGGAGGCTGCTTCGGCGGCCACACCCTCCATGAGGTCGCCGTCGCTGACCAACCCATAGGTGAAATGGTCGATGACGTCGAATCCCGGCCGGTTGTAGCGGGCGGCGAGGTGCGCTTCGGCCATGGCCAGGCCCACACCATTGCCGAAACCCTGGCCCAGCGGACCCGTGGTCGTTTCCACTCCGGGCGTCAGGCCGCGTTCCGGGTGGCCCGGCGTGTGGCTGCCCCATTGGCGGAATTGCTTGAGCTGGTCCATGGGCAGGTCGTAGCCCGTCAGATGCAGCAGCGCATAGAGCAGCATGGAACCGTGCCCAGCTGACAGGACGAACCGGTCCCGGTTGAACCACCGCGGATTGACGGGATTGTGCCGGAGGAACCGCGTCCAGAGCACATAGGCCATTGGAGCGGCGCCCAGCGGCAGACCGGGGTGGCCACTGTTGGCCTTCTGGATCGCGTCCACGGCCAGGAATCGGATGGTATTGATCGATTGTTGGTCCAACGAGGCCGGGTCAAGGCCTGTTCCAGTTGCGGAGTCCATGTCAGCCTTCCCTTCACGATTTTTTACAAACAACATCATATTCTAACAATAATGTCAGGAGGCTTCGCAATCTTGTCTACGTGCTTCGGAAATCATTAGGCGAAAAGACCTAACGGGCGCAGGATCGGGCTGGTGGGTGGCCTGGACGACACCAATGGACCGTTCCAGTCCAGGTCATGGCCCTTCCTGCCTGGGAACCACCCGGGAGTGAACATGACGAGCATTGGCCATCTGATTCGTCCCTCCAACTGTGGGATCGATCGCCCCAGCCATCAGGCATTTTTCCGGGTCTTATGGAGGGTGAGCTTGTGAAGGATGCCGCACCCCTTCGTCGGATTGCCTTCCTCGGCGGGTATCTGCCTCGTCTATGTGGAATCGCCACCTTCACCCATGATCTTTGCGAGGCGGTGGCCGCTGAGGCCCCTGAGTCTCTATGCTTCACCGGCGCGGTGAATGACCAGCTTGAGGCCTATGATTACCCGGAGCGCGTGCGCTTCGAGTTGGACGAGAAGGATCTGGATTCCTATCGCCGGGCGGCGGATTTCCTGAACTTCAACAACGCGGATGTCCTCTGCGTCCAGCATGAGTTCGGCATCTATGGCGGACCGGCTGGGAGCCACCTGCTGGCCCTGCTCAAGGAAGTCCGGATGCCGGTGGTGACCACCCTGCATACGGTGCTGCGGGAACCGAATCCAGCGCAGCAGAAGGTTATGGAAGAACTGGTGCGGCGCAGTGACCGCCTGGTGGTGATGGCCCACAAAGGCGCGGAGATCCTGCGAGAGACCTATGGGGTTCCGGACGCCAAGGTGGATCTCATTCCACACGGTATTCCGGACATCCCCTTCATCGATTCGAGCTTCTACAAGGCCCAGCTCGGCGTGGAAGGCCGCATGGTGCTGCTCACCTTCGGACTGCTCAGGCCAGGCAAGGGCATCGAGCATGCCATCGAAGCCCTGCCCGAGATCGTGAGGCGGCATCCGAACGTGGTCTATCTCGTGCTTGGAGCCACTCATCCCCACCTGGTGGCCCGGGAGGGGGAGAGCTACCGTTTGGGTCTGGAGCGGCTGGCCGAAGCCTGTGGGGTCAAGGAACATGTGATCTTCTACAACCGCTTCGTTTCGCTGGACGACCTCAAAGAGTTCATCGGTGCGACGGACATTTACCTCACGCCTTATCTCAATGAAGCCCAGATCACTTCGGGCACCCTGGCCTATGTCTTCGGCGCGGGCAAGGCCGTGGTGTCCACGCCCTACTGGCATGCCCAGGAACTGCTGGCGGATGGACGGGGCATCCTGGTGCCATTCCGGAATCCGCAGGCCATCGCGGAGGGCGTATGCACCTTCCTCGACGACCCGGCACGACTGCAACGCACGCGCGAAGAGGCCTACTTGGTCGGGCGGGAGATGATCTGGCCCGCGGTGGCCCAGCGCTACCTTGAGTCCTTCCGGCGGGCCCGGGCCGACCGGAAGGCCGCGCCTCGCACAGCTTTTGCCGAATGGACCCTGGCCAGCCGCCCCTACGACCTGCCGCCCCTGCGGCTCAGCCACATCGTGCGCATGAGCGACGGCACCGGCATCTTCCAGCACGCCATGTTCAATGTGCCGAACTTCCACGAAGGCTACTGCACCGATGACAATGCCCGGGCCTTGATCCTCTGCATCCTGCTGGATGAACTCGGGGGGCGCCCCCCGGAAGAGAAACTCGATCGTCAGGCCACGAGCTATCTGGCCTTCCTCTCCGCAGCCATGAACCAGGAGACCCACCGCTTCCGCAACTTCATGAGCCATGGACGGCAATGGCTGGAGGTGGCCGGCAGTGAGGACAGCCATGCGCGTGCCCTTTGGGCGCTGGGCACCTGCGCAGGCCGCTCGCACAATGAGGGACACCAGAGGCTCTCCGGGCAGCTCTTCGAGCGCGGGCTGCCCCTGGTGGAATCCTTCACGTCACCTCGGGCCTGGGCCTTCACCCTGCTGGGCATCCACGAGTACCTCCGCCGTTTCCCCGGCCACCCCCAGGTGCTGGCAGCCTGCAGGCTCTTGACAGGGAAGCTCGTAAACCTCTGGAAATCCTGTGCCACCGAGGACTGGCCCTGGTTCGAGCCCATCGCCTCCTACGACAACGCCCGCCTGTGCCAGGCCCTTCTCCTCAGCGGCCAGTGGCTGCCGGACCCCGAGGCCCTGGACATCGGCCTCAAATCCCTCCGGTGGCTCGCCTCCCTTCAGAAGACGCAAGCGGGCCACTTCCGGCCCATCGGCAGCAACGGGTTCTGCGAACGGGGCGGTGCCCGCGCAGATTTCGATCAGCAGCCGGTGGAGGCGCAAGCCATGGTCTCCGCCTGCCTCGAAGCCTTCCGGGCCACCCAGGACGCGGTCTGGCCCCGGGAGGCCAAGCGAGCCTTCGAGTGGTTCCTCGGCCGGAACGATCTCGGCGTGCCCCTGTACGACTCCAGCAGCGGTGGCTGCAGCGATGGGCTGCACCAGGACCGGGTCAGCGAGAACCAGGGTGCTGAATCGACCCTGGCTTTCCATCTCTCTCTCGCAGAAATGAACTTCGCCGAACATCTGATCGCCCATCCCGTGAGTCACGCATGACGAGCCCAATCCACATCCGCCACCACGAGATCTCGCTGGTTCCCGAAAGTGCCCGGGTCATCCTCCGTCCCTTCATCCCGGCCACTGCCCAGCGCATCACGACCATCATCGGCCGCGCCCTTGCCCTGAGCGAGGAAGAGGCCGTGCGGGATCTGAATGCCGTGCTGAAGGATTTCGATGCCCGCCATGTCGATATCGAATCACCTATGCTGGCGAATTTCGAGAAGGTGGTCCCTTACCTCTTCACCCAGCGCCCTCTCTCGAAAGAACGCAAGCTCCTCATCGGAGCGCTCTTCTCGGGTGAGTACGCACTGGAATCCGCCGCGCTCTTCAACCCGTCCATCGTGCAGCATCCGGATCAGGGCGGCGTGCCTGCGGGTGCCCTGCGGTTCATCATGAGCCTTCGCGCCACCGGTGAAGGGCACATCTCTTCCATCGAATTCCGCACCGGCCTCATCGATCCCGAGGGCGACATCCGCCTGGATCCCATTTCCCGGTTCGTCACCGCGCCAGAGCTGGACCCCAACCCCAGCTATAAGAAGACGCCGTTCGTGGTGAAGCTGCATGAAATGGGCTTCGACAACGGCGCGTCCGCGGACGTGATGGAGCCCCTCGGGGAGAACTTCACGCGAAGTGAACTGAACCACAGCGTGCTTCGCATCCGGCGGGAGACTCTGCCGGTCACCCAGGGGCTCACCAGCACGCTCAGTTGCATCCAATGGCTGGCCGACTCCAACTACGAGATGCACTTCCCGCCCAATCTCCCCATGAGCGAGCGCATCATCTTCCCCGTCTCGGCGAACGAGAGCAATGGCATCGAAGACGCCCGCTTCGTCCGTTTCACCGACGACGATGGCACCGTGAATTACTTCGCCACCTACACGGCCTACAACGGGCATGCCATCCTGCCCCAGCTCATCGAGACCCATGACTTCCTGAACTTCAGGGTACTCACCCTCAACGGTGCGGACGTCCAGAACAAGGGCATGGCGCTTTTCCCGCGGCGGATCAATGGCTGCTATGCCATGCTTTCCCGGCAGGATGACGAGAACCTCTTCATCATGCTCTCGGACAACTCGCACTACTGGAGCGATCCGAGGCTGATCATGCGTCCCGCGGAAATATGGGAATCCGTGAAGATCGGGAACTGCGGCTCGCCCATCGAGACCGAGGCTGGCTGGCTGGTGATCACGCACGGGGTCGGCCCCATGCGCAAGTACTGCATCGGAGCCGCTCTGCTCGATCTGCAAGATCCGACGAAAGTGCTAGGAAGACTATCCGAACCCCTCATGTCACCCGATGGTGATGACCGCGAAGGTTACGTCCCCAACGTCGTCTACAGCTGCGGCTCCCTTGTCCATGGCCGGGATCTCATCCTCCCCTACGCCATGAGCGACCATGCCTCCACCATCGTGAGCGTGCCGTTGGATGAGCTGCTGTCGCGATTGGTGGGGTAGTCAGGTCATTCTGGGGAATCCGTGTCGAAAAGGGATGTGCCGCAGTCGGCGTGGTACAGTGAATCCACCGCTCCTCTCTCCAAGGCGGAATCCAATTCTGGAGAATTCCACCGGATGCGACTAATCCCTTTTCCCTTCAAACGATACATGTACTGCGCACTCGTCACCGCTCTGTTCCTTACTGGTTCGGTTCACGGGCACGCCGCCATGGCCGCGTCTCGGATCCGGTTGTACAACACCCATACGGGCAAGAGGCTTGACCTTGTCTACCGCATCGGCGACGTCTTCGTCCCGGAGGCGCTTGAGGAGCTTGAGAGCTTCCTCGGCGATCACCGCAACGGCCATGGGCATCCCTTCGACCCCGCCCTGTTCGATGTCCTCTCAGACCTCGCCAGGGAAGTGGGGCGGAATGGCGCTGAATTCCATGTCATTTCCGGGTACCGTTCTCCAGAGACCAACGAGATGCTGGCCGCAACCAGGACAGGGATCGCCAAGCACAGCCTCCATATGCAAGCCCGGGCCATCGACATCCGCCTTCCAGGCACGCCCACGGCCAAGCTTCGTGACGCAGCGATCGGGATGCGGCGCGGAGGGGTCGGCTACTATCGCGCGCTTGATTTCATCCACGTGGATACCGGGCCGGTCCGGCGCTGGTAGGCGTTCACCAGCGGTACGGGTAACCGGCGGCCAATGCCCGTGCCAGCCGCTTGTCGTTCCCATAAATGTCATCGTAAAAATAGACCTTGCCCGTTCCATCCACTGTGGCCGTGCCATATACGATCACGACTTGGATGGGTGAGTTCACGGGCACCATGGAGGGCGAACCCTCTGCAGTCATTTCTGCCTTCACTTTTTCTGCGTTCCATCCTGGCGTGTCCCCTAGGACCCACGTTGCCAGGTCCGCAGGGTGCTCCAGGCGGATACAGCCATGACTGAAATCGCGCCGCGAGCTCTCGAAGGCGATTTGGGCGGGGGTGTCGTGGAGGTAAATCTGGAACGAGTTTGTAAAGAGGAACTTCACGTGTCCGAGCGCATTCCTGGGGCCCGGCTTCTGGATGAGCCGAAGCTTCCCCGTCGCGAGACCATCGACCGCCGCGGCTGTGGGAACCGTGATCGCTGCCCCTGCTCCACCGACCGGCACGATCTCGTACCCTTCCTGGCCGAGGAGCGATGGGTGCTTCCGCAACTTAGGGAGGATCTCGTGCTGAAGAATGCTCCGGGGAACATCCCAGGTCGGGCGGAAGATGACAGCGTCCATCTTCCCGGTAAGGAGGTGGGTCTGGTGGAGGAGGGCCTTCCCGACCACCACCCGCATCCAGAGGTCCGTCTGGTAGCCGTCCCCCTTCGCGGATAGGGCCGAGAGATTGAAGGCCGGAATGTTCACTTGGATCATGCGCGGGGCCGGCTCGAGTTCGGCCCAGCGCCACCTTTCGAGGGTGAGACGAATCTGGGTGAGCCGCCGCGAGAACGGTGTGTTCAACTGGACCACCGTCTTCATGCCGAGCTTGCCGTCGGCGTCAAGGCCGTGCCGGACCTGAAAGCGCATCAACGCTGCGGCGAGGGCGGGCATGTAGCGCCCTTCCGGCAGCGCCTTGGCCTCCTCCGGGGTGAGGTCGCCCAGAGCGACGAGGAGATCTGCGAGGGCTTGAGCGTCAGGATAGACATCCCCGGGGGCCAGCTTCTTTACGGCGTGGATGGGCTTGAACGGATGTTTGGACAGCTCGAGATAGCGCGGGATCTGGGCGAGGAGCGCGCGGTACCCAGGGAGGGAAGGCTCGATCTGCTCCATGCGTGCCCCAGGATTCTGGGCCGTTGTCAGCTCTGCGGCCAACCCTACCAGAAAGAGCCTCCTGGACTTCCCATCGAACCCTTGAGCCAGCTTGGCCGGGTTGATCCGGCCCAGCCGGAGGTCCGAGAGATAGCGCATCACGCTGACCGTGAATGCCACATCGAAGGCTTCGAGCTTAGACCCACTGCCGCTGGCGAGCGCGGCCATCCTTGCGGGCCACTGGTCACCTTCATAGGCGGAAGCGCTGAGCCCCTTCAGGTCGGCACTCGCAAGTTTGGCGGCCACTTCGCGGGCCTGAGGGGTTGGAACCCCGCCCTGGACCCACGTGGTTCGGCCACCTAGGCGTTTATAGAACTCCGCCACATAAACGCGGTAGTCGGTCCAGTTGGACCACCGGAGTTGAGGGCTCCGCGCCCTTGCGATGCGACCCTGGAGGGAGGCCGATGGACCCGCGAGCTCTGAAGCGGAGAAGAACGCCGGAGAGAGAAAAGCAAGGACTACGGCGGTGTAAAATTTCATCGTCAACCCTCAGCTTCTCTGATTGGGTTTGAGCATCATTCATTCCAATTTTATAAGAACAATATTTATAACAACTTAAGCAATAAAGTGAAGCCAGAGAGATCTCTTTTCAATCAAGATGAACAGCTCTAACCCTTCATTTTGAACCTTCCGGATCTTCCGGCCTCCCCCGGGTGATACCAGACATTCACCCGAGGACGCTCCCCTCGGCGGGATCTCCAAGCTTCCCGAACGACTTCTTCAATTCTGGATCCGGGTCGCCGGAAGCAAACCAACCCAGAAGGCCTTAACACCGTGTGAATGCGACTACCGGTCCGGAAGGCGGGACACCTTTCACGAGTTCTCTCTGGTAATAAAAACCTAGCGGCCAATACCAGGAGATCCGGCCCTGGCCAGCCAGTCGTGAACTTCCTTCGAGACCCAAGCCCCATCATCGAGGGGAAGGTCGTGGCCTGCGGCTGGGTGGACCGCGAGGGCACAGCTCCAGCGGCGGGCGATGTCTTTCGAGCAACCTGGATTGACCAACCGGTCACCGGCGCTGGCCAGGATCAGCGTCTTCGCCGGCGGGTTCAGCGGGGCGCGGAACCTCGCCGCCGCGAACAGTTGCCGGAAGGCGTTCCGCAGGCTCACGGGCCGCGACCGGCGGATGGCGACCCATTCATCGATGACCGGGGCCGGCGGATCCACAAGCCGGCTGGTGAGCTCGAAGATGAGCGCTTCGCGCTTCCGCTCGGATCGCATGAACAGGAAGCGCAGCAAGGCCAGCCAAGCGCGGGGACGGAAGCGCTGGTAGACCGGGCTGAAGGCGCCGAAGCTGGTATTGATCAGCACGCAGGCTTCAACCTCTTCGGGATGGCTGACCACCCAGGCCGTGGCCACCATGGCGCCCATGGACATGGCCAGCAGGTGATAGGGCGGTGGGATGCCGAGTCCCGCCAGCTCGGCGCGGCAATGGGAGGCCATGGCTGCGATGTTCGAAGGACTGGCCATCCCGTTCAGCTCGCCATTCCCCGGCAGTTCCAGCTCGATCACCCTGGCGCCCGGCAATTCCATGAGCAATGCCTGAGAAAAGCCGCGCCAATGGCGCTTTTCGCGGGTGAGGCCCCGGAGCAGGATCCAGGTGCTCATGGCAGGCCGTCCTGTCCCAGCTCCGGATACCAGTGGTCCAGGGCCCGAAGGCGGTGCTGCTCGCGCTCTGCTCCCGTGGGAATCCACCAGACATGGCTGCAGGCGGCCCGCACGAAGAATTCCAGCAGGGGCAGGTGCCGCCGCAACACGCGCTGCTGGCGGTGCTCGATCAGGGGATTGAAGATACCGAGGAGCGAGAAGAACTGGCGGGGATTCTTCTTCACCCAGGTCCAGGAGCCCATTTCCAGCGTCATGGGCAGGAAGATGTTCTCGGGTCGCTTCTGCGAACGCAGATACAGGTGATCCCACAGGTCGCCATGGGCGAGGTATTGACTGCTTTGCGGCTCGAAGATGTACCGGTAGTTGCACAGGGTTTCCTGGAACAGGTCCTTGAGGGCGTGCATCTCGGCGATATGCCCGATGGGAACGCGGGTGTGGGCATAGGGAAACCAGAGGCGGTCGTTGACGCCGAAACCCGAGTGGCAGTCCACCGACAGGCTGAATCGGCGCGGAAGGAATTCGCGGGCGATGACGTCGCAGACAGCCTGGTTCTCCACCTCCATGGGCTGGTCGGATGGACCGCGGAACCATGGCAGGTGAGGACTGATGCGCTGGCCCCCGATCAGCCAGGGAACGTGCTCCCTGGATTCCACCGGGGCATTGCGCATCAGATCGACGCCATTGGGATTGGCGCGGGTCCCCCGCCAGATGCCGCCAGGATTCACCAGGGGCATGAACACCAGCCGGACCGATTCCAGCTGCCGGTGCAAGGTATCGTCCCACTTCAGGCGCGTGGCCAGGTTCCGCAGATAGGCCATCACCACTTCCGCACCGATCCTTTCCAGCCCGTGGACGCCGCCGAAGAACCCGACGGCAGGCACCTTGGGATCGGGGTTGCCCAGCGTCACCACCTGGACCGGCATGCGCTGTCCCTGGCAGTCCACCTCGCATAGGACGCGAGATTCGAAATGCCTCCCGCCGGTATCGATGATCTTGGCCAATTCGTCGAGATGAGGCAGCTGCTGCATGGTCCCGATTATGAAGGGTGAAGGGACCAGATGGGGCGCCGTGCAGGTGTTCATGCCGGCTACGCGAAAAATTGGGGGATCCGTTACAGAGTTGTCACCGCCCCGGCATGCCCGTCTCGATCACAGGCACTATCGTCACCTTCATCCGCTGGCTTCCGCGCAGGACGCCAGCATCCATGCGCCGATTGGAGGACACTGCCATGCGATCCCTTTCTGCACGATCCTCGCTCATGTCAGGCGCAGCCATCGTGGGAGTGGTCATCTGGGGCCTGACTGAATTCCTCGCGCTTCAATGGTCAAGGCTCAGCGAGCGGTTCCGGCTGCGGGGAAGGCTCCGCGCGATCTGAAGCCAGGCCAGCCCCGAGATTCTTCAATAAGAACCGGTTGAGACATCGCTCCCAGAAGCGGCTGGTCTGTTGGTCAGGCAAGGGTGCTGCCCAGAAGGAATCTATGGACCGTTTCACCACCCAGCCTCGAACCCGGTAGCCGCCCTGGTCCTCCGTGGACAGGACGAGATGCACCGGTTCGCTTCCCCGGGCGAACCGAAGGAGGGTGGCCTTGAAGGCCCAGTCCTCGTGCCGCTTGAGCCCCCAGATCACACGGGGATTCTTCTGATGCCTAAGGAGCATCACCTCCAATCGGAGCTGTTCCCCGGAGAACAGGAGGAGCTGTCCCGCGTCAGGAACGCAGCGTTCCACATCCGCCAGGAAGCTCTCGAAGGTGCTGCTGGAACCCGGATTGGCCGCGGCTTGATGGGAAGGTGCGATGGGTTCCACCGAGCTTGCCGAAGCTGTTGGTGGACTTCCAGAGTCCAGGTGGGCAGTGCTGTTCTCGGAGGGAGGCATCGGTTCTCGGCCCATCAGGTTACCTCAAACCATGCACCAGGTAAGAAGGCAGATCCTTTCCGATGAAGAGGAGGATCTCGACCAGGATAAGCAGGATGATGATCCACTCCAGCCGGTGGTTCTTGCGTGTTTCCAGAAGGCCGAGGAAAGTGGCCCCCGTGTCATGGAGGTAGGCGAGCTTCTCCTTGATGGCTCCGAGGCGCTCCTCCAGGTCGAACTGATCGTAGAGGGCGCTGTCGAGATGGGCCAGGGACTCGCTTTCCCAGGTCTCGGGCGGATCATCAAACAGAGTGAGGTTATCCAGCACCGCGGCGCGCACCTCCATGGCAAAACCGACAATCCGCAGGACTTCCCGGTGGGGAAGCAGCAGCTTGCCCTCATGGCTGAGCGCACTGACCACGGGCTGGAACCGGGCCATGGCCCGGCTCACCGCCGCTTCGAAGTGATCCAGCGCCACGCTCTGGGCCAGCGTCAAGCTCACGATGCGCAACTTCTCCAGGGTGAATTCCTGGAGTTGGACTTCGCTGAACCCGACGGAATCCTCCGCCGCCCCCACCTGGACCTTGAGGAAGTCCCGGGCCTGTTCCTCCATCTGGCTCAGCCCCGGCAGGGATTTGAGTTCCTCGTGGATCTGACGGATCAGCGCTTCGGGGCAGTCCCAGAAGACGACGCCACCGAACCGGGAGAGAAAGACGAAGCTGCCCTTCTGTGGCTCCAGCACCAGGGGGTTGGTGCCGAGGATGGGATGGTGCGGGTGGGTGGCGCAGAAGGCCTTCAAGTCGATCTGGCCGTCGAAATAGTCCGCCTGGAGCGTAAATTCATGTTCCTCCCCTTCGGGAAGCAACGGACGGATTCGCGCAGGTTGATTCATCAGGCCTCGGAGGCGGTGGAAACTCGCGCTCTCCACTTCCCATTATGAATTCGTCGACTTCAGGACCGTGTAACATTCCATCTGATTTCTCCCCGATCATGGGATCAACCCGAAACACCAGGGGCCGTGCCTGGAAATGCGCGCCCTGGGGCACAATTACGTGAGATAAAGTTCCAGGGTCAGCGCCTCTTCCTGGCATGAGGACATCTTGAATCAGCACTTCGGGACTTCTGGGGCAGCGTATTGAGGCGACGACTGATCCGATGCCTCTCCTGCCTGTGGGCCGTGTCCCTGGCGGCGGGGCCTCCCTATCTCACCGACGACCCTGAACCAGTGGCGCTCCATCACTGGGAGGTCTACCTCTTCTCGATGGGCCAGACCTTGGCGGGGGTCCGGTCGGGCCTGGGTCCGGCCATAGAAGCCAACTACGGCCCCTTCCCCGATGCTCAGCTCCAGTTTCAGATCCCCATGTCCTACACGGACCAGGATCAGAGCCCCAGCAATGGAACACGCCGGGGTTTCGGGGATGTGGAGGTGGGATTCAAGTACCGATTCCTCCATGAGACCGATGCGCTGCCTCAGGTCGCTGTATACCCGCAGGTGTTCGCCCCCACCGGTTCGGAGGAGGAAGCACTGGGAGCCGGCCACTGGAAGGTGCTCCTGCCGGTGTGGCTGCAGAAGGGTTTCGGCCCCTGGGCCACCTACGGCGGAGTCGGCTGGTGGCGGAACCCGGGAGACGGAAACCGGAACTACATCCAGTACGGGTGGCTTCTCCAGCGCGAACTTGCGGAGGGCTGGTCCCTGGGGGCAGAGCTCTTCCACCAGAATTCATCGGGATCAGACCAGCTTGCCTTCACCACCTGGAACCTGGGGTTCGAGGCTGCGCTGGTGGCCCACCTGCAGCTGGTGGGCAGCGGCGGAAGGATGTTCCAGGGAGTGAAGGGCAGTCAGTACTACCTGGGACTGCGTGGGAATTTCTGATCAATCGATCTCGAGGAAATTGAGATCCTTCGCATGGGTCTCTTCCATGCCCCAGAGGCTCAGGGCCGCGACGGCGAGGCAGCACAGTCCGATGAAGAGAGCCGAGTTCACAATGCCCCAGTGGGCCTTGAGGGCCAGGAAGCTCATGGAGATGGGCACCACGGCCCCGCGGACGAAGTTGGGCACCGTGACGGTGACCGTGGCCCGCAGGTTCGTGCCGAACTGCTCGCTGGCGATGGTCACGAACACGGCCCAGTAGCCAGCGGAGAACCCCAGCGCCACGCAGAGCAGGTAGTAGGCCTCGGCGGTCAGGCCCCGGGAGAACAGGGTGACCAGCGTCATCACCAGGGTGAAGCCCTGGAACATGAGGACGGTGCGAATCCGGCTGGCGATCCACTGGCTGATGAAGCCGGCGCTCAGGTCGCCGATGGCCAGGCCCAGGTAGCAGGAGGCGATGGCGTGACCGGGGTTCACGGCACCCACCACGCCGAGGCTCTTGGCGAGTTCCGGGGACGAGGCCACCAGGATGGCCACCACGTACCAGATGGGAATGCCCACCAGGATGCTGCGGAGGTAGCGCATGAACCGGGCCCGGCTGGTGAAGAGCATCAGGAAGTTGCCTTTGGTGACCTGCTGATGGGCCAGTTCCTTGAACATGCCCGAATCCGACACTTTGATCCGGAGCACCAGCAGCGCCAGGCCCATCACGCCACCGGTGATGAAAGCCCCTCGCCAGCCCAGCTTGTTGCCCACGAGATCGGCCACCAGGGCGCCGGTGATGCCCAGGCTCGCCACCACTGCGGTACCGTAGCTGCGCACCTCCTTGGGCAGGACCTCGCTCACCAGGGTGATGGCCGCGCCCAGTTCGCCTGACAGCCCCAGGCCTGCGAGGAAGCGCAGGGCCGCGTAGGCCGGGATGGTGGTCACGAAGGCGTTGGCGATGTTGGCCAGGGAATAGAGGGTGATGCTGCCGAAGAGCACGGACATGCGCCCCTTCTTGTCGCCCAGGATGCCCCAGAGGATGCCGCCCACCAGCATGCCGGTCATCTGGTAGTTGAACAGGTGCAGGAAAGTCGGGAGGATCTGGGCGGCCGGGACGCCCAGGTCCGCCAGACTCCGGTTGCGGACGATGGGAAAGAGGATGAGATCGAAGATGTCCACGAAGTAGCCGAGGGCACCGACGATGACCGTCAGGTTGATGATGTCTCTCCAGGTGTGGTTCTTCACGGGCGCTCCGGCTGATTCTGGAACAGGTCAGATGGGTTCATGGCCACGCATTAGACCCAGGATCATATCGATGGCATCTGGGTTCTCCAGGGCGCTCACATCGCCCTTCACCTTCCCTTCCCGGGCCAGATCCCGGAGCAGGCGGCGCATGATCTTGCCGCTCCGGGTGCGTGGCAGGGTGGTGGTGAGAATGACCCGCTGGGGCTTGGCGAAGGCCCCCAGTTCCGTGGCGATGCGCTGGATCAGTTCGTTCTCCAGGGCCGCCGTGGCCTGGGCACCGGAGCGCAGGACCACGAAGGCCAGGGGAAGTTCCCCCTTCACCGGATCCGGCACGCTGATGACGGCAGCCTCGCTGACATCGGGATGGCCGATGAGGGCCGCCTCCAGTTCCATGGTGCCGATGCGGTGGGCGGCCACGTTGATGACATCGTCCACACGCCCCGTCACCCACACCTGGCCATCCGGATCGATGATGGAGGCATCGAAGCTGTTGTAGCTGCCGGGAAACCGGGAGAAGTAGGTGGAGATGTACCGTTCGGGATCGCCCCAGACATTGCGCACCATGCTCGGAAAGGGCGCCGTCAAAGTCAGCACCCCGAGTTCGCCGGGAGGGAGTGGCTTCCCGGATTCATCCACCACCTCGGCCTGGTACCCAGGCAGGGCATGGCCGCAGGAACCGGGCTTCGTGGGGGTCATGCCCACCATGCTGGAGGTCCACCCGGTGCCGGTCTCGGTCTGGCCGTAGGTGTTGTTGAAGAAGATATGGCCCCCGCCGAGCACATCCCGGCTCCAGTACCAGGTGTCCGGGTCCAGGGGTTCGCCCACGCAGCTGATGAGGGTGAGGCGGCTGAGGTCATGCCCCTGCATCCAGGCATCCCCCGCGCGGCGGAGCATGCGGAGGGCCGTCGGGGCCGTGAAGATTTTCGAGACCCCGAGGCGTTCCACCACCTCATAGAAGTGGCCCGCATCCGGCCAATCCAGCGCTCCCTCATAGGCCACCAGGGTGGCCCCGTGGGCCAGGCCCCCCACGAGCGCCCAGATGGGGAAGGTCAGCCAGCCCACATCCGCCGTGCACCACATGACGTCATCGGGCTGGGGCAGCAGGGACCATTTGGTGTTGGCGTAGACCCCCACCAGGAAGCCCAGGCCCGCATGGATGAGGCCCTTGGGTTTGGCCGAGGTCCCGGACGTATGGATGATGAACCCGGGTTCGTTGGCCTCCATGGGCTCGGGCGGGCAATCCGCATTGGCCTTGGCCATCAGGTTGCTGTACCAGAGATCCCGGCCGGGGGTCATGGGGATCTCGCCGCCCATGCGCCGCACGACCACCACCTTCTCGATGGAATCCACGCCCACCAGGGCCTGGTCAAGGGTCTCTTTGAGGACGACTCGCTTGCCTCGCCGGATGCTGGCATCGGCTGCCACCACCACTTTGGGGCGGGCATCCAGCAGGCGCTCGTGCACGGCCTGGGCGGAGAAGCCGGCGAAGATGACGCCATAGATCGCCCCGATCCGGTAGCAGGCGTGGCAGGCCACGAAGGCCTCCGGAATGTTGGCCATGTAGACGCCCACCCGGTCACCCTTGCGCACCCCGAGGCGCTTCAGCACCGAGGCGAAACGGGATACCGCCTCCAGGAGTTGCGAATAGGTCCACGCTTCCCGGGCGCCATCCTCCCGCTCCCAGTAGAACGCCACCTTGTCCGGCGTTTTCCGCGCGTGACGATCCACGCAGTTGAGGGAGACATTGCTGCGCCCGCCCACGAAATAGCGGAACTGCGGGAACTCACCTTCCAAGGTGCGTTCCCAGGGCGAGAACCACTCCAGTTCGTGGGCGATGCCAGCCCAGTAGCCGGCCGGATCCTGGCGGGATTTCTCCAGAAAGGCCAGGGCCTGCCCGGGGGTCATCGGCGCCTGCCCCATGAGGGTTTCCGTGGGAGGAATCAGCGGTTTGCCGGCATAGATGGGCGGTTCTTGTTCGCTCATGATTCCCGCTTTCTCCAGTAACGGGCCAATCCGTAGACACTCATGAACGCGGGGTCGGCGATCTCGTAGTCCTGGATGGCCGACTCGGACAACCCATGTTCCGCGAGAAGGTCGTGCATGAATGCCTGGAAGCGGGGCACCATGCCCTCGACCGTTCCACCCTCATCCAGCTGGTCCCGCACCCAGGCCGCGATCCGTCGGATGTTCTCCTCCAGGGAGTCGAAGTGGGCCGCCCCGTCGCCCTTGATGCCAAAGTGGGTGGGATAGATGTAGGTGGGAGCCGCAGCCCGCATGCGGGCGATGGAGTCGGCCCAGGCTTCGAGGTCGATGTCCGGCGGCGGAAAGGGCGGGATCACCGGCCCCTGGCCGATGCGGATGCCGCCCACGTCGCCGGTGAAGAGGCCGTCCTCCAGTCGGTAGGTGATGTGGTGGATGGCATGCCCCGGCGTGTGGATGGCCACGAAGCCCATACTTCCGAAACGCACCAGCTGGCCATCCTCCAGGGGCGTGATCCGCTCCGGGGCGATGGGTTCCAGACGGCCCCAAAGCCGTTCCATGTCCTCCCCGTAGATGCGCCGGGCGGACCCGAGCAGTTTGCCCGGATCCACCAGATGGCGCGCCCCGGCCGGGTGGACATAGACCTGCGCCCCATGGCGGGCCAATCGCCAGGCGGCTCCCCCGTGGTCCAGGTGGATGTGGGTGATGAAGACGTGGCGGATGTCTTCCAGCGCGAAGCCCTGGTCGTTCACCGCCGTTTCAAGGGCGCTGAAGAGCGACTCCGGCCCAGTCTCCACGAGCACGGGCCCTTCGGGGGTGCGCACCAGGAATGACCCCACCGTGCCTGTGGTCTGGAAGTGCAGGTCCAGCACCGTGACGGGTCCCTGGGAAACATTCTCTGCCATATCAGACTCCCTTGGCGCCCCGGGAATCGGGAGACCTGGATCGGGGGTGACGCCTCAAGCTGCTTCAGTGCTCATGGATGTAGAGCAGTCCTTCATAGAAGGAGCCTTCATCCTGGAGCCGACTCGTGTTTTGTTTGATTAAAGCATACCTCGGTCCGCCCGGGACTCCCCCCGTTGGTCCATGTCATGACACTTTCATTCGTGTCCCAGTCCTCTGGCGTCAGATCCGTCAGTGCCCTGAGAAGGGACAAGTCCCTTGCCAGGATGGCCAAGTCCTTAGATCATCCGGGCCGTGGCGAGAAATACGGAATAATCCTTTCCGTTTTTGTGGCTCACCATGGCGGTCTCCATTTGAATCTCGAGGAATCCCGCTTCCTCCAGCCATGCCTGGATGTGTTCCCGTGGAAATCCCCGATGGTGGACCCCGGTCGCGTCTTCGTGGAAGCTGCCGTCCTCCTGGTCGAGGTCAGCGAGGGCGATATGGCCTCCCTGATGGAGTTGCCCGGCGAACCGTTGGAACAGGGCCTGTACATCAGCGATGTGATGCAGGGTCATGCTGCTGACGATGAAATCATAGGGCCCACCAAGATCCCCAGTGCCTGCGGGATCCAGGGGCAACAGGCGGACGGGGATCCCCGTGACCGCGGCCTTTTCTCTCAACGTTTTCAACATTCCGGGCGAAGTATCTGCTCCGGTGATGGTGCCGACCCTGGGAGCCAGGGCCAGGGTCACGAGACCGGTGCCGCAACCGAAATCGAGGGTGGACAGTTCCGTGGTCAGAGGCACCCTCGCTACGACGGCTTCCACCACGCCCCGGGCCAGCACCACCCGCCGGTCCTCGAGATCCCAGGTCGGCGCGGCTCGATCAAAACGTTCAGTTTCGGACATGGGGGCTTCTCATGGCTTTGGGCTGGACGCGACCTTTTCGACCCGTTCCAGGGCCTGCTCGAGATCCGCCAGGATGTCGGCCAGATCCTCGATGCCCACCGAGATCCGGACTAGGCCATCCGTGATACCAGCGGCGAGTCGGGCCTCCCGGCCCATGCTGGCATGGGTCATGGAGGCTGGATGGCTGATGAGGGTTTCGACCCCCCCCAGAGATACGGCCAGACCCGCGAGGTGCACGTTGTCCATGAGGATCCGGCCGGCCTCCAGGCCGCCCTTCAGCTCGAAGGAGATCATGGATCCGAAGCCGGTCATCTGACGCTTCGCGAGCTCATGCTGGGGATGGCTGGGCAGGCCGATGTAGCGGACCCAGGCCACCTGCGGATGGGCCTCCAGCCAGGGGGCGACCTTCCGGGCGTTCTCTTCGGCCCGTTCCACCCGCAGGGCCAGGGTCTTGAGCCCCCGGCTCACCATGTAGGACTGGTGGGGATCCATGTTCGCCCCGAGGATGATCAGCATGGCGCGGATCTTCTTGTGCAGGGCCTCCGTCTTGGCGACCACGATGCCGCCGACGACGTCCGCGTGGCCGTTGATGAACTTGGTGACCGAGTGCAGAACGACGTCCGCGCCCAGATCCAGGGGCTTCTGGAGGTGGGGGCTGGCGAAGGTGTTGTCTACCACCAGGAGAGCGCCGGCGGCGTGGGCGATTTCGGCCGCGGCGGCGAGGTCGGTGACGGCCATGGCGGGATTCGAGGGCGACTCCACGTAGACGATTTTGGTGTTCCCCCGGATGGCCCGGCGAAGGTTGTCCAGGTCCGAGGTGTCCACATAGGTGGACTCGACCCCGAAGCGGCTCATGTGCTTTTCCATGAGCCCGCGGCTGGGACCATACACCGAGTCCGTGCTCACCATGTGGTCACCCGAACTGAGCAGCGCGAGATACACCGTGCTGATGGCGCCCATGCCGCTGGCCGTGGCCGTGGCCCCGAAGCCGTTCTCAAGCTGGGCGACATTCTCCTCCAAGGCATCCGTAGTGGGGTTGCCGATGCGCGTGTAGATGTAGCCGCCCTCGGTGCCGGCGAAGCGGTTTGCACCCTGCTGGGCATCGCGGAAGGCGAAGGTGGACGTCTGGTAGATGGGTGTCACCACGCTGCCAAGGGCGTCGTCCTTGATCCCCGCATGGACGAGCTTGGTGTTGAAGCCTTTGTTGCGCGTGTCCATGCATGCTCCTGGTCTAGGGTCTGTTTTCAGAGTGGATGCGAGCCGCGACGGGTCCAGCCGCGTGATCCAGCAAGGCAGTGGCCGCGGGGCGACGTGGTTCGTCGTTCAAGGCCGCTAACGCAGCTGGGCGCGCGGCTGGCCCCGTCCCGGAGGGCAAGGGTCGGCGCCCGGCGCGATACTGCGTCAAGCTCCTCGTCAATAGTACCGCTATTGCCATCGTCGCCTTCCTTGTCTCGCTTGGGCGGCGCCCCTTGCGCGGCCACACCCCACTTTGAAAACAGACC
>Ga0182021_10002006_pt1 | contig 23718 bp, 15 predicted proteins | sample 612E3MmetaG_FD_120493 | JGI IMG/M metagenome (GOLD analysis project Ga0182021, IMG submission 120493) | Permafrost microbial communities from Stordalen Mire, Sweden - 612E3M metaG (Illumina Assembly) | ecosystem: Environmental > Terrestrial > Soil > Wetlands > Permafrost | place: Sweden... | reverse complement strand
TTTAGTTTGGTTTTTTCGGCCTCGTTAGTCAATGTTATCTCGGTGGTCTGGTCGATCATGGTTTCCTCTTTTTGTCCTTCGGTCCAGGCTTGCGCAGTATATGACAGCTTTGAGTTTGGCTCAACCGCAGTAAACTCCGCCAGCATTGGCCACTTTATCCCTTTGTATTGGCCCATCGCAACCCCTGCTTCCATGACAATATAGAATTTGCCGCCAACCCGCAGGTCGACTTCAGTTTCGGGGATCGTGACATTATCCGGCCCCCACCATTGTTTTAACATTTCCGGCTCCGTCAAAGCCCGCCAGACCAATTCGCGCGGAGCGTCAAAAACCCGTTCGATCGTGAATTCATTTTTATTTTCCATAATATTTGTTTATGGATTAATGATACTATCCCGACATTAAGCAAATATGAAAAACTCAAAAAAAGCAGGGGTTCAACCCCTGCAAGCTTCATCTTGATCGCTTAAGGCCTGAAGAATCTTAGGTAGAAAGCTCCAAACACCAAGACAATGCCAATATTCACTGCCAGCCGTTCCCAGAAATGATTTCTGAAGAACGCTAAATCTACGCCGACAATGACGGCTACCATCACCACTAGATATAGGATAAGAAGATATTTTTGCATAATTTCTTTTCTCCTTATTAAACTTCTATCCTTAGCTTGTCAAATTTCAAAGAAAGATCAAGCCCTGTTTTTCTATGTTCAGACTGTTGATTGGGAAATGGTTGCTATAAAGTTGAGGGGCTCGAAACACATTATTAGACCTATTGTTTCTTGGCGATTGTCATGATGCGGGCGGTTTTTTTGTCCGAGAATTCCGACCCGTCGATCCCGTATTGGCCCAAAACCGCAAAGCCGTTCCTGGCCAGCATTTCCCTGATCTCTTCTGAACTATAGACTTGCAAGGGGAATTTCCCTTCGAATATTTTCGGGCCGGCATCGCCTTTTTGAACCTGAAATTGATCGACACAGAGCAGAATCCCGGTCTTCCTGTTTAATTTGCAATGTTGGATTTTGCGAATTTTTGTATCGCCAAAAATTTTTGTGACGTCCATCGCCTTTACATTATTGTTCTCGCAATCAAGATTGAATATATCAAACAAGTACAACCCGCCATCATTCAGGTTATTGTGCGCATTTTGCATCGCTTTTCCAAAACCTTTTTTTGTAAGATGCCCGACGGCATTGAATATCGCGATCACGGCGTCGAACTTGCCAATCCTTGCGTCTCGCATGTCGCCCGTAAGAAGCTTTACGCGAATTTTTTCCTTCTTGGCGTTTTCTTTGGCGATTTTTAGCATGCCCGGACTGATGTCGACACCGGTAACTTTGTAACCATGCTTTGCAAGCCAAAAAACCTGCGAACCAGTCCCGCAAGCCAGATCAAGAACCGTCTTAACCCGGTACTTTTTGAGCATCTTTCCTATATAACGGTTGACCAAAACCGGCGAGACCTCTCCAGTAGCCCACAAAGAAAGTTTGTTATAATTTAGCGGCAAATTCATGGATTATCTGTTTTGCTAAACATAACACTCAAAAAAGAATTTGGAAATATTACTCGAAACGAAAAACACCGTTTGACACGGTGCTTCAAGCTACTAGTTCAACTACTGGGCTCCGGTGGTAGGGCTCGAACCTACAACCTACTCCTTACACTTATCCCCGTGTTTCCACGAAGCGTGGACTATATCATCGCCATTTAAGGCGTTCCGGTATCTAGTCTCTACGGCGCTCTTCCTTCGCTAAGGCTTTGGGGGACTAAGTCCTCCATCTCTTTGAAAGAAGTTCCCACGGTATTACCTTTTGATACGGCTTCACCGTTATCCCGGAATTTTCACTTTGGCGTTTCCGCCAGAGGCTGCGAAATGTGTCACAGGGAGCCGCGCTACCATTGCGCCACACCGGAGCTCAGCAGTTGAATTTTTAAATTATTGGAATAACCCCGCTATCCAACCCATTATCTTGCGATGCAGATTGGCATTGCTCGCTGTTATTCTTGCCACTCCATAAATATGTTTTGTTTTCCTTAGTCTGTCTGGCTTATTTTTAACAATATAACTTTTACCAAATTGGGCAAGTGGTATTTTTGTCAGATCGGCCCAAAATTGTTTTGCCTTCTTTTCATCCAAGTTATCATGCAAATACAAACTCATCCTAAATTTGTTTTCGGGGACCGCGCAGTAAAATCTCAACCATCCCATCATGAATCTTATCGCCAGGGGATCAGCGTTGCTAAAAGAAACATTCCTGTCTCCTTTAGTGCCTTCTGCAAAATATAATGCGATACCCGCTATAAAAATGTCCCTTTTTGATAAAGCCCCGATTTCTTTTATGCCTTCAAGCAGAAGCTTTTTTGTAATTTCTTCGCGGGCTTTTATTTTATTCATCGCCGCGACAATACTTCCTTTCAAGGCCCCAGTTTTTTTATTCAGGTACAATTTTTTAACCTGTTCGTCGGTCAATCTGATATCCCGTACCCATAGGCTGACAGATGATCGGGAAACTTCTAAACGCTTCTGGATTTCTTTTATTGCCAACCCTTTCTTTCGCAATATCCGGGCTTTTATCTTTAAATCTAATTTGCCGATGCTGCTCATGGTTCCATATTGGCATTGTCGAACCACCGTTGTCAACTAATATAACAACCTTACCGTTTTCTGCCTTGTTCCTTGCCCCGCGAAAGCCACATAAAAAGAGGCAAATTAGAACACAGCTATTTTGCCTTATTTTGCCAAAATAATCAATACCTTTTTTGTTTTTGGCCAAAAAGCCGGCCCGCAAAACAATTTGACAAATATGGCAATTTATTTTATTAGTTAGCTAGCTCACCAAATATTCATATGTTTCGCACGGAGGTGGGAACACGGGAGCGGATGAAGATAGAAACCAGTCCAACGTTTTCCTCGTCACAATCGAGGGGCAGCTATTCTTAGCGATCATAATGGCTGTCGCGTTTTCACTGATATTGGGCTGGCGGCTGGCGGTAGTTATAACCTTGGCACTAGAGGTTAATGGATTGGGCCATTTTTGGGCGGCAAAAAACAATAATATTGTCATCCAGGGGAATTTTGTCCCATATCTGGGAAGATTCGGGTTTATAAGACAAAGGGCCGATACCAGAGAGGCGAATTTGGTTATTGCGCTAATGGGTCCGTTATTCGGATTTGTTGTGACTTCGGTGGTATTTTTGATCTTCTGTTCGACGAGGAGCAATGAGGTTGGCGCGGTGGCCATGTTTTTGGCGGTGCTCCAACTTTTCAATTTACTGCCGATAGATCCGTTGGATGGGGGCAGGTTTGTCAATGAGCTGATAATCGCGTTGCGGCCCGAGTGGTATAACAAGGTTTTTGCAGCCGACAAGATATTGGCGGGATTGATTGCCATCGCTCTGGTTGTCTTGGTCATGAGTTCTTTGATAACGGAGCATGACGTCGGATTTTTTGAGAACGCAATTCGGGCCTTAGAAATCGGAATAGCCTTATCGTTAATTTCCTCCAGCCTAAACAAGGATCGATTCAACGCGTCTTATGGCGGGGTATCAGGAAAAATTGACGGAAATAAAATTGCCATATACGCTGCCAGCTATTTATTGATGGTTGCCACATTCGCAGTATTCGCGTTGGCGACGATATTCAATCCAGAAGTGGCAGAAGCGTTTATGGGGATGGCATCGATATGAAAAAAATCAGACAAAAGGAGGTATGTTATGGTAGAGGGAAAAAGTGAATCCAAGAATCTCGAAAGACCATTAACGATATTGTGCGTATTACTGGGAGCAATATCGGTTTGCACAGTGACCATTATCGGAATGCAAATAAACAATGATCACTATGCCCATATCGGAGGTCTGACGATTACGTCGGAGAATGGCAATACCACTATCGTTTCACTGGGAAAAGGATTCACCATGAATTGCGATAGCGATGGCATAGTATTCATTTCGCATTATGATCGTGACATGGCGATCAAAGGAGGCGATGGCAACTGGTATGCTATTCCAGGCACCCGTAATCTATACTTCCCGAATTGGGACTACAATATTAGCAGGTTGGAACCGGTAAACGCAACCGTGTATGCCTTGTAGCGGCAAAGAGAGATCTTTGCCGATTTTTTTTGTTTTTTGGCGTCCGGCGGATTGGCGCGCGGGATTTGGCTTAGCCTTGTTTTTTTGGCGTAATGATGTATAATGATAACAATAGAGAGTTTAGACACAAATACGTCGATATTTGCGACTCACGTGCGTTCTGCGGGTGATTTTTTTTAAAATTTTATGACTTCCGCTTTTACCCCATCTTCGTCGTTAAAGCGTTCGAGTGCTTGTCGCCGTACGCATCGTAGGGCTCCCACGCCCTCTTGCACTTTGCCTAGAATCTGGAGCAAAAGCGGAAGTCATAAATACGAAAAAAATTTATGACGCCAAAACAGGAATTTTTAGACGAGCACAACAAGCTGTCGCCGACGAATTTACAGGCCACAATGGCTTTGCTGACCCATTTTCGGACCGAGAAGAACACTCTTTTCAAGGGTGCCGACTGGTCGTTGGAAAAGTTGCGGAGGCCGTTCATAATTTGGATGACATCCCTGACCGCCCAGGAAAAGGAAAGCATCAATAAAGAAGAACCATGAAAAACTCCCACAACCCCAACAAGAACAAAAACAAAATGGCACATCGCCGGCTGGTAAAAAAGCACCGGCCCAACAAGAAACACCTGCCAAGGAAAAAGTAAAAAAAAGATTAAAACCCCCGTGAGGGGTTTTTGGTTATTGGGCCGGGTTGATATTATTTTCTGCCGCGGCCGCAATTTAATTTTAAATTAATACTTGGCCGGTTAAAATGACCACTGTAATATCGCGCCCCAAGATGGCGTAGTAATATACAAAGGCCGAACGTAATCTTAATAAAATAAATTACTATGGAAATGAACAAAATGGGAGGTTGCGGCATGGGCGGAATGATGCCCCCGTGCGGCGGAATGGGGATGGGCATGGCTGGCGGCCCGATGGGCCACGGCGGTCGGAAGTTTTGGACCAAAAAGGAAAAACAGGAATGGCTTGAGGCAAAGATCAAGGAAACTGAACTGGAATTGCAAGGCATGAGGGAAAAACTGGAAGACATCAAATAACTTTAGATGTCGGAACAAAAATCGCCAAGCGGGCGATTTTTTTGTAAAATATAGTAATATGAATAAAGTCTTGAAAGGAGTTGAGTTTGTCGTAAAAAACGCTTCCAGCGTCCACATAAATGAAAAAGAGCTGGAGGTTTTTTGCCGGCAGGTAAGAAAAGAGGAAATTATCCCCACGGCCTGGAAGACCGAAACTTTTTTCAATGAAGGAACTTTCTCACAACAGATAAATTATTCCTTCGTCTTCAACAGCCTGAATTTTTGCTACTGGTCCGACAACCGCTGGGAAGTTGACTACAATGGCCGGCTCTATCAGGGCAGTTCGGCCCTGTTTGCGTCGCTGACAAGGGCCCTGCGGCAGAATATAAATATTTTAGACCCGGAAATTTTGCAACGGCTGGATGAAGAAAAATTCCGCTACATCCTGCGCGGCGAAAACGAAATTCCGCTTTTTGGCGAACGGCTTAGGATCATAAAAGAGAATGCCGTGGTCCTGTCTCGCGATTTTGGCGGCGATTTCCTGGATCTGGTCGAAAAATCAAGCCATGACTGCTTAAAGATCGTTGATAATTTAGACAGCTATTTTGCGTCATTTGACGATAAGGAGGTTTATAAAGGGAAGGCAGTTTATTTCAATAAACGGGCCCAGTTGGTTGCCAAATATTGCTATGAAATCTTTAAGGCCTTTGACATGGGCGAATTGAAGAATTACGACCGGCTTACAGCCGGCGCCGAATACAAAATACCCGCGGTTTTAAGGAATTTAAATATCCTGGAATATTCAAAAAATCTGGCCCAAGAGATCGACGGCAAGTTGCTGATTCCGGCGGGCAGCGGTGAGGAAATCGAGATCAGGGCGGTTTCAGTTAAGGCCATCGAAGACATAAAAGAAAGATTGAATAAAAGGGGTTTTGGTTTGGCGTCGCCGGAAGTTCACACTTTTATCTGGTCCAAGGGCAAGAGCCTGCCCAAAGACGGCAAACCCAGCCACCGGACCCTGACCATTTGGTACTGATTTAGCTTAATAAGCCTTAATCCGGTTTCTTTGGCGGCAGGGAAGCGCGCCCAAGTAACCACTCACTGGAATTGCTTTCGATATGCATTTATTCCTCCTTTGTAAAAGGAGGTGTCCTGCGTAGCTTTAGCGAAGCAGGACGGAGGATTTTGGATTGTGCAAACAAATCCCTCGCCCTGCGGGCACCCATTCGTTACCTCAGGGCAAGCTTCCCTTTTCTAAAGGGAGAATAAACGCGGGAATACCCCAGTGAAGGGTTACGTGGCGTGCGCTTGACATAGTAATCGCTTTGTGATATCATTTAAATACAATATAACTTTAATTTCTCGTTGGTTTTTTGTTTGATACTGTGATCAAACTCAATCAAGCTTCCAGGGTTCAATTATAATCTACTCAGAAAGCTTAATCTGGATTGTGCCGAAAATCGGCAAATCTTCAAAAACTGGCGATAATGAATTGGTCGCTTTTTTGTTTGGCAATCATGCCCGTAAAGCTTAACTGACCGGAAGTTTATATCAAAGTATGCAGACAAACACATATGCAAAAAGTTCAGGGTACTTTATGAAACCCAGGCGTTCGTTTGGTGGAACTCATCCGACGCGCCCTTCGCGTTTTGGCGCCCGGCCGTTTAACGGCCGCCGGCCAAGCCGCGGATTCAGTCGCGGCGAAAGAATCGACCCGGCCCGCTTTGTCAACAAAGCGGTGTCTCAGGAGGTTGGCGAAGTTACATCCACGGATTTTAAATTCGAGGACTTTGACATCAATAAAGAATTGAAACACCAGATCGCCGGCCGCGGTTATGTTGCTGCGACACCGATCCAGGTACAGGCGATCCCCAAGATCCTTGGCGGATCCGATGTTGTCGGCATTGCCGACACGGGCACGGGCAAGACGGCCGCGTTTTTGATCCCGCTTATCAGCAAAGCGATGGCGGACAAATCCAAAAAGGTTTTGGTTGTCGCCCCGACGCGCGAATTGGCCGACCAGATCAACAAAGAATTAAAGGAATTCGTCCACGGGCTGCACATATTTTCGGCTTGTTGCGTTGGCGGAGCCAGCATGTCGCGCCAGATCTACGAACTGCGCTTTGACAACAGTTTTGTCATCGGCACTCCCGGAAGGTTAAAAGACATGATCGAGCGCAACCGCATCAACCTGGCCAAATTCAACACGATCGTGCTGGATGAGGCCGACCGGATGATGGACATGGGGTTTATCAACGATATGCGCTTCTTGATGGACGGGATGCCTTCTACCCGCCAGACCCTGTTTTTTTCGGCCACGATGTCGCCCAAGATCGAATCGCTGATCGGCGAGTTTTTAAGAAACCCGGCGGTGATCTCGATTAAAACGCGCGACACTTCGCGCAATGTCGAACAGGACGTGGTGAGGATAGCCGGCGGCCAGACCAAGATAGACACGCTGCAACAGCTGTTGTCCAAGCCCGAGTTTTCCAAAGTTTTGATCTTCGGCCGGACCAAGCACGGCGTTGAGCATCTCTACGAAACCCTGGTGAAGCGCGGCTTTAAGGCCGAGTCGATCCACGGCAACAAGAATTACTCAAAAAGACAGAGAGCCCTGGAAATGTTTAAAAAAGACGTTGTCCAGATCCTGGTGGCCACCGATGTGGCGGCCAGGGGGATCGACGTGGCCGACATTTCGCACGTCATAAATTATGACTTGCCCGAGACCTACGAAGACTACATCCACCGCATCGGCCGCACCGGCAGATGCAACTGCCAAGGCAAAGCGCTGACCTTTATTGAATAGGTCTGACGTTGCAAAGACAAAAAATCGCCTCTAGGGCGATTTTTTGGTAAAATGGCCAGTATGCGCCCGGTAATCCAAAAAGCAAAAAAGATCGGATTGTTTTTCACAGTTGTGACTGTGATCGCTTTTGGTTTGTTTATACCGCGGCTTGACCGCCAAATGGCGCGTGCCGCTAATACCGGCCCGTCGGGATTGTCCGACGATCAGTTAAAAATCCAGATCGGGCAGATGATCATGATCGGATTTCGCGGGACTACCGCTCTTCCAGCATCTGATATCTATAACGCGATCAAAGATGTTGAGGTTGGCGGAGTTTCTCTTTCCGATTATGATGTGCCTTCCAAAAGTTATCCCAGAAATATCAAGGATCACGACCAGGCAAAACAGTTGATCGCCGATTTAAAAAAATATTCCCAAGTCCCGCCGTTTGTGGCGGTTGACGCGGAGGGCGGCAATATTAACCGTTTAAAACCGCAGTCCGGATTTCTGCCGGTTGCCTCGGAAGCAGCGATGGGAGCCGATATCACCACCAAGACTACTGATATCGAGTCGGCCAAGATTGCCGGCGAATTAAAGGAGCTGGGATTTAACATGAATTTCGCGCCGGTGATCGACGTCAATATCAATCCGAAAAATCCGATCATCGGAGCATTGGGCCGGAGTTTTTCGGGCGACTACCGGGCAGTCATCGACAATGCCCGGGTATTCATCGCCAATCACAAAAAGAACGGCATCATCAATGTCGAGAAACATTTTCCGGGCCAGGGGAGCGCCAAGTCGGACGACCACCTGGGCGTATCGGACGTAACCAATACTTACAAAAAAGAAGAACTCATCCCTTACCAAAAATTAAACGACGCGGGAATGCTTGACGCCGTGATGACGGCCCATATTATCAACAGGAATGTCGATGCCAAAAATCCGGCCACGCTGTCGGCGGCATTTTTGCAGGATATCCTGCGAAAGCAGGTGGGATTTGACGGCGTCATAATTTCCGACGATCTGCAGATGGGAGCGATAGCCGGCGGTTACTCGTTTGCCGGCTCGATCACGCAGGCGATCAACGCGGGTTGCGATGTTGTCTATTTTTTCAATAATAGCGGAACTTATGACCCAAAGATCGCCTATAGGGTCAGGGACGCGATCTTGGCGGCGGTAAAAAGCGGCCAGATCAAGGAATCAAGAATTACCGAATCTTACAACCGGATCATTAAACTAAAAAAACAATACAATATTATTACCGCTAGCCAGGATGCCGGCGTTCCATCGCCGGCGGCGCAGATCAAAGCCAAGCCTTTCGAGCTGCTGGCAGTGGACAAAAACATTGATTTTGCCGGCGCGCTGGATATTGCCGATTACGCTTCCAAAGCTTCGGGGATCAGGTCCGCGTTTTTGCTGGGAATTTTGCAGGAGGAGTTGGCGCTGGAAAAAGCCGATATGTGCTACCTGACAAATCCAAGGACCGGGGCCGGGGTTGAGGCCAACAGCGGCCTGCTCAAGCCGTGGACGATGAATCCCGGGCGCGATGTGTCCGATTTTTTAGCGATCAACAAAGAGCTGGGCAGGAATTGGACAAAAACTCCGGTTACCTGCCCGATGAGCTTTGGCTGGGGCGGGGCCATGGGGCCGGCGGATTTTATCCCTTCGACTTGGATGAAGTATCGCGTGCGGATTAAAAAAATCACCGGCGAGCCGGCCGATCCGTGGAATGTCCGCGACGCTTTTTTGGCCGCCAGCCTCTATCTGGGCGATTCGGGCGCGGCGTCAAAAACGCAAAACGGCGAGCGGCGGGCGGCAATGATCTATTTTTCCGGTTCGGCAAGCTCGTCTTATACCTGGTATGCCGACGGCGCCCAAGCGCATGCCTCAAAGGTCCAGGCGGATATCGACCAGATCAACGGTTTGCAATAATCAAGTTATTTGTTGATTGTGTTTTTAAAAGTGCTACATTCAGGATATGAGCAAAACAAACGTATTTATTTTTGTCGTGATCGCGGTTTCGTTCGGGCTTGGTTTCTATTTCTACCCGCAGATGCCAAGCTACATGGCGTCACACTGGGGGATCGATGGCCAGGTCAACGGTTTTATTTCCAAATTTTGGGGTTTGTTTTTAGTGCCGATAATGACGCTGGCATTGTGGCTCCTGTTTTTGGCCATTCCCAAGATCGATCCGTTAAAATCCAATATCGCCAAATTCCGCAATTATTTTGACGGATTTGTGGCGCTGATCGTTTTGTTCTTGTTTTATATCCATCTGTTGACCCTGGCGTGGAATTTAGGCTATCAATTCAACATGTCGCAATTTCTGGCTCCGGCGTTCGCGGTCCTGCTTTACTGTGCCGGAGTTTTGATCCAGCATGCCAAACCAAACTGGTTTATCGGCATCCGTACGCCTTGGACCCTGTCCAGCGAAGTTGTCTGGGACAAGACCCACCGCATCGGCGGCAAACTATTTAAAGCCGCCGGCATCCTGGCGCTGGGCGGCCTGTTTTTTCCCGGCCTGACTTTTTATTTTGTTATCCTGCCGATCTTGGTTGTGGCTATCTTCACGCTTGTCTATTCCTATTTGGTTTATCGCAAAGAAGCGAAGTAGAACAATTTGGCCATTATGCAAAACCCCGCAAAGCGGGGTTTTTAATTGCAGTGCGCCAGTTACAGGATTGAAACCCCAATAATGCCAAGAACGACCAGTACCAGAGCCAGCCATTGCTTTGGGTTTAATCTTTCTTTGTAAACGACCAGGCCATATAGTGCGGCGATCACCGGGCTGGTGAAAACGATTGAGGCGATGATGCTGACGTTGTTGCCGGAATTCTGGATTCCCAGATTGTAGAAAAACGTGGAAGTTGCCGCCAGAATCCCGATGGCAAAGATCCAATAAAAGGTTTTTTTGTCTGGCCTCTGAAATCTTGTTTTGGTAAGCAGATTGGTTGGTACAGCCGCAATCAGATTGCCAAACTCGATCAAAAAAGAAGTCAGTATCGGGCCAATGGCCGCTACCGGGAATTTGTAGAAAGCATAGATGACGCCCCAGATGACGCAAGCCAGCAGGGCATGCGGCACGCCGGACAATACATTAAAAACATTAGAACGCTTAAAATCTTTAAAATCGACCGCAAACATAACGAGTCCGGTAACCGTTGCCGCAATCGCAACCAATTGCCAGGCAGAAAATAATTCGCCCAGAAAGACCAGTGAGATGCCGACCGTTATAAAAGCCGAGGAGTCGGTGATCGGAGCCACTATGCCGATAATACCCGTTTTTATAGATCTGTAGGCTGCCAGGATGGCGACATAGGATAGAAAAGAAAGAAGCAATGTTAAGCCGATATATTGCCAGGAAACGGTAACCGTATGCCAAAGAACAATCAGCACAACAAAAAGGGACGAACTGGTGAATACCTGGCGCCAAAAAACAAACCGTTTTACCCCGATGCCTACAACCGGTGCCTTGGACATTCCCACAGCCAGCCCGAGGGAAATCATTGAAATTATCGCATAAACAATATTAAGAAGAGGAATAGGCATATAGAAATACGTTCATAAATCGGACTATCTATTTTGAAAATCGAGAGATTCTTCGTGAATAAGTTCTCTATGATTCTCATCGTCATACCGATTCTATAATATGATGCGAATTGTTCGACTATACCTTTTACGGAAATTATTTCAAAGAAGCCAAATCTTTAACCGTGATCCGGTATCGGTTTTTATAGCCTATCCAAGCATCAACAAATTTCCTGATCATTTTTTCACCTCCGAACGTTTTGAGAATATATTCGCGGCTGGTAATATAGGGGAAATTACTATTTCCTATATAATCCAAATAACTGGACCATCAATATTCTTCCAAAAAATCGTTAACAGTTTCGGGATTATTGACTCCAGCTTTCTTCCACTTTGGCTCAACTATCGAAATCGGATTGGTATGGATGTAGGTAAGCGCGGTTTTAAGATAATTATCATCATCTATGCGGCTTGCCTTAAACCTCCCCTGGAATAAATACCCGCTTCTTTTATGCCGGTTGTTAAAATAAGCCGAATAGCCCGCGCCAATTTTTTGCATAAAACTGCTGATCCCATTTGGCTTCAATTGGCGCAAAAGCAAATGGATGTGATTTGGCATAAAAACAAATGCTAAAATATCAACCAGTAAGTCCCGCTGGTTAACTTTATCAATCGGGAAATCGGTCTTGGTAGAAACAATTCTAGTTCTTTTTTTGCTTTTTCTTTTACGTTGAATGGTTACAGGTTTGGTGGTGTTGAATTCATACAGCGAAAATATTCCTCGTCAATAATCCTGGTCATCCTTAAAGATTATTCGCTGTTCTACGCCGCGAACTGTAATATGATAAATTTTATTCTCTACTAACTCAACTCGTTTGCTAGGCATAAAATAGGGTTAAAAGGTTTAGGGATTCAATCCCTATAAGCCTGAGTATACGGATTATTGATGACAAATCAAGCGGATAGGGATTGAATCCCTAAACAGTTTAAGCGGGGGCGGTTGGGTAAAATGGGTTGCGAATATATATGCGGAGTTTCTTTATCCCAAATGGTTAAGCAGAGGGTGAAACCGTCGGCAGGGTGTGGTGGGAACAAGACTCATGTGAAGATGTTAACTATTGGTAGAATCATTTTTGTGGCCTTATGGTAAAATCAGGGGAAAATCCGGTCCGTTAGAGGATGGCGGTAGTTTTGCTCAAATTTAGACTTGGCGGGTGGAAATGAATTTCTTGCGTGCGCATGATGGCGTTTTTTTGTTTTGCTTTTTGAAAAATATGACGATCAAAGTTATCCACCCTTGGCGATTTAATTTAGCTTCAAATGGAAGGGGAAAAAATGGTAGAATATGATATTAGATCACCCCTCCTAAATGCGGTTTAAAATTGGTATAGGCGGCACCCATTTTTTTAGGCTTGGCGTCGCGTTAATCACGCTAAGTGTTTTTTTGTTTACCGCGAGTTTGTTTAATTGGCAGGATAAGCTGGGAGCCATCAACGTTGCTCTGCGAACGCCCGATAAACCGGCAGCGGTATTGCAAGACGCGAAAATTGAAAAACCGAAACTGGCGCAGCCGATCGAGAAAGATAAAAAAATATTTGAGCCAGGTGAGGACCCGCAATTCAGTGTTGGAGAATTGATAACACCAAAAAAAACGGATGTTGCGCTGGCGAGTGTTTCCGCCGCTACGAAAAAAACAGATTCAAAAGAAAATTCAGAATTTTTGATGGCATTGATTGCGCCGAATGGGCAGAAAAATACCGAGGCGATTGTCGTGCAAAATGGGGAAGTAAAAATCGATCATACCAAAATCTCGAATTTCCGCCCTGGGATTTATAAAGTTGTAGTTGGTAGCGTGCGGAATGGCGAGCCGGTAACGCAGGAAAAAGAGTTTGCCTGGGGGGTGTTGACGGTGAATACCGACAAATCGATCTACTTGCCCGGGGACAGCGCGTATATCCAGATGGCGGCTTTGGATGATTTTGGGTACACATTGTGTGGCGCGGATTTGAAGTTGGAGATTATTGATCCGCAAGGATTTACGAGCAACCAAGAAATTAAAAAGTCAGATTCTTGCAGTCCGGAATCCGTTACGGGCATACCGGATTATTTTGCTTATTATAAAATCCAAAATCTGGGGAAATATACCATTCGGTTAACAAATAACCAGAACGGTTTTATCGCGGAGAATTCGTTTGAGGTTGCGGCTGGCGTGCCGTTTGTGGTGCAGAGATCAGGAGCGACGCGCATAAACCCGTTTGCCGCGGACTACACGATGGGTTTTTCTATCAAAGCTAACCAGGATTTTTTCGGAACCATTACCGAAACCTTGCCCAATGATTTTGAAATTACCAAATCGGAAAATGCGAATATTTCCAAGAATGATTCAAGTCAACAAATTAGTTGGAATGTGAGTCTAACTAGCGGCCAGCAAATTAGTTTGCAATACACCTATCGCGCGCCGCAAACCAGCCCGCAATTATTCTTGTTGGGGCCGTTGCAATTCATTCAAAACAACCAAACAATCTTTGCCGAAACGCGCCAGTGGCAGATTGCTTCGGATGGGGTGAAAGACTTGGGCGCTTTGGGAACACAGAAGATCGATAGCGCCAGCGTGCAATCTTTGGTGGCGCAGGACCGGCATATTACGGGCAAATACCGGTTTGCGAATTCCCAGCTGGTGTTGCCAGCCAGGGACAAGAATCAGGTGCAAACCGAAGTGGGCGAGGCGGGAAGCGCGGAATTTACGCCGGATTTAACGATTTCCAAATGGAATGGCGAGGCTTCGTTTACGGTCAAACCGGATGCGGCAAAAGCCAGCCAGCTGGAACTCAATGGCGAGCAGATCGGCTACAAAACCGGCAGAAAAGATTATGTTTATTACGACGATCCGACTGCGTCGGAAAACGGCGGCTATGAATTTAAAATTGTTTTAAACCAAAAACCGGAGACCAACACATTTTCGGAAACCATTGATAGCACCGGCGTGGATTTCTATCCGCAGTTGCCGCTGGACGAAGAGCCGCAGAGGCCGGGCGTAACTTGCACGGCCACGGAATGCAAAGATTCAACCGGGCGCGTGGTGATGCAACGGCCCGAGGATGCGGTTGATTCGATCGCGGTTTACGCGACCGGCAAGAGCGGCGATTTCACTGCCATGGGCGGGATGAATTACATGGCCGGCAAAGTGGCGCAGATCAAGCGCGTCAAAGCCATCGACGCGACCGGCAACTGGGCATACTGCAAACAAACGATTGCAAACGGAATCTGGACCAAAACCTGCCCGCAAGATTTCCTGGACCACGCAACCTATCCGGTGGTGATCGATCCGACTTTTGGGTATGGGGGTGCCGGTTCGTCGCAAGCCACATTTCTATACATTCATTATGGTTTTGGTACGGGAGCGGCTGGATCGGTTTCTAAAATAACCGCTGTTGTTGATGCAACCAGCGGGCAAACACAACAGGCTGCTTTATATGTGGTCAGCACACTAGCGAAGCTGGCTTTAACAAGTACTGTTACTGGAGTCAATCATACTAAAGCATCGCAAGATTTTACATTTTCTTCACCACCCGGCATATCGGCAATTAATTATTATATTGGCTTATGGGGAAATGGCGGCAACTTGTATGCCGATTCCGGATCAAGTACGGGTAACAAAGATAGCAGTAGTTCTTATGCGTGGCCTAATTGGCCTGCCACTACCAATCTTTACGATCAAGGGACTATACTATGGACTGCCTACGCTACCTATACGGCGGCGGTAACTTGCACTTCGCAGGCTGGGGGCGGGAATTGGAGCAATGCGGGGAAGTGGGACTGCGGCCATGTTCCCTCGGCGGCCGATAATGTAGTTATTGCAAGCGGCAACCCGATCACGGTTGACGCGACTACAAACACCATCAACAACCTTACCATCAATAACGGCGCCACTTTAACGGGCGCTTCCGGGCAAACCCTTAATGTTGCCGGTGCTTGGACCAACAATGGCACTTTTACGCAAAGCACGGGCACGGTCAGTTTTGCTACCGGGTGGTCGATGCCCACGCCGGGCACTTTGACATTCTATAATTTGACCATCGCCGGCACGCCAACGACCCAGCCCGCGGGAAGTTTTACGGTCAGCAACGCGCTGACAGTGAACTCGGGCGCCAGCCTTTCGCCGACCGGCGGCACGATCACGTTTAATACCGCGGGCGGATCGATTTCCAACAGCGGCACGCTGGCTTTCCAGACATTGAGCATTACGGCGGCGGGCACGGTGACCGGCACCGGCAATTTTTCAGCTGTCACTTCGTTTGCCATTGGTTCGGGCGCGACTTTCCAGCCGGCGGCCGCCGAAATCGTCAGCGGCGCCGGCACGTTGAGCGGTTCGGGCACGGCGCAGGTGACGCGTACCGCGGCCACGCCGGATTTTTCCAGCCAGTACACGATCACAAACAAAACCCTGGCCAGCTTGACCGTTGAATACACGGCGGCGTCGGCCCAAACTGTAAGCTCGCTTACTTATGGCGGCCTAAAGATCAGCAATACCAGCAGCGCCGTGGCCACGCTTGCGGGCGCGGTTACTGTCGGCCTGGACCTGACGATCGCCTCGGGCAGCGCTCTTGATACATCAAGCAGTAATTACACGGTAACCCTTCAGGGAAACTTCACCAACAGCGGCACGTTTACCGCTAACGCGTCGCCCATTACCATTAGCGGCAGTGCAGCGCAGGCGATCGCCGGGTTTACCACCACCGGCCTGGTATCGATGACAAAAACCGGCGGCACCGCGACTTTGGGCGGCAATGTCGGCGGCGCGGGATTGACTATCAGCGGAGTTGGCGGCACGCTTAACCTCGGCTCGGGTTTGACCCACACATTTACCGGTGATGTCACGCTTTCTGCCGGCACGCTCAATGGCGGATCCAGCACATTAAACGAAAACAATACCAGCGCCACTGCTTGGGGCGGAACGGGTTCGCTATTTACCGCTGGCACCGGCACCGTGAGTTTTGGCGGCGCTGCCCAGACACTTTCGGTCAGCGCGACCACATTCAACGTTGTCACTTTTGCCGGCACGGGCACGAAAACCTTAAGTTCGGCAACGGTTGCCAATGGTACATTGACGATCAACAGCGGAGTAACTTTGGCAACCGCCAATAACGCCGTAACGTTCGGCGGCGATTTCGTTAACAGCGGCGGCACATTCACCGCGGGCAGTTCGCCGATCACGATCGCCGGCACCGCCACGCAAAGCATTGCCGGATTTACCACTACTGGTCTGGTATCGATGACCAAAACTGGCAATACCGCGACACTGGGCGGCAATATGAGTTGCAGTGGCCTGACCATAAACGGCAGCGGCGGCACGCTTGATCTTGGCGCGGGTTTGTCGCACGCCACCAGCAACACGGTTACACTTACCGCCGGCACTCTGTTGGGCAATACCAGCACATTGACAGTCAGCGCCGGCGATTGGACTAACAACGGCGGAACATTCACGCCAAATACCGGCAACGTGATCTTTAGCAATACTGGTGCCAACCAGAATATCAACGGCACGGCCGCGGCGCAGACTTTCAACAACATCACCTTGAGCGACACCAACCAAAGCGTAACTGTCGGCGCCACCGGCAACACCACCAGCCTAGTCGTTGGCGGAAATTTGACGGTGAATTCCAATACCACTTTTACGCCGGCAGCGCCAAACATAAATATAATTGGTAATAGTGGGGATCCAAGTTCTCAAACTCAATTGGGATCGGTTGATAGGATGGTTACGGCACGATTTCAAGCGGTTGCAACCGGAACATTGAAAAACCTTCAGGTATATAGTGCATATAATGGCGAGCTATGTAAATTAGCGATATATTCAGACTCTGGGGCGCTCCCCGGTACCTTACTGGCAACTACGGGAGAAATTACCACCACGGCTTCTACGTGGAATACGGCGTCAATATCCGACGTTTCGATTGTGAGTGGTAATTATTATTGGTTGTCCATCGCTGCGGGTGCTGGTTTTCATTACCGAGCTACAAGCGCGTTCGGGGGAACTATGCGATATAAAACCATTACGTATTCTGGATTTAGCTTTCCCGACCCGGCTGGTACATTAGGTAGTACGGATACCTATAATCTTTCTCTTAGGGGATATGGATTGGTGCAACAAGTGGTGGTTTCCGGGAGCGGGACTTTGACTGGGGCGGGGACGGCGCAGGTTACCGGTTCGGATTTTTCCAGCCAGTATACCATTGCCAACAAGACATATACCAATTTGACCGTGGATTATGCCGGGAGCGCGGCGCAGACCGTGAGCAATGTGGCTTACGGAAATCTAAAGATCAGCAATACCGTGGGCGCCTCGCCGGCCGCGGCAACCACGGTCAATGGAAATCTGACCATTGCTTCGGGCGCGATCCTGACCGACGCGGCGAACCATTATGGAATCGCGGTCAACGGCGGCTGGGCCAACAGCGGCACATTTACGCCCGGAACCGATACCGTAACTTTGGGCGGCAGCGACCAGGCAATTACCGGTACGGCCAATTTCAATAATTTAACCTTGTCCGGTTCGGGCACTAAGACATTTTCCGGCGCCGGGACGATCGCCGCCACGCTGGCGATCAGCGGCAGTGCCAAAGCCGGCCTGGCCAGCGGCACCAACACCGCTGCCAACGCCCTCACCCTTGGCGGCTTAAGCGAGCCATCAGGCACCTGGGGTTCCACCACTGCCGGCAAAACCTACCAAAACGACACCTACTTCGCGTCTTCCACCGGCTACGTGACGGCAAATTCCGGTTGCACCGCCGGTACCTGGACCGGCGCCACGAATACGGATTGGAGCGATGCCTCCAACTGGTGCGGCGGCGTACCAACCGCAACCACGGATGTTACAATCCCGTCGGGAGGCAACCAACCGACGATCGGCGCCGCGGGCGGATTGTGTCGCAACATTACTTTAAACAGTGGTTCAACATTAACAATGGGCGGCGCCTACACCTTAACTGTCTCTGGAGACTGGACAAATAATGGAGGAACATTTAATTCGGGCGGGGGCGGCGGTAGCATAACTTTGCGGCCGAATGCCACTGGCGATGAGACCAACATCACTTCGCAATATCCGGATTCTACATCTCACTGGGATAAAGTTGATGACCCGGGGACAAATGATGGTGACAGTACTTATGTCGAGGCAAGTTCAGGTTCGTATTTAACAGATGCATACAATGTACCGGATCAATCTCTGTCGGGGACGATTTCCAACGTCACGATATATTATTATGCCTATAATTCGATGGGAATCGGAAGTTCTTACGGGAAAACGGTCGCGCGATTAAATGGTACCGATTATCTAGGAGATGAAAACAGTTTACCCTCGGGCGGTTACGGTGCATTTTCAACAAGTTACAATACGAGCCCGGCTACTTCCGCGGCGTGGACATGGTCAGAAATAAATAATTTGCAGATCGGGATCTCCTTAAAAAATAATCCCGGATTTCCAACAAGATGCACTCAAGTCTATGCGGTCGTAACGTATGCCGGTACTTCGGTCGGGACAGTTACTTTCAACAAAAGCGGCGATCAATCCATTGGCGGGAGCGCGGCATCACATTCGTTTAACAATTTGACATTATCCGGGTCGGGGAACAAGACGTTTGGCGCGGTAGCCACGATCGCGGGCAATTTGACGATCAGCGGAAGTGCCAAAGCCGCGCTGGCAAACACGACCAATTCATCGGCCAACGCGCTATATTTTGGCACCGCTATGCAAACCTCCGGTTCGTGGGGTTCCAGCGGTTCTTCAGCCACCAACAAAACCGACACTTACTTTTTATCAAGCGCGACTGGTTATGTGACAGCTGCTACCGGATGCACTGCCGGAACTTGGCAGGGGACGACCAGCACTGATTGGAATACCGCGACCAATTGGTGCGGCGGCAGTATTCCGACTTCGACAACCGACGTTGTCATTCCCTCGGGCGGCAACCAGCCGAGCATTGGTTCTGCCGGCGGCACTTGCCGAAATATTACCATCAACGATGGGGCGACTTTGACAATGTCGGGTGCCTACAACCTGGCAGTGAGCGGCGATTGGACTATTAACGGCGCGGGCGCGTACACTCCGGGCACTGGCACGGTAACTTTCAACAGTACGAGCGCGGACCAAAACATTAATGGCACTGCAACCAGCAAGACGTTTTACAATTTAACCATCGATAAATCGGGCAAGACTTTGGCCATCGGCGGGAGTACCACGGGCGTGACCATCAGCCGGAATTTAACCATCACCAATGGTTCATTTGCCGATGGCGGCGCGCAGATCACGGGCAATGCCAGCGGCACATTTACCATGGCATCGGGCACCAACCTCTGCCTGGGCGGCACCAGCTGTACAGTTTCTTCGGCCACGGCCACAACCTATCCAACCTTGTTTACCAACGCCAACACAACACTGAACGCCGCGTCAACCATCACTTATCTCTCCAGCAACAGCCAGGCAGTTTCGGGCACGCCAACATCCGGCTACGGCAACTTGACCTTTGCGCCGTCCACCGGCACCCCAACTTACACGCTTGGGGCGGCCACAGTCGTCAATGGAAATTTAACCATCGGCGCAGGGGCGACATTGGCGGATGGCGGGTATAGCATTACAATGGCCGGCGGCGATTGGATCAACAACGGCGGGACATTCACCCAGACGGGCACCAACGGAGTTTCATTTACCAGCACCACCGCCGACCAGCATATCAACGGCACTGCTGGCACGCAATCATTCGGCTATATTTCCCTTACCAAGTCTTCGAAATCGTTGATAGTGGGAGGCAATACCACGGTATTGAATTTGACCGGCGGATCCATGAACGCAATGAATATTATCTCGGGAATCTTTGATGCGGGCAGTGCGGCAACAATCAATGTTTCCGGCAAGAGCTGGAATGTGGCTACTGGCGGTTCGTTTACCCCCGAGACCGGCACCGTTAACTTTAGCAATACCGGCGGTTCCCAGGACATTACCGGCGCTCAAACCATCAATTTCAATAATGTTACGGTCAGCAAAAGCGGGCAGACAATTTCAGGCTGCAGCGCCGGCGCCGGCACCACGCTGACGATCGGCGGCACGCTAAACATAACTTCGGGGACATTTAATCAAAATCTTTGCACCACGCTGAACATCGCCGGCGATTTTACCAACAGCGGCACATTCACGCACAATAACAAAACCGTGGTTTTCAACGGCACTGGCGCACAAAGCATAAATGGATCAAGCGCTACGACTTTTTATAATTTGACGATCAACAAAGTGTCCGGGACGGCGACTGTTGGCGTGGCGCCGACAATCGCGTCGGGCGGCAAGCTTTACGTCCAAGCGGGCACGTTAGATGACGGCAATTTGCAAATTGTTGGTAACAGCGGGGCGACGATGCAGATGGATAATGGGACGACGCTTAAACTTCAAAAATTGTTCCCGACCAATTTTACCAATGGGAATATTACTTTGAATACCGGATCGACTGTGCTTTACCAATCCAGTTCGGCGCAGACGGTTTCGGGAGTGCCGACTTACGCCAATCTGACATTCACGCCAATCTCCGGCAGTTCAACTTACACTCTGGGCGCGGCGACCACGGTCAACGGCACGCTGACCATCAACAATGGCGCGACCTTGAGCGACAGCACCGGCAATTACGGCATCACTGCCAAAGGCGACTGGACGGTAAACATCGGCGGCGCGTTTACACCGGGCACTGACATTGTAACTTTCAACAGTACTAACGCGGACCAGAATATCAACGGTACTGCGGCTAGCCAAACATTCAATGCGATTACGGTGGCCAAATCCGCAAAAGCTCTGGCTGTGGGCGGCAGTACGACCGCTCTAACCGCGAACGGCACATTAACAATGACCAGCGGCACCTTTACCGCGCCGGCGACAACCAATCTGGCGAGCCTGATTCTAACCAGCGGCACTTACACTGCCGGAACCACTACCAATGTAACCGGCGGCTGGACCAACAACGGCGGCACGTTCACGCCGGGTACGGGCACAGTGGTGTTTAACAGCACCACCGCGGACCAGAATATCAACGGCACCGCGGCCATGCAAACTTTCAACGCGCTCACAGTCGATAAAACCAGTAAAACATTGGCAGTCGGCGGCACTACTGCCACATTGACTTTGAACGGCACGCTGACAATGACCAGCGGCACCTTCACCCCTCCCGCGACCACGAATCTGGTTAATGCGGTTCTGAATGGAGGAACTTACACCGCTGGTACCACCACCAATGTTTCTGGCGACTGGACTAACAACGGCGGGGCATTCAGCAGTTCACCCAGCAAGCTTATCGGCGCTGACAGTTCCTCGTCGGGTCCTTTGTCTGCCAATACTTTTAATCTCGGCAGATTCACCGCAACCGCAAGCGGTACTCTGAAAAATATAAAAATCAATTCGAGCGGATCCGGCAATGTTATGGTGGCAATATACAACGAATCGTCATCATTGCCTCACAATTTGTTGGCCTCTTCGGACAGTACTCCCGTAGTTTCGGGTTGGAATACAATATCGGTCAGCGATGTGACAATAGTATCGGGTACTAACTATTGGCTGGGATTCAACAGCAGCGTCAACATTATAGACTATACGGCATCTGGCGGTACGCGGGTACAAAATAGTGCGACGTACAGTTCTTTCAGTTTCCCAAATCCTGTGGATGCAAGCACGTGGGGTAGTGGTAGCCAAATTATTGGTCTTGCTGGCTGGGGAATAACACCGGTTACAGGTACGGTACAATTCAGCAACACCACTGCGGATCAAAACATCAACGGCAGCGCGGCCAGCCAGACTTTTAACAACATCACGGTTGATAAATCCGGGCATACTTTGAATGTTGGCAATACTGGCAATACCACTGCATTAAGCGTTGGCAGCGGGACTTTGACGGTGAATGCCAATTCGGTTTTGACGCCCGCGGCCGGGGTGGTGGTTTCGGGAAGCGGCGGTACTTTGACCGGAGCGGGCACGGTGCAGGTGACGCGGACTGCGGCCACTCCAGATTTCTTGAACCAGTATACGATGACGAACCGGACAATTTCCAGTTTGACTGTTGACTACGCGGGGAGCGGCGCGCAAACTGTCAGCGACGTTTCCGGTTTTACCCCGGCCGGTTATGGAAACTTAAAGATCAGCAACGGCGCCGGGGCGACGCTGGCGGCGGCAACCACGGTCAATGGCAATTTGACCATTGGTTCGGGCGCGACCTTGAGTTCGGGCGCGGGCAATTACAATCTGAATGTGACTGGCGACTGGACCAACAACGGTGGCACATTCACGCCCGGGAGCGATACGGTTACCTTGGGCGCCAGCGGCAACCAAAACATCAACGGCACCGCCGCGAGTCATATATTCAACAATTTGACATTATCCGGTTCGGGCAATAAAACATTTGCCGCCACCGCGGCGATCGCGGGGAATTTAACGATCAGCGGATCTGCCAAAGCCGCGCTGACCGGCGCAACCAACACCGCCAACCAATTATATTTTGGTACCGGCCTCCAGCAAACCGGTTCGTGGGGTTCCAGCGGTTCGGCGGCGACCAACAAAACCGATACTTACTTTTTATCAACCGCTACCGGCTATGTGACGGCTTCTGCAGGATGTACCGCGGGCAATTGGCAGGGTACGACCAGCACTGATTGGAACACGGCCACCAATTGGTGCGGCGGTATTCCGGGCGCGACCACTGATGTTGTTATTCCATCCGGCGGCAACCAGCCGAGCATCGGCGCGGCCGGCGGTTTGAGCCGCAACCTTACCATCAACAGCGGTGCTACCTTAACGGTTTCTGGCGCTTACAGTTTGGCTGTGAGCGGCGACTGGACCAACAACAGCGGCACATTCACGCCGGGAACTGGCACGGTAACTTTCAACAATACCGGTGCCAATCAGAATATCAACGGCACTGCAATTACCCAAACATTCAACAATCTTACTTTGAGTGATACCGGCTACGGTTTAAACATCGGAACCACAGGCAACACCACTAGCCTTGTCATCAACGGCGCGTTAACGATTAACACGAATACCACTTTGACCCCGGCCGCGGGAGTGATAATTTCGGGCGCGGGTGCCACTGGTCTTACGGGCTCGGGCACAGCGCAGGTGACGCGCATCGCGGCGACTCCGGATTTCTCCAGCCAGTATGCGATCACCAACAAAACTTTAACAAATCTTACCGTGGACTATGCCGGAACGGGCCAGCAATTATCGAATCTAACTTACGGGAATTTAAAGATCAGCGGATCAATAACGGGCGCGG
>Ga0182021_10002005_pt1 | contig 23719 bp, 21 predicted proteins | sample 612E3MmetaG_FD_120493 | JGI IMG/M metagenome (GOLD analysis project Ga0182021, IMG submission 120493) | Permafrost microbial communities from Stordalen Mire, Sweden - 612E3M metaG (Illumina Assembly) | ecosystem: Environmental > Terrestrial > Soil > Wetlands > Permafrost | place: Sweden... | reverse complement strand
TGGTGGAGTTAATCCGGATAATGGTATTGTAATAGATTCAAAACATGAGCTTTATGGCAGGAACATAGGAGGAAAGGTATTGGTAATACCATCTGGGAAGGGCTCTACAGTTGGTTCTTATGTCTTGTATCAAATGGCTAAAAATAAAACATCACCATTAGCAATTGTGGCCCTAGAAGCCGAGCCCATAATTGCAACAGGAGCAATAATGGCTGGTATACCCATGGTTGATAGGCCTGAATCCCCAATTTTGAACATTCTCCATGATGGAGATTTTGTTAAAGTAGATGCAAACTCTGGTTTTATAGAGATTTATTAGTATTTCATAAAGATATCATTAAAAAATGAGTTTATTTTTTTCAAATAAATAAAAAGAAGAAAATTAATCAACTTCAACCATCATTGATTCTTTTTCCCTAACAGAAAGGCCTATAACTCCTCCAATAGCTCCAAAAACTCCCCCTACAATTATAGCTACGAAAGTGACGAATAATCCCGTTATCAATGTAATGGTACCTGCAATTAGTCCTATTTGAGTAAATACAAGTCCTATTATTGCACTTATTGCTCCGAATCCTAAAATGAAAATTAATCCAATTATGAGTCCACCTATAACTCCAGACACTGCGCCATCTGCAGCACCATCAGTGGGATTTCCTCTGTAATATCCATAACTATCTTTCGCCATGTAAGTGGAGATGAACCCCCCAATTACTGGACCTAAAAATAAGAGCGGAAAAAACACAATTGTTAGCACCATGGTTAAGACAGCATTTATAAGCGCCCCAACTCCAATAGCCTTCCAATCAGTCATTTTTATCACTTCTCCGATACTTATTTTTCAATTTTATCTTCTACTTTATCATTCAGATCTTCTGATTTATGTTGATCTTCTAACTGTCCATATTGATCTTCTGAATAAGCATTAGATTTTCCTAATTTTAGTTGTAACAAAGTACCAACTATTCCACCGAGTGCACCAATAATGATGTAAGCTCCAATTAATATAAGCGCTGCAATTAATAGAATTCCTGCCACTCTTTCTGAAAATCCAGATCTTGCATAGATAATTAAAATCTGGACCACTCCCGTGAATATTCCTACAATAATCCCGTGAAGTGCAGATTCAACTACTTTTAACTGGTTTTTCCTGTTTGCTAAAAAAGTCGCAACTATGGCTCCTAAAAGTACACCTATCAACTGCCCTATTGGGGACAATATTCCCAGGGTCACAACTAGTATTATTGATACAATAAGTCCTATAACAACTGATTTTTGATCTATCATGTTTTCATTCCTAAATTTACATTTAATCCTATATTAACTATGAATAACTAATTATATTGATTATCATATACATTTAAATTAAGGGTATATATTAATAATTTATTGTTACTATGGGCTTCTATATTCAACTATTTTTACTTCAGGTTCATTTTTTACTATCGATCCTAATGCCCCACCTAATGCCATTATTAACATAACACCTACAAATCCAACAAGAATGAAAACCGATGTTATAGTTGCCGCTGCAAAACCTATAATGCCTAAGATTAATGTTCCAGCTATAAGAAGTAAAATTGAAAGGACCAATGCTCCAAAAATACCTGCAAATGCACCATTAACTGCACCATTCATTGCATCTCCACCAACCATATAACCCACAACCATGCCCGCAAGTAGTAGACCAATTATACCTCCCCAAATAGGGATAATTACCGCAAAAATTGCGCCAAAAACTAATGAAAGTAGAAATCCAACTATTACAGCTCCCCAGTCAACCATCCAATTCCTCCTTTTATTCAAATTTATTGATAAATATGATTCTGTTATCTTACAATTCTATAAAATCCTCATTTATTGATACATAGTGATAAATTTTTTTTAATTAATGGTAATATAATATTAAACCTCTGTTGCTTTTGCAGTTGTATAGGATCAACTAACCATATATCCATACGATAGCGTATAAAATTATTAACTTAATATCATCAAATGATTTAATGCATAATTATTCTCTGACTGAATGAATTTAACAATAAATAAGAACTAAAAAATCTAATATATTAACAATTGTTAAATATTAAATTCTAAGGAAGAAAAACAATGTCATACACTCTTATTGATAATGGGATCCTGATAAATGGAAACGGTGGAAATCCGATCCAAAATGCTGCTGTTTTAATTTATAACCAACACATAGTGGCTGCAGAAGATAAAAAATCCTTTAAAATTCCCGAATCAAATGTGAATATTATAGATGTCAAGGGTTGTTATATTCTCCCTGGTTTCATAGATGCCCATGTACACCTCATGACTGAAGCATTTGAAAGGGAAGAAACTGTATACACACCTCTTTCATTGTATTTTTACAATGCTATCGAACGCATGCAACTTACCATTAATGCAGGAGTCACCAGTGTCAGGGATGCAGGTCTTGTAGATATCGGTGTGAAACAAGCAGTAGAAAAAGGTATTATAAATGGCCCTAGAATTCAAATATCAGTTTCACCTATGTCGATAACGGGTGGACATTTTGATTTCTGGTTAAACTCCGGCTATGATATCAAACCTCGATACATGGGTTATCCAGATGGAATTGCAGACGGTGTAGAAGAAGTTAGAAAAACCGTCAGGAAAGTTATGCGTGCAGGGGCAGAATTTATTAAAGTTATGGTCACAGGAGGAGTTATAAGTGCAAACGACCGTCCAGAATATCCCCAGTTTACAAAAGAAGAATTAGATGTGATTGTTGAAGAAGCAGGATACAGAGATCTTCAAGTAATTGCACATGCACATGGAAAACAAGGTATTATGAATGCCCTAAAAGCAGGCATGAACTCAATTGAACACGGAACATACCTTGATGATGAATGTATAGGACTAATGCTTTCCAATGGAACCTTTCTCGTTCCTACTTTTATTGCTATGAAGATTAACAAAGAACTGGCTGAAGATGATACATCTTCCATTCCTGACTGGAGTCGTGATGATGCCATAAGAATAGAGGAAATACATGAAAAAAATATGAGAAAAGCATACAATGCAGGGGTTAAAATAGTTATGGGAACAGACTCAGGAGTAGTTCCACATGGACGGAATCTTGAAGAACTGGGTTACATGTGCGATATGGGAATGAAACCTATGGAAGCTATAATAGCTGGCACCAAAAGGGCTGCCGAAAGTTTAGGATGGGAAAAAGATGTTGGTACAGTAGTTGAGGGAAAACTTGCAGACTTAGTTATCAGCAGAGAAGATCCTTTAACGAATATTAAATCGTTGGGAACCCCAAACAACATATTAATGGTAATTAAGGATGGAAAGATAGTTAAAAACTTATTTTAAGTTGATTATATCATTTTTTAAACCATGGAAGGTATAACATGGCAGAGAAAACTAAAAAAAATGCAAACATAAAGATTTCGGGTATGAGCTGTGCATCATGTGCACTCAATATTGAAAAATCACTTGGAAATCTTGAAGGCGTGGAGAATGCCCATGTCAATCTGGGAACAGAAGAGGCTACAGTAGAGTACGATCCAGGAAAACTCAAACTTAAAGAACTTGAAGGAGCAGTTGAAGATGCAGGTTATGAAGTTATAAACGATAAAGTAACGATTAAAATTGGAGATATGAGCTGTGCCATGTGCGTAAAGGCTATTGAAGACGTATTAAATAAAATTGAAGGTGTCAGCGAAGTTAGCGTTAATTTAGCATCAGAAAAAGCTTATATAACTTACAATCCCAAAATTACCGGTATATCGGACTTTAAAAATGCAATAGTGGACTTGGGTTATCAATATCTTGGAGTTGAAGGGGAAGAAACATCAGATCTTGAAGAGGAAATTAGAGAGAAAGATCTAAAGGGCAAACGAAACAGAATAATTGTAGCCTTCGGTTTTGGAATTCCACTCATGATAATCATGTTGACCAATGTTCCGACACCAATTTACATGCCATATTTCTTACTTTTAGTTTCTATATTACCTTTCATCTATGTAAGTTATCCAATCTTCAATGCAGCTTATCGTTCTCTTAAAAACGGAAATCTGGATATGGACGTGATGTATTCTATGGGTATTGGTGTTGCATTCGTTTCAAGCGTTCTAGGAACTTTCAGTATATTGTTAACACCGCAATTTATGTTCTATGAAACAGCACTGATGCTTGCTGGATTCCTAAATCTTGGCCGCTACCTTGAAACCCGTGCAAAGGGCAGAACATCCACAGCTATAAAAAAACTAGTTGGAATGCAACCAAAAACTGCTACAGTAATCCAAGATGGTCTCGAAGTACAGATACCTATTGAGGATGTTGAAATTAACGACATAGTAGTAGTAAAACCTGGTGAAAAAATTCCTGCAGACGGTAAGGTAGTTTCAGGTGAAAGTTACGTTGATGAATCTGCAATTACAGGCGAACCAATACCTGTGTTTAAGAATGAAGGTAAAAATGTAGTTGGAGGGACTATTAACAAAAATGGGGCCTTGAAGTTCAAAGCAGCAAGGATAGGAAAAGATACTGTACTTGCGCAGATAATTAATCTTGTTGAATCAGCACAAGGATCAAAACCTCCTGTTCAAAGGATAGCAGATAAAGCTGTAACATACTTCATACCTACGATTCTCACAATAGCAATAGTTTCATTCATACTCTGGTACTATGTTTTTGGCAGCACATTACTTTTCGGTCTGACAGTTCTCATATCAATCCTTGTTGTAGCATGTCCATGTGCTTTAGGACTTGCAACCCCTACAGCTGTTACTGTAGGAATAGGTCGTGGAGCAGAACTGGGAATTTTGGTTAAAAATGGAGATGCTCTAGAAATATCTGAAAAACTTACTACTGTACTTTTCGATAAAACAGGGACACTCACAAAAGGCAAACCAGAAGTTACTGATATTATTGGATTTGAAATCAGTGAAACTGAACTTCTACATTACGCAGCAAGTGTTGAAGCAAGTTCCGAGCATCCACTTGGAGATGCAATTGTAAGAAAGGCAAAAAAGGATGGATTAGAACTTTTAGAGATCAATGAATTTAACAGCTTCGGAGGAAAGGGAGTAAAAGCAATTGTTGATGGAAAAGAAGTTATAATTGGGAATAGATCACTTTTCAAAGATAAAAAAGTAGAAATAAGTAATCAGGTAGAAGCAAATATATTGCAACTAGAAAATGAAGGGAAAACCGTTGTCATAATGGGAATAAACGGGGCATTATCATGTATAATAGCTGTAGCAGATACATTAAAGGAAAGTACTGCAAATGCTATCAGGGATCTTAAAAAGATGGGACTGAAGGTAGCCATGATAACAGGAGATAATGCTAGGACAGCACAGGCAATTGCTTCCCAAATTGGAATTGAAAGAGTTATTTCCGAGGTATTGCCTCAGGATAAATCTGAAGAGGTTAAGCGTTTACAGGATGCTGGTGAAATTGTTGCTTTCGTTGGCGATGGTATTAATGATGCACCTGCCTTAGCCCAGGCCGATGTTGGAATAGCCATAGGAAGCGGTACAGATATTGCAATTGAAAGTGGAGATATCGTACTCATCAAAGATGATTTAATGGACTCTGTTGCAAGTGTTCAAATTTCTAAAAAGGTTATGGGGCGTATAAAACAGAATTTGTTCTGGGCTTTTGCATACAATGTTATACTCATCCCAGTAGCTGCAGGAATCCTATATCCTTCATTTGGGATAATGTTCAGACCTGAATACGCAGGCCTCGCCATGGCATTAAGTTCAGTTACAGTTGTAAGCCTTTCACTGATGTTAAAAGGTTACATTCCACCAGCTAAAGAAAATTTGAAAAACTCATCTAAATGATTAACCAGACCGAAATTATGTGTATCAAGACAAAAAAACAAAATTTCCTAATTTTTAAAGATAGATAACGAAAGAAATTCGACATGTTTATATATACGTATCGACTAAATTAATTTAAAAAAAACAATCATCTGACTTGATTTATAATACTGATTCATATTGGTATTTCTTCAATAAAATAGACTATAAATGGATATCTTTGGAATTAAACTAATTTAGTATCCAATTGCCAAAAGATCACCATAAATTGGGGATATAATTGATTTAATTCCATGAATCCGTTTTAATTTAATATATCTTTTAATCAAATTTGGTGTTTTCAATGAATGAAATTATAAAAGGAATAGATGATCCTGTTCTCGTAGCGCAAATAGAAAGAATTATACCATTCCATGGTTATCTGAGTACTGGTGCATTTATTGGTCTGCAAATGCTCAATTTAGCTGAGTCATTACTAAGTATAAAAGAAGGAGAACAAATCTATGTTACCTGCGAAACTCAGAATTGCATACCCGACCCATTTCAAATATTATACGGCTGTACAATAGGAAACAAAGGTTTGAAGATTATTGAACACGGAAAAATGGCAGTTACAATAAATAAATCAGGAATTCCGGGTGAAACTGTTAAAGGTGTTAGAATTGTAGTTGATCCTGAAAAAACTGTTAATATCCAGTATTCCATGCATGGTTCATGAACGAAGCTAAAGTTTCTCATGAAGAAGCGATTAGAGAACTTATAATAGCAGATGGAGACGTTTATGGATGGTATTTTGTTGATTTGCAAGTACCAGTAAGATCTAAAAAGAAAATTGCGATTTGCAGTGCCTGTGGAGAATCTTTTGTTCGTGATGAAAATGAAATTGTATGCAAATGGTGTACTAATTCTGAAAATTATTAATCTTCATTCTTATAACAAATTAAATGATTTTATGATGAATAAATGATAATAGAAGAGATTAAATCTTTTTTTATATTCAAGGGATATACTCATTCCAATCTAATATTCATTGTCTTAGAAAATAATAAATCTTAGAGATAATAAACAGTATTAAGGAGTTGAAAAAATGGCAGTTGATCCAATATGTAAAATGGATGTAGATGAAAAAAGTGCTAAATGGGTTAGTGAATACAAAGGTAAGAAATACTACTTCTGCGCTCCCGGATGCAAGAAGGAGTTTGAAGAAAACCCTGAAAAATACGCAGAGAAATAGATTCATTAAAAAATAAGAAATATAAATTATTCGTAAATTAGAATTAAATTATTTTTTAGTAATTTATTTCTAATCTTAAGAAAAATAAAAGATCTGATCTTCTCTTCTAATTTTATTTTTTAAATTTATTTATTTTAGTAAACATCCTCCTTCAGTATTTCTCTGAGGACTGCTGTAGCATAACACCCTTTAGGAATTGAGAACTCAGTAAGAACTCCTTCAGATGTTTTCTCAGCAGACACGTCCCATATTTTAAATCTTATGGCCCTTCTCAGCCCATGACTTCCTAGTTTAGGCGTTTTTGGGCACTCAAAATCTTGAAGTTCTATCTTTTCTTCATCGAGAATTTTCTGTTCTAACTGTCCTACCACACCGCTTGCAAGTGGTACCTTGGTACCGTAGAGTGGTGCTGTGGGGTGAACTTCAAATTTGTCTATCCTCTCATTAATATCATTTACATCAAATTCATGGACCAAATGTTCTTCATTGTCGATTATTATGTCACCTTCGACGTATTTATTTATACCAAGTTTTGTTCTCTCGCTAACTGCTTTATTGAAAAGATAAGACTGGTATGCGTGGACAAACATTCTTTTAAGGGGCTTTGGAAGGCTTTCAAGTGCTATTATATAGGATTTTTCGTTTAACTCTCCTTTTTTCCTCTTTTGTTGAATTAGTTCCCTTAGCATCATCTTTTCATAGCGCATCCATGAAGGCATACTCTCATAGGCTTCTTCAAGATCACCTTCATCATAAAATGCCCGAGCAGACTTTATATGATTTTTTTCGCCGTCATACGGGTTTCCAATATATGAGTCAACAGCACCTTTAATATCGTTGTGGATAAGAAATTCCCCAACTTTATGAGTATTTGGCCTGTTTTTCCCGAACCTCTGCCATCCATAGTAATTAGGAACCCCTATAGCCTCTAATTTATTTAAAACAGTTCTTGCTGTTATTGTGTCATTATCAGGATTTTCTGTATCCCTTATTAGTATTCTGAACTTATTACCTACAAGCTGGCCAATTCTAAGCTTCTTCTCATTCTGTTTGATTTCTAGAATTTTCACATTATAAAGTTTGTCCTTCAAGCCTTCAATTTCCGATGCTTCACTGTTTGAAACACATAACCACTGCCTTGTGAGAGCTGATTTATCCTTCATACCAGCAAATCCCATTCTTTTTCTGCTGATTTTCATCTCCGTTGCAATGTCCAATACAACATCAAGGGTGTTTCTCCCTATTTTCTCAATTAATAGCCATGTGTTTGGGCCTTTTCCACTCGGGAGGTTTTCAGGTATTTCTTCTACATAAAAATCTTCGTATTTGGTTCTTATCTTACCACCGATTCCCTTTTCTTCAGTTATGTAAGTTTCAGCATTTAACATGGGTTTTCTCTCCTATTCCCTTATTCATAGTATAAAAATGAAAATTCTTTTTTTTTTAATGATTGATATCAATTTCTTTCTCATTTTAAAATATTCTTATTATTGATTGTAAAGCAATTGGAAAATAAGATGAACTTTTTATCCAAATTTGGATTATTAAATTCGAATTATTCAATTTAATTAAGGAATTATTAAAATTAATTTCAATCATCTAAACTTAACGCCTGTCAACTAAACGTTTAGGTCTTCCCTTGATCCTATAAAATTCAAGAACCTCTGATTCAGTAAAATCAAAGATCATGTTAAAAGTTCCATCAACATGTGCTTGCTGTAGACCAGGTTTGTATTTGAGAAATGTTTTGATGAAGTTGTTTACAATCATGTCATTATCACATTGATCAGGATCCTTACATTCCATTCTAATCCTCAGCGTTGTCTCATCTTCATCCCCATATAAAAATGCTTCGTATTCACCAGTAAGATAATCCATGTTATCGCGCTGAAAAACACCTTGCTCCACATCTACACGATTAAATGGAAATCCCCCAACCCATAGAGTTTCTGACTCTCTCTGGGGATTGAGTATTCTCATATGCGTTCTACCACATGCACATTTATCCCGGGTCACTACTATTGTTGTATCGTCTGTATCGTAGTTAATGAGCAGGTTTCCGGTTTTACTTCCAGTTGGCAATAATGTTGTGAGCACTATTCTTCCACAATCGCCTTCTTTAACAAAATTTTCAAACTGAGGATTGTAAATATCAAGGTGGACCAGATCCTCCGGTACATGGAGTCCTGCTTTTTTTATGCACTCCCCACACATGGTACCTTCTGTACTTCCATATGTGTTATAAACCGGTACCTCCCATACCTCCTCGAGAAAGCTTCGAGACTCTTCTGAAAAACTCTCTCCTCCCGCTACGAGTCTCTGAATACTTGATTCTGGTAGTTTAATTCCTTCAGACTCCATCCTTCTGGCAAGACGTAAAAGTTTGAATACACTCCCAACTATGCCTGTAGGCTTGTAATTCTTTATAATTCGAACTGGGAATGTACATTTACCCTCGGGTATTATGGTCATTCCAATTTTTTGGGCAGCCAGTGTCGTTGTGTTGGCACCAACGTTCATTCCGTAGGATGCACATACAACAACTCTGTCATCTGATCCAAAGTTCTGAGATACAAATGTCCGTGCATATTTCTCTGCGTATCTCTGCCAATCGCTCCAGGTCAAGAAAAATGATTTAGGAACTCCACTGGTTCCACTTGTCTCATGGATCGTGAAAACATTTTCCCATGATGTGGATTTAAATTCGAACTCATCTGTTTCTGGAGGCTGTTTCTCCCTAATAACACCACCAGATATTATGGGAAGTTCCCTCAAATCCTCATGTTCCCGAACATCAAAAGGACTTATACCTGTATTATCAAACCATTTTCTATAAAAAGGCGAATTTTCATAGGCATATTTAACTGTGTAACGTATGCGTTCATCAACAAGTGCATCCAACTCATCTCGAGGCAATGTTTCTATTTCTTCTCTGAAGTAGGATCCCATAAACATCACTCCTTTAACAGTATATATAGCTCATTCAATAAAATATGATTTATCAATACAAATAGAAACTAAATAAATTAAAATAAAATAAAACGTTAACTGATTTTTTACCTTGGAAGAAGTTTGTTTAAGTCTAAAATCTCTTAAAAATAATCTTATTCCCACAAATTAAGACTCCTCTCTATAACATTTACCAAATCTATAAAGAAATTAAAAAATTAACAGTTAATGATGATTTTCATAACTTTTTTAGTATCTTTAAGATCCTCAAATATGAATTCGGCACCTGCAAGTAAAAGTTCATCCTTAGAAAAATCTCCGGTAGCCACACCCACCGTTCTAACACCTAATTTCTGACCGCCTAGAATGTCTCGAGGCGTATCCCCAACTAAAAATATTTTTTCCTTATCAATAACACCCAATTTTGCTACAGATGCTTCAAGTGCGTTTTTAACCAGTCCACTCCTTTTTAAGACTTTATCTCCGAAGCCCCCGAATAGGAAATATTTCTTAAGCCCAACTTTTTCGAGCTTTAACCATGCAATATCTTCCATATTGCCGGTTACTAAACCCATATTAACATCGAGTTTTTGAAGATTTTCAAGAAGTGTTTTAACTCCGTCAAGTACAGTAAGATCTTTTTTATGAAGTGCTTCTTTAAAATTTAGATACATGAGTTCCATACATTTATCTAAACCTAATTTTATAGTTTTTAAGTCCATGTTCTCCTTTGTTAAAGTGGAGCATATTATTTTAAGATCAGTCATTCCCTGCATATTCTCAACAGCTGGGGGATTTTCTATTCCATAAACTTCAGTTATTGCATTTTTTAATGCTGTGTAATGAAATATTGAACCAACAAGAAGGGTTTTGTCAATATCGAATAAAACTAGTCTATCCATGGATATGCCTCTTCATATAATAATTGTTTAAATAAAATGATACTGCTCTTAACCTTTTGATAGGAGGTTTTTTGATGCGTTCTCCGCAATTTCGATTACATTCGCCTCATCAATTGTCAAAAGTTCCTTGTTTTTCATCAAAAGTTCGCCATTGCATATCACAGTATCAACATCGCACCCATTTGCAGAATATACAAGATGGGATATTGGATTTCTAAATGGAGTTAATTGAGGAGTTTTCATATTCACAAGGACTATGTCTGCTTTTTTACCAACTTCAATAGTTCCAATTTCCTTTTCAAGACCCAAAGAATTTGCCCCATTAATAGTAGCCATATTAAATACTTCCTGTGCAGTCAATACTGTTGGATCCATGGTTTCTACCTTCTGGAGAAGCGCAGCTATTTTCATCTCTTCCAGCAGGTCCATGTTGTTGTTTGAAGCAGATCCATCGGTACCAAGTGAAACATTTACCCCTTTACCTAGAAGTTCTGCAACTGGAGAAACTCCTGATGAAAGTTTCATGTTGCTTGAGGGATTATGAGATATTTTAACATCTCTTTCTTTAATTATATCTATTTCTGATTCTGAAAGCCATACTCCGTGTGCGGCCGTCACTTCACTCCCTAAAAAGCCTATATCTTCCAAATATTCAAAAGGACAGTTCCCATGTTCTTTTATAACGTCTGATACTTCTTTTTGAGTTTCAGCAACATGTATGTGTATTCTGACCCCATATTTCATTGATTCTTTTTTTACTCCTTCCAGCAACTCTTGTGAACATGTATAAGGTGAATGAGGTCCGAATGCTACTTTAATCCTGCCATCTGCAGTATCATGACATTTTTTTATTATTCTTATAGATTCTTTGAACTCCTTCTTCCTCTTATCTTCATCGCCAAAGTCTATCATTCCATGAGAAAGAGTTCCACGGATTCCAGCTTCTTCAACTGCCCTTGCAACATGATCCATGAAGAAATACATGTCATTGAAGCATGTAGTTCCCGATTTGATCATTTCTGCACAAGCAAGAAGGGCACCGACATAGCAGTGTTCACCATCTAAATTTGCCTCAACAGGCCATATATAATTGTTCAACCATTTTTCAAGTTGCATATCATCAGCAAGGCCCCTCATAAGTGTCATTGACAGATGTGTGTGGGTGTTAACTAACCCCGGGATTAAAACTTTGCCATCAGCGTTTATGACTTCGTCAGCATCGTTTACTCCTATTTTATCGGATATTTCAACTATTTTATCGTTCTGTATTAATAATGAGCCTTTTATAATTTTATTGGCGATTATAGTTGCACCTTTTATGAGAATGTTTTTGCTTTCCATGTTCACACCAATATATGATTGAGGGAAGAACATAAATATTTAACAGTTCAATTTTTAGCATGTTATCAAAATAATAAGAAACTAATCATGATTCAAACAGTTTTAGATAGGAGGATTTAAATGCAGATAAGAATAGCTCTGCCATCAAAGGGAAGGATCAGCGACCCTGCTGTAAAGCTTCTGGGAAAGGCAGGTATTGGGGTAAAGGATACTGCCAACAGAAGGTTATTTTCCGAGACTTATGATGAAGAGATAAATGTAATGTTCACAAGGGCTGCTGATATTCCTGAATTCGTTGCTGATGGTGCAGCTGATATAGGAATGACAGGTCTAGATCTAATTGAAGAAAACCATGCATCTGTAGAAATACTAGAAGATCTGAACTTCGGAAGTGCTAAACTCGTTTTAGCTGTGCCAGAAGATTCACCAATCGAGAAAGTTTCGGATATTAAGGATGGAACATTGGTTGCTACTGAATTCCCAAATCTAACAAAGAGATATCTCAAAAATAATGGTATAAAAGCTAAAATTGTTGAATTAAGCGGTTCAACTGAGATAGCCCCATTTATAGGAGTTGCTGACATAATTGCCGATCTAACTAGTACTGGTACAACCCTTAAAATGAACCATCTTAAAATCATTGACACCATTCTTGAAAGCTCTATAAAGCTTATTGCAAACAAAAAAAGCTATAAAGAAAATATTGAAAAGATTGAAGCTATTAGAACCGGTATAAAAGGAGTTATAGATGCTGAGGGCAAGAAACTCGTTATGATGAATGTAAATAAAATGTTTCTAGACGATGTTAAAAATGCCATGCCCGGGCTTACAGGCCCTACAGTTTCAAATGTACTATCTGATAACGATATTGTAGCAGTACATGCTGTTGTTGATGAAAAAGATGTTTTTAATCTCGTAAACATTCTAAAAAAGATAGGTGCTCGTGACATATTGGTTGTGCCAATAGAAAGAATCATTTAGATTATCATCATAAGTTTTTGGTGATTCCAATGAAGTTTGTTCGCTTTAAAATAGACAACATACAGAAATTAGGGATTTTGAACAACAATGATGTAATAGAATTTAACTGTTCAATGATCGAAGCTATTCAGAAACCTATTGATAAATTAGAAACTTTAAAGACCTATAGACTTCAAGATGTTACTTTAAGCGTGCCTATTTTACCTTCAAAAATAGTTTGTGTGGGTTTAAACTACAAAGACCATGCTAAGGAACTGGGTATGGAACTCCCTGATGAACCTATCATCTTTATCAAACCCCCCTCATCAGTTATTGGCCATCTGGATAACATTATTTATCCAAAATATTCATCACAAGTAGACTACGAAGCAGAATTGGGAATAGTTATTTCTAATGAAGCTCATTATGTTAGAAGTGATAATGCTGCAGAATATATCGGCGGTTATACTGTTATAAATGATGTTACAGCACGAGACAAACAGAGAAAGGATATACAATGGACTCGAGCTAAGAGTTTCGACACATTTGCACCCATAGGGCCCTGCATAGAAACAGAATTAGATCCAATGAATCAGAAGATATCTCTAAGGCTCAATAATATTTTGAAACAGAATTCTAATACCAAAAATATGATATTCGATGTTTACGAGTTAGTTGAATTCATATCAAATGTTATGACATTGAAACCCGGAGACATCATAGCAACTGGAACTCCGCCGGGTGTAGGACCTATGAATGTTGATGATACTGTTGAGGCCAAAGTTGAAGGTGTAGGTAAACTCAAGAACTTTTTAGAGTATCAAATGAATATTTATGAAAAATAATATTCTGATTTTAAATATTCTTTATTCTTCAATTATCCTCTCCAAGGCCGCATAACTAATTTATCACTATTTTTCAAGTGATCTCCTACAAACCCATTTAAATACATTCTATTAACACTCGAAATAATTTAAAACCCATTCAATTATCATTTCAACGAGTAGATGATGTCTTGAATTCATTTGGAGAACAACATTATTAAATCCATATAATTCATCAAAATTGATTAAAAGTCCTTTCATAACTTCTTTTTGGATGTTAATCCCATTTATATAGCATCAACTGCTCCCCAAAGTGTGGGAAGGAGTGTTTTAGAATATGCTAAAAATCCTGCAGGATATTCATCTTTAAAAGCAACAAGAACCTCCTGACAATTGATATTTAATGGTTAAATCTTTCTTATCTTCAAGATTCCACAAAAAAATAAAAAATTATGTCTTTAACACATCATTCTATGAATATAGCTGGTTTGTATGGCATTGCATTACGCGATTTATTTTGTGGATCGTATGTAGGTTTATTATAGATAATCACTTCTGCATCTGCCTCGCCTGAAAGGAATTCAATTGAGTCGTTGAGAGTTGAATATTCATCGATCATACCCGTATACTTGATCTTGGTCATTTCTCTTCCGATCTTCTTTGCAAACTCTGCAATTTCCTTTTTATTGTCGTGCACATTCTCTTTTATTGCTTTCTGCATGATTCTTCCAATATCTGGTTTTCCTATATTATTTGCAATATCAAAAAGCTTCCATTTCCATTCAGGTGCTATATAAACATGAATTTTTGTTGGTTTAATGTCTATGACTTTTTTGATCTCATTTATATCTTGAGAAAGTCCATGAACAATCTCTTCACCCTTCAATACCTTTTCATCAACAAGATCAAGATTGTATTCTGGCCATTCTGTTGTTGATGCTAATCCATGACCTTCGTATCTTTCCCAAAGTTCTTCACATCCATGAGGTACAAAAGGAACCATTAATCGAATCCATACACCGAGAATGTAGACTAAAACCTCTGAAATTTCGTTCATAGCAGTTTCATCCTCGATTTCATGTTCAATTCTGTAGAAGAAATGATCTATATCCTTTTTTAGAAGGAAAAATGCGTCTTGGAGAGCTTTTCTCGTTTGAAATCCTTCTAGAGCTTCTGTTGCATCCTTAATTCTCATGTTTATTTGAGCCATCATCCACTTGTTTATGGGTTTTTCAACCTTAAGAGGCAGCATATGGTCTTTCAAAGATATTTTTGAACCATACATCTTTTCAACACGTTGGGCAAATTCGAAGAACCAATCCAATCGTTTGCTTATTCCTCTAACCTCATTTTCCCTCCAATCGAAATCTTGCCATGGCTCTGCAGAAGACATTAAGAAAAGTCTGATAACATCTGATCCATAGGTTTTTATTGCATCTTCAAGCATTACAATGTTCCCCTTGGAAGATGACATTTTATTTCCCTCTAATAGACCCATTCCAAATACTACTATTCCCCTAGGCCATTTATCCTCTGCAAATATGGCTGAATGGTGAAATATGTGGAATGAAAGATGGTTTCCAACCAAATCCTTAGCTGAAAGTCTCCAGTCCAATGGATACCAGTAATTGAATTCATCCCTCATCTCTTTGGTGAGTTCAGGGCCGATACTTGAATTTTTTGTATCAGAATTTATTCCAAGAAAAATATTGTCAAAGATCTGATCATTAAGTTTTACTGGATCTATATCCTTCATGTACTTTGCAATTGTATAATACGCCATATAAATTGTTGAATCACTTAAAGGTTCTATTAACCAGTCTTTGTTCCATGGAAGTTTGGTTCCAAGACCAATTCTTCTTGAGCATGCCCAGTCCTGAAGCCAGTCTATATAATATTTAAAATTAGCCCTCACTTCTTCAGGGATAATTTTCATACTGTCTAAACAGTGATATGTTGTTTCCTTCCATTCTTCATCCGAGTATTTAAGAAACCATTGATCATCCAATATTTTCACAACGCATTTGGTCCCACATCGACAAATAACCGGTCTTTCAGCAAATTCAAAGAGTATATCTCCTTTTTTATGATCAATTAAGAGTTTTATGATTTCATCTCTTGCTTCAACCACCTTAAGACCCTGGTAATCTCCAGTGTTTTCAGCCATTATCCCTTTTGCATGCTCAAGTTTGTATATCTCGTTAGTGGCTTCTTTTAGGTTTGGATCGTTCTGGTTTTTAACATCAAACTTTTTGATCATATCCTCTGCTGGTACTTTACTGTATCCTTCAAGATCGATCATACCAAGGGCTTGTACTCCTTGAACTTCATCCTGTATATTATATTTAACAAGCTGTTTATCATCCTTTTTTAGGTCAATTAACGCTATTAAGTCTGCTGGAGCGTGTCCCGGTACTGAATAAACTACACCAGTACCATATTCAGGATCAACAAATGATGCAGAGAGAATTATGTGTTCTAAACCTGTTAAAGGATTTTTAACCGACTTTCCAATTAAATCAGTTGCATTGACATCTGCTATAATTGAGATATCCTTTTTCTGATTTACTATATTGTCGTAAGCATTTTTAGCTATAATCCAGTTTTCATCTTCTATCCTAATCTTTATATACTCTTCTTCAGGGTTTAACCAGAGATTTGTGACACCAAAAAGTGTTTCAGGACGGAATGTGGCTGCTACTAAATAATCTCCTTCGAGCTCAAACTTCACTAGTGTTAGTTCGTTTATTCCGACTCCTTCACCTTCTAGCAGATCATGGTCTCCCACAGGGTTTTCACATTCAGGACAGTACTTCACAGGGTGTTCTCCTATGCGCACAAGGCCTTTCTCTTTCAGCTTTCTGAACTGCCATTCTATAAACTTCTGGTAATGTGGATCCAGGGTTTTAAACTCCCTCCTCCAGTCAATTGAATAACCCATACGTGTCATTACATCGTGGTATTCACTACTGAAGTATTCAACTATATAGATAGGATCTGTAAATTTTTCTAGTTCTTGTTCAGGAACTTTATGGATATTCTTGTAGATGTCCATTGTCCATTGATCGTGTCTTTTAATACGTTTGGCTATCCCAACTACCGGGGCTCCTGTTACATGCCATGCCATGGGAAATAGAACATTGTATCCCTGCATCCTCTTAAATCGTGCATATACATCTGGAACAGTGTAGGTTCTACCATGGCCAATGTGCATTGCACCGCTTGGATAGGGGTATGCTACTGTTACGAATATTTTCTTTTCATTGTTAGGATCTGACTGGAATAAATTGGTTTCCTGCCATTTCTTCTGCCATTTTTCTTCAATTTTAATGTTAGTCAAATAATCACCCCAGAATAAACTTAAAACTATTAAATAATTTTTTTTATAAAAATCAAATATAGATAACAAATTTAAATTGATTCTTATAAATTGTTTTAAATTTAATTAAATATTTTTATTGAAAATTCAATACCAATTATAATAAATTTTCAAAGTAATTCACTATCAATCCAGTTTAAATAATTTTTAGAGGCATTATTCACGGCAATTTCTAGTATGCAAGGAATTTCATAGCTGTGAAGTTCTTCAATCCGTTTAATAACTCGTTCTACTAGATCTGATTTAGTTTTTATCAGCATAATTGACTCAGAATCTTCCTCAATCTTGCCTCTCCACAAATAAATAGAATCTATTCTTGGTACTATATTAATACATGATGCCAGTTTTTCTTCTAGAAGTTTTCTGGCAATTTTTTTGGATTCTAAATCTTTGGAAGTAGTTACATAAACAATTGAATACATTAAAACACCTCAAAATCAATGAATTTTTTATATTGTTCCAGGAGAGGGGGCTGGTTTTAACTTATGTTCAGACGTTATTACCATTTCCTTTATCCTCAAAACTTCTTTATAGGGAATTTCAAGCTTTTTTGCAATTTCAGACTCTTCCATTCTTTCATCTACCATCAAGTGCAAAATTTGGTCTAAAATCTCATATTTTATCCCTAACTCTTCTTCATCTGTTTGACCTGCCCATAAACCTGCAGTAGGGGGTTTTTCTATTATTTTTTTAGATACTCCAAGTTGTTCTGCAAGCATCCTAACTTCTGTTTTGTAAAGGTCGCCTATTGGAAGTACATCCACGCCACCATCACCATATTTAGTGAAATAACCTACTAAAAGCTCGGTTCTGTTTCCTGTGCCTACTACCAACCGGTTAAGATCATTTGCATGATAATATAGTATCATCATCCTTATCCTTGCCTTCAAATTGGCGTTTGCAAGTTCCCTTGATCCTGTTGTTTTCTTATTTCTATCTTCTGCATGGATACAGAGATCTTTGAAAGGTGCTATTAGATCATCTACATGGATGAGTTCATATTCAATTCCAAGAGTCTCTGCAACAGAAATTGCATCTTCAACATCCTCATCGGGTGTTGTAACTGTTGGCATTATAATCCCTAATATCTGATCATTATCAATGCTTTTAGCACATAAATATGCAGTAGTTGATGAATCCAAACCACCACTAAGGCCAATTACCACCCCTGAACTTTTGGATTCAGATATTTTATCTGATATAAATTCAAATATAATATTGGCAGTTTTTTCTTGATCTTTTCTGGGAATAATAGTTTTTTCTTCTTGCATTTTAACCACAGGCTGGTTTTATAAATTTTATTATTTTTTAATTAATTACTATTTATCTATCATTTTATTTAATCTAAATTTTATAATGAATTTAAAAATTTTGTCCGTCTGACATTAAAAAATTACTCTTTTGGTTTTATTCAAATCCTGAAATATAATCTAAAGTTATTTTCAGAATATAATACCTGAACGGAAGATAGAAATGATATCCAAGATTTTTTTAAATAGAAAAATATTGAAACAAAAATAATTTTAAGTTCTAAAGACAACAATGATGCATATTAAATATCTTGATTGTTTAATATATCATGTCAAATAGAATAACTTTAAAAATAAATATAACATATCATACAACACAATGTTAAGCTAATTTTTAGGCTGATTAATATTATAAAAATGGAGGCATATAATGGCATTTAAAGACCTTTTTAAGTTCAACAAAGGAAAAACAACATTTGTATTTATTGGAGGTAAGGGGGGAGTTGGTAAAACAACTATATCTGCCGCTACAGCGTTATGGTTCTCAAGACAAGGTAAAAAGACCTTGATCATATCCACAGATCCAGCACACTCACTATCAGACTCATACGAGAGAGTTATCGGCCACAATCCGACTCCTATTGCAGAAAACCTTGAAGCACTCGAAATAGATCCAGAAATTGCGATGCAGGACTACCAAGTTAAGATGAAAGAACAGCAAGCAATAAACCCGGGTATGGACATGGGAATGATGCAGGACCAGATGGACATGGCCTCAATGTCGCCAGGTATAGATGAAGCAGCTGCATTTGACAAATTTCTTCAGTATATGACCACAGACGAATACGACATAGTAATATTTGATACTGCACCAACAGGACACACACTTAGATTATTATCGTTCCCTGAAATGATGGATTCGTGGGTAGGAAAGATGATAACTGTAAGGCGTCAGATTGGAAGTATGGCAAAAGCATTCAAGAACATTATGCCTTTTATGGGCGATGAAGAAGAAGAAGATAAAGCTTTAGAGGACATGGAAGAGACTAAAAAGAGGATAAAGGTGGCTAGAGGCATTATGGCCGATCCACAAAGAACATCTTTTAAAACTGTTGTTATTCCTGAAGAAATGTCCATATACGAATCAGAACGTGCAATGAAAGCTCTTCACGGATTTAATATGACAACAGACGGAGTTATTGTTAATCAGATCCAGCCAGAAGAAGCTGACTGTGAATTCTGTGCTGCAAGAAGAAAAATACAACAGCAGAGACTTAAGACCATCCAGCAAAAATTTGGTGGGCAAGTAATTGCAGAGATCCCACTACAAAAATATGAAGTGAAGGGAATGGATCGTCTGACTGAAATTGGAGATATCCTTTACGGAGATCATTACGACGAAGTGAAAGCGCTTCCAATGAATTAATAACCATAATGGGGATTGACTCCTCTTTTATTTCTTTTTAATTTTTTTATGTCTTTTTTAAACGTCTCGAGACATGCTGATAAAAATAATCAAAAAAACTGTATAATTTAAGTCATAGGATGAAACTATCCTGTGCGAACTCCTGCATCCTGAAAAAGACAGTATAGTCATGGATTTCAGCGTTGCCCATTTGTTCTTGGACCTGGAAACTCCTCACTTCCACTCAATAAATCCACTGAAGTATACTATTCTTAAGTGCAAGGGTTGTATGCATATAAAAGATCAAGAAGCGATTATCTTCTGCCAGTCTTTTATATTCCCTCAAATGCAAAACAGTGGATTGAAAATATTGGAGAAGATGATTTAAAGTTTATTTACATTGTATCCCCACCATGGAATGTAGCAAACTAAGAGTTGTGTTTATAAAAATGATTAAAAATAATTTAACTCTTCAAAACATGTTCATTTATTATTTTTTTTATAAAAATAAAAAGAAATTAAGTACTATAATTCACTTGCAACACAGAAGTTACATAAACTCAGATTATCTTTCTTGAAAACCTTTTTTCCGGTGCAATAAAACAGATCACCACTTTGATATACAGTAGCACCGTTTGAAAAAATAATTCCAGGAGGATGGAGGGGTTTTTTTACAATGAAAGTCAGGAATATTGAAATCATCTTAATAAACTCCCTAAATTGTACGTCTTCGGGAGCATATAATTCAAAATAGTGATCTATATTCTCTTTAAAATCATTTAATTTATTTTCATCTACTTCCTCATCAACCCAATTAAAGGATGATTTAACAATCTGATTGAAGCTTTCAAAATTATACTCAGACATTTTATAGTGGATTGAATTGTTTTCTCCTTCGGGGAATCTGTTATTAGGTTTAATTTTTGATTTATATGGTAAAATATCTTTTTTGAGTTTTAAAAATAACTTTGAAGTTCTAATTTTAAACACCTAATTTGAATCAGTAAACTACTAAAACACACATATAACCAAATTTTTCTGTTAAAACATCCTTAAGTGTAGTTTTTACTATTCTTTCATCAGGGTAACTAATTTTCTCACACACTGCAATTTCTCGTTTTGGATCTACGCCTTTTTGAATCAAAAAATTTACCAACTCTTCAATTGTAGAGTTCGGAAGAATTATAGTTGGCTTTCCATTTGCAAGCAAGTCAATTATACCTTCAGAAATGCCCTTACCATGCATAGTGATTATATTAGCCATATCCCATGGGATATTTAGTTTTGCGGAACATATTTGTATCGAACTAACCCCTGGAACAACATCGATCTCCAGATCACCTGCCAATTTTAAAATCGGCTTTAGAACACCTGAAAACCCTGGATCGCCCGTTGAAAGAAGTGAAACAGATTCACCCTGACAAGCCTTAAAAACAGCAAGTTTTAACATTTCATCCATATTTTGAACACCAAGTTCAATCTTGTCTGCATCAACATCTTGAAATAGTTCGAGAGCCCTTCTACTACCAATTAAAATGTCTGATGATTCTACGGTTTTTAATGCTTTAAACGTTAAATATTCCTTAGATCCCGGACCTATTCCAACTAAGTGAAGCTTTGACATTTTATATTCTCCAAGTATATTTTATAAATTATCTCTTCATCTCATTCAATGGATGTTAATGTTCACTTTAACTATTTTCTTTTTATTATTTATACTCTGAATAAGAAGATTTTCACGATTAAAATTCTTAAATAATTCCTTCCTGTCTTTTTTTTATTATCGAAATTGTTAATTAGATGGTCTTTTAAATTAAGGTTAGATTCAAGATTACAAGTAATATTTAAAGGAAGGGAAAAAAATGCTTCAAATCGCTGTAACAGGAAAACCAAACATAGGAAAATCATCTTTTTTTAATTCTGCAACATTATCAGAGGTGGAAGTTGCAAGTTACCCATTCACAACAATAGACGCCAACAAAGCAGTTGCACATGTTGTAACAGAATGTCCATGTACCGAACTGGAGGTTACATGTAATCCACACAACTCCAAGTGTGTTGAGGGTAAAAGGTTGATACCTATAGAACTAATAGATGTAGCAGGACTAGTTCCAGGAGCCCATGAAGGTAGAGGCCTTGGAAACAAGTTTTTAGATGATTTAAGACAGGCAAGAGCTTTTATACATATAATTGATGCTTCAGGATCTACAGATGAAGAGGGACGACCATGTGAACCAGGAAGTCATGACCCCCTTGAAGATGTGGAGTTTTTAGAGCACGAGATCACCATGTGGTTGTTTGCGATTTTGAAAAAAAACTGGAATAAACTGATCAGAAAAGTCATGTCAGAGAGGTTAGATCTTGCCAAGGTGATAGCTGAGCAGCTAAGTGGAACGGGAATAAGACTTGAGGACATAATTGAAGCGAAAAAAGTCGTAGATAAGGATTATGATAAATGGGATGATTCAGATATCATAGCGGTCCTGGACGACTTACTTAAAAGATCCAAACCGATGTTGATAGTTGCAAACAAGGCAGATATGCCCACTTCTGATGAAAATATAAAACGCTTGGAAGAAAAATATGGAAATGTAATTCCTGCATCAGCAGAATCTGAACTAGCCCTTATACGTGCAGCAAATGCAGGTTTAATAAGTTATTTTTCTGGAAATTCAGATTTCGAAGTATTAAAACCAGATAAACTCAACGAAAGCCAGATGAAAGCTCTTAATTATATCAAAGAACACGTCCTCCAGAAATATGGAAGTACGGGAGTTCAAGAAGCTCTTAATAAAGCTGTTTTCGATGTTCTGAACATGATTGTAGTCTTTCCTGTTGAAGATGAACACAAGTTATCAGATCAAAAGGGGAATGTTTTACCCGATGCACTGCTAATAAGAAAAGGTTCGAAACCAAGGGACATGGCATATGTGATACATACAGATATAGGGGACAGTTTCATGCATGCACTGGACGCTAGAAGTTGCAGAAGAATTTCAAGTGACTACGAGCTTGTTGACGGCGATATAATAAGTATCATATGCAGATAGGGGGTTATATAATAAGAAATATACTATTTTAGTAAAAAGTAATATAAACAAACTAACATTTAAAAAAAATCTAAGATTCTATTTTTTAAAAGGCGAATATGACGAAGTAAATTAATTTGATACAGATTTCTTAAAAATCTTTAGTTGCATGGTAATATCCATATTCACAATAATCCGTGCATTTAAAATTATGCCTTTAGTGTATTGATCAAGTTCACCAATAATTCCAGAATATTGTTTGATAAAATTCAAAAATTAACAAAAAATTATATACTAAGAAGAAGGAAACATTCTTCCGTCATCAATTAAATTTATTAATAATAATTGCTATTGTGGAGGGATAAGAACGGATATTAGTTTCAAGACTTTAGGGGTGCCTTTGGCTATTATTGCATTTATACTGATTATGTTAATCCCTTTACCAGGTTTGAGTTATCCCGGACATGCAGCGATTGCTCTTTTGGCTTTTGCAGTAATAATGTGGGCAAGTGAGGCACAACATCTCGCAGTTACATCCTTAATGATTTTATTTTTACAACCTATATTCGGTATAGAAAGCTTTGATAATGCTGTTATAGGATTTGCAAATCCAATCATTTTTCTAATGATTGGAGGATT
>Ga0182021_10002004_pt1 | contig 23733 bp, 17 predicted proteins | sample 612E3MmetaG_FD_120493 | JGI IMG/M metagenome (GOLD analysis project Ga0182021, IMG submission 120493) | Permafrost microbial communities from Stordalen Mire, Sweden - 612E3M metaG (Illumina Assembly) | ecosystem: Environmental > Terrestrial > Soil > Wetlands > Permafrost | place: Sweden... | reverse complement strand
CGGCCAGGCCACTCCGCCGGCAGGTACTTTCGTCTCTGTTAGCGCGGGTGGCTACCACGCGTGCGGGGTAAAGACCGATGGCACCATCGCCTGCTGGGGCGCCGGTGTTCCCGAAACATCGGGCCCTGACGACTGTGGCCAGGCCACTCCGCCCGCAGGCACTTTCGCCTCGGTCAGCGCAGGTTGGTACCACACATGTGGCGTGAAGACCGACGGTACCATCGCCTGCTGGGGCATGGACGATAATGGCGACGCCACGCCGCCGGTAGGCACCTTCGCCTCGGTCAGCGCCGGTAGTTTCCACACATGCGCGGTGAAGACGGATGGCACTATCGTCTGCTGGGGGTGTGTGCCCAACCCCACGGTGTTCGGCCGCGCATGCGCATACGACTACGGTCAATCTCTGCCACCTACAGGCACCTTCGTCTCCGTCAGTGCCGGTTTTGACCACACCTGCGGGGTAAGAACTGACGGCACCGTCGCTTGTTGGGGTGAAGACCTTCATGGTGAGTCAACGCCACCGGCAGGTACCTTCGCCTCGATTAGCGCGGGTTTTGATTTCACGTGCGGGGTGAAAACCGACAGCAGCGTCGCCTGCTGGGGCGAGAACAGCAACGGCCAGGCGTCCCCACCGTAGGGGGCATGGCCATATCAACTTGCGCCCATCGCAAGGTTGGCAATCATCGGAACCCGTTGAGGTCCGGTGCCCCAGTTCGGAACAAAGCAGGTGTTGCGTCCGGGCCTTGTGAAGAAACCAAAACGCAGAGCCACAACGGAGGACTCCTCCGTCTCCGTCGCCGCCTCCGTCCCCGAATCCCAGGCCGATTCTCGGACGCCCCTGTCCGCGGCTTGCCCGGCCGGCATAGGCCCCGGACAGGCTGGCATGGTGGAGGCCATTTTCTTGTGCGGTTTTCGCACGGCATGCCCGTTGCTTTGGGCTGGCACATGCATCTTCCAGGTCGGTACATCATCTCCTCTTTGCTTGTAGTTCTCATGTGTCTTGCCGAACGGCCGGCCACCGCGGCCTGGTCGCTGGCGCTTGCCGGGAAAGTCGAACGCGTGGCGGCCGCCGGGGATCGAGTGGCTGTGGTGCGAGACGGAACTGTTATCCTGTTGCGTGAGGACGGCACTCCCCTGGGACGGGTGGAGGATGTCCCGGCGCCGCCCTCGCGTCGCAAGACGCGCATCAGAGCCCGCGAAGAGGAGGACGTCCTCGATTTCCTCGGCATAGACGAGAGCGAGCAAGACACCTCATGGGTGGAAGACGAGTTGAACGACGAAAGCACACTGTCTGAACGGCGCGCGAGGCGGGGCGGGAACTCCGTCCAAGCTTCGACCCGTGCGGGTTCCGCACCCGCGATCGCGGCAGCGGAGCAGGAGATCTGGATGGCGACCGGGCGTGGCCTTTGGCGTCTGTCACCAGAGGGCGATCTCGTGCACGTGGCCGGTCGTGACTTGGCCGGCGCTTTGTTGGCTGCTGGCCCTGATCGCCGGCTGCTCCTTGCTTCCGGAAACCAGGTCTGGCTCGTGTCCGCGTCGGATGGCGCCCGCCGCTTCCTCGCCACACTCGCGTCAGTGCAGCATGTGGCGCTTTCTCTCTCCGGACAGCGCACGGCATGGGCCAGTCGCAGACAGGTGCTGTGGAGTGAGAGCAGCAACGAAGGACCCAGCCAGGCCCTGCCCTTGCCTGAACCTATCACCGACCTGAAGTTCTGCGGCGAGACCCTGTTCCTCCTGTCACGCAGCGGCCTGGCGATTCTCTCCCCCGAAGGTGTGCCTGAGCTGCGCTCGGCGCGCCTTGCCGCGCGGCACCTGGTCTGTCCCGCCGACGGCGTCGGTCCGTGGCTGGCCACCGGGCCGGACCTGCTCGTGTCCTACGACGAGGGTCGCACATGGTCGTCGCTGCCCATCCCCCGCGGCGTGCATCCCCTCGACGCCGCCATAGGCAACTACTGCCTGTGGCTGGCAACCGACAAGGGGCTCTACTGCTCTTCGCCGAATCAGCCGATTCCCGGTGAGTTGGCCGCCAACGACGAATCTCTACCTGCCCCGCGGTTTGCCGGACCGCACGAAGCATCTTGGTGGTCGTCATTCTTGCCCCGTCTGACCGTGCGTGCCGGGGCGACCGTTGCGGCTGGCCGGCGTGAGTATCAGACCGTGGCCCTTGCCAGCTTCCCGCTCGATGCGCCACGGCCGCGGGCTGTGCTGGTGGCTGACAACGACGAAACCCCTCCACCACCTGTGACCCGGCCCGCCGATCTGGCCCTTCCAGCGGATTCCGAGGCGGATTGCCTGGTCGTGGCACGTGCCAAGGCGGTGGAGTTGGCCATGGTGGAGCCGGAACGGGGCCGGTCATATGTCAACCGGGCACGCCACGCGGCCTGGCTACCCGAGATCCGCTTGCGCGTGGATCGGCGTCTTGGACGCAGCGAGTCTTTGGATCAGCCTGCGACCTCCACCGCCATCACTTCCCCTCTTGGGGTGGACACCGTGGATGACGTACGATACGAGGCGCGAGTCACTTGGGACCTGGCCAAGCTGGTCTTCAGCAGTGACGAGCTTGCTGCCCAAGCCCAGACGATCCACATGGCTGAAATCAGACGCGACATAGAGGTCACGCTAAGCCGGCTCTACTTCGAGCGACGGCGCCTCGGACTGGAGCGGCTGCCTGTAGGCCCAGGGGAGCGAACCGCGGCTTTGCGGCGGGAGTTGCGCTTGCACGAAATCGAATCCGAACTGGATGCCCTATCAGACGGTGTCTTCTCGCAATGCACCGCCGGGCGGGCGTCCGCGCAAGGAGGCCCATGACCCAGGATCTGCGCCGCCATCCACGGCTCAGTGTCGACGTCCAGGCCAACGTGCGGACCAGCGACGGCCGCAAGCTGCCCGCACGCACGCGCGACCTTTCCCGCTCCGGCATGTGTCTCATCACGACCAATTCGCTCGCCCAGCGCGACGAACTGCTCATCGATCTCATCCTGCTCTTCGGCCCATCCTCGGTCTCCGAGCCCTTGCCGCTGCGGGCCCGCGTGGTGTGGTGCACGCCCATTTCGCAGGCCTTCCAGGTGGGGGCCATGTTCGAGAAGCTCAGCAAGACGGAACAGTCGTTTCTCGACATGTTCCTGCGCTATCTCGATGGAACCATCTTGCCTGCGGGGGCTGAGGTCGAATCGGTGGGCGAGTCGTTGGAATCGGAGCCACACCAGGCCGAACTCTCGCCGGAGATCAAGGACGATCCTTTCCGTCGGTGAGGGCTTGTGCAGCCGGTGTCGAGGATGGCCATCGCCCTGGCCACGGAATCAAGAAGCAGCCGAGAAAACGCTGCTTCGAAAACAACATCAGCCAGGCCAATTCGCGAGGAGCATGAACCAGGCCAAGGCGATCATGATCCAGTAGAACGCGATCCGTCCCGTACGCGGCTCACTTCTCGCGTCCGACCAACCCACGAACGAAATGATGCAGGCCACGCCCGCCGCAGCGCCGGCCGCGTAGAAGGCAATCCCCCCGAGGCAAGCAAGCTCCCTGCAGCTATCGCCGAATGCGCTTCCACAATAGATTGATGCCCCGAGGGTTGCGATTGCCAATACCAGCAACACCGGCCAAGTGCGATTTGGCTTGGACACTACTGGGTTGGGGAAACCTTCGATGTCATCGAAAGCCATGAAGGCGATTATCGCATCGTTCCGGCTTGTCGGGTGCCGCAAGTTCTGAAAGGCGGTACTAGCCCGTAGCTCGCCGGATGATCGCAGCGGCCACCCGCGCGCCATCCAGGGCCGAGCTGACGATGCCACCTGCGTAACCAGCACCCTCTCCCGCAGGATAGAGGCCCTCCATCGCCGGGGATTCCAGTGTGGTCGGATCGCGCAGGATGCGAACCGGGGCGCTGGTGCGGGTCTCGGCCGCTACCAGCAGCGCCTGTTCGTGAACAAATCCGGGCAAGCAGCGGCCCATGGCTGACAAACCCTCGCGCAAGGCTTCGGTGATGAAGCCAGGGAAGACTTCATCCAATCCGGCGTGTTCGACGCCAGGGCGGTAGCTCGACTCCGGCAGGCGACCGCCCGGGTGGCGGGCCAGGAAGTCGACCGCGCGCTGGGCAGGGGCACGAAAGCCGCCGCCGCCGCGCTCGAAGGCCGCCTCCTCAATGCGGCGTTGAAAGTCGATTCCGGCCAGAGCCCCCTTGGCCTCCGGCCCGAAATCCGAGGCAGCCACCGTCACCACCAGCGCCGCGTTGGCAAACGGCGAGTTGCGCTTGGCCAGGCTCATGCCGTTGACCACTAGGCCACCCAATTCCGTGGCCGCGGGCACGATCCATCCCCCAGGACACATGCAGAAGCTGTACACGCCGCGGCCCGCGCTGCAGGCGCGCAGTTCGTAGAACGCGGGAGGCAGGCGCGGGTGTCCGGCGGCGCGACCGTACTGGAGGCCATCAATGGCCGATTGTGGGTGCTCGATGCGAACCCCCACGGCGATGTCTTTTCGCTGCAGGGCCAGATGCGCCGTCTCGGCCCAGACGTACACGTCGCGGGCCGAGTGACCCGGCGCCAACACAACCAGGTCGGCAGGAATCTCTCCCGCGCTCGTGCGCACGGCTCGAATTCGCCCCTCCTCTGCGCGCACTCCAAGGAAACTGCAGTCGAAGTGATAGCGCACGCCCAGTCCTTGCAGACGCGCGCGCAGCGTCTCCAGCAGCTTGGGCAAGAGGTTCGATCCAATGTGGGGCCGAGCGTCGATCTCGATCTCGGCCGGCGCGCCCAGCGCCACCAAATCGGCCAGCACGCCGGCTACCCCGACGCGGTCCTTGCTGCGCGTGTAGAGTTTTCCGTCGGAAAATGTGCCTGCGCCGCCTTCGCCGAAACAATAATTGGACTCCGGATCAAGCAGTCCGCGGTGAAGCTTGGCCAGATCAGCTCGCCGCGGTCTCACCGGCTTGCCTCGTTCGAGGATCGTCGAGGCCACACCGGCCTCGGCCAGGCGCAAACCCGCCCAAGCACCCGCCGGACCGGATCCCACAATCACCACCCGTGGTACCGACACACCGACGGGCCACGACGGACGTGCCGGGCGCGCCGGGGCCGGGGCCAGGCTCTCTCCTTCGCTCGCAACTTCGACCCGCATGCGATAGCCGAGCCGACGCTCCTTGCGAGCATCGAGCGATCGGCGCAAGACACGAGCCTCGGCGATGCGAGTTGCCGCCCACCCCAAAGCCCGCGCCACAGTGGCCTTGAGAGAGTCGTCCAGCGCCTCCAGTGGGACGAAAATGTCGATGATCTTGCTCATGGTCTTCGGCAAGCGGCCGCTTTCACGTTACGAGAGATCATTCACTCGTGCCAAGCACAAGGATTTTCTTTCTTGACTCCCGCGCCAGCACACAATAAGAATTCACGGTTCGACCATATGAAATCGTTCACTGGCCCGCTGCTGGCAGGTTGGTGAGCTCGGCCGGATTGCCCAGGTCGCAAAAAAGAATCCACAAGTCGCGAGGATTCGCCTTGTTGTCCCGAATCGGTCAAAACCCACCCCGTGGCGCCGTCGCCGTCTTCGCCGGCGCGATGGCGTTCCCTGCGGCCCTTCCGGCCCGGGTGGTCCAGGACACGGGAAACCACCCGCCGGCCGTTGCGGCCGGGTCTTCCGACCAGGCCGAGCGGGGCATGCCCACGATGGATTGTCTGGCCAACACCATCTGTGCGGTCAAGGACCGCGTGCGCTGGCGCGCGGCCGCGTGGAAACCAGCCTTCTGCGAAAAGATCGCACACGACGTGCTGGAATCCGCCGAGCGCTATCAGATACCGCCGGCTCTGATCCTTGCGGTCATGATCAACGAAAGTGACATGAACGAGGCCACTTTCCGCACCACCGTTCGCAACGGAGCCATCTATGCAAAAGACGGCGGCCTCATGGGAATCCGTTGCATCGTCGACAAGCAGGGCCGTTGTGGCAACGGACTCGTGCGGGGCATGACATGGAAAGAAGTCATGCGCCCGGCGACCAACATCGCACTCGGCGCGCGCGAGTTGGCCCACTACCGCGATGGTGGCGGTGTCACCAAAGTGAAAGTGCGCACGCGCGACAGACAGGGTCGGCTAGTGGTTCGCCAGAAGAGCGTCCCTTGTGCCCACAAGACCCATGCCTACTGGGCCCACTACAACCACGGCCCCCACTACATCGATCACGGACCGGCCCGACACTACCCGCATCGTATCGGTGTCCTGTACTACGCTCTGGCACGCACGATGGGCGTCGACACCACCGAGGTCACCACCACCCGTCTCACCGTGAACGATCCCGGCCGACGCCCGCGCACCTTCGATCACCCCGTGGAGGCGCGCTACCAGAAGCTCTGTCAGGCCATCCGTGATTCAAAGTCGGCGTGCACCGGCACGACCACCGCTGCGCTCCACTAAGTCTTCGGCGTAAGCGTCACCTTCTGCGCTACCACCACCGGTTCACCGCCGAAGGTCGGGAACCTCCAGCGCATCGCCGCGGCCTGAAAACACGACGTCATGTCGGCGTCGACTGACGGCCTGACGTTGACTTCCTTCACCGCACCCGTCGGCTTGACAGTCAACTCGACGACGAGCGCCAGCCCCGCCTGGTACTGAAGCGCGGAGTTTCTCTTGAGCGCCCGTTCGTAGCACACCTGCATGACCTGTGCGTTCTGCTTGACCACACGGCTGGCATCTTGAGGTTTGAGATCGCCCTTGCCGATTGCGATCTCGTCTCCTTCCGCACTGCCGGCTGCGTGCTTCTTCTTTCGCAGGTCCGCGATCAAGTTGAGAATCTCGGGATCATTGAGCTGCAGTCGACTGGGGCCCGCGAGGACCTCAGCGATCTGGCGTTTTAGACCGGCGACCTGACTCTTCAGCTCCATGACCTCGCTCTTGCACGTCACGACCTTGTCGTTGGCCTGGCTGATCTGCCGGATCACGTCCTCGTTGTCACCGCCCTTGCATCCCAGCAACCAGCAGAGGCCCGCGCCAGCAAGAAGGAGTCTCGTCAAGCTTCGATTCATGTGGTGTTCTTCCTACGCAGATGTGTGCGTACGTCGGCGGCACGGCGCCTGGCGCAATGCCCGTGTCAGCGCTGCTTCGCTTCTTCGTCGGTAAACTCGACCTTGCCGCTATAGTTCGGTCCCCTGCCGCGTAGCCAAAACTCGGTACGCGCCAGGACACGGCCACCGCGCTCGATGGTCATGCTGTACTTCTTGTTCGTCTCGAAGTCGGGTTTGGCTAACTCAATACTTGAGGCAAAAATTCGGCTGCCCTTCTCGCGCGTGTACTGCTCGTCACCTGCCACGTAGCGCTGTTGACCAGGGCCAATCTCCCAGAACTTGACGGTGATCTCGTTGTCGTTGAGCGGCTGGGCGAAAAACGCAATGTATTCGAACTTCCACACCGCGTGGTCGTTGCCCTTTTCTTCCTTGGGCCAAACCTTGTCGATCGACTGGCTCCGCACGGCGCTAACAAATGCGCCCTGCGATCCGAATCGAGTGGGGAGCCGGTTGGCGGTGATGATGATTCTTCCCTTGAAGACGTCTTCCGGCTTCGCACCCCCGGCCCCAGCCGTGAAAAAAAGGAGAAAGAGTATGGTCGCTGGAACACGGTACAGCTTGAACATCGCGGGCCTCGTACGGTGGGTTACTTAATCTTTCTACTCTAGCCGCTTTTCCGTGCAGAGGCAGTGGGTTTTTTGACGACGCAGCTCACCCTGATACCTTTGCTTCTTGATGCTCCAGGCTGGCGAGCCTTGTTCCGCTTCCGTGCCAACGCACGCGCCCGCAGAGGCTTGTGCCGGTGCATGTGTCAGTGCCGACTACACAGGTGCTTTGGCCGAAGCGCGGGCCTTGGCCGCAGCCGACGGCCGGTCTGCGGCTTCTCTTGACGTTCTGCTTGGCCTGCTGCGAGCCGGCGGCGCCGCTGCCCGTTTGCTCGGGGAGCGTGGCATTGGCGCGGCGAAGATCGAGGCCGTCGCCCCCAAGGTGCATTGTGAGACGAATCTCGAGCTAGCCAGCCTCGAAGGCGAAGCCCAGGGCATCGCCCAGAGGGTGGGCGCCCGCCAGACATCGTCTCTCCACCTTCTGCTAGCCGTTCTGCGCGTGGGCGGATCGGGCACGGATGCTTTGCGCCGGATCGGCCACGATCCTGGAAAGGTCAGGGCACTTGTCCTGCGCGCTCTCACCGGTCCAGGACCCTCGGCCGATCGCCGAACCGGCCGTGCACCGCCGGGGCAGGTCTCGGGCACCGGGGATGAACCCGAGCGCGGCACGGGGATTGACACGCAGGGGGGCTCGGTTCTGTCCCAGCGGGAACCGGGCAAGACCGGAGAGCCGACGCCTGCCTCGACGGGACAGGCTGTGCCCGCAGCCGCCGACGACGTTGTCTGGGAACTCCTGCCGGTCGATTCGCCGCGCACGCCGGTTTTGCACCGCGAGCGCGAAGTCGGCCGCGTGCTCGACCTTCTGCAAGCCAAGACCCCGCGTGTGATCGCCATCGTCGGTGACCCCGGCTCTGGACGGACGGCTCTGCTAGCAGCACTGTCCGCAGCATCGGCGGAGAAGCCACTCACGCCCGTTGGCGATCTGGGCGCTATGGCCTCGCCAGGTGCGCTTCTGCAGGCTCTGCACCGCCGGGCACCCCTCTGCGCCCCTATCGTGCTCGACGGCACGGCATGGCTGGGACCAGAAGGCAGCGATGGGCCCATGCAGCTTCTATGCACGATGAATGCGGGACGCCGCTGGGTCATGACCATGACCCCCGCGGATGTGCGGCGCATCGAAATTGCCACGCCGGATCTCGCTACCAGTCTGGAAACGGTCGCCTTGCCGCCTCTTCTGCCCTCGGTCCTGCTGGAGATCGTTGAAGCAGGCCTGGAAGCCATGGCAGAAGCCACCGGCGTTGGTTTTTCGCCCGAGCTGTGCGCCGCCCTCGTGCGTTTGGCGCCCCGCTATCCCAGCGAACGCGCCCAGCCCGGCCGCGCCCTAGCCATCGCCGAGGTGGCGGCGGCCCGTGCCGCCCGTCTCGGCCAAGACATGGTCGACGAAACCGGCGTGGCCGAGGTGGTGGCCGACGCGGCCGCGGTTCCTGCGAGCCAACTTCTGCGCAACGACGATGACCGTTTTCGCAACCTCGAGAATCGCCTGTGCGAGCGGGTGGTCGGGCACGACGAGGCCCGCAGCAGCATCGCCGCGGCGCTGCGCAGAAGCTACGCTGGATTTCGAGGCCACCGGCCTTTGGCTTCGTTTCTCTTGCTCGGCCCAACCGGCGTCGGCAAGACGGAAACCGCTCGCGCCGTCGCCGAGGCTCTTTTCGATGGAGAGTCGGCCCTGGTGCGCATCGATCTGTCCGAATACAGCGAGCCCCACGCGGTGGCGCGTCTCATCGGTTCTCCTCCCGGCTACGTGGGTTACGAAAACGGCGGACAGCTCACCGAATCAATTCGCCGCCGACCAGCCTCGGTAGTGCTACTTGACGAGATCGAGAAGGCACACCGAGAGGTGCTGCTCGTCCTCTTGCAGGTTCTTGAAGACGGCCGCCTCACCGACGGTCGCGGTCGCACCGTCGATTTCTCGGCCAGCGCCATCGTGATGACCTCGAACCTGGGCAGTGAGTGCTACCGGCGCAGCCGGTCGCCAGCGGTCTCGACCATCCAGGCGCTGGCACGCTCACGCCTACCCCCCGAGCTCTGGAATCGAATCGACGAGGTTCTGTGCTATGCGCCGCTGGCCGAGTCCGAGCTGGCCGCGATCGTCGCGCGCATCGCGGTCGAATCCAGCCGCCGGCTGCAGGCGGAACGCGGGATCTCCTTTGAGATCGACGCCAGCGTCGTGGCCCAGGTGCTCCACTCCGAGCCTGATCGCAGCCTGGGGGCGCGACCGCTGCGCCGCGCTTTTGAGCGGCTGGTGGAGAGTCCGCTGGCCACGGAGATCGTGTCCGGCCGCTTGCGACGCGGAACCCGGCTGGGGTTGCATTGCGATGCCCGTGGCCGGCTGCAGACCACGTGCTTGGGGTAGGCGCTGAGGAAACTCAGCTATTTCACACACAGCGCACGGAGAATGCAGAGGTCGGATGAGCAGAAGGGGGTTGGACTGTGTAGCCCCCCAACCCTTCTCTCTCCCATCCAGCGCTCTGCCCCTCTGCGTTCTCTGTGTGAAATAGCTAACTTTCCTTTCTCGTGTAGAGCCCGCGCTGGCGTATGTAGTCGAGCACGCTGCGCGGGACGAGACCGTCGACCGGCTCGCCCGCACGCAGCCGCGCGCGAATCTCGGTGGAGCTAACCGCAGGCATCGCCACGGCCGACCCACCCGCCAACCCACCACGGCCCACAACCAACAGCCGCACCGAGCGACGCAACTCATCTGCCCCGTACCACGACGGCAACTCGCGCTCCAGATCTGCGCCAATCACCAGCAGAAACTCATGCTCCTGGTAGCTCGCCTGCAACCCCTTGATGGTCAGAAGCGTCCGGCTCTTTTCCCCACCCAACCGTGCCTCCACGTCGCTGACGCGCGCGCGCGCGCCCAGCCCGGCGGCGGCCAGCTCGCTCATCCGCAAGCGGTCGGGGAATGCCTCCAGCGTCTTGTCAAAGAGATGCTTCCAGCAGGGGACGAACCACAGCTCGTCCACCGCCGCGGTCTCCAGCACATAGAGTGCGACCAACTGGTGCCCGACATGCGGCGGGTTGAAGCTGCCGCCGAAAATTGCCACCCGCATGGGGTGACCCTACCTCAGATCGTCGTCCAACGGGGAGTGCACTCTCGCTGCAGCTTGAGGAATCCGGCTCTCACCACGGAGGCAAGAAGGCGGCGTCATGGGTAAAGCAAGGACGCCTGGCGACGCTCGGCGAAGCGGCGCTGGGCCGGCAACCAAGTCGCCTCAAGCTCGTCCAGCGAGAAGCCGCGCTCGATGCCGGTACGGATGGCGTCGCTGCCGGTCAGAAGGTCGATGGCTGGGCGGTCAGACACGAACTCGTAGGGTTCGCTGCGCCAGCGAAACGCCTCGCCGTACATCGCGTGCAATGTGCGCAGCACGGCGACGCCGCAACGATAGGGTTCGAAAACCGCGCGGTCGGTGACATGAACCTGGATTCCACCGCAGACCTGGCCGGCGAACTTGTGGAAGGTGGGACGGAAACAAAGCGGTCGAAACCCCACGCCGGACAACCCGTGGACGACCATACGATCGGCGAGGCGATGCCCGTCAACGAAGGGCGCGCCGATGATCTCGAAAGGCCGGGTGGTGCCTCTCCCTTCGGACACGTTTGTGCCCTCGATGAGGCAGAAGCCGGGGTAGACGGACGCCGTGTCCACGGTCGGCATGTTGGGTGACGGCATAACCCAAGGCAGACCAGTCGCCTCGAAAAGGTCGCAGCGACGCCAGCCCCGCATGGGCACCACGGTCAGGTCGAGATCCAGGGGTGAAGCGAAGCGCGGCCCGCCCCACGGAATCCCGGCCCGCAGCAAGCGCGCCACCTCGGCGATGGTCAGGCCGTGGCGCACCGGCAGCGAGGCCATACCCACGAAGGATTCACAGCCTGGCTCGACCTCCCCACCCTCAATCGCGCCGCCCCCGATGGGGTTGGGCCGATCCAAGACCACCACAGCCACGCCGGCGCGGGCGGCAGCCTGCATGCTGAGAGCCATGGTCCAGATGAACGTGTAGTAGCGGGCGCCGATGTCCTGCAGGTCGACCAGCAAGACGTCGATGTCGGCCAACGCCTCCTGGCTCGGCTGTAGCGATTCCAGCGATTGGCCGTACAGGCTGGCGACAGCGATCCCGGTACGCCTGTCCCGCTCGCCGTCGACGCTGACCATGTCCTGGGCCTCGCCCCGCACCCCGTGCTCGGGGCCGAAAAGCCGCACGGGCCGCACGCCAGATGCCACCAGACGATCGACCACGTGGACGAATTGTGCATCCACGCTGGCGGGATGGCAGAGCACGCCCACCCGCCGGCCCCGGCACAGATCGAGCCGTTCAGTGCAAAGAACGTCGAGACCAGAAGCGACCACCATGGCTACCCGTTTACTCCGGCTCTATGGCCACCCCTGTAACCTCTGTGTTCTCAGCGGCAGGTGGCTGACAAGATGAATCGACCCGCCCGCAGGCTGCGGCGTTCGAGAACTATGCGATCTTCACAGGCTTGAACGAGATGTCGCTTCCCTCGACTACGAGTTGGAAGCGCACGCTCCTGCATTCCCACTTCTCGCGCAGCCCGGCCTCGGCCAGGCTGAGTTTGGCCATGAAGGCCTGCACGCTGAGCCCGCCGGACGGCTGGCCGAGCGCATGCAAGGCATTCACATACTCATTGAACAGCCTCGGGTAGTAGGCCGCCTCACTCTCCGCGGCCAAGGCCGCAACCGCGGCCGGCGCCGCAGCGCCGCCAGTACTGTCGATGCCCATGAGGTCAGCCTTCCAACGCTTGCCGGCCGCGTCCTCCTCTTCCTCTTCAACCGCTTCCTCGTTGGGTTCCTCCCGTCCCAGCAGACGGGCCAGCATGACGTTGAGGCTGTTCGACAGTCCCTCGAAGTCAGGGCCCACAGGCTTGAATGTGTAGTCGATGTTGGTATTGATGATCTCAGCGACGCCCAGTTCAATCTTGTCGAGCGGCGCGATGAACCGGCGCGCTGTCATGGCAGCCACAACCAGCGCGACAATCACCGCCAGCAGGCCGAGCAAGAGGACCTTGATCCCTTCCGACTGCACCCGGCTCATGCCGTCGGTCAATGAGGCGAGGATGACGAATCCGCTGGTCTTGTCCGCGAGGTTCCCCGGCATGGGCGCCGCCACCACGGCATAGTCGCGGCCTTCGAGGAACCAGTGCGCCACCGGGGTTGGCGCGGCATTGGAAAGTGCCAGCGCCGCCAGCTTCTGGTCGGAGAACAGGAAGTGGCTCAGCGCCTGGGTCTTGGCCACATCTTCCTTCGAGGGGTCGGTGCTGGACACGAAGCTCGACGTGTGGGCCTTGCCTGCGTGGAAGTATCCGATTTCCGTCCCCAGAAGGTCACGGTTCTCCTGCGCGGTCTTTGCGCTCACCACCCACGCAACCAGCATGGCCCCGACAATAGTGCCGTCAGGCCGGGTTATGGGTGCAAGCGCCACCACGTGAACCCCCCCGTCTCGCCAAGTCCAGATGTCCTTGACCGGAATTCCCTTGAGCGCCTGAACCACCGCCGGGTACTTGACCCGCAGGTCTTCACCGTAGTCGGCGTTGGGATTCAAGTTGCGGGCGATGATCTTCCCGGTGGAATTCAGGATGGCCAGAATGTCGGCCTTCCGGTGTTCCTTCTCCAGCGCTGCGTTGAGCACCTCGCACTCTTCGAACGCCGCCGAGCGCAAGGCTGTCTCTTCCGTCTTGTCGAACACGGCAACTACGGCAGGCGTACGGCCACGCTCGGCAGCGAGATTGGCCAAATCGAGGCTCACCAGCCGGCTGATTTGTTGGTAGACCAACTGAGCTCGAGAAACCTTTGCCTCGGCATCCTGAGTCGCTGCTGCCTTCATGTCGGAGGTGACCCAAAGGAAGAAGAAGACTGTTGCAACCAGGATGAGTGCCGCGGCGATCAGTCCAATTCTGATGCGATACATTTGGTTCCTCGGGCTGGTTGGGGTGAAGTGATGAGGCGCGCTTCGTCAGGACACAGCAACGCACACAACGAGCGCCGGGGGATTATCAGCACCTGGCACGCGGGCAGTCAAGATGGGGGACGGCGATAGCCGCCTGGGGTCGCGGTGGCAAGCCCAGTTCTGCTGATGGACGCCGGCTGGATGCCGCTGCTAGCCATTCCTGAGCCCTCACGGGCTGTGCCAGCCTCTCGACGGTCGGCGCGCGAAAAATTGACAAGTGACACCCGTTGACCTACATGTAGGAACTATGCGTACCCAATCGTACTCGCCCGCGTCTCAATCGAGGACTGGCAGCGGCGACCGTCGAGGTGAACGGCGCCGAAAGGTGGACCTTCTCATCAATCGATTCTTGAACGGCTATCCATACCTCTGCCGGGCCACAAACATCAGCCGAACCGGGATCCGCGTCGTGCCGCTCAGCGAGCCCGCGGGGACTGCGCGATTCATGGGCCTGCAGTTTCAGCTTCCGGGCAGCGAGGAGATCGTCTCCGCGTCGGGCGAGGCTGTGTTCGCATCGGGCTCACGCGGGCCGGTGGGAATTCGCTTTACACGCATGCCTTCGGCTTCGGCGGAGCAGATCGGCCGCTTTGTCGCTGGTCGCCACGACTGACGTCCAGCCTTCGTTGCAGCAACGCGGCCCCGACCCGCCCGCCACGACGTTGTCGCAATTCTCGCGCGCTACCCACTTTCAATTCCTGTGGCTTTGGTGGTAGTGGTGCTAAGACCACGGATCTGCAACCTTCGACCTCGCCGGGGCGTGATTCCGCCCCAGTCAGTCTGTACTTGACAGGTCCCGCCTAACCTCGCTCATATCTTGAGCCATCCCCGCGGGAGTACCCGGGAGGCAACAAAAAAGTCACCACTCACGGAGATACGCCTTGGACCAACCGAAGAAGCCCGGTCCCGGTAAGGACATCGCAGACCTCAAAGCCCGCCTCGGCCTCGCAAGGGGCCCTGCCGTCGCGCCCCCTCGGGCCGGCGTTCCGCCGGCCCCCGGCCCGAGCGCCATTCCCAGCCCTCTGGCGCCACCGCCACCACCGCCGGCGCCTTTCGTGCGGCCGGCGCCTCTCGAGCCGCCGTCTCCGGCCGCAGCTCCTGCTGCCGCGCCCAGGTTCGACGATCCCTTCGCTGCGATGCGACCACCGGAGGGCAAGCACTTTGACCTGCAGTCGATCGACGACGGCAGGCCGGCCGTCAGCGTGCGACGGACGGCCAGCATAGCCGCGCTGGTCATCCTGATCATCGCCGTGCTCGTCGCCGGCGCGGTCGGCTTCGGCTTTGGCGCGTCTGCCGTCGGCCGCCGCATGTTCAACCAGGCCAACTTCGGTGCCAAGCGGGTGAAGACCGAACTGGACGACATGCAGAAGACCATCACCGAGATCACGAACGCAGTGAACTTCAGTTCTCAGCGGCTGGCGAAGGACAAGCAAGAGCCCCTCTCCTACGACTACCAGCTGGTCTTGGACCTGGAGAAGGTGAAGCTGGACCCGCGCCCCGATACCTCGCGCATCTTCAAGGTCAACTACTACCTGCTTGAGGATCTGGCCATCGATCGCCTGATGAACTACTACTACGACACCATCGCCTTGTTTGGCGAGGTCGAGCGCCACATAAAGCGGACCAAGGCCGACAAGAGCGTTCTGGAAGCCTTCGCTGCCAAGCAGGCTGCCAAAGGCAGCGACGAGTCCGGCAAGCAGGTGAACTACGGCGTGGTGTTCGATTCGCGCGGTAAGCTGGCCATAGCCACCCTGGTCGAGGTGGGCAAGCCGGTGTGCAAGGGAGGCGCCGAAAACTGCCCCGCCGCGGACATCGAAAGTTTCATGATTCGTTCCAACACCGGAGCCAACTGGACCCCGCGCAAGGTCGGCCCCAAGCCTGAAGGCGACAAGTTGGTGCCCATCGAGAAGACGCCGCTGTTCGATGCGGTCATGAACGGCTCGCCGGATCAGGTCCGCATGGAGCAGTACAAGCAGCGCTACAACAGCATCCGGATCATCCTCCAACGTCTCGCTGCCACCAAGAAGGAGCTGGGGGACGCCATCGACAAGGCCGCCAGCCGGCCCGATCTGTTCACGCTGTAGCGTATTTCCGGGACCTAATCCAGCCCTACCTCGGCGAGGTCTTCCTCTGACATGCCGAAGAAATGCCCGGTCTCGTGCAGGAGGGTAATGCGGATCTGTTCGCCCAATTCCTCCGCGCTGTGTACGGCGCGTTCCAGGTTCTTGCGGAACAGGAGAATCTGCGTGAGTTCGGGTTGGCCCCCCATCACGGATGCGTCCGAATAGGGCGAGCCCGCAAACATGCCGAGCAACCGCGGGTCAAGCCCCTTGTCGACCTCCTCGCGCGCGGGAAGATCGACAATCAAGATGGGCACATGCGCGATGAGCTCGCGCGCCCGTTGCGGCAACTCGCCTATGGCTGCATCGGCCACCTCGGCCACCTGCGCTTCCGACAGGAGCGGCGCCGCCATCGGCGCCTCGGCGTCAAGCGCGATGACGCGCAGCCAAGCCTGGCGCTTCCCTGCCTCGTCGTTCCTGGCCTCGGCGCAAAGACCCAAGCCATGCCAGGCGTCAGCATCGCGGCCGTCAGCGTCTGCCACCGTCTGGAAACGCTGCGCGGCCTCGTCCACATCGCCGACCTCAAGAAACAGATGCGCGAAGTCAAGCGCAAGTGCGGCTGGCAATGCTGCCCCTGCCTGCAAAGGGGGCAATTCCGCCAGCGTCTTGCGGGCCGCCACCGGCTTGCCCAGATCGATCTCAAGCCCGGCCTTGAGCGCCACAGCTTGCAGGAACTCCTCTTCCTCCTCTGCACGGTCGAGCGCCGCAGTCGCGTGTTGCAGGGCCTGGCCGAGCCGCTCGGGATCTTCGGCCAGAATCTCGGCGGTCCAGATCTCGGGCGCGGCCCAGTTCATGTCGGCCTGGGCCGCCTGTTCGAGCAACTTCAGCGCGTCCTTCATCGCGCCTACCTGACGGCAGCAGGCGGCTTGCAGAAAAATCACGTCGGGATGGCCCGGATCATCGCCGTAGAGTCTCTCCGCCAGACGTCGGGCGCCGGGTTCATCGCCCGCCTCCAGCAGGTCCCAGGCACGCTCCATGTCTTCGTCGAAATTCATCGTCGGCCTCGCGCCCCTTCCAGCGCCTCTGCGATCATTTGGTCGTGCTGCGACGGATCTGCCCAGCGGGCTTGACCCGACGAAGGCAGCAGGTGAATGGGATCGAAGTAGCAGAAGTATTGCCCCGGATGCACCACCGGCGAGAGGTAGACCGAGATTCCGGTCTCGCGGTCGTAGTGTTCATAGGAATGCACATCGCGCTTGCCGCCGCCAGGTGTGTCCACGACCGTGACCGGCGTGTTGTAGCCGGCGGTCAACCCGCGGAGCTGCTTCTCCAGGCGCGCCCCGGTCTCCACTGTGGTTCGCAGATCCTCTACACCTTTCACCATATCGTGCACGTAGATATAGTAGGGGTGCACGTTGATGAAGCTGAGTCTTTTGATCAGCACACCCATGACCGCGGGCGAGTCGTTGACCCCCCGGATGAGCACCGTCTGGTTGCGGACGGTGATGCCACGATCGAAGAGCTTGCCGGTCGCGGCCTGCGTGATGGCCGTGATCTCGTCGGGATGATTGAAGTGGGTGTGAACCATCACCTCCTTGCCAAGTCGGCGTCCGCGATCTGCGATGGCCGTCAGCGCGTCGACCCACGCGGTGTCGCTGAGCAGTTTCTGCGGCATGACCGCCGGCATCTTGGTAGCCCAGCGGATGCGCCGCACGTGCGGCATGGCGAGAAAGGCCTCGCCGATGTACGTCACCTGCTCATCGCGGAGCTGCGAGACGTCTCCACCTGAGATGAGAATGTCTTCCACTTCGGGCCGCGACGCAACGTACTCGAAGGCCAACCGCCAGCGCTCGACATCGACGCCGAACTGCAGCTTGGTGACTTCCTCGGTGTCCAGCCCCACGGCGTAGCTTCGGGTGCAGAAGCGACAGTAGACCGGGCAGGTGTCGAGCGGCAGAAACAGCACTTTGTCCGGATAGCGATGTGACAACCCTGGCACGGGCATGTCTTGCCGCTCGTGCAAGGGATCGAGATCCACCTTGGGGTGTTCGGGCAGACGGCGCGAGGCCAGCGGGATGAATTGAATCCGTAGGGGATCTTCGTAGGGCCGCGACCAGTCGATGAGCGAGAGCAGATAGGGCGAAACACGCACCGGCATGGGCGCGTGCAGAAAGCCTTCTTCCGCATCACGGACGAAATCGGCGTCGACCAGCCCTTGCAGCGCGGCCAGCAGGCGCGAGACGTTCGTGATTGAGTTCTTCGCCTGCCAGCGGTGGTCAAGAAAGGCGGATTCCGGCACTTCAGCGTAAGCGCGCAACCTTTGCCAGAAGAGACCGTCGCGCAGTTGCCGGTGGGCCAGGGTCGCCGGATCCGCGGGCGGCCTGAGCGCAAGTGGCAAGACCGGCGCGTGGGCCTTGGGCGGGGCCGAGACTTGTTTGGACATGTCCTGCAGCTTGTCTAGCCTAAACCAAGCCCGTCGGCCAGCCTTGCTACCCCAATGTCAGGACAAGCTGATACCCATCACGCACGATGACCAGCCTGCCCCCACCTCCCCGCGCAAGCCTCTGCTCCAGTTGTTTGAGCAGCGCTGCCGTGGCGGGCTTGCCCTGCGTGCCCAGCACCACATGGGTGATGACGTCGCCCGGCTGCAGGCTGCCGCTGGCGGGGCTGCGCCGGTCGACGGACACGACCTTCAGTCCACCAGCTCCGAAATCCGCGGCTTCGGACGGGCTTAGCGGGACAACCTGCATGCCCAGCACTTGGGTGCCGCGCAGGTCGGCGTTCTCCGTCAGACGTACCTGCGCCGTCGCACGACGGCCTCCGCGCAGGTAGCCCACGGCCACAGTCTCGCCCGGGGCACGCGACTGCACGATACGCTGGAGGCCGGTGCTGTTTTCGGCCCGGCGGCCCGCGACCTCGACAATCACGTCGTTTGGACGCAGGCCGGCCGCCTCGGCAGGTGATCCAGGTTGCACGACGTTGACCAGGGCGCCGGACTCGAACGGGATTCCGATGCGCTTCGCCTTGTCCGGCGTGAGATCCTCGGTTCCGACCCCCAGGTAGCCACGCGCCACGCTGCCGCTGCGCTGGATCTGGTCGGCAATCTGTCGGGCGAGATTGATGGGGATGGCAAAACCGACGTTCATGGCCATCGCGGGATTCAGGATGGCGGAGTTGATGCCGATGACTTCGCCGCGGAAGTTGAAAAGCGGCCCGCCCGAATTGCCCTGATTGATGGCTGCGTCGGTCTGGATGAAATCCTCGTACTGCATGATTCGGCCGCCCATCATGCGGTTCTTGGCCGACACGATGCCCATGGTCACGGTCTGTCCCATCCCCAGCGGGTTGCCAATGGCCAGCACGTAGTCGCCCACCCGCACCTGCTCCGAGTTGCCCAGCACGGCAGGTCGCAGGTCACCGGGCGGGTGGTTGAGCTTGACCATCGCCACGTCCGTGGCCGGGTCGCTGCCCACCACCCGTGCCTCGAAGCGCCGCTCGTCAGCAAGCTGCACCCACACCTCGTCAGCTCCCGCCACCACGTGGTTGTTGGTCAGGATGATGCCGGCCTTGTTGCTGACGATGAAACCGGAGCCCAACCCGAGCTGCGTCTCGCGCCGACTGGGGGCATCACCTATGCCGAAGCGCTCGCGAAAGTACTGCGTGAAGGGGTCCTCGCGCATGACCCGGGGAATGACCTTCATGCTCTGGATGGTCACCACCGATCCCTTCACGCGATCGACCAGGGGAGCAACCGAGTTTCCCATTTCGCCAGGCGTGGGCACGGACTGGGCTGATGTCAGAACGATTGCGACAGCGAACGAAAGAGACGCCAGTGTCATGGCGCCTATCATACAATGGCGCGGAGGGCCTGCCCGCCCTGCCCCGCTGAGACCGGCACCCGGATCCGGGACCGAAGACGGTGGCCGGAGCCGAATCGGGGACCGGTTCCGGATTCGGCCACGGCCGGCCATGACCACCGGCGACTACCGGGGATTGTAGCTACGGCGTGTCGGAAGATTCCGGGCCAGCACAAGTCGGCCCGCGTGCGCGCGAGCGACCAGTGTGCAAGCGGGAAGATGGGTGACGTTTTGGACCGGGCACATGGGTAACACCTTTTCTGGATATTGAGCGCTCCTTCGACTCTTGGTGCCAGCAGGCAACCTGCGGCGAAGGAGCGCAACCGCACGCGCCCTCGCGACCCGCGGCCCGGCCGTCTCGGGCGGCCCCTAGCCCCGGTACACGACGATTCCGCGGGTCGGATCGTACGGGGTCAACGCAACCGTGACCTTGTCCCCGAGCACGATGCGAATGCGGTGCTTGCGCAGTTTACCCCCAAGATGGGCGAGGACCTTGTGGCCGTTCTCCAGCTCGATCTTGAAATTGCCCGCTGGCAAGACTTCGATCACTCGACCTTGGAATTCTATATGCTCTTCTCGACCCATCGTGGCGGGAGAGAAGTTACTCGCTAGTCACCCTCGGGTCAAATCATGAAAACGGTTGGGGTTCGGCTAGACTGCCTCGTTGCTACCGTGGCATCGCCTCCTGTCCCCCATTCTTCGCTCGCGTCGCCGCCTGCCGCCGGCCCCGGCGAAGCCCTAGCCTACATCGAGGATCTGGGCGATCTGACCACTGGGAATGCCGTGCGTCTTCTGCGCAACGGGGCTGAGGCTTTCCCCGCCTGGCTGGACGCGATTGACGCGGCCTCGGTGCGCGTGTCGATGGAGATGTACATCTTCGACGACGACCGGATCGGTCGGCGCTTCGCGGACGCTTTGTGCTGCGCGGCGCGGCGCGGGGTCTCGGTGCGTCTGCTCTACGACTTCATCGGATGCCGTCATGACCCGCCCGATTTTTTCGCCAACATGCGACGGGCTGGGGTCCATACCGTCGCCTACCACCCCTACCGGCTCTGGCGCCCGCGCTTCTGGACCCTCATCCGGCGCAACCACCGCAAGACCCTGGTCTGTGACGGCCAGGTGGCTTTCGTGGGCGGGATCAACGTCGCGGACGCTTGGCTGCCCTCCAGCGCGGGCGGAGGCGCCTGGCATGACGTCGCCGTCGAGGTGAAGGGCCCGGCGGTCCAGCCCATCGAGCAGACCTTCCTGCGCACATGGAACTGGCGTGCCAAGCGACGCTTCCGCCTCAAGCGCAGCCATGTGCACCGACCCGCTCCTGCCGGTGACGTCGCCCTGGCCGTGGTCGCAAACCGCGAGCTGGTCGACCGCTTTTCCATCCGGCGATCCGCCCTGCACGCCATCCGGTCGAGCCGCGAACGCGCGTACCTGGTCAGTCCCTACTTCATGCCCGACGTCGGTTTCATGAACGGGCTGGCGCGCGCCGTGGCCCGTGGGGTGGACGTGCGCGTGCTGGTGCCGGTCGCCAGCGACAGCCGCCTGGCCGATCTGGCATCACGAGCCAGCTTCGCGCGCCTGCTCAAGGCTGGCATCCGGCTCTTCCAACACAGCCCGGCGGCGCACAGCAAGGCCCTGCTGGTGGACCGCGAATTCGCATCCATCGGCAGCTACAACTTCGACCACCGCTCCTTGGTCTACAACCTGGAACTGGTGGTCAATGCGCTCGATCGCGATTGCAACCAGGCTCTCGCCTCCACGTTGGAAGAAGACATGGCGACCGGGACCGAAATCCGCTGGGAGGACTTCCGCCGACGCCCCTTGTTCACGCGGATGCTTGAACGACTGGCCTATGGGTTGCGGCACTGGCTGTAGCTGGAGGTCGGAGCCGGTGGCCGGCGGCCGGAACCGGATCCGGGGCCGGAACTGGCTCCGGCTCCTGTGTCCTCAAGATGCCGGGCGCTTCCATGACAGGCTCTCCATCCGCCGCCGTGGCAGCCTTCTGTCGAAATCATTCGAACACGAAATCCAGGAGAGCCGATTTCTGGGCACCTCTTCAGTCAATCACGGAGCCAGGTCGTGATCGAACCCCGGATCCTGTCTACCGTCAACACCCCGCTCTCTGGTCACGCAGCCAGTCACCCCATTCTCAAGAGGTGATCACACGTCATCAAACACCGCCACCACCGGCGCATGATCCGACGGCGTCTGGCCTTTGCGCGCGTCGCGATCGATCCTCACTGACCGACAGCGCGCTGCCATCGCTTCCGTGCACAGGATGTGGTCTATGCGCAGACCGTGATTCCTGGGAAAGCTGAGCTGGCGGTAGTCCCACCAGGTATACTGGCCGGGATCAGGATTGAGCTGGCGGAACACATCCGTCAGACCCCAGCGGCGCACCTCGGCCAGCGCAGCCCGTTCGTCGGCATTGCACAGCACCTGGTCGCGCCAGGCCTCGGGATCGTAGACGTCCCTATCCTCAGGCGCGACGTTGAGGTCGCCGCAAAGAACCAGTGGCTCTCTGGTGTCGGCGTGTGTCGCCAGCCAGGCGCGCCAGCGCGCGAACCACGCCAGCTTGTAGGCGAACTTGTCGGTGCCCACCGCCTGTCCATTGGGCACGTAGAGACTACCCACCCGAACCTGGCCCACGCGAACCATCAGAAAGCGAGCCTGCGCGTCCTCGACCCCGTCGCCAAATCCGCGCACGACCTCGTCAAGCGGCTGGCGCGCCAGCACGGCCACGCCGTTGTAGGTCTTCTGGCCGTACACTGCCACGTGATAGCCCAGGGACTCAAGATCCGACGCAGGAAATGCGTGGTCCTCGACCTTGGTTTCCTGCAGGCAGAGCACATCAGGCGCCTGCGCGGCCAGCCACGCGCGCAGCCGTTCCGCGCGCGCGCGAATGGAGTTGACGTTCCAGGTCGCGATCTTCATGCTCAGCTTGGGATAGCAAGAAAAGAAGGCGCCGTGAAGATCTACACAGGATGCGATCATGCAGGGTTCGCCCTGCGCAACAAGTTGGTCGATCGGATGCGTAGCCAGGGCCACGAGGTGGTGGATTTCGGCACCAACTCGGAGGTTGCGTGCGACTACCCGGAATTCGCCGCCCTGGTGGCCAATGCCGTCCGCAATGATGTGGGCTCGGTGGGTGTACTGGTGTGTGCCACGGGGCACGGCACAGCCCTTGCTGCGGGCAAGGTGCGCGGCATCCGGGCTTTTGCCCCCACCAGCGTCGAGGCCGCGCGCCTCTCGCGCTTCGACAACAACACCAACGTTCTGTGCCTGGGAGGCCGCATCCTGGCTGAAACTGATGCTTGCGAGATCGTCGATACCTGGCTGTCCACCGGCTTTGCCGGCGGCCGCCACGGTCGCCGCATCGCCAAGATCTCGGCCATGGAGACTGCGGCGGTGCTCAACTTCCTCGTCGAGAGCGAGCAGCTGCGTCTCAGCGCCAAGGGCATCCCGGCCAGCATCTGGGCCAAGGACGCCGACGCTTTTGCACCCGCTTGCCATGCACGCGAAGGCATCAGCGACAACCTCGGCTGGCTCAACGCACCAAACAACATGGAATCCGAACTGGCCGGCATCGTCGCCTTTGCGGAGGAGGTGCGCAAGGCTGGATTCCGGCGGGCTGTGCTGCTGGGCATGGGGGGCAGCGCGCTGCCGGCCGAGGTGTTGGCGCGGGTCTTTGGGCCGGCCGCGGGTTGGCTCAACGTGTTTGTTCTCGACTGCACCGATCCGGCGGCAGTGACCGCGGTCGAGAACTCACTCGATCTCGAGCGGGCGCTATTCCTTGTCGCTTCCAAGTCCGGCAGTACCCCCGAGGTGTGCGCGTTCGAGCGGTACTTCTGGGCCAAGGTGCTACACCGCTGCGATGGCGATGCGAACCGGGCCGGGCAACACTTCGCAGCCATCACTGATGCCGGGACCGATCTCGATAAGCGGGCATCGGCCAACCACTACCGTCACGTGTTCAGCAACCCGCATGACATCAGCAGCCGCTTCTCCGCGCTCGCCAGCTTTGGCCTGGTCCCGGCTGCGCTCATGGGCATGGACATCGGCCGCCTCGTCGCGCGCGCCAAAACCATGGCGGCCGCCTGCCGGGAATCCACGCCGTCGCAGAACCCCGGTGTGACCTTGGGGACTCTCATGGCCGCGCTGGCCGCGATCGGCCGTGACAAGCTGACCCTATTCCTGTCGCCCGAGTTG
>Ga0182021_10002003_pt1 | contig 23734 bp, 26 predicted proteins | sample 612E3MmetaG_FD_120493 | JGI IMG/M metagenome (GOLD analysis project Ga0182021, IMG submission 120493) | Permafrost microbial communities from Stordalen Mire, Sweden - 612E3M metaG (Illumina Assembly) | ecosystem: Environmental > Terrestrial > Soil > Wetlands > Permafrost | place: Sweden... | reverse complement strand
TGAGCTTTACAGTCTGTCGAAGAAGAAGCGGCGAGTGGCGTTTTCATTTGGCTGAGTGATATCAAGCCTTCTGACGCCTTCGCCGCTTCTTTGTTCAATCCATCTATGAAATTTGCGGGCTAGCAGCGTGGCCGCCTCTGCCCAACGCACTGTTCACATCCCTGCCACAAGATCATCCGGGGCATCCGAAAGCCCGACACGCTGCCAGGCTACCAGAATGTCTTCAATCTGGGTTCATACTCACGAGCCCAGGAAATCGTTGGCAAAGCGGGTGGCAACTGACTTGCCGCCTGGACCGGCCAACGAGCATAAGAATCCCCAGCGCTGGTTCTTATAAACACATTCGAGGAAATGCTCGTTGATTGCCGATTGGCGGTCAGAAAGTAAACTGGTGACCCACGCCGGGTGCGGCGCAATGTCCGGGAAAGCTTTCCCATAACCGGGCCAGGGCGGCCCAGCCGGTGCAGTGCGCTGGCACGAGCAGCGGAATCCCCCGTTGCCGCAGTGCATCAACCGTCGCGGCCAGTCGCTTGGGCGAGGTGTTCAACAGATGCATCCCGCCAAGCACGGCACGGACGCGTTTGCCGCCGGTCATTCGCTCGATGTGCAGCAACGTGTTCACCACGCCCGCATGGGCGCAACCCAACAGCACCACCAAACCACCCTCACTCTCAAAGAATAAAGCCTGGTCGTCCACCAGCGGGTCGGGTTGCTGGCATTGCTCGTCGAGGAAAAACCGCCCGCCCACGTCCTCGAAGCCCGTCTGGCGAGGAATTTCACCGGTCGCGAACAGGCCGGGAACAACTTCGGTCAATCCGCGCGTCCAGACTATGGTCGCGCTGGAACGAATAACCTCTTGCGCGTCGTCTGGCATTCCGATGAAACGCACGGTGTTTTCAGTATTGGCGCTGAATTTGGCCGCCACTGCCGCCGGATGCAGAAGCAACTTGCAGGCGGGCGACAGCGACCCTGCGGTCTTCAATCCGCCGCAGTGATCGTAGTGGCCGTGACTCAGGACGATGGCGTCGAGCCGCCGGAGGTCCAAATCCAGCAGGCGGGCGTTTTGCAGCAGAAGATCGCTCTGGCCGGTGTCGAACAACACCTGGTGCCGCCCGAACTGGATGTGAAAGGCCAGCCCGTGCTCGGCCTTCAGCCCCCGCTGGTAGACGGTGTTTTCAACCAGCGTCGTGACGCGGATGGATTCACTCATGGCGGGTTCATGAATTTGCCGGTGGCACTCGCCTTGACCGCGCCGGCTTGCGAAAGTTCGGCGCGCAGCTGAAACAGCCCGTGGCTGCTGTCCTCCACCCATGCCCGAAGCGACACCTCTTCGGCGGCGGCAACTCCCGCATGGTATTGCACCTTTAGTTCCACCGTCAAAGCGCGATGGCCGAGTGCGAAAAGGCAATTGGTCATCGCACCGTCGAGCAGCGCCGCGATCACGCCGCCGTGCAGCAAGCCGGGATAGCCCTCCAGCGCGCTGTGACCGAGGAATGCCGCACTCACGCTGCCGTCCGGCTGCGGAGCGTAACGCTGCGCCAGCCCCATCGGGTTGGAACCGCTGCACACAAAACAAAACGGATGCGCTTCCGCTTGGGTATTGAGTAAAAGGGTTTCGGCGCTGTTATGCGCAACGGGTGTCGTCATGTGCTTCCAGCAAAGCAGCGGTAATGCCAGCCGAGCGAACAGGCTGTTGTACGTTGAAACCAGCCTATTCCGCACAAACTGCGGCATGGGTGAACGTGCAAGACACCACGATCCTCTTATCCAACCGTGGCAAAATGCCATTGCGAACGCGGAGTCAAAAGCAGATGATGGAATGGCGGATTCGCACTCCGCGTACGAATGCAGAATGCAGTTCACAACCAATTGCTCGATTCGGTGCCCGACGGTGTGTTTACCGTGGATACCGACTGGCGCATCACCTTTTTCAATCGCGCCGCCGAGCAGATCACCGGCATTCGCCGGCAGGAGGCGCTTGGCCGCCGCTGTTGCGATGTGTTCCGCGCCTCCATCTGCGAAACCGCCTGCGCTTTGAAGCAAACCCTGGCCACCCGCCGGCCCGTGGCGAACAAGGTCGTTTACATTGTCAACGCGCAAGGCGAGCGCATCCCGATCAGCATTTCCACCGCCGCGCTCAAGGATGCGCGCGGCAAAGTCATCGGCGGCGTGGAGAGTTTCCGCGACCTGCGCTTGGTGAACGACCTGCGCCGTGAAGCCGAACAACAGGATTCGTTTTCGGACATCATCGGCCGCAGCACGGTGATGCGGCAACTGTTCGAGTTGCTGCCGTTGGCTGCGGAAAGCGACAGCACGGTGCTGATCGAAGGCGCGAGCGGCACCGGCAAGGAACTGTTCGCCCGCGCCCTCCACCGGCTTTCCCGCCGCCACGACAAGCGATTCGTGGCCATCAACTGCGGCGCGCTCCCGGACACACTGCTGGAGAGCGAACTGTTCGGCTACAAGGCCGGCGCGTTCACCGATGCCCGCAAGGACAAGCCGGGCCGCTTCGCCCTGGCCGAGGGTGGCACGCTGTTCCTCGACGAAATCGGCGACATCTCGCCTGCGATGCAGACGCGCCTGTTGCGTGTCCTGCAGGAACGCGTCTATGAACCGCTGGGCGGAGTCGAACCGGTCCGCTGCGACGTGCGCGTGATTGTGGCCACGAACAAATCGCTCGATGCGCTCGTGAAAGAAGGAGAATTTCGCGAAGACCTTTACTACCGTGTGCATGTGGTGCGGATGGAATTACCGTCCCTGCGCGACCGCCGCGAGGACCTGCCGCTGTTGATCGATCACTTTGTGGCGCGGCTCAACCGGCTCAAAGGGCGGGACATCGCGGGCCTGTCAGATGCGGCACTCGCGCGGCTGATGGAATACGATTTCCCCGGCAATGTGCGCGAGTTGGAGAACATCATCGAGCACGCCTTTGTGCTCTGCCGCAGCGGGCTGATTGAACCAGCCCATCTGCCGCCGCAATTGCGGGATGAGGGCGCGCCGACTCGTTCGGGATTGCCGTCGGGACTGACACTGGCGGCAATGGAAAAACTGCTCATCCGCGACGCGCTGCGACGGCACAAGGGCAACCGGGCCGCCGCCGCGCGGGAACTGGCCATGGACGTGAGCACGCTGTTTCGGAAGATCAAGGCACTGAAGTTGAAGACCTGAAACACTGGAAGAAGACCGCCCAGGGCAAACTGACATCGACGAACGACGACTTGGGTAACAAAGCCCAAGTCGATCAATGTTACACTCCCATTTACACAGGTTTCTTTACAAAACCGTTGCGATTCCCCGAGTTGCCTTCCACGGATTTACTCACTCAATTTCTTGAAATCCGGGTCGTCGCGCAGGCCCTTGAAATTGCCTTCCGTTGACAGGTGCGATTTGAGCGACGGCTTCAGTTCAAGCGCCTTCTTCAGATCGGCGATGGCTTTGGCCTTGTCGCCCTTCAGCGAGTATGCGCAAGCGCGATGATACCACGGTTCTTCCCACTGCGGACGAAGTTCAATCGCCTTGTCCAGCGATTTGATCGCTTCGTCGTATTGTCCGAGTCCGAGCAGGACGCCGCCGCGGTTGTCCCACGCCGCTTCATGTTTCGGGTTCAGCGTGATTGCCTTGTCGAATGCTTTCAACGCTTCCTGATGCCGCTTCAGCGCATCGAGCGCCTCTCCCGTGCCGACCCAATTGCCTGCTTCGCCAGGCTGGAGTTGCGTGAGTTTGTCGAACGCTTGAAGCGCCTCGTCCATCCGTCCCGATTCGGCTGCCGCCATCGCTTTTACCAGCCAGCGCTGGGGATCGCTGGGGTTGAGTTCGATCAGCTTGTCACAAATCTTCAGACCCTCATCGATCTGGTTCAACTCCATGCACATTCTAAACTGTTCGTTGAGCACGGTCTCGTTGTTCGGTTCGAGCACGGCGGCTTTGCCCAACGCCTGGAGCGCCTCGGCAAACTTTCGCGCATGAGCCAGTTGTTGGGCGTCAGTAAGATACTGCTTCACCGCATTTGTCTTGATATTCTCCGCAGGTGCATTCTGACCCGGCGCGGTCCTGCAGACCAGCAAGCTGCACACCATCACAGGGAATAATGAGAGGTGCATAAATGTTTTCATGTTGGAACTCTGGGGCCAGCCGGCGCTGGCGGCAAATCGAAAATACCGCATCCATCATCTACAAAATCAATGCCGAATCAGCTGTGGCCCGTCAGTCGCATTCAGTTCACTTTGCCCCCTGTTCACTCCAGCTTTCAGCCCTTTCATATCAGGAACGAAACACAGCATGGCACAATGCCACGCCATCCAGTTCTCACCGTGGTGGAACGCCACGGCTTGCGATACGACCTGTTTCGCGATGACCCCTTCTTAATGGCTAATCGCGAAATCATTGGCTGGCACGTTGATTGCATTCCGGGTTTCGTGACGATTGCCATTCCCATCTCGCAGGAACGCATTTCGCCGGTGCTCGACACGGCGGCGCGACTGCTTTTCGTGACCCGCCGGCGCGGGAAGGAAGTGGAGCGAAAGGAATTCGTTCTCGACCCGTTGCCGCCGGAAGATCTGGCGCGGAGGATTGCGGAGTTGCAAGTTGATGTCCTGCTCTGCGCTGCGTTGTCCGGACCGCTGTTCCAGGCGTTGGAACGGCACGGCGTACGGGTCAAACCGCATCTCTGCGGCGAGGTGGAGTCGGTCTTACGCGCCTTCGGCTGCGGCCGGCTCCGGCGGGATGAATTCCGCATGCCGGGTTGCTGGGGACAACATTCGCATGGCGACTGTTGCCGTCGCCGGAGCGTTGCGCGAAACGGCAAGTCCAGCGGGAAAGAAAAACAAACCGGCACAGCAGCATGAAAGATTCAGCTTCAAATCCATTGCCAGCGGGAGCACGCACGGGCCGCAGCGGCAAACGCCACTGGTTCCAGATCACCGGGTTGCCTGGCTGGAAGCGTGCGCAAATGGGCATGCCCGCGTTCGGCAATGCCAATTGCTCTCCGCCGCCGGAATCGCCGGACGCCGATCCAAAGACAATTTCAGGAAACGAAAACCACAAAGTCAAACCATGAGCCAGCCGCAATCTGAAATGACTCGCAACCGCCAAACCATGTCGGAACGCCAGGCGTTGTTTCGCCGCTTCGGATACGATTCAACGGCGAGCCTCAAGTTCATCCTCGCAAAAGTCCTGCCGTTGCCCGGCCGCGTGCTTGAAATCGGCACCGGCAAGGGAGGTTTCCTTGCCCAACTTGGGAAACATGCGGATCATATCACGACACTCGATATTGACACGGACCAGCAACGGCTGGCGAAACGCCACGTCCGCCAGACCGGACCGCGTTGTCCCATCCGATACGTCATTCACGATGCGGAGCGGTTGCCTTGGGGTGATGGCAGCTTCGATTCGGTGGTCAGTGTGAACACCTTTCACCATCTGGAGCGCCCGATGCGGGTGTTCAAGGAAATGCTGCGCGTGTTGAAGCCGGGCGGGAAACTTGTCCTCTGCGATCTTTCGCCGCGCGGCTTTCAGATTTTCGACCGGATTCACCGGTTTGAAGGCGGAACGCATCCCCGCCTGAAGCATGGTTTGGCCGAGTTTGGACGCTTGCTGCGCCGTCCCGGTTGGAAAACCAAACGATTCAAAGGGTGCAATCAAGAAATTCTGATGGCGACCGCGCCATCCACACCCATGAAAGAGACAAAACAAACATGATTACAATTGCAATTCCCACAGCCGAAGGCCGGCTTCACGGACATTTTGGCGGTTGCCGAGAGTTCACGCTTGTACAGGCGGACCCTGAGCAACGGAAAATTGTCAGCATCCGGGCGGTCACGCCGCCGCCGCACGCCCCGGGACTTTTCCCGCGCTGGCTGCGCGAGCAGGGCGCGCAAGTCATCATTGTGGGCGGCATTGGCGGGCGGGCGCTGGCCATCTTTTCCCAGGAAGGTATCGAGGTCCGGGCGGGCGAAGCAGACGCCACGGTGGAGGCGCTTGCCACCGCATATCTTGACGGCCGATTGGTGAACGAACCCCAGGGGTGCGCCCATCATCATGATGACGGGAGCGGGCACCATCATCACCACGGCGAAGACCATCACTGTCACGAATAATTTCCCGAGCGCACTTTCTCCAACCGATCAACCAAGAAAGGACCAAAGACATGTCAGACCGAACACTCGCATTCCTGGAAAAGTTCAAAGGCGACTTTGAGAAGATGCAGCAGGCCGCACCCGATATGGTGAAAGGCTTCGGCGGAATGTTCTTGAATATCATGAAGGATGGCGCGCTCAAGAAGAAGGAGAAGGAACTGGTGGCGCTCGGCATTGCCGTCGCGCAACGCTGCGAGCCATGCATCATCCTGCATGTTCAAAAGAGCCTTGAAGCTGGCAATTCCGCGGCGGAAATCCTCGAAGCCGCGTGTGTGGCGGTGATGATGCAGGGCGGCCCGGCTTACACGCACATTCCAGTCGTCATTGACGCATTGGAGTCGCTGGCGCCGAAAACCTGAGCAATAATCACGCAATGAAGTTCGAAGTAACGCCCATCGGCCTCGTCCACTCGCCGCATCGTCAGGCGGAAGGCACGCCGATCCAACCGCGCTGGGCGGCAGGCATCGAGGGCACGGTGGAATTGTTGCCTGAGTTCGCGCCAGGGCTGCGTGACCTTGACGGCTTCGACCGGATCTGGCTGCTCTACTGGTTCGACCGGGCGCGAACGGCGAGACTTGAAGTTGTTCCCTACCTCGACACGCAGACGCGCGGAATCTTTGCCACTCGCGCCCCAAGCCGGCCCAATCCCATCGGCCTTTCCTGTGTGCGGCTCCTGGCCGTCGAAGGCGCACGGCTTCGCGTGGCTGATCTGGACATGCTGGATGGCACGCCGTTGTTGGACATCAAACCCTACGTGCCCGATTGCGATGTGTTCCCGGTTGACCGTATTGGGTGGTATGCAACCGCTCGCGGGTCGCGGACCGCCGATGGCCGTTTCACGAAAGGTTCCGAGAACGAATCAACATGAGCACGGGAAAAGCATCCTCATTCGACAAGGCCCTGGCCAAAGTCTGCGCGAACTGCCTGGTCTGCAGACGCGCCCGGCGGCAACAGCGCGGTTCGGCGTTCTGGCTGGTCAAGCACGTCGAAGCCCGAGTGTGCCCCTTTTGTCGCGCCTACGAACGGGTGTACGGACGCAAGGCACACGAACCCCTCCTTCCCAAAGCTCCCCGTTTTCAAGACACAGATTAAACCGCCATTCAATATGTCAGAGCCCTGAAAGGAAACCATGCTGAACGACCACGACCAAGATATGCTTCTGCGTTGCTGCCGCCTCGGCCACGAGGTGAATTTCGGCTATTGCCGTCAAGAAACGGGCGGAAAACCCTGTCGCCTGATTCTCGACTGCTGGTGGGAGCAGTTCGATGTGCGTTCCTTCCTGCAGGCGCATCTGCCGAAGGAGGACATGGCCCGAGTTGAGCTTGCCGGCGCCTCTCCCCCTGCCGCCAAAGTGCTGAGCCTGGTGGAGATGATCCAGCAGGCAAAGGATCGGTTGAAGCCTAATCCATAAGGTTCCATAACCAGGGCCAGGAGGATATATCCCCGCAACCGTCAGTCCGGCTGACGCCCCCATTTCCAATTTCTTCAGCAAGACGAATTCCATCCTTTGACTCTGTAACCTTTTGCCGGGTCGCGGCTCAGTTGATGGTGATATGAAAACTGAAAACGCGATTCGAATTCTGGCGGGCACAATTGTGCTCATCAGCATTTCACTGGCGCATTGGGTCAGCCAATGGTGGCTGCTGCTGGGCGCTTTTGTCGCCGTGAACCTGATCCAGTCGGCATTCACCGGCTTTTGCCCGGCGGAAAACATCTTCAACAAACTCGGCATCGGAAAGGGTGGTGGATCATGTTGTCGTTAGCTGGCAGCCTGCTGATTGGCGGCGGATTGGGAGCGTTGCTTGGCTGTTTCGGCAAATGTTCCTCCGGCACATGCCCGCTGACCTCGACCTGGTGGCGCGGGGCAATTTACGGTGCGGTTCTCGGGTTGATGTTTCATTTTCTTTTGGGAAACGGCAGCTCGGCTTCCATGAACCAATCCACACCGAGCGTGAAGCGAATCAACGAAAGCCAATTTGAGGCGGAAGTGGCGCAAGCGACCTCGCCGGTCGTGGTGGACTTTTATGCGCCATGGTGCGGCCCGTGCAAAAGGCTCTCGCCCATGCTGGATGAAATGGCGGGATCGCTGACCAACAAGGTCAAATTCGTCAAAATCAACGTGGACGAGGCGAACGCGCTCGCGCAACGCCTCGAGATTGAAGGGGTGCCCACCCTCATGTTCTTCAAAGGCGGGAAGGTCGTGGACCGTCTGGTCGGACTGCCTTCGAGCGATACTCTGAAGATGCGCCTGGGGTTGCTGGCAAAAGTGGACACCGCCGCCGCTGTCAACTGAACGATGTTGGAGGCGCGCGGTTCGACCGATGTGTTGCCTGCAACGCTTCCAACTGTTATCCATTTGGACGGCCTATGGACGTTCTGACGCTTTCGAGAATCCAGTTCACGTTGACGATTTCGTTTCACTACATTTACCCGCCATTGAGCATCGGGCTGGGCATGCTCCTGGTGCTCATGGAGGGGCTGTGGCTGAAGACCCACAATCCGGTGTACCACCAAATGGCGCGGTTCTGGACCAAGATGTTTGCACTGACGTTCGCCATCGGCGTGGCGACGGGCATCGTGATGGAGTTCGAGTTCGGCACGAATTGGGCAACCTACTCGCGCTACGTCGGCGACGTATTCGGTAGCGCGCTTGCGGCTGAGGGCATCTTTGCATTCTTTCTCGAATCCGGTTTCCTCGCTTTGCTTTTGTTCGGCTGGGACAAAGTTGGCCGCACACTGCATTTTTTTGCCACCTGCATGGTCTGTCTTGGTGCGCACTTCAGTGCCATCTGGATCGTGGTCGCCAATTCCTGGATGCAAACACCGGCGGGATTCCACATTGTGGGCGAGGGAATGAAGGCACGCGCGGAAATCACTGACTTCTGGGCGATGGTATTCAGCCCGTCTTCGATGGATCGCTTGTTTCACACGTTGTGCGGCGCGTGGCAGGCGGGCGCGTTTCTCGTCGTGAGTGTCAGCGCCTGGTATCTGTTAAAAAAGCGGCATCTGGATTTTGCGCGAGCCTCACTGCGGATAGGTTTGATCGTTGGGCTGGCAGCTTCGTTGCTCCAGCTTGTGAGCGGCCATACCAGCGCGCAAGGCGTGGCGAAGAATCAACCGGCGAAGCTCGCGGCGTTCGAGGGGCTTTATGAAACCACCTCGAATGCGCCGCTGACGATGTTCGGCTGGGTGGACGAGAAAAACGAAAAAGTGATCGGGCCGCAGATTCCGGGGCTGTTGAGTTTTCTGGCGCACAACCACCGCGGCGAGCCGGTCACCGGATTGCGCGAGGCCGCGCCGGGACCGAAGGACCGCCCGCCAGTAAACTTCACCTTCCAGGTTTTTCACCTCATGGTGGCCGTCGGGTTTGGCATGATTGCGATTGCCGGGCTGGGATTCCTCTACTTTTGGCGCGGGTCGCTGTTTGAGAAGCGGTGGCTGCTATGGCTGCTCGTGCTGTCGGTGCTCGGACCTCAAATTGCCAATCAAGCGGGCTGGTTTGCTGCCGAAGTGGGCCGCCAACCGTGGATTGTTCAGGGATTGCTCCGCACGTCGGAGGGATTGTCCGCCGTAGTCAAAGCCAACACGGTGCTGGCATCCATCATCCTGTTCAGCGCAGTTTATGTGCTGCTGTTCGCGGTGTTTGTGTATCTGCTCAATGACAAAATTCAACACGGGCCGGATGAGGCCGATCTGACTCCGTCCGGAAAGCTGGCCCTGCCGGAAAGGAAGCGGGCATGAACTTCGGCCCGCTTGATCTCAACACGACCTGGTTCATTCTCATCGGCGTGCTGTTTACCGGCTATGCCATGCTGGACGGCTTCGATCTTGGCGTCGGCGCGCTGCACTTGTTCACCAAAACCGACGAGGAGCGGCGCGTCATGCTGAACGCCATCGGCCCGGTTTGGGACGGCAACGAAGTCTGGCTCGTCACGGGTGGCGGTGCGTTATTTGCGGCGTTTCCCAATGTCTATGCGACAGTGTTCTCCGGCTTCTACCTCGCGTTTGTGCTGCTGCTGGTCGCGTTGATCTTCCGTGCCGTGGCCATTGAGTTCCGCAGCAAACAACCGATGCGCTGGTGGCGGCAGATGTGGGACATCGGGTTCAGCGCGGGCAGCATTGTTTCCAGCCTGTTGATTGGCGTGGCGATGGGAAACATCGCTTGGGGCGTGCCCGTTGACGAACGGGGCGAATTCGCGGGGACGTTTTGGAGTTTGCTGGGACCTTATCCACTGCTGCTGGGCGTGACCACGGTGGCCTTGTTCATGATGCATGGGGCGATTTACGCGCTGATGAAAACCGAAGGTCCGCTGCACGACAAACTGCGTGGCTGGATCAGCAACTGCATCATCTTCTTCATCATCTGTTATGCAGTGACGACTATGGCAACGCTGCTTTACGTGCCGCACATGGCAGCGCGGGTACGGGCCAATCCGTGGCTGTTCAGCATCGCGATTGCCAACATGCTCGCCATTGCGAACATTCCACGGGAGATCCACCTCGGTCGCGACTGGCGTGCTTTCCTCTCCTCCTGCGTCGCGATGATCGCGTTGATGGGCCTGTTCGGTCTGGAAATGTATCCGAATCTGGTTCTCAGCAATCCAGAGATGGCCAACAGCCTCAACATCCACAACGCTGCTTCCTCGCAGAAAACTCTCGGCATCATGCTGACCATCGCGCTCATCGGAGTGCCCGTGGTTCTCGCCTACACCGTCAGCATCTATTGGATTTTCCGTGGCAAGGTGAAGCTCGACAAAATGAGTTACTGAAAATCGACACTCATTATGGACGAAGTCTTTTGGAACAGCCGTTACGCCATTGCCAGCTACTACTATGGGGAGTCGCCCAATGCCTTTGTGGCCGCAACGGCATCACATATTCCCACAGGACCAGTGCTTTGTCTCGCTGAAGGCGAAGGACGGAACGCAGTCCACCTCGCGACACTCGGTCACCGTGTCACGGCGGTTGATCAGTCGGATGCCGGTTTGGCCAAGGCCCGCCGTCTTGCCGCGACGCGAGGCGTCGAAATTGAGACAATGGTCGCCGATCTCGCAAACTACCGCATAACGCCAAATATGTGGGCGGGGATCGTTGCCACTTTTGCGCACCTGCCTCCGGTGTTGCGGCGTAAAGTTCACGCCGATGCTGTGCGTGGCCTTCGACCCGGAGGAGTTTTTGTTCTCGAAGCCTACACGCCGGCACAATTGGCGTTTGGAACCGGCGGGCCAAAATCACTTGAATTGCTGATGACGCTCGCCGGTCTCCGTGAAGAGCTTGCCGGACTGGAGTTCCTGGTCGCACAGGAACTGGAACGCGACGTGATCGAAGGCGACGGTCATGTCGGTCGCGGCGCGGTGGTTCAAATCCTTGCCCGCCGGCATGAGTAAAAGCTTTCTAAAGCGCGGCGGGTTGTGGGTCCTGGGACAATTCACACTCATGCTCGTAGTGGCTGTTCTGGGCATGACTTGCCGCACCGAAACAAGAATTCTTTCGATGTTTCTTGGCGGCCTGATTTTTCTTGGAGCCTCTGCCCTGTGCGGCATTGCCGGGATGGCGGCCTTGGGTCGCAAACTGACACCATTTCCAAAACCTACTGCCCAGGCGGAACTCGTTCAGAATGGTATCTACAGCCTGATTCGACACCCGCTTTATACGGCTGTCTTTTGCGCCGCCGCTGGCTGGTCGCTAATCCGGCAAAGCTGGCTGGCATTGGCTGCTTCTTTGGTTCTGGCAGTGTTTTTCGACGCAAAAGCCCGACGCGAGGAACGGTGGCTGCGACAACAATTCCACGATTATGACCGTTACGCTCAACGAGTCCGCCGTTTCATCCCCTGGATATATTGATGGTAGGCGGAGCTTGGTTATCGGTTGTGCAAATTGGCCTGTAACTTTTCGAAGCCCTGCGGCTCGAAACTATTAAGAGCGAAACATGAAGTGCGATGAACTACTGGCGATGTTGAACGAATACGTGGACGGGGAGATTGACCCATCCGTCTGCCGCGAGTTCGAGCAGCACATGTCAGGATGCAACCCCTGCAAGGTGGCTGTGGACAACGTCCGCAAAACGATCACCCTCTACAAGGATGGCCAACCCTACGAATTGCCGGTGGCATTTCAAGAACGACTGCACGCCGTGCTACGCGAGCGATGGAAGGAAATCATTCCATGACCTTGCGCATCATCATCGGAGCCGTTATCGGAGCCGGACTGGGCTTTGGTTGGCACATGTTCGTCGGCTGTTCCACCGGCGCGTGCCCGTTGACAAGTAATCCATACATTAGCACCCTCTACGGCATGGTTGTGGGCGCACTGGTGGCAGGCTCTTTTCACTGAACCCCGATCTGAAGAATTCTAAATGAAAATGCACCTCATCATCCGCCGGTTTGCCGGGACCTTCATCCTCGCCAGCCTTGTGCTGGCCCATTATCACAGCCCTTACTGGCTCTGGTTCACCGCCTTTGTCGGCTTTAACTTGCTTCAATCTTCGTTCACGAACTTTTGCCCGTTGGAAATCATCCTTCGGAAGGCCGGTGTAGGCGGCTCGTGTTGTGGCGACGAAAAAACCGGCGGCTCCTGCTGCGCAAAATGAAACGACGCTTTGGCATTCTCGGGCTGTGGCTCGCAGGCTCGCTGGCCGTCGGCGCTGCGGAGCCCTGGACACTGGAGCGGGCGCTGGAGTATGCTCTCGCCCACAACCCGGACGCGCGCATCGCGCAACAGCGAATCGCCTCCGCCCAAGCCGGCCTGGAGCAGGCCAACTCCGCCTTCTGGCCACGGCTGCAAGCACAGTCGGGCTACACCCGCACGGACAACCCGATGATGGTTTTTGGCGATATCCTGGCCCAGCATGCCTACAACTACGGTTCGCCTCCGAATTTCAACAACCTGCCCGGCGTGGATGACTTCAATGCGCGGGGTATTGTCACGGTCCCGCTTTACACCGGTGGACGGACTGTCGCAGGGCGGCAGGCGGCCAAGGCCAACACCGAGGCGGCGAAGCAGGAAAGTGCCGCCCTTCGCAACGCGCTGGGCTTTGAGGTGTCGCGCACGTTTCACACCGTGCAAAAGACGCGGCAGTTCATACAAGCCGCTGAGGCTGCGGTTCACTCGTTTGAGACCAATGTGGTTGTTGCACAAAAGCGTCTGGATGGCGGCACCCTGTTGAAATCCGACGTGTTGGACATTGAAGTGCGTTTGGCGCAAGCGCGCGAAGATCTTGTTCGCGCTCGCAATGCGAACATCCTGGCCGAACGCGCGCTGCGCAACTTGTTGGGCATCGAGGAAGGCGAATTCACCGTGGCCGATACCGTTCCCGTTGTGCGCGCACCTTGCTCAGGAGATAGCGCCCAGCGCCCGGAACTGGCCGCCGCCCGTGAGCGTGAAAGCGCCGCGCAAGCGCAAATCCGTGGCTCCAGGAGCGGCTACCAGCCACGAGTCAGCGCTTTCGGCAGTCTCGATTACGATTATGGCTGGGTCACTGGCGGTGACGGCAAAAGCTACACGGCCGGCCTCATCGCGCAGTGGGATTTATGGGATGGCTTTTCGACTCACGCAAAAGTGCGGGAGGCCAAGGCGAACCTTGAATCCGCCCGCGAAGAGCAGCGCAAGCTGCGGCTGGCGATCAATCTGGAAGTCGAACAGGCCCGCCTCAACCTCAACGCGGCTGCCGAGCAACTGGAGGTGAGCAGCAAGACGGTGGAGCAGGCCGCCGAGAGCGCGAGCCTGACCCGCAACCGTTTCGAGCAAGGGCTGGCCCTCTCAACGCAGTTGATTGATTCCGAGACCGCGCTCGTCGCGGCCCGCGTGCGGCGCGCGGAAGCCGAATCTGACGAGCGCATTGCGGTCGCCGCGCTACGCAAGGCGCTCGCTTTGCCCCAACTGGATGCCCAGCCGACAGCCAAATGATATGAAACAACTGCACCCACATGCTTTAGTCCTTCTTCCGGCCGTCCTAGCGGCACTCGCGCTCACCAGTTGTGGTCACAAAGGCGAGAGTTCAAAAGACAATTCCTCCAATCTCCCAACCGCCCAGGTCCGCGTCCAGACGACCGAAAGCAAATCACGAGCGGTAACAGAGGAGGTCGTCGGCACGGTGCGGGCCAAACTTCATGCAACGCTCGAAGCGAAGTTGAGCGGGCGCATTGACAAGCTGCCGGTTGTTTTGGGGCAGCGAGTCAAAGCCGGCGAACTGGTCGCCCGTCTTGACGCTGCCGAAATCAATGCCCGCCTCGACCAGGCCGAAGCTTCACTGGAACAAGCGGAGCGCGACTGGAAACGCATCTCGGCATTATTCGAGCAGCAGGCGGTCACGCGGGCCGAATATGATGCGGCTCAATCGCGGGACCGCGTGGCCAGGGGCGCGGCAGCGGAAGCGAAGGCGATGATGAGCTATGTGGAAATCGTCGCGCCATTCGACGGCGTGGTGACAAAGAAATGGGCCGACGTGGGCGACCTCGCCGTGACCGGCAAGCCTTTGATTGCCATCGAAGACCCGTCGGCGATGCAACTGGAAGCCGATGTTCCCCAGGCCATCGCTTCATCTGTTCACCGGGACGCACGCCTCGCCATTCAGGTGGACGGTGTGAGCGGAGAGTTGACCGGCACGGTCAGTGAAATCGCGCCCGCCGCCGACCCGATCAGCCGCACGTTTCGGGTCAAAGTGGATTTGTCGGAAAAGCCGGGCTTGAGTTCGGGTCAATTTGCGCGACTTCTTGTGCCAATTGGAGATAGTGATTCCCTGCGCGTGCCGGCATCTGCAGTCGTCCAGCGCGGACAGTTGGAGATCGTCTTCGTGGTTGCGAACCAGCACGCGCAGTTGCATCTCGTGAAGACAGGCAAGCGCGTCGGCGACGAAATGGAAATCCTTTCCGGTCTCCACGCGGGCGACGCTGTAGTGATTGACGGTGCTGCACAATTGACCGACGGACAACCCGTGGAGGCGAAGTGACGCCCGCAACCCAGGACCCAAAACCCGGGATGGGATTTGCCGGTCGCGTCGCGCGGGCCTTCATTGACTCGAAACTCACGCCGCTGATTGTCATCACCTCGGTGCTGCTCGGCGCGGCGGCAATCATCATGCTGCCACGCGAGGAAGAGCCGCAGATCAAAGTGCCGATGGTGGACGTGCTCGTTTCCATGCCCGGCTTTAGCGCGAAGGAAGTCGAAGAACGAGCGACCCGCCCGATGGAGAAGTTGCTCTGGGAGATTCCCGGCGTGGAATACATCTACTCCACCTCGCGCCCCGGCGAGAGTCTCGCCATCGTTCGGTTCAAGGTCGGCGAGGACGTTGAAAAAAGCCTGGTGAAGCTGAACCAGAAGTTGCAGTCGAACTTCGACCGCATTCCGCATGGCGTTTCATCACCGTTGATCAAGCCTAAATCCATCGACGACGTGCCGATCCTGGCGCTGACGTTTCACAGCGCTCACCACGATCATCTGACCTTGCGCCGGCTCGTGGCGCAGGTGGACGACGCCGTGAAGCAAGTGCCGCTCGTGGCCGAGACCACGATCATCGGCGGCGCGAAACGGCAATTGCGCGTGCTGCTTGATCCGATCCGGCTCGCCTCGCGCAATCTCAGCGCGGCGGAAATCGTGCCGATGCTCACCCAGGCCAACCGCCAGACCGTCGCCGGCGGGCTGACCAGCAATAATCGTGAAGTGATCGTCGAGACCGGCGGTTTCCTGTCCACCGCGCAGGACGCGGGGGACGTAGTCGTGGGTGTTTTTGACGGCAAACCTGTTTATCTGCGCGAAGTCGCGGAGATCAAGGATGGCGCGGAAGAACCGTTTCAATATGTGTTCTTCGGGGCGGGAATGGCAAAAGCCGCGACCGCCGAGGAACAGCCCGCCGTTACGTTGAGCATCGCCAAGCGGCCCGGCGCAAACGCCATCTCGGTCACGCAGGAGGTCTTGAAGAAGATTCAGGCGCTCAAGGGGCGCACCATTCCGAACGATGTGGAAATCTCCGTCACGCGAAACTACGGCGAGACGGCGGCCGAGAAATCGAACGAGCTGCTGCTGCACATGGGCATCGCGGTGGTTGGCGTGTCGCTGCTGATTCTGCTGACGCTCGGCTGGCGCGAGTCGTTCATTGTGGCCATCGCCATTCCGTCCACGCTGGCGCTTACGCTGGTGGTCTTCTATCTCTACGGCTACACCCTCAACCGTATCACCCTCTTTGCCCTGATTTTCTCCATCGGCATCCTGGTGGATGACGCTATCGTGGTGGTCGAGAATATCGTCCGGCATTTCCATCTGCCGCAAAACAAAGGACGCAACTGGTCGGCGATTGCCGTCGAAGCTGTGAACGAAGTCGGCAACCCCACGATTCTTGCTACGTTCGCGGTGATCGCAGCCGTGTTGCCCATGGGCTTCGTGGGCGGACTCATGGGGCCTTACATGCGGCCCATCCCCGTCGGGTCGGGCGCCGCGATGTTCTTCTCGCTGGCAATTGCCTTCATCGTGACGCCGTGGGCTTCGATTCGCATCCTCCGCTGGGGCAAAAAGTATTCCTGCCTGACCGAGGGAACCGCGAGTGTCGTCGGAGCAGGCGAGTCGCATTCCCGTTTTGAACACGAGGAGGATTTCTTCACGCGCCTCTATCGGCGCGTTATGGGGCCGATGATTGCGGAACGGAAATGGCGCTATGTTTTTCTCGCGAGCATCGTCGGCCTGCTCCTCGGGGCCATGGCGTTGATGGGGATCGGCTGGGTGAAGGTCAAGATGCTGCCCTTCGACAACAAGAGCGAATTCCAGATCATCCTCAACATGCCCGAAGGCAGTGCCCTGGAGGACACCGCGCAGTGTGCGCGCGAAATCGCCGCCGCCGTCCGCGTCGAACCGGAGGTGACGGATTATGAGATTTACGCGGGCGTCGCGTCACCGTTCAACTTCAATGGACTGGTGCGCCATTACTTCATGCGCCGGGGCGCGCACATCGCGGATGTGCAAATCAACCTGGTTGCCAAGGGCGAGCGAAAGGCCCAAAGCCACGATATTGCCAAGCGCGTGCGTCCGCGAGTGACCGCAATTGCCGCAAAATACGGAGCGCGCGTCGCTGTCGCCGAAGTGCCGCCCGGCCCGCCAGTATTGCAGACGCTGGTGGCTGAAATCTACGGACCGAACGAGGAGAGCCGTCTGGCGCTGGCGCATAAGGTTATCCAGGTATTCAAAAGCACGCCCGGTGTTGTGGACACGGATTGGTATATCGAGGCCGATCAGTCGAAAGCGCGGTTCATGATTGACAAGGAAAAGGCGGAGCTGAACGGCATCAGTGCGGAAACCATTTCCGAAACGCTGCGGATCGCCGTTGGCGGCATGCCGGTGGACTTGCTTCACGTCCCGCGCGACAAGGAGGACGTGGACATTTTCCTGCAACTGCCGCGCTCCAGTCGCACCACGCCGGAGGAGTTGCTCGCGTTGCGCGTCCGGTCCACCGCCAACCCCGCCGCGCCGCTGGTGCCATTGCGCGAACTGGTCAAAGTCGAGCAGACCACCGTGGAAAAGAGCATCTACCACAAGAACCTGATGCCCGTGACTTACGTCATCGGCGACGTGGCCGGGGTTGTGGAGAGCCCGGTTTACGCCATTCTGAAAATGAACAAGGCGCTGCGCCAGCTCGACACGCGCGAGTTTGGCGGCAATGGAGCGCCGCTCATGATCTACAATGCCGTCCAGCCGTTCACCGAAGATCAGCCCTCGATGAAATGGGATGGCGAGTGGCATATCACCATCGAAGTGTTTCGTGACCTGGGCACGGCGTTTGCCGCCGTGCTGGTGCTCATTTTCATCCTGATGGTCGGGTGGTTCCGGTCGTTCCTGACACCGCTGATCGTGATGGCGGCGATTCCGTTCTCGCTCGTGGGCATCCTGCCCGCGCACGGGCTGCTAGGCGCCTTCTTCACGGCGACCTCTATGATTGGCTTTATGGCCGGCGCCGGAATCGTGGTCCGCAACTCGATCATCCTGGTGGATTTCATCGAACAGCGGGTGGCGGAGGGCATGCCCCTCGCGGAAGCAGTGGTGGACGCCGGCGCCGTGCGGTTCCGTCCGATGCTCCTGACGGCGCTGGCGGTGGTGGTCGGGGCGTCGGTCATTCTCGCCGACCCAATCTTCCAAGGTCTGGCGATTGCCTTGATGGCTGGAGAGATTGCGTCACTGCTCATCAGCCGGATGGCCGTGCCCGTGCTTTACTTCATGGCTTACAATCTTGAGAAGGCAGTTGGTGTTGTACCAACCACTACAACGTCTGAAAGCTGATCTGTGAGGGTGGGCGTTAAGGCCGGCTGGCACGAGGTCATGCGTAGTAATTAATCAGCGGCGATCATTAGTTACCGGCCGGGGCGGAAATTGGTTGCTGCGATTGTTGCGGTTGGCCGTGAATCCGCCACCGCAAGTCGCCGGTCATCAAATAGACCGCCATGGCGGCCAGCATCAAAATCACGCAGAACCAGATGCGCCAATCCCGATGGGCCCGTTTCCAGTAAGGTGGATGGCCCTGGTTAATCGGGCCGCCATTCGGGTCTCCGTGCGACTTATGGTCATTCTTTAATTCAGTCATAAAGTTCTACGCCTCCACCATGATTTGCCTTCAAAGCCGCTTGCGGATGGATTTCAATTCCCGCCGCCGTTTCGCGGAGGTCTTGGGATAGGCCATCTTAAGTTCGTTGAGCGCATCAAGGATAATTTGGGACACAATCAAACGGGCATCCTCCTTGTCATCGGCGGGAACGACGTGCCAAGGCGCATGATGGGTGCTGGTCGCGGTCAGGCAGTCTTCATAAGCCTGCATGTAATGCTTCCAGTATTTCCGCTCGTGAATGTCCGCGAGGCTGAATTTCCAGTTCTTATCCGGTTCATCGATGCGTTCGAGAAATCGCTTTCGCTGCTCGTCCTTCGACAGGTGCAGGAACAATTTGATGATCCGAGTGCCATTGCGATGGAGGTGCTGCTCTAAATCCACGATGGAGCGATACCGCTCCTTCCAGAAGTTCTTTCCGGCGCGTACTTTTTCCGAAATCCCTTGGACCCGCAGAATTTCTGGATGCACCCGGACGACCAGCACTTCCTCGTAATAGGAACGATTGAAAATGCCGATCCGTCCGCGTTCCGGCAGACGGCAAGTTGTGCGCCAAAGAAAATCATGTTCCAACTCCTCGGCGCTCGGCTGTTTGAAACTGAAAACTTCACAGCCTTGCGGATTGACCCCGGACATAACGTGCCGAATCGCGCCATCCTTGCCGGCAGAGTCCATGCCTTGAAAAATCAGGAGCAACGCACAACGGTTGGACGCGTAATGAGGATTTTGGAGCGCGCTCAATTCTGCAACGTGTTCTTCAAGTAGTTTTTGATAGCGTTTCTTTGATTTGCAAACAGGCTTCACCCGCGGCGGCCACTCTTTTAGTTTGATGTTGGCTCCGGGCCGCATCCGGAAATCCTTCGACTTGATTTTCATTTTCATTCTTTCGGCAATACCCGTCGCATTGTTCGCGCCGGTTTATTTCTGCGTTTCATTTTCGTGCATATCCTGCTGCGCTTGCTCCAATTCCTGAACGGCTCGAACGTCCTCGCGCCCCAGCTCCTCGTAAAGTTTATGGACCCGTTCCACGAGTTGCGGCGACACCTCGACTGCTGGCTTTAAGTTCGGTTCCGATTTAATTTCCGCTTTGTCATCAGTCTTCGGCTCAACTTTGTCCATTGGTTTGATGTCGGTTTTGGTGTCAGGTTTCGGTTCTGCTTTGACGGCGGATGGCGGCACGGCTGTGGGATCAGGTTTGGTTGGGACTTTGACTTCGGGAGCCGATTCTGTATTGGCTTCTGGTTTAGGTTCGGGGGGTGCCTCGGGCTTAGTGTCGGGTTTGGGACCAGGTTCTGGCTCGACTTTCGTTTCCGGCTTCGCTTCAACCTTGTCAGCAGGTTTTGAACTGGTGTCCGAGTTCGGCGAGGCTTTTGCCTCCGGTAGTGACCCGCCTTTGGCCGCTTGCTTGGTTTCAGATTGTGGTTCAGTGTTGGCTTGATTTTCACGAATCTCCTGCTCGGCCTTGTCCCAATTCTGAACCGATTGACCGTCCCGATGGCCTTGGCGTTCGTAAAGTTCATACGCCCGTGCGGCGATCTGCGGCGTTAAATCAGTCGCCGTTTTGCTGTTGGTTTCAGGTGTGGATTTCACTTCACGTTTGGGTTCTGTTTCTGGTTTTAGCATTTTTTCGGGTTGCATTCCAGATGCAGCTTCAGGTGGAGATGCAACTGTGTCTCCGGGCTTCGATTCGGCTTTGGCACCGGTCTCGGCCTTGGCATTGGGCTGTGACTGGGGCTTCACTTCCGGTTTAGACTCGTTTTTAGTTGCGGGTTTCTGGACCACGACGTTTAGAACCCCCCATTTGATCATCGCAACCTTCACGGCGTCGTTGACGATCAGGCACGAGACCATCGCATAGGCAAAAATCGTGAGCGTCTGCAACCAAGTCAAAGGCATGAGTCCCGGAAGACCTACGCGCGTCAGGACGGTGCCCACGAGCGCATCCGCCGCGATTGCTGACAGGAAGGTCTTGCTGGGCAGCGTCGCCCAGAACCAACTGCGTTCACGCGCGGACACCACAGAGAACACGGCAAAATAGAGCAGCAGCAGAAAGCTGAACGTGTAGAGGGCGTTGTTATTGGTCGCCAAACCGAAATGCGACCAACCGAACCACAATAAGAGAAGCGTTTCAGCAACCATCGCGATACCCAGCACCACGGACACGGAGATGAAGCCTCCGATGTTCCACGTCTCCGGTTTCTTGGATGGTCGAACATTATCGGTGGCCAAGGAGATTTTTGCGAAATCCGTCATGAAGACCAGCAGCAGCATGGCAAAGGCGGAGACAACGAACTTACCAGTCAAAATGAAAGCAATGGCCACAAAAGCCGCCTTCAGAATTGTCCGGCTGATCTTGTTGACGATCCATGTTAGAATGCGTTGGTAAATCGTCCGCCCTTGTTCGACCAGTGCCACGATGTTGGTTAATCCCGCTTCGGTCAGGACGACGCTCGCGGCTCCCTTGGCCACGTCGGTCGCCGTGCTGACAGCGATGCCAACTTCAGCCTGGCGCAACGCGGGTGCATCGTTCACGCCGTCGCCCGTCATGCCCGTGACATGACCCGCAGCTTGCAGATGCTTCACCACGGTGTATTTGTCCTCTGGGAATACTTCCGCAAAACCATCGGCACCCGCGAAAAGATCAACCGTCTTGTTGTCGGCCTTCAAGTCAGCCATGTGCCTTATGTTGGGCAGTCCGACTCCTTGCCCGATTTCACGCGCGACTGCCAGCGCGTCGCCGGTAAGCATTTTTACCGGCACGCCGAGGTCGTGGAGTGTGGCGATGAGTTGTTTGGCGTCCGGCCGGGGCGGATCATACAACGACACCAAACCGACCAACGCGGGTGTGCCGGTTTCTGGGCCACGTGCTACCGCCAGCATCCGGTAGCCCTTCAATGCGGATTCGCTGACGCGTTTCTCCAACGCTTCAATGGCCGGTGGTTGAAGTCCGCAGGCTTCGGCGAGAGTTCGCACCGCGCCTTTCATTACGCGAAAACGCTGCCCGTTCTGTTCGACCACGGCTTCCGTCCGCCGGTTTTTCGCATCAAATGGCGCGAAGGAGACGGGTGTGACCTTGGGAAGATTGTCGAAGACGTGCCGATCTTTCGCGGCGGTGAGGAACGCATGGTCAATCGGGTCTTGGTTGGCTTCCTGCGACGCGAGTGCGGCCGCGAAAAGCACATCCGCTTCCGTCGCGTGCTCCAGCGGAATCACACCGGTGACGGCCAATTGGTTCATTGTGATTGTGCCGGTCTTGTCCACGCAAAGCACATCCATCGTCGCGGCATCCTCGGCGGCACTCAAACGCGTGACCAACACACCGAGTTTTGCCAATTCCTTTGACCCGACCGCCATGCTGACTGTGAACATGACGGGCAGAGCGACCGGCACTGCGCTCATTAGTAAAACAAGCATGAGTGGAATCATCTCCATGAGTGGTGTTCCGCGAACCAGCGATAGCGCGATGACCACGCCCAGCAGCGCGCCGACGATGACGAAAAGCCAGCGGACAACTTTTGCCACCACCGCTTCGATGTGGAGTTTCGGACGCGCCTCCTGGACAAGTTGCGTGGTGCGGCCAAAATATGTTTTCGCCCCGGTCAGCATGACGACGCCATTGCCTTCGCCCCGGCGCACGACCGACCCCGAAGAAAGCACTTCTCCCGGTTTCTTGTCAGCGTCCTTCGATTCGCCGGTGAGCGCTGACTGGTCAACGCTCATCGCTCCGGTCAGCAGTTTTACGTCCGCCGGAATAATGTCGCCGGGTCGCACGCGAACGATGTCGCCGGGAACCAGCTCTCTGGCGGGAATGACCTGCCAGCTTGAATCACGACGGACGCGGGCGTTGACCTGCAACCGTTTTCGCAACGTCGCCACGACCCCGGCGGCTCGATGTTCCTGCATGAAACCCAAAATGGCGTTGATCACCAGCAGCGCGCCCACCACGATGAGGTCTGAATAATTTTTGAGCACAGCGGATAGCACCATGATCAGTTCAAGCATCCACGCCGAGATGCCCCAAAACTTCTTTAGGAATTTGAGGATCGGATGGCCCTTCTTTTCGGCCACTTCGTTGTAGCCGTTCTCCTTCCTGCGCGTGTCCACCTCGGCACGCTCAAGACCGGTGTCGGGATTGACTTTGAGCGACGCGAGCGTGTCGGGAACCGACGCGGAGGCGATGTCAGGCTCCTTTGCCGTTCCCGGCTTTGAGGACGGGCTTTCCACTACGGATTTCTTTGTGGCCGTTTGCATAGTGATGATTCTACCGACCGACCAATATGCCACTGTCTTGACCGCTGCGAAAGCCTGCTGCGCTTCGACCCACTTCAAATGAATGAAGGAACTCTGAGACGCGGGTGGGGAGTGGGTGGAAATTCGCGAATCAACCCTTGGATTTGGAGGCGAAAAAGTGCCAGTGAAGGAGTAACAAATGCGTAATTGGTGAGCGGTTGATTTATTCTCAGCGCGCGGTGTCATGTGCTTGACACGTATTCAAAAGCGCCTGATTCAATTGGTGTTCGACGGTTATGAGGCAGCGCGCCCCTGGTGGCTGAGTGGTAGTGGCGGAGCAGCGAGTCGTTGCAGAACAAGCCTTTTTTGTTCGAGTCCGACCTTTGGCACCACATTGATTATCAGCAATAGTTCCAAGGTGTTTGCAGACTACCGCTCGGAACCGAAAGTGTTGGGGTAGCGTCATGGGATAACGTGCCCATCCGTGTTGTTGCCGTCATTCGAGCTTCTTCGTGTTCCCTTCCAGCTCTCGCGAGAGGACAGAGCGGCGGTGCACTAGATAAGTCTCATTGCCCATAAACCAGGACCGGATGTGCCTTACCGCGTCCGTGCCATCTCAATTTCTCTCAACACCCGGCAAAGCGTTTCAAGTCGCGGCACGAACACACCCGCCGCCTTTGCGCGCCGCAGCGGCTCCAGAAAAAGCCCCTCCAATTCGATCGACCGGCCTTGCTCAAAATCGATCAGGGTCGATGCCTTGTAGGCTTCCATGGTGCGAGTGCGCTCGATCTGC
>Ga0182021_10002002_pt1 | contig 23736 bp, 21 predicted proteins | sample 612E3MmetaG_FD_120493 | JGI IMG/M metagenome (GOLD analysis project Ga0182021, IMG submission 120493) | Permafrost microbial communities from Stordalen Mire, Sweden - 612E3M metaG (Illumina Assembly) | ecosystem: Environmental > Terrestrial > Soil > Wetlands > Permafrost | place: Sweden... | reverse complement strand
TTTAATTCATCGACCGCTTTGCCGAGGAACATCGGTTGGACGATCGTAAATGCGTTGCTTCCTATAACTGTCAGCAACCCGAACAGCAGAGTCTTTTTGTACCGAAGAAGATATGGTTTAAGACGTAAAAGCGGCTTCATTCAAGTAAAATTTTTCTTGATCAATGAAAAATAGTTGATAGTGTTGACTTTGAAATTCGGCAATTGAAATTTTTCTCATCCAATCACTTCAAACTTTGTATATGGATGCAGCACCTTGGGAATAATAACTTTTCCTTCCGGGGTTTGATAGTGCTCAATAATTGCAGCAACGACTCGTGGAAGCGCAAGACCAGATCCATTTAATGTGTGAACAATTTCCGGTTTCCCGCCGTTCCCCGGCCGGAATTTTATATTCATGCGCCGTGCCTGGAACGATTCAAAGTTGCTGCACGATGATACTTCCAGCCATTTTTGCTGGCCAGGGGCCCAGACCTCAAGATCGTATTTTTTCGTCTGCGTAAATCCCATATCACCTGTGCACATCAAAAGTGTATGGTAGGGAAGACCGAGAAGGTGGAGGAGATGCTCTGCGTCCTGCCGCAGTGATTCCAGCTCGTCGTACGATGTTGACGGATGAACAAACTTTACCAATTCCACTTTATCAAATTGATGAAGGCGGTTGAGACCGCGCACATCCTTGCCGTAGGAACCTGCTTCACGCCGGAAGCAGGGCGTATATGCTGCGTAGCGAACCGGCAAATCCTTTTCATAGATCTGTTCTTCTCGATGGAAGTTTGTTACCGGGACTTCTGCTGTCGGGATCATATACAATTTATCCCGTTCCACGATGTACATCAAATCTTCTTTGTCAGGAATTTGTCCTGTGCCGCGTGCGCTGTCTTCATTGACAACGATGGGGGGCATAATTTCTTTATATCCTCGTTCGGTTGCTTGATCGAGGAATAAGTTGATAAGAGCGCGTTCCAGTCTTGCACCTTTACCGACATAGAACGGAAATCCTGCGCCGGAAACTTTTGCACCCCGGTCGAAATCGACGATGCCCAGCTTCTCCGTTAGTTCCCAGTGCGGCTTTAAAGGGAAATCAGTTTTCAGCATCTCACCCCATCGAAAAATCTCCTTATTGTCTGCGGGAGTTTTTCCGATGGGCACTGACGGATGCGGAACGTTGGGGACAGTGAGAAGAAGGGTGTTAAGATTCATTTCTAGTTCGCGCAGCTCAGGATCAATTTCCTGAATTCTGTTCTTTACCGATTCCATTTCTGCAATGAACGCACTCGCGTCTCCGCCCTGCTTTTTAATTTTGCCGACTTGTGCGGAAACAAGATTACGTTTCGCTTTGAGTGCATCGCCTTCCTGTATAAGAGCACGGCGTTTGTCGTCAAGGACAAAAATTTCGTCAAGATGAACTGTTATCCCTTTTGCGTCAGCGCCGTCGCGCACGAGACCGCGGTTCTCACGAATAAATTTTAAGTCTAACATAATCGTCGTTGCCCTTATGATTCAATTTCTGCCGGTGCTTTGAAGTTCATGTTTGAGCAGCGTCAATCCTTCTTGTACAGTGAGGAAATGCATGCCGAGCTGCGTTTCAGCTTTTAATGTAATAAAACCTGACATCATCGGTCGCGGCGATGTTTGTATGAGGTCGCTCGTTTTGATCCGCTTGATCAATGAGGAATCGAGGTTGAACACTTCAGCCGCTTGCATTGCAAAATCGTATCGACTCAATTGATTTCCGCCGCCGACATGAAAAATGCCTTCACGGTTCAATTCAAATGCTTTAATCATCGCTATTGCAAGGTCGCCGACGAATGTCGGGTTCCCTATCTGATCATCGACGACAGTAATGTGCTTGCCGGCTTTCAAACTGTTGACGATCCAAAGGGCGAAGTTCGCTTTCACACCAATGCCGCTGCCATACAATACCATTGTGCGTATAATTGTATAGTGAATCGCCGCACTTCGTAAAACATTCTCGCTGGCGAGTTTCGTTTTGCCGTAATAACCCAGAGGATTCGGTTTCGCTGTTTCGTCGTAGGGACCGTTTTTTCCGTCGAAAATATAATCGGTAGAAACATGAATAAGCTGCGCGTCAACTTTGCGCGATGCCTCCGCAAGATTTTCAACTGCTGTCACATTGATTTTCCATGCTTCTTCGCGGTTCGATTCGCACCAATCGACATTCGTAACGGCGGCTGCATTCAAAATCACATTCGGCTGGAAACTCGATACAAGGCTTTTGACATCACTGCGATGAGTAATATCCAGCTGGTTGTAATCAAATAATTTGCTGTCATACACGTATGAACGTTCAACTGATGTATTTAACACTTCATAATCATTTTGCGTGCTCAGCATGAGTGAAAGACGCTGACCGAGTAATCCATTCGCGCCGCAGATCAGAATCCGTTTCATCGAAGACTTTCTTCCAATACAGTTGCTGCGTCCGATTTGTCATCACGGTACTTGATAATGATTGGTGCGTAGAGTGCAAGGTGATTATTTTTTGCAAATAGCGTATCAAGAGCGCGGCTGCCGGGAACGACTACTGCATTTTCGGGAATGATGAGGGGTGTCTCTTTCGTCCGCCGGTAAATTGTTTCTTTTACCAAATCATACACAGGGATGGAACCTGTAAGTATCACTCCTGCAGCAATAACCGCCCGTTGTTTGACGATCGTGCCTTCAAAAATGCCGGTGTTTCCGCCGACGAATACATCATCTTCAATGATAATAGGCAGCGCGCCGATAGGTACCAGCACGCTGCCAATTTGTGCAGCGGCGCTCAGTTGAACGCGCTTTCCAATTTGAGCGCACGAACCGACAAGCGCATGGGAATCGATCATGGTGTTACTGTCCACATATGCGCCGACATTAATGTACGCCGGGGGCATGATGACGACACCCGGTGCTATGTACGATCCATCGCGAATCGAGGAGCCGCCCGGCACAATTTGCACCTGATTGTCGAGCGTAAGTTTTTTGAGCGGATAGGTATTCTTGTCAAAATATTTAAAGTGTTCGTTTATGGATACATCCGCAAGTACACCAAGCCTGAAACCGAGGAGTATTCCTTTCTTCACCCAATCGTTGACAATCCATCCGGATATATTTCCTTCGTTCATGGACGGCGATGCAGCGCGGATATCTCCATTGTTCAAAAAGAATTTGAATTCGTTAAAAGTTTGAAATGCTTCATGCCGGTCTATTTTGTCAATATCTTGCGGATAAAATAATTCAATTCGTTCTTTAAGAATCATAGTGACTATCTCCCCGGCTACTGATTGCCGTTGGTGTTTTTTCCATTCGCAGCTGATTTCGCTATGACAACGCCAAGTTGTTCCAGCTGTGAGCGCAGTCCTTCAAGTTCCTTGGTGTTTTTGAATGTTGCATTGAGTGCCGCGATTTTATTTGCAACCTCTGCAGCAACAAAGCTGTCTTTGGATTTTATATATTGATACAAAAATGCTGCGCCAAAAACATCGCCGCATCCGGTCGAATCCACCGTGTCGCCGAAAGAAACTCCGGTAATGTCTTTCAGTGTCAGTTTTTTATGGATGTCCTGCACAATGACTGTCACTCCACGTTTGCCTCGTGTAATGAGAAGTGTCTCAACCATTAATGGCATCAAATGATTGGTGAGTGTTTTTTCATCATATCGCTCTGCTGATAATCCGAGGGCTTCTTCTTCACTCATCTGAATCGAATTCAGCATGAAACACCATCGTCGCCAGTCAGTAAGAGGACGGCGGAAGCGTTTAAACTCAAGGTCGGTACCGAGTGTGAGTGAATGGAAATCAAAATGAATTGGAATATCCCGTTCACGGACCTCCATGCGAATATAGCCCAGTGTCTCAAGAGTGATGTCCGCTCCTGAAACCATATTAATCAGTACGCCGTCGCCGTCCAAGTATGGTTTGATGCGATTAAACGAAATCGGTGCTGAAACATTTTGTGAACATTCAATTCGTGCCTGGGCTTTGGTCTGGTAAAAGAGCTGCACCTGATTTGTCGGATACTTGAATTTGAAAATTCCGCTTACATCAATATTCTTGTAAGGTTTCAACTGTTCCATCAGCATTTCGTAGTCAGTTTGTCCTACTCCAAAAACAGGCTGGATACAGTCCCTTTCACTCATCAAATTGGCAAGAGTAAGCAGCGTATACATGATTCCGCCGAATGACTCCTGCTGCGCGTCTTGTTCGCCGGGCATATGAACGATGTCTTTACAGAGGTGTCCGATGACAGTTATTGTCATTTATAATCTTCGTGTTGGTCCAAGATCGGTTAAGGCTAATTCATTGATGCGCCAGAGTGCCTGGCATGGAAAACGATTTTCATATAATGGCTTTCCGATAACGACGGAATCAACGCCGTATTTTTCCAGTTCCTGTATTCGCATCAAATCTCTATAGTCGGAGACGCCTCCGCGGGCAGTGATGCGAACTCCGGTCTTTATCGCAAGTTCTTTCAAAGTGTCATAGGGTAACGATCTATCAAGGTCGCCGTTCTCGCGTTCACCATAGAGAATTCGGGAAACACCGATGCGCACCATCTGCATTGCGAGTTCAAGCGGAGAGATTTCCGTAGGCGTTGCACCGCCCTTGATAGAAACTTTTCCACCTTCCGATATGATCGCGATATCAATTTTCCGTGTGCCAAATTCTTTGAGAAGCCGCTCAATTAAACCGGGCTGCTCTACAGCCGCTGTAGCAATTGAAACGCGGTACACTCCGAGATCCAGTACTTTTTTAATTTCATCGTACGATCTTAAACCACCGCCCACTTGAATGGGGATATCAACCGCTTTGACCATACGCCTGATCACATCTTCGTTTACAATGCGGCCTTCAGAGATTCCATCCAAATCGACGACATGCAGCGTTTTAGCATTTTCACCGCGCCACATCACAGCTAATTGAACCGGGTCGACAGAATACACATGTTCCGATCCTGAAATGCCATGGACGAATTCGACACTGCATTTATGACTGATTTCGATCGCCGGATAAATAAGTGTCATCTTGATGCTTTCCTTAAGTAAAAAAGATCTTTCCGAATTTCAAGGAAGAACCGATCACTCAATCAAAATGCAGAAAAAATCGGCGAAATTCAAGAAACAAGAATTCTCGGTAAGAGAAGAGGGGTGAGATTATTGAGATGAATATCGTTTCCGTCTGTTCCGGATGTAGTCGACAAAAATAAATTCACCGAGGTTATCGAGCGTGGTATAATATGCCCGCCCGCGGTTGACTTTTGTTAATTCCTCTACGAACTTAACTAACGATGGATCCTGTGCTACCATAAAAGTACTAATAGTAATCATTTCCCGCCTGCATTGGACAGCTTCATCCAGTGTCTTATTGACAATCCTTGGATCAAGTCCATAAGGATTTTTATAAAGACGACCGGCATCATCGAATATTGCGGACGGCTTACCGTCGGTGACCATGAAAACTTGTTTATTGACATTGCCTGAACGCCGCAGCAAGCTGCGTGCAAGTTGGAGACCGGCACGTGTATTCGTATGAAACGGTCCAACCGTTAAGAAAGGGAGTTCTTGAATATTTACCTGGGTGGCCTCGTCGCCGAATGCAACGAGCGCTAGATAGTCTTTTGGAAATTTTTTCTGAATTAATTCTATAAGCGCAAGCGACACTTGTTTCGCGGGCGTGATTCTATCTTCGCCATAGAGAACCATGCTGTGGCTGATATCGAGTAATATAACAGTTGCACAGTTTGTGACATGTTCTGTCTCGTAAACTTGAAGGTCTTCTTCCTGCAAGAGAAAATTATCGATACCATCGCGGCGAAATACATTTGTCAGTGTATTGGTAAGATCAATATTTGTCGGTTGATCGCCAAATGACCATTGTTTTGTTTCATTCAACCGGTCGACTCCCTGTCCGGTATAAGGAGTCTCATGATTTCCACTTGGCGCTTTTTTGAGCGAAGCGAATATTTCCATAAGGGCATCCTGCCTGATTTTTCTTAAGCCGCGCGGTGTTAATTGTTCCACTCCATTTCGTTCTTCGAGTATCCCTTTTTCCTTAAGTTTTTCGATGAACTCTTCAATGCTGAAATTTTTATCGAATATTCCATATCGATCTGCAAGATCTCGTAGCCATTCGATTGCCTGCTGCACATCTCCATTTGTCTTCAAAGCGAGGTAACTGAAAAACTTCATCAAATCTTGAAGACGTTGTTCGTCTGTTCTGGATTGTTCGGTCCATTGACTATACTGAAGCCGCACGGTTATGATTCCTCCTCAAGAGGCTCTTCCGATCGCTGAAAAATACTGCCGATGATATCTTTATAGACGGTCGTATGCTCCACTTCGTCCTTGGCGATTTTGGAATATTGATGAAGTGCATCGATAACAAATTCCATGGCACTTGCCAGTCCGGATACATCGTCTTTGAGAAACGGCATATATTTCAATGTCACTTCGCGCAATCCTTTTACATTGTCCAATTCATTTCGATATTCATCAAAGGTCATGTCGTCTCCAATTTCTATCATATTGCCTGATGAAAACCAGCTCAGGATTGGATTGTAATCAGTGTGATTCTCTCCCTGACCAACGGATTTCGTTTTGCGCTGGAGGGGATTGGGAAAATATTTTTCGAAGATTGCACGGACAGCCTTCCCGACTAAGGCTTTTCCAACTTTGACAGAGCCTTCCTGTTCACCTTCAAAAACAAGTTCAATCTTTCCGGTGATGGCAGGTAATGTTGATGCAAGATCACAGAGACGAGGAACAATCGTAGTGTCTTTAGCAGGAATTGAACGACGTTCAGCATTGCTGATTAGATTTTCCATTGCAGAAATCGTCAGTCGAGCGCTGACACCCGATTTCTGATCTACAAACTCACTTTTCCGGGCTTCAAAGCCGATTTGTTCGATAATTTCGTTGAAGAAAAAAGGTATCTTGACATCATATCCATTCCGCTGAACCCAAGCTTCCTGTTTTGTGATTGCAATTGCATCTTCCAATGTTTTGGGGTAATGTGTGATAATCTGCGAATCAATTCTGTCTTTTAAAGGAGTTATAAGATTGCCTCGATTGGTGTAATCTTCTGGATTTGCCGTAAAAACGATGAAGATATCTAAAGGAATGCGAATATTGAATCCGCGAATTTGGATATCCCGCTCTTCCATAATATTGAACAGTCCAACTTGAATTCGCGGCTGAAGATCTGGGAGTTCATTGATTGCAAAGATACCACGATTCGTCCGCGGAATAATGCCAAAATGGATGGCTCCTTCGTGTGCATAGTGCAGCCGCTGCGTCGCAGCTTTGATGGGATCGATATCGCCGATGAGATCAGCGATCGTCACATCAGGCGTCGCAAGTTTTTCAGAAAAACGATTTTCTTTTCCGAGCCAATCGATTTCAGTATCATCACCCTGTTGCTGTACCAAGTCGATACAATGTTTACAGACTGGTTTGTAGGGACTATCGTTGATCTCGCATCCTTTGATAACCGGGATGAATTCATCCAACAGTGTCGGGAGGACACGTACCAATCGTGATTTTGCCTGTCCGCGCAGCCCGAGTAAAAGTATATCATGCTTTGCCAGGATCGCATTGACAATTGATGGAATGACTGTCTTTTCGTAACCGATGATTCCAGGGAACAATTTCTCGTTCCGTTGGAGTTTGTGGATAAGATTGTTCCGAATCTCATCCTTCACCGGAACAATCTTATATCCGGACAATTTTAATTCTGCTATGGTTCGTGCGCGTTTCATAAAATCCTCTAAGTAAAGGAAGGCTTTCTTCCAAAGGAATTGCACCTGCCGAAAATTCCCCGTACTATATTCGCATGATGTCTATACCACATAAAACATTAGTAATCCGATTAAGTTCCATTGGTGACATTGTACTCGCATCGCCATTGATACGTGTTCTTCGAAAACAGTTCCCGTTATCACAAATTGATTTTGCGGTGAGGAAGGAATATGCCGAGCTTGTCCGAAATAATAAAAATCTCAATCATATAGTTGAATTTGATGCGACGACCGGGTTGTCCGGACTGCGCAAACTCAAAAATCAACTTCGTGCGGAACAGTACGATCTTGTTATAGATATCCATAATAGTTTGCGGAGCCGCTATCTTCGTTGGATGCTGAGGGCCGGCGATGTTGTCGTTATCAATAAACGGATATTTGCCAGAATGATGCTCGTTCGATTAAAAAAGAATTTCTACCGCAACGCGATCTCTGTTGCCGACCGATATATAGAATCTGTACAGAAATTTGGGATTACAAATGATGGCAAAGGCCTTGAATTGTACATTGCAGATGAAATCCGCACCCAAGCGTTAGCAAAATGTAAAAAGCTGGGCATTCGTGAGTCCGGCACGAAGATCGGATTTTGCCCGTCGGCAAAACATGTTACCAAATGCTGGCCGCAAGAACGGTTTACGGAGCTAGGTATTACATTATCGGTTGATGCGAAGGCAAAGATACTACTCTTCGGCGGACCTCATGATAAAGAAAAATGTCTCGCTATCGCTAATGCAATAAATGCTTTCAATGGGAAAGGAAGTGCAGTCGATCTCAGCGGCGAATTTACTCTTCTTGAAAACGCTATTGCGATGGAAGCTTGCAATCTCATTGTGACGAATGATTCCGGCCTCATGCATATTGCCTGCGCGATGAAGAAAAAAGTGATAGCAATTTTTGGCTCAACTGTGCGTGAGTTCGGGTTCTTTCCCGTGGGGACTGAAAGTGTTATAGTAGAACGAACGGGATTATATTGCCGGCCGTGTTCTCACATTGGCCGCAGTACTTGTCCAGAAAAACATTTCCGCTGTATGCAGGAAATTCAGGTTGAAGACGTAATGAACTCTATTCTGGCCATCTCTATGAGAACATGAATTTCTTGAGATGGTGAAGCAGCAGATTTGTTTTATGGGGGTCAATACCATTAATTACTCTGGTGAATCGACAAGGAGATAAGCAGGATGGAAAATTCTATAGAGAAGGAAATATCATCGTACTCAAGTATTATTCATACATTTGCCGAGATGGAGAAGATTACCACAGAGGGGGAAACGTCTAATGGATGGTACATATTATTGGAAGGAAGAGTTGGCGTTTTTAAACACGATCGGCAGATTGCAGAATTCAGTGAGCAGGGAGTTGTATTAGGAGAATTGAGTTTTATCCTTAACACTCCGCGCACTGTTTCACTTATAGCGCTTGAGCCGACAAAAGCAGTTCATTTCGGTATGCCGCTCGACCAGCTCATTGCAGAATATCCAGATGTAACAAAAAAAATCCTCATCAATCTTGCCGAGCGTTTGGCCAAAACGACGGAAGACCTTATTTCATTTGTTGAAAAAAAATAAAACCTTTATAACACTGCTTAACACACTGGAAACACCTAAGAACATCAAAAAAACCAATGGACCTATTTTTTCTTTTATTCTTTGCAGATATAAGAATGAATTCCAGAACTCTTCTATACCGTCGGCACGTAGCACAGTAAGACATTCCCATTGGCGAAGGCTCGTGTTTTTGTCAGAGTCATACTTAGCCTATCTTTGATACCGTCGAACATCGTTCTCCCCTTACCAAGAACGACAGGAATCATCACTATCTGGTATTCATCGATCAAATGTTCTTGAGTCAGTTGCGAAACAATACTGCCGCTTCCCATAATCGCCATGTCAATTCCAGATTCATTCTTCATCTTTCGTATTTCCGCTGCCATACCTTCTTTCACTAATTTTGTATTGTTCCATGACGCAGTGTCTAATGTTCTCGAAAAAACAACCTTCGGCAGGTTGTTCATCCGTTCGGCTACAAGCGGATTATTTTGGAATGCAAAAGGTGTCGGCCAATAACTTTTCATGAGATCATATGTAATTCTGCCAAACACCAGCAAACCACCGCCGCTCGCATTCGCCGTAACAAATGCATCCCACTCTTCATCCTTGTAAGCATTGTGAGCCCACCTCATGTCGCCGTGCATATCTACAAAATATCCATCCAACGACACTTGATTGAAAACAATTAATTTATTCATAGTTCTTTTCCTTTACTCTCCAGATGTATTGAAGACATCTTCCGAAGGAATCCTTCAGATCTTCACAGAGTGTCATGATTAATCTGTACCGCCATCATTTATTTTCAGCGAAACCTTTTCTGTTCGGAAACCTTTTGATAAAATTCCAAATAGTATTAACGCACTTGCGAACATTATTCCGCCGAGTGTGGAAGAAATAGTTTCCGTAAGATGAAGCACAGCAAATATCAGGCAGATACTTAAAAACGAGGTAACAGCAATTTTTCTATTCATTTTTTTATACACTGAATTTCATGCCGCCACCGATGATAAAATATTTTGTATGATGAATGTAGTCAATTGGTCGCTTGTTGCATTCCCGACCCAATGAGCATTGCCCACCTCTACAACCGGTAATGCCCGTATACCTTTTTGGATAAGTAATTCAGGTCTGAGTGTTATATCTATTTCTTTGAGATTAAATCCCATTTTCAGTTGAAGTTTTTTGAGCCTCTTTTTAACAAGAGGACAGAAAGGACATCCCAGACCGGTATACAGTGTAACATTTGTTATTACAGGTTGAATGTTTGTAGGCTGAAGATCTTCAACTGATCCATAACCCATATACTTGGAAACTGAAGGGAAATATCGGACATACAACCAGAGAAATAGCACGATAAAGAAAACCCAAAAGCCGGCTTGTACATAGCTGCCCCGAAACAAATGAAAGATTAATCCGCAAATAAGAATCAGCCAACTTCCATAAACATAGGTGATATTGCATTGTTGTTTCAACTGATGCTCCTTTCAAATATCAAATGACTGTGACATCTTTATGAATATAATTCTAAGTGAAGAGTGCAGTCGCCAGACTCCGCAGTGTGCTCGTGAATCCCGAGGTTATATTAAAAGTGTCTCATCTGCAAGCGAGCGAGTCTGTGGAGTGGAATGTTCTTGTGAAAAATATATTTGATTTATGATCTTAAAACAATAGAGACAGCGAGATATGTTATTTGATGATACGGCCCATCAGGGAACAATGATGTGATGCTGTGCATCGGACGACGAAATAATCCACGCCTTTCCTTTTATGCGCCGATCATGGACATTGTATCAAAATTGAATTTTCCGTACTATCTAAATGTTCTACGGCCCCGTAGCTCAGTGGATAGAGCAACAGCCTTCTAAGCTGTGGGTCGCGCGTTCGAGTCGCGCCGGGGTCACTTGATTTACAATGAGTTACGGGAACAGTGGTTCCCAATCCTGCCAAGTGTCAACAAAACTGTCAACAACTTTTTATCTCTGTTGACAGTATGGAAGACCAAAAAGTCCGCCTCTATCGCCGTGCAAACGGCATCTACTACATCATTCTTGAGACTGATGGAAAGAAAGAATACCGAAGCACAAGATGCACATCAAAAGCTGAAGCATTCCGTCAGCTCTCTGAAATAAAAAAACTTTTTGTTCCGAGATCTAAACGCAAGCTATTGTTCTCCGATTATGCCAAGGAGTATTTAGAATACGCAAGGGCAAATCTTGCACCGGGAACAGTTGAAATATACAAGGCTGCCTTTCGAGATTTTCAGAAACTAATCGGTGATCTGCCTCTCAGTGAAATCAAATCAAGACACTTCGACAAGTATAAAACAGTTCGTTCTAATGGTGTTGGATCAGTGTTCCTCAATATTCAGATGCGGACACTAAAGGCGGCAATGAACAAGGCGGTGAAATGGGAATACATCAATAGAAATCCATTCACATCAGATATGTTACCTCGGATTCCAGATACCGCGCCAGTATATTTCACCAAGGTAGACCTTCAAAAACTTTTTGGTGTAATTACTGAAGACTGGTTTCGGGAGATTGTCGTTTTTGCCGTTCTTACAGCGATGAGGAAATCTGAGATATTAAATCTTCGCTGGAAAAATATCGATATGGTGAATCAGACGATAACAATTCAGACAGATGCAGATTTTCGGACAAAGACAGGGAAAAGAAGGACGATACCTATGAATCCTCAAGTATTCAAATTACTCACGAAGAAATATTCTGTGAACCGAGATGATCTCGTGTTTTCATTGAATGGAAAACAAATTGAAAAGGATTTGGTGCATCGCAGATTGATGCGGAGTGTCCGTAAAGCAAATTTGAATACGCACCTGCATTTTCATTCACTAAGGCATTCGGCAGCTTCATTAATGGCTTTTGATGGCGTAAGTATTTTTTTTATCTGTAAAATATTAGGACACGCGAGCGTAGTTACAACAGAAAAGTTTTACGCGCATCTCCAGCCGGATAACCTTAGAGATGCAATCAATAGTTTATCGTTCGATTAATTAATAAAAGTCTATTATCCTGTATAGCAAAGTCTAGTACTCTGAGTAGCAAGGTCTAGTACTGTAGGTAGCATTGACATCAAAAACACTCAATGTTTATTTTGGTGAAATGATCTTTTTTTAAACTATATATATCTTTAAATATTTATACTGCCATCCCTTCGCGTAGCTTCGGAATGGTAAGAACAGGTTCTCAGATCGCAAACCATTCAATTCCCAAAATTAAAAAGACGTATCCGGTACCTTGGATATATAAAAAAATAGCCCATTTCTGAGCAGGAGTGGACAGTCACTCACTTTATAATATGTGCGGATCTCAGGTTCCACGGCCGCAAATCGCTTCAGCAAATATGAAATAAAAGTGTATCCGAGCTCAAATACGTAAAAAATAGCCCAGTTTTCTGAGCTATTGTGAAGCGACAAATCCCCACTTATTCCAACTCTTCATAAATTCCGTTTTAGTAATACTACAGCGTATGCTACCGTAACCAAGCTCCTTCGCACGTGAGGCTTCGTTGTTCAATCATGACAGCCGCAAAAAATTAATCATTCAAGAAATCTTACTTCTTCAAAGGAACCACCGATAGACTTTGATTGTTCTGGTTCTGTGTGGTTGGAGAACAATTCGAATTCTTCTTCAATGCGCACATGGAGCAACCTGATGATTCAAATGATGATCGGGTTGTATCTCTACATGAGCCAGTAAATGGAACAGTGCATACATATATTTCATGCACAGAGACTGGTTGACTACTCATTGCAGCGGTAAAAAAAATGTGGCCGCGCTGAGTTCAACCAATGGGGTGATTTTCAATATCTGCCAGATTAGCTAGTCTTGTTGATCTTTGTATGTTTTGCGTTTTGGAGGCTATGAGAATGACAGAAATTCCTACACCTGATACCATCTTGGTTCAACCTTTCAAGGTGATCCAACCCTTAGACAGTTCTTGCTCTATCGATACAACGAAAAAGAAAATCATTGTAATTATCTTACCTTTCGACAAGGCAACGGTCGAGCTCCGTGGCGATTTGGCCCGAAATGAATTTGTTTATAGTTTCGACTGGAATAGGAATTCTCATAGAAATGATAGTATCGTTGAAAATTCCGTCCACCCTGAGACCTACTCGACTTTTTTCACAATCCAACCGGTCTGCAATAAGACCAAACTATCAGTCAACCTTAATTGGAGGAATCCATGAACCACCACTCGTTATTTCGCCCGTGGACTACATTCATTTTTCTGTGCGTGGTAACCTCGTTCGTAACTTATAGTCAAACGTATACGCAGCAGGCAAAGTTATCCAATAGCGGCGGCACACCGCCATCGTTAGGAGTCCGTGCGCAAGAAGGTATCTCTGTTGCTCTTTCTGCCGATGGCAACAGGGCTATCCTGGGATCGCCATTCTGGGGATGGAGTCCGAGAGGAGGGGCACGAGGCGGTTTCTGGATCTGGAGTCGTGTCAATGATACATGGAAGGCAGATACATTCTTGAGTAGCTCGCAATCGTGGTACAATTCCATGCAAGGGAATGCGGTCGCGTTGTCTTCGGATGGTAATACAGCTCTTGTCGGCGGTTATCATGACTCAAGTGAAGTAGGTTCCGCATGGGTATGGTTCCGGAATTCTCAAGGAGTATGGTCGCAGCAGGGAGGGAAACTTTTGGGCATCGGGGGCACTCCCCGCGTCGTTGAGATAAGATTCGGTGCGTCCGTCGCTTTATCTTCAGACGGCAATACCGCCATTGTCGGGGCTCCCTTTGACAACAATCAAACGGGTGCCGTGTGGATTTTCACGAGGAATGGTTCAACCTGGACCCAACAGGGAAATAAACTCGTCGGTACTGGTGCCGCCGGATCTGCCTGCCAGGGATGGGCAGTCGATCTGTCGTCTGACGGTAAAATCGCGATTGTCGGTGGTCCGGGCGATTCCTCGTGGACAGGCGCTGCATGGATTTTCACAAGGAATGGAACAACGTGGACCCAGCAAGGACAAAAACTCGTCGGAACCAACGTTGCAGGCAAAAAAACCCCACCATTACAGGGTTTCTCTGTCGCCTTGTCTGGGGACGGCTATGTTGCTGCTCTAGGAGCACCATATGACAGTCCTTATGACACTGTTTCTGTGGGTGCAGTGTGGGTTTTCAGCCGAACAACATTGCAGTATACAGTCTGGACACAAAGCAAACTCGTAGCTTCCGATGCTATTAATTTATACTCAGGTATAGGAGGTATGGAAGGTCAGGGGCAGTCTGTCGATTTTGATGGTAGCAATGCGCTTGTTATCGGTTCTGGCGGCGACAACCGCGGCATCGGTGCCGTCTGGGTATGGTCACCTATCAATAGCACATGGAAAGAGCAATGCAAGCTCATCGGGTCAAATCCAATTCGGCGTCCACCTCGGCAAGGAAGTGCGGTTGCTGTCAATAACGACAGAACCACGATTATCTCAGGCGCACCGAACGATGGTGACGGTGCGGCTTGGATCTTTACCGGTAAGCAGTAGAGTGGAGATTGGAATCTATTGCCCCCAAGAATAAATTCCGGCGTGTGCATAGACTGGTTAATGCTAACGCCGGAACTCTTTTACGTCATTCGGTAGTCTACAGGACACTGGAACGGTGTTACATTTTTTCTTGATGTCCCTCTGCTGGTCCTAGCCGATTTGGATTGCCTGTTAACTTAGGATTGAATCTCCAGGACCAAATCAATCTTTCCAACTCTCCATGGATGACCCGTTCTCGATGACATTCACCACGCGTATCTGCAAAACGAAGCGGGCATACCATACTGAAGATGCTGTCAATGAAATAAGATCGACGGTGTATGCCAAACGATCCTTAGTACAATTGAAGAATATACTGCTACAAAGATATGAATATACATCCAATACACAGGGAAAGTAGCGGAGATGTGTGGCCGCTATATACTTGTAAACGGTAAAATGGTATTGCAGAGCTTTCTCAATCTGCATATGGGAAACATCTGGGATTGACCTGCCCCCAGATTATGTACCCATGATAATTTAGTATTTTTTCATTATCACGCGTTGGCAATCTAAAAAAAGCGGCAACCATCGCCGCTTTCTATTCGAGCCGATCAATATTACCACCCGTTCTATACAATTCTTTCAAAGCAGCACTACAAAAACCAGGACGTCCTTCAATGATAAAGATTCTTCTTTCACCAGACTCCAATTCAAATAAACCCCATAGCAAATAAACTTTTTCATAGCTGGGGGATGTCCATTCAACCGTTATGCGTTCTTGATTACGGAACTTATCTATAATTCTTGTAAGAAAGGGAACTGCAAGTTTTAATGAGGGTTGCCAAAGAGTATCCTTTCTTAGATTGTTAGGGCGACGAGTTTTACATTTATTCCCAGTGGACTCATAGATTATTCTTCTCTTTTTCTTATACCCAAAAAATCTGGAATAAGAATATAGGAAAGGAAAATACCTATGAGCGAACAAGAATATTTAGACTTGGGGCTTTACTCGGAACAATTCACCAGGGATTGGTTGCAACGCAGTAAGCTTGTTACTATGGCCTGGAAAGAAGGACAGCGACTTGGATCACGATCTACTAATGATCTGATGAAAAGTATGATGCATTTTCGCAGCAGGGAATTGAACAAACGCAGTGCATTTCCATTGGATGAAGTAGGCAAACGTAAGAAAGATGCTTGGAACCACGACCGTGTTTACATTGACAGGCCCGTGAAGCAGGGTGCAGATCCGATAACACTTTCAGAATTCCTTTTGCCGGTAAAGATCATGCAGTTGGACTTCACGATTACGAATGACTTTCTGAATTCGTTGAGCGATAGCGAAATGAATATCCTGAACGATCTCTCGGCAGGCTATAATATGAAGGAAATATCTAAACGCAATTCAATCGACAAACCCCACCTTTCATCACTTCATCAAGCACTTCAACAAAAAGCTGTCGCATATTTGTGACGGCAGAGAGGAGTGCGTTCGCACTTCTCTTTACTATCTTGTCAATTGACATTGCCAGCACTGCATATAGGGATTTAGCAATATGGCAAATGTCGAATATGGGATCCCGATGAACTTTTCGGTCTAATACATTAAATAGAATATCCGGAGTGTGACCGATCATTTCTTTATATACGCATTCAGACCGACCACGACATTCTTTCCGTCGATTAAACACTGCGTTACCATATTGCCATGAGTAGTTGCGACTACCAGTGTTTTTCCTGATGCACTCGGCGTCGGTTCCTGCAGTTCGATGCTAATGATGAGTCTTCCGTTTTCTATCTTGACGTCCATTAGTTATGCCTTTCACTGTTAGTTTACATCAAGATACGCACGAATCAATAACGATGTCAAGATACAAAAGAAGCATACCTTGATTTGAGCGCTTTAGTTGAAATTGACATTGCCATTACATATAAGGACTTGGCGATATGGCGAAATGTCGAATATGGGACCCAAATGGGATCCCATCCGTTAACACCTTACAGGAGTTTCAGGAGTAGCTCCTACTTCGATATACCGGAGGAATCAATGTCGATTGGAATGGGAAAGTGGATTCCAGAAAAATGATTACAAAAGGTAAACCCCCAGCTCTGCTGGGGGACTCCAAAAGTTTGACATTTGCGGGAATTAATTGAATCTCCTTTATGTGTGAACCGCTCGAAGCATAAAGGAGATTCAAGATGAATACACAAAACAATTTATGTCACACAAAATACGAATGCAAATACAATGTAATGTTCATACCGAAGTATCGACAGAAATCCATGTTCAAGGAACTACGGCGATATCTTGGGGAGGTGCTTCACGATCTGGCACGTCAGAAGGAGAGTCGGATAGAAGAGGGACACTTGTTAGAGGATCACGTGCATATGTTGGTTAGCATTCCTCCCAAGCATGCGGTGAGCGCGGTGATAGGTTTTATGAAAGGGAAGAACGCGATCCATATTGCACGGAACTACAAGGGGAAGCGGAAAAACTTTACAGGTCAGCATTTTTGGGCACGAGGATTCTATGTATCGACTGTAGGCAAGGACGAGGCAACGATACGGGAATATATACGAGCGTAACAAAAAGAGGATAAGCGGTTGGATCAGTTGACTATTTTTGAATAAGAACACATAACCGCTTTGAGAGGTTCACATAATCAAGCCTCCGGCTCTGCCGGAGGTATATGACTTGAAATCGTAAAATCAGTTTTACAGAGTTGCTCTTCTAAGCTGTGGGTCGCGCGTTCGAGTCGCGCCGGGGTCACGAGATAAAGATTTTGTGAATGGAGGGGGAGAAATACTTTAAAACATCAGACTATGTTCTTCTCATCAAATGTTGTTTGATATTTCAAACTTACTTCTGGTGATGCAATCATTGCCGTTGTTCAATGTTTTACTTTTATAACCACAAACGTTACATCGTCATCCTGCATTTTTCCGCTTGCCCACATCTCGCCTGTTTTTGAAAGATGTTCGATAATTTCCTGCGGGGATTTGTGCCCGACTTCTTGGAAAATTTCTATCACGCGAGAAGAGTCAAGAGTCTCTTGTTTGTTATTGAACATTTCAGGGAAACCGTCGCTCATAAGTATGATCGTATCACCGACGGAGAGTTGGAGTTCCTTTTGTTCGTAGGGAAAATCTGCAAAAGCGCCTAACGGCATACCTTTCAATATAACTTCTTCGACTGTTTGTGTTGCCGCTCGGTATATCAGCGGATACGGCATGCCGGCAGATGTAAGAACGGCAGTATTGCCTTTAATACGCATGAGCAGCATAGAAACAAACATCGACCGCAGATTTAATCTCTTAATACTATGCGTTATTTTTTCAAGAATTTCCAAAAGATTTGGAAGATGAGAAAATGCGGTAAAACGGCTCTTGGCAATCACGACCATCATTCCCGCTTTTGTACCATGTCCCGTTGCATCGCCGAGAGCGACTGTAAGTGATCCGTCAGGCATGATGTCGAAATCATAGTAATCACCTCCAATTTCAGTAGCAGTTTTCATGAATACGGCAATATCCAGATTCGGCAGCGCTGGTACTTCTTTTGGCAGCATGGAAAGCTGGAGCGTCCGGGCTTCTTCCAGCTCTTTTGTTTTCCTCTCATTGTCTGCTTCGAGAAGGCGACGCTCAATTTCCATTTCCTGAACTACTTTGCGCTGGCTTTCCATTTTCTCTGCAATTTCTTCAGCAAGGCGTATGTTTTCGAGTGCCGTTGCTGCTTGCGTTGCCACTGAAGACAACAAGCTTTTATCTTCGTTTGAATACGCTTCTTCTGATAGGCGTGAGCCCAAAAGCAGAAGACCAGTAAGCCGTCCGCCCCGGCCGATCATCGGTACGATGCACTCCGGATGCAGCACTGCAAACGGTGAAGTATCTATACCGTCATTCTGTTCTGACAAAGGAAATTCCAACGGCCGGCGGGTTTTTGCTAGTTCTTCTAAAAATGGTATCTGCGGAGAAATGTTCGCAAGTTCCTGTAGGTCTGTTCCAGATACAGCTTCAAGTAAGTTGTCGCTCGTTCGAAGGTAGACGGCAAGGAAGCTGGGATGAAGTGCTTCCAAGATGGAAAGTTCAAGCAATCGCGCCAACTCCCTGCGATCTGTGGCTTCAGCAGAATGATCCGCAAGATTTTCTAAAATGAGTTTAGCATCGTACACTTTGCGGAAAAATGCTTTGTCAATGGTTCCGCTGACACGGCGGTGAATTCTTGTGCCGCCCCACAAAAGTGCAACTCCAAAGCCCGAACCAATAGCAATGACGAATGGTTGTGTGATTTGAGGTAACGATTCGAGATAGTTTGATATAGACAGCGCAAAAAGAAGTACCACACCAATGCTTGCGAGTGAAAGAAGAAATGTAAATCCTCTCTGCACCAAAAGATAGCGGGCGCTTCTCTTCAACAGAACCGGAATTTCAAGTACTCTATGCTTGACAACCGCATACGCGAATGAAAGCGGAAACATAAAAAGTAAAATGACAAGCAAAGTTGTAAGCCAACTCGGCTCTCGGAATCCTGTGAACTCACGCGCTATTGCTTGAAGGATATTCGGAGCAACACCGACTCCGGAACCCCAGAGAATCATTCGAATTTTCCGCCTGACTTCCGGTTTCTGTGGATAGAAAAAATTTAAAACCAGAGAACCAAATCCAAGAGCGATAAAAAGAACCGTGAAAATTAATGTGATTTTGGTCGACAACAACTCTCCAGCCATTGTATAAAAGGGAGGAGGAAGCATCATTCTTCCTTGATGAATGCCAGTAATACTAAACGACAGACCAATAAAAATTGAAATCCACTTGAGCCATGGCACGCGGCGATCAATAGGCGAACGGACAGGAAAAACAGCAAAGAAGAAATAGAAGAAAGGACCGACTAAACTGAGAAAAATTGATTGAAAGCTCATAGCAAACGGGAAGAATGCGGGAACCATAGATAACTTGTTATTGAAACTCGGTGCTGCAATAAAACTTCCAAAGAGGAACGCAAGCATCCATACGATCGGATCTTCGATACGTAAAAATAATACGATCAATCCTACGATAATAAAAGGAACAGGAAAGGAATTACGAACTTCGTTGGCAAAATGTTCGATATTTCCTTCATTCGCCGTTGATTGCCGCCGGCGAAAAACACCTGATACTTGAACAACATTATTCACACCTGGACGGTTGATGCTCATCCGAACGGTGTCTCCTGGAAAGTGTTGTTTCCAGGTGCGCATAAGAAAATTCCCATCCGCAACTTTTTTACCATCGATAAGAATAATCTTATCGCCTGCTAACATTCCTGCCTTCTCAGCCGGACTTGCAGCATAAACGCTTTTTACAAGTTGTACACCCTCCGCAGGAACAAAATCCGTTCCGAATCCGAGTTCAACAGCGGAAAGATCTTGCGTACCTCGAGCATCGATCATCCAAAGTGTACTGTATAAAAGAGTTGCTGCCGCGTAGATCACAGCGCCTGCAAATAATACTGGACGTGGAAGCGTGATTGTCCGAAATTTTCCTAACTTTAATATCACCTGGTTTGCATCTTTCTACACTGCAATGATTCTGCCTCTTCATTAAAAGGATAATGATAGCAGTTCTCAAATGCAACAATGTACGAGTTTCTGTTTCGCTTTCGGTGCAGCCTTACTGCCTTTACGCAGAACCACCTGAGACAGTTGCAATGAGTACTCATCGTCCACTTTAGTCCACGACTCATGGTGCGAAACCTTCGGCAGCCATTTAATGTTCTATAAAAAAGAATATTTCGATAATGGAGATAACATAATATAGTTTATGAGAAAAACGATATGCTTCCTTTTTTTGGTTGTACGAATAGCCCCGGCTCTACAGTCACAAACCACAGCGGACTCGATTTTACTGCGCGGTTCCCTGCAAAACTGCATTCGATATGCACTGGTGCATCAACCGGCTGTACACCAGTCTCTCCTGGATGAAGAGATAGTGGAACGTTCTATACAAAGCAAACTGGCGGATTGGTACCCTCAATTGAATTTTAGTTATACAATTGAGCACTATCCACAAACACCCGTCTCGATTGTTCAAGGATTTCCAGCAAGAGTGTCGTTACAGAATTCTTCCAGCGGCCAGTTTTTGCTGACACAAACTCTTTTCAATAGAGACGTCCTGCTGGCAAGCAGCAGTGCATCGGACGCGCGGAGCCGTATCAGGCAGCAAACAAGCAGCAATAAAATCAACGTCGTGATCAGTGTGAGCAAAGCCTATTATGCAGTGCTGGCAATAGAAGAACAAATTGCCTTACTCGACGAAGATATCGTCCGCCTGCAGCAAAGTTTGAAGGATGCATTTGAAAAATATCGCGGCGGCATAGTCGATAATATCGACTATAAAAGAGCTACGATTTTGCTCAACAATGCTCTCACCGAGAAGAAACAAAACGAAGAATTTTTAAATGCGCGATATGCATTTCTCAAAGAACAAATGGGTTATCCACTGGAAGCAGGATTGAATCTGGAATACGACAGCACGCAAATAGAGCGTGAGGCGTTCTTAGATACGAATCAGACAATGCATATCGAAAACCGGATCGAGTATCAATTACTGCAAACACAAAAACGGCTCCAGGAAGCGGATGTTGCATACACGATGTGGAGTTTTCTTCCTTCTCTCAGTGCGTTCGCTAATTACAGTCTCAATTACCAGCATGATGAGATCTCGCGGCTGTACTCACAAAATTATCCAAGTTCCATTGTGGGTTTAGAGTTGTCATTCCCAATCTTCGAGGGCGGTAAGCGTTTGCAGGAAATCCGGCAGGCAAAGCTGGTATTGCAGCGCGTAGACGATGATTTCCTTTTGTTGAAAAATTCCATTGGTGCAGAATACGCTCAGGCAAATGCAAATTATAAAAGCAGCCTGAATACATATTATATCTTGAAAGACAATCTTGCACTTGCAAAAGATGTATACCATACCATTCAACTTCAATACAACGCAGGAACAAAAACGTACCTGGAAGTCATTACAGCCGAAGCAGACCTCAGGGAAACCCAGGTCAATTATACAAATGCACTGTATCAAGTATTAAGCAGCAAACTGGATGTACAAAAAGCATTAGGAACTATTCAATATTAACGATTACTTCAGGATCAATTCTTATGAAACAAATCACATGTTTGATCGGCTTCTCAATTGTCATTGCTATCCTTTTGACTTCTTGCAATGGTACGAGAGATCTGGGACAGAGGATGCCGCCGCCGACATCTGTCGTTGCATACCAGGTAAAGTCCGGAAGCACCGTTTACTATGATGAGTATCCTGCAACAGTCACCGCAATGAATCAGGTGGATATCAGGCCTGAGGTATCGGGATACATTACGGGAATTTATTTTAAAGATGGACAGCATGTTGTCAAAGGAGCAAAGCTCTATGCAGTGGATCAACAACAGTACAAAGCTGCGTACGATCAAGCCATCGCTAATTTAAATGTTGCCAGAGCCAACCTTGCCAGAGCCCAAGAAGATGCCGACAGATACAACGATCTCGCGAAGCAAGACGCCGTCGCTCGGCAGATAGTAGACCATGCAACGGCGGATTTACGGGCGGTAAAAATGCAGGTAGCGGCAGCGGAAGCGAATGTAAATAGTGTACAAACCAATTTGCGTTACGCGATTATCTGTGCTCCGTTTGATTGCACCATCGGAATCTCATCGGTGAAATTAGGGTCGTCGGTAACAGCCGGACAAACATTGTTGAATACAGTGTCGTCGGACAATCCGATGGGAGTCGATTGTGCGGTGGATGAAAAACAGATCGATCGCTTCGTTCAGTTGCTCCAAAAGAATCCCGATGATCAAGATTCCATCTTCACTATTGTCCTCCCCGATCGATCCATTTATCCTTCCCCCGGCCGGTTAACTCTTTTAGATCGAGCGGTCGATCCGCAGACCGGCACAATTCGGATACGAGTGATATTCCCTGACGCGAGCAATACATTGAAGCCGGGTCTTTCGTGTAACCTGCGCATAAAGGCCAGCAGTGCTTTGAATAGTCTCCTTATTCCATATAAAGCGGTGGCTGAACAAATGGGGGAATATTTTGTCTTTGTCATCAACGGCAATACTGTAACACAACGGAGAGTTAATCTCGGTATGAATATCAACGACATGGTTGTTGTGAAGGATGGATTGCAACTGGGCGATCAAATTGTAACAGAAGGAGTGCAAAAGTTGAAAGATAATTCCTCCATTGTTGTCATCCCAGCAGGCCCAGAACCAGGCACCACAGTAGCGCAGACCAAGTAGAAATTTCCCGGATACAACATGATTGCAAATCTATTTATTAAAAGGCCTATCACTGCTATTGTCGTGTCGATTGTCATTGTGTTGGTGGGTGTGCTGGCGATTTTCAAATTACCCATCAGCCAGTACCCAGATATTTCGCCGCCGACAATCCAGATATCCGGCGTATTCAACGGTGCTGATGCACAGACGGTTGAACAAACCGTGACAACCCCTATCGAATCGCAGGTGAATGGAACATCTGGCATGGCTTACATGCAGGGAAACAGTACCAGCGATGGCCGAACCTCCATTAATGTCATTTTGAATGTCGGTACCGATCCGAATATTGCAGCTCTCGATGTTCAAAACAGGGTAGGCATCGCCACCCCGCAATTACCCGACGATGTGAAACGATTAGGTTTGATTACAAGAAAACGGACTTCGAGTATTTTACTCCTCGTAGCAATGTACTCACCCAACGGAACGCATAGCGTAACATTCGTCGATAACTATACCAACATTTTTATAAGGGATGCGCTGCTCCGCGTTAATGGAGTTGGTGATATTTTTACACGCGCCGATGATTTCAGCATGCGTATCTGGCTGGAACCCGATAAACTCGCACAACTCGGT
>Ga0182021_10002001_pt1 | contig 23737 bp, 21 predicted proteins | sample 612E3MmetaG_FD_120493 | JGI IMG/M metagenome (GOLD analysis project Ga0182021, IMG submission 120493) | Permafrost microbial communities from Stordalen Mire, Sweden - 612E3M metaG (Illumina Assembly) | ecosystem: Environmental > Terrestrial > Soil > Wetlands > Permafrost | place: Sweden... | reverse complement strand
GGCCTGGCCGACCTGATGATCGGCGCCCTGAGCGAGTACGACCAGAGCCGCCCGCAGCAGACCGCCTACCGCCAGACGATTCCCGGCGTCTACGCCCAGGACACCATCAAGTGGAACAGCCGCCTCACCTTCAATATCGGGCTGCGGTGGGAGCCCATGCTGTATGCCACCGATTACTTCGAACGCGGCACCACCTTCTCCATGACGGATTTCCTTGCCGGCAAGCACAGCACGGTCTATCCCAACGGCCCGGCCGGCATGTACTACTACGGCGACCCCGGCGTTCCCAAGGCCTTTACCAACAACAAGTGGGGGAACTTCTCGCCGCGCCTGGGCTTCGTCGTCAATCCTCACGGCGACGGACGCGACACCATTCGCGCCGGAATCGGCATCCTCTACAATACGCCGGAAGCCTGGTTCTTCCAACGGCTGGCTTCGAATCCGCCGGTGGTCAACGAAATCGACTTGACCGGAACCCAGAACGGCACGTTCAGCAAGCCGTGGGCGAACTATCCCGGCGGCAATCCCTTCCCCGGCCAGGTACCGGCGCCAAAGAACGTAATATTCCCCACCAGCACGCTGTGGGTGGTGCTTCCGCCCAACATGAAGCCCACGAATATCACGCAATGGAACGTGACGTACCAGAAGCAATTGAAGGGAGACTGGATGGCGTCGGCCTCCTACATCGGCAACAAGACCTCGCACCTGTGGCTGGGTTACGATATGAACGCCGCCACCCCGGTGGCGGGCATACCGATCTCGGACATCATCGACCGCCGCCCGCTGTACCGGGCCAGGCCCGCGGATGGGGCCCTCATCGGCAACCTGCTGATTGTGGATGACGGCGCCAACGCCAACTACAACGGCCTGCTGCTTTCCTTGCAGCACCGCTTCAGCCACGGCTTCACGCTGCTCTCCAACTACACCTGGTCGCACTGCCTCTCCGACGGAGACTCCGTGGGCAACATTCGGCAGGGGTATTACCAGATCCAGAACAACCGGGGCGCGGACTACGGCAACTGCAACTACGATGTCACGCAGATTTTCAACACGTCGTTTGTTTACCTCAGTCCGGTTTTCGGGAACGGCATTGCCGGCAAGGTGCTCGGCAACTGGCAGTTTGCGCCGATCCTCCGCGCCACGTCGGGCATCGCCATCAACGTCGGCTCCGGGGCGGACAATTCGGGAAGCGGCAACTCTTCGCTCGTGATCACGGACCGTCCGAACCAGGTTCTATCCGACGCGTACATGCACAACTGGGGTGCCACGACTCCGCAATTTCTGAACCCGGCCGCTTTCGTCGCCAACCCCTCGGGCACTTTCGGAAATGTCGGCAGGGATTCGGTGCGCGCGCCAGGGCTGTTGAATCTCGATATGGCGGCCAGCCGCATCTTCAAGTTCACCGAGAGATTCCAACTGGAGGCTCGCGGGGAGGCGTTCAACGCCATCAACCACACCAACTTCATCACGGTGAACACCGCTCAAAACAACAAGAATTTCGGCAAGCTCACGGCCGCGGGCGATCCCAGAATTCTCCAGTTCGCCTTGAAGTTGATGTTCTGACTTATACCCACCAGGCCGCGGCGGGCGTTTCCTTCATGACGATTCCGTTCAGGAACTCCGCCGCCTTGGTGAGGCCTTCTTCCGGCGACATCAGGCTGTCCTCGTGCTCGATCGAGAGCGCGTAGTCGTAGCCGAACATGCGCAGCGTCGAGACGAATTCCTTCCACCACCCGGCGTCGTGTCCGTAGCCGCACGTGCGGAAAATCCACGCGCGGTGGCGTTCGTCGGTGTAGCTCTTGGTATCGAGCACGCCCGTGAGGGGCAGGTTGCGCTCGTAAATCTGGGTATCCTTGGCGTGGACGTGGAAGATCGAGTCGCCCAGCACCCGGATGGCGGCGATCGGGTCGATCCCCTGCCAGAACATGTGGCTCGGGTCGTAGTTGCAGCCCACCGCCGGCCCCGCGATGGAACGCAGCTTCAACATGGTCTCGGGGCTGTAGACCACGAACCCGGGATGCATCTCGATGGCAATTTTGACGCCGTGGTCGGCGGCGAACTGCGCCTGCTTGACCCAATAGGGCGCCACCACTTTCTCCCATTGCCACTTGAGGATTTCGAGGTAATCCGGCGGCCACGGGCAGGTCACCCAATTGGGCCATTTCGACCCCGCCGAGTCGCCCGGGCAGCCGCTGAAATCCACCACCACCGGCACCCCCAGCTTCTCCGCCAGCCGAATGGTCTTGCGGCTCACCTCCTGGTCGTGTTTCGCGTGCGCCCGGTCGGGATGCAGCGGATTCCCATGGCAGCTCAGCGCGCTAATGGTGAACCCGCGATCGTTCAGTTTCTGTTTGAACTCAGCCAGCTCCGCCCGGTTCTCGAGCATCGACAGATGGCAGTGGGGACCGCCCGGGTAGTTTCCGGTCCCGAGTTCCACGGTATCGATATGCAGGCTGGTCAGTTTCTTAAGAACGTCATCCAGGGACAACTGCGCCAGCAATGCCGTAAATACGCCGACTCTCATCGGGTTCGCTCCTCGGAAAAGGTATGGTAGCCTTCCACAGAATATCACCGCGGAGACGCAGAGACGCGGAGAAGAATAAGAGATAAAAAGCCCTCTACCTCCTATTTCTCGCCGGGGGCGCCAGCCCAACGCTTCCCTCTGCTTCCTCTGCGCGCCAACCCCGGGGATGGTGGCAGGTTGCGTACCTTGCAGACGCCCTTCCCGACCTGCTTTTCTTCCTCTGCGTCTCTGCGTCTCCGCGGTGAAAAATCCGTCACCGCGGAGACGCGGAGAAGAATAAGAGATAACAAGGCCCTTACCTCCTATTTATCGCCGGGGGCGCCAGCCCAACGCTTCCCTCTGCTTCCTCTGCGCGCCAACCCCGGGGATGCCGGCAGGCCACGTACCTTGCAGACGCCCTTCCCGACCTGTTCTTTCTTCCTCTGCGTCTCTGCGTCTCCGCGGTGAAAAATCCGTCACCCCTCGAAGTACGCTTCCGCCAGCTCCGGATTCTCCCGTACAGCCCGGCGCCAGCATGCGCGCGCTTCTTCCACTTTGCCCGATGCCATCAGGACGTGCCCCAGGTTCAGGAGGGGGTCGAGACGCTGCGGGTCCTCGCTGAGCGCTTGCTCGTAGAACTGCGCGGCTTCGCCGTTCCGGCCGAGCTTTTGGCACAGCAGGCCGGCGTTGTAGTACAGCTCGGGGCCGTGCTCGCCCTGGTGAATCAGCTGGCGGTGCAGGTCGTAAGCCTCCGCGTACTCCTGGTGGTCCAGCGCCACCGCGGCCAGACCGCGCATGGCGTCGGCGGAATTCGGACGCAGCATAAGGGCCTCGCGGAAGCACCGCCGCGCGGCGTCCGAGCCGCCCGAGCGCGCATACGCGATGCCCGCGTTGAGATACGCTTCGTGCCAATCCGGCCGCTTTTCGAGACAGGCCTCGAAGGCCTCGGCGCTGCCGGCGAAATCGCCGCGGCGCAGCCGCAGATAGCCCAGCCGGAAGCACCCCTCGCACCACTCCGGCGCATCCTCCGGAAGCGTGGCGTAGAGCTCCTCGGCTCGCTCCCGCTCGCCTTGCTGCTCCAGCACCAGCCCCAGGTTCCAGAGAACTCCGGGCTGGCCAGGGTCGATCTGAAGCGCCCTCTCGTAGCAACTGCGCGCGGCTGCCAGGCTCTTCAATTCCTGCCGCACCGCCCCGAGATTCAAGTAGGCTGGCACCGAATCGGCCTTCAGCGCGATGGCCTGGGTGTAGGCGTGCGCGGCTTTCTCATGCTCGCCCATGGTCTGATGGGCCACCCCCAGGTTGAACCAATTCTCGAAACGCTCCGGAGCCGCTTTCGACAGATTCCGGCTGTGGCGCACGGCCGACGCGTAGTCTTCGCCCTCGAACGCCAGCGCCGCCAGCGCCTCCAGCGCGACCGGCGACTCCGGCCGCAACTCGGCCAGCATCTCCGCATAGCCTCGCGCCGCCTGGTGGTCCTTCTTTTCGAGGAAGACACCCACCAGGTTCGCCAGTGCCTCTTCGCACCGCGAGTTCCGCGCCAGCACTTTGCGGTAGTGTGCCGCCGCTTCGGTCAGTTGGCCGGTCTGCTGCAAGGCGACAGCCAGGCCAAACAGCGCCTGCTCATCGTTGGGAAAGAGATCGAGATACCGGTCGAGCGGTTTCAGCGCCTCGGCCGGGCACCCGCTGTGGATCAGGCAGAGGCCTAACCCCAGTAGGGCCTCCGCACGGGTGGCATCGGCTTCCCACGCCCTCCGGAATGCCTCCCTGGCCGCTTCCCAACGCTTCAGATTGCCCAGGCAGACCCCCAGGTTGAAATGCGCGGAGCGTTTGGGCGGCTCCAGCTCCACCAGTTGCTGGTAGATTGTGGAGGCCGATGCATAGTCGCCCATTTCGTAATGAATCTGCCCCAGCGCCGAGTACAGCGCGGGATCGCGCACGCCCGATTCCAGAGACCGGCTCAACACGCCGGCGGCCCCCTCGATCTGGCCTTCCAGGTGCAACGATACGGCTTCCGAGAGCGCGCGGTCCACGCGCTTCTGCCGCTTGAGGTTGTCGATCGGGGTCACGCCGGAAGGCTGTGTTCCCGCGGGAAACCCCATGGTTGAATCCTCCGGTTCCTGTAATCGTACCGGCCGGTTTCGGCCGCCGCCAGCACGGCGTCTGCACTCCGCCCCGGCGGTGCGCCTTCCGGCCGGGGCTGCGGCGCGGCCGCGCCGGACTCCAGCCGCCGCCACTGCGCGGTTCTCTCGGGACCTTCCTCCGCACCGCCGGAAAGGTACGCGCAGATCCACCCCAGGAAGTCGTCGTTGGCCGCCACCTTCATCCAGTAGAGCCGCGCTCGCTCGCCTGGCTCGCTGAAGAAACCCACTCCCCCGGAGGCCAGCGTGTCGTCCGTCCACCGGTCCACTTCCTGACCTTCGATGGAAGTCACTACGCGGTTGCCTTTCACCTCCACCGCCACGTGGTACGCCGTATCGTTGTGCACCATCACGGACAGCGGCACCTCCACCTGGTTCCCCTTCTTCCCGCCGACCACCGGATAATGCACCACGGCGATGACGGGACGCAGCCCGGGCTCCATCACCGTGAACTTCATGGCGTAGTAGTTCTGCCGGTCGCGCGCGCGCACCACCCAGCCCATGCTCTTGCTCTCGATCTGGGCGAAGAATTCCAGCCGGTAATCGGAGTACGCCGCCGAAGGACGGTAGAGCGCCAGTTGGCCCGTGCGGACATAACCGTCGGGGTGGCGCGACCAGCCAGGGGCCCAGCTCTTACCGGCCCCGTCCCAGGATTCCATGCCGGTGTGGAATGCATCGGTGAGTGCCACGGCGGCGCGCTTCGACATGGCGTTGCGCACCCAATCGAGAGGCTGCTTCGAGGCCACTCTCCGAAGCCCCGGATTGGCCCGTGCCCGTGCCCGCGCCGGCGCCGCGCCAACCGCGGCGGATAGCCTCTGGCCCGCTGCCGCCGTCTTCCTGAACACACGGGCGGAGTCCGCGCCGAACCACATGCCCACGGCCACGATCAAGCTCGCGGCGACCGCCTCCACCACTCGACCCATGCCGGCGCCCCGCGGGTGCTTGGTCTTCGGCGCTGCCTCCCGCGGCGCGAGGTCTTCGAACCGGTCCAGCACCGGACGCAGCCCGAATCGCGGCGGCAGAGGGACCGTGTTGGGCGCTTGCCACTCCAACCGGTCCACCACCGCGCCGCGCACATTCTCGCAATGGAAATCCGGAGGAATGAACCCGGGTTCGGGCATGCCCGGCGCCACCCGCAACCCGGCCGGCGCGGCGGGCACCCTGAATGGTCCTGGAACCGCCGTCTTGGGCGCGGCCTTGCCAAACAGCGCACCAGCCACCGACAGGCGCGCCTCCCTGGCTATCGCCTCCACGGCCGGGCAGGGCATCCAGGTGTCGCTGGCCTCCGGGAGAAGCTGTGGCGCGGCAGCCCGGCCCAGCGCTTCCCTCAGACGCTCCCCGTTTCTGGGGGGAGCGGAGCCGCGGAATTCGCCAGTCTCTTTGCCGCAATACAACAGGGACACCGCCTTCCTCGGTACGCGCTGGCCCGATTATATCGTCGAACAAATCCCAAAACTCAGTAGAATCTCCATCGATTTAGTTAACGTCGCTCGATTATCCAAGGTTAACTTCGCCCCCGCCCACCGCCGAAGAAGAGAATTCTTCACTGCGGAGACGCAGAGACGCAGAGAAGAACAAAGAGAGATTCCTTAGGTTTCCCCTGCCACGAAGTCCTCAAGGCAGCTCGCGGACGCCCTCCCTGCCCAATTCTTTTCTTCTCCGCGTCTCCGCGTCTCTGCGGTGAACTATCCTGCGCCACTTCAGCGCAGCCCGAACATCGCGTGGTACTTCTCCGGCAGCCGCGCGCGGCGCATCTCACGGTCGACGAAGATGTGGCGCGTGTGCCCCGTGGCCAGCACGCGGTCTCCCTCTGCCAGGCGCATCTCGTAGGCGAAGGTCGCCATGCGGGTGTGGGCCTCTTCAATCCAGGTCTTGACAATCACTTCGTCGTCGTAGCGGGCCGGCGAGCGGTAGCGGCAGCAGGCTTCGGCCACCGCCAGAAGCACCCCGTCTTCGCGCTCCATCTCGCGATAATGGAAGCCCAGCGCCCGGCACAGTTCCACGCGGCCCACCTCCATCCAAACCAGGTAGTTCGCGTAGTAGACCACTCCCATCTGGTCGGTCTCGGCGTAACGCACGCGAAGGCGCGTTTCGATGGCGGGGTTGTTCATGAGGCAACCGCATTGTAACCCGGCGCAACCGCGGACCGCCCGGAACCGTCTGTTAGACTGACGCTTAGTAGAGCCTTGTATGCGCGTGCGAATCCTCTTTTTTGGCGTGTTGAAGGACCTGGTGGGACGTTCCTCGGAAGAGGCCGATTTCCCCGGCGGCGCCGACCTGCGGGCGGTCTTCGACACCGCAGCCGCGCGTTGTCCCGCCTTGAAGGAAATGGCGCGCAGCATCGTGCTGGCTCGCAACCGGGAATTCGCGGACCTCTCCACCAAGATCGAGGACGGCGACGAAGTGGCCTTCCTGCCGCCCGTGAGCGGTGGTTGCGCGGACAGCCTGCCGGACCCGCTCGAGATTGCCGAAAACGGCCACTATTTCGCGCTGACCGACCACCCTATCGATACGCGCGCCATCGTCGCCCGCCTGTTGACCGGCGCGGAAGGCGCCGTGGTAACGTTCGAAGGCACCGTCCGCAACCAGACCAACGGCCGGCCGGTGCTCTGCCTGGACTATGAATGCTACCGGCCCATGGCGCTCGAGTCGATGACCAAAATCGGTCACGGGATTGCCGCCGCGCATCAGTCGACCCGCGTGGCCATGGTGCATCGCCTGGGCCGCCTGTTGATCGGCGAGACCAGCGTGGCGGTAGTTGCGACGGCCCCTCACCGGCGCGCGGCCTTTGAAGCGGCGCTCGAAGCCATCAACCGCCTGAAGAAGACCGTGCCCATCTGGAAGAAGGAGCATTTTGTGGACGGCGAGGTCTGGGTGGAAGGGGAGTGGGATCGGAATGTTCCCGTGGCGGGCTAGGGGTAATCACCGGCAACCGCTCTCTGACGTTCGCGGCTCGGAAGGATCGAAGCCGCGATCGGAGCCGCGAACGTTAGAGAGCGGTTGCCACAGGTGCTTGGTGCCGCTCACTCTGCTCTGCGCCGCCGCCCTGTGCGCGCAGCAGACCCCCGTGTTTCGCGCCGAAGTCGACCTGGTGCGCGTCCTCGCCACCGTAAGGAACCAGGCCGGAGAGCTGGTGGGCGCTCTCCAGAAGGGCGATTTCACGGTGCTCGACAACGGTGTGCCTCAGGAGATTTCGGTCTTCGAGCGCCGCACCGAGCTGCCGCTCTCCATCGCCCTGCTGGTGGATACCAGCGGCTCCACCAACAAGGAACTGCTGTACGAGACCGATTCCGCCTCGCGCTTCCTGCGTGCCCTGCTCTCGGAGGGCAATCCCGAGGACGCCGTGGCGCTCTATAGCTTCAACTACGACGTCACCCTGCAACATTCCTTCACCCATAATTACAGGTCTCTGGAAACCCGGCTGAAGACGCTTCACGGCGACGCCGGTACGGCGCTCTACGACGCCGTCTTCCTGGCGGCGCGCGATCTGGGGCCGCGCCCGGGCCGCAAGGTCGTCGTCATCGTCACCGACGGCGGCGATACCGCCAGCGCCAAGGATGTCCATGCGGCGCTCCAGGCGGCCCAGCTTGCCGATGCGGTCGTCTACCCCGTAGTCGTCATGCCCATCACCAACGATGTCGGACGGAATATCGGCGGGGAACACGCCCTCCAGTTCATGGCCGAAGGCACCGGCGGCCGGCCCTTCCTGCCCAGCATCGGCGCGGAACTCGATAAGGCCTTTGGCGATATCATCACCGAGCTGCGCACCCAGTATCTGCTGGCCTTCTACCCCCAAAACGCCCCGCTCGCCAGGGACCCCTTCCACAAGCTGGAGGTCCGCGCCGGCCGGTCCCAATTGCGAGTCTCCGCGCGCAACGGTTATTATGGTGAGGTTGAGAGCGGAACCGGCTCGCCCGGCGCCCGAACTTCCATAGACCCCGAAGGGCAGAAAAAGCGGCAAAAAAAGTGAGCACTCCAGAACATGGCGGAAAATCCGGCCGCGCGCCGGAGCAGACGTTTGAAGAAATCCGATATCTCAAACGCCTCATCGAGAATGCCACGCCCATCCGCGTGAAGATGGAGGATGGGGAGGAAGTGGTGGGTACCATCGAATACTACGACCGGTCCTTCATCCGTCTGACCCGCAAGGGCATGCCCAACCTTTTCATCTTTAAGCACGACATCAAGTACTTTCAGGAAGAGACTTGACACTGCCCTATCTGGAAACGGCCGTGGAAATCGCGCGCGAGGCCGGCGCGCTTCTGGCGGATTACCTCGAGCGCCGCGTCCCCTTCGAGCTCAAAGGTGCGTTCGACCTGGTGACCGCGGCCGACCGCGCCTCCGAAAAGTTGGTGGTCGAACGGTTGCGGGCGCATTTTCCCGCGCACGGCATCGTCGCCGAGGAAGGCGGCGGGCGTGAAAGCTCTTCCGAATATTGCTGGTATGTGGACCCGCTGGACGGCACCATCAATTTCGCGCATAGTTTCCCCATTTTCAACGTCACGCTGGGCCTGGCGCGCAACGGGGAAATGATCGCCGGCGTGGTCTACGACCCCATCCGCAAGGAACTCTTCACCGCCGAGCGCGGTGGCGGCGCCTGCCTCAATGGCCAGCGCATTCGCGTCTCCACGGTTCAGCGGCTCGAGGACAGCCTGGCGTGCACCGGCTTCCCCAGCCGCGGGCGAAGCCAGAGCGTGAACATCCACTTCTACCACCAGTTGGCCATGGCCACTCACGGTGTGCGGCGCACCGGCTCGGCGGCCCTCGACCTGGCATATGTAGCTTGCGGACGCCTGGATCTCTTTTGGGAGTTCCACCTGAGCCCCTGGGACATGGCCGCCGGTACGCTTCTGGTGCGGGAGGCGGGGGGGCGCGTCTCCGATATGAACGGAGGCGCGCATAGCATCACTACGTCCGCGCATCTAATGGCGGACAACGGCGCGCTGCACGACCAGGCCGTCGAAATCTTCGGCGAAATCTTCCGCGGCCAGTTCCGCGCGGCGATGCCGCGAATCGTGGGCTGACAACGGGACCGTAGAGGTATGCCCGAATTGGGGTTCGAGGTTGTCCAGGAATCCCACGGTGCTTATTGCGCCGAATGCCTTACCGAAAACATCTTCACAGAGGGGGATACGTGGGAGGAGTTGCGCAAGAACGGGATTGAGGCGACCGCCGCGTTCATCCGTGGCCGTTCACTGGTTTACAAGAACGGATTACTGATTCGAACGCCGAGAATTTCCTGCTCATTGTTCATGTCTTCGGTGTACAGCACCGCCGCACCAGTCCGCGCCGCCGAGACAACCACGAGTGCATCCCAGAATGAAAGCTTCGCTTGCCTGGCCAACCCAACGGCCGCTCGAATCGCCGCATAATTCACGGCCATCAGGGGCCAAGCCGTCAGGTCCTCCAGTACAGCCAGCGCTTCATCGCTCGAGCAAGGCTGGCTCACTTTCCTGGTCAGCGTGACGAAAAGCTCCTGCAACACCTGCGTGCTCACTCGCAGCCGGTCCTCTTCCATTAACTCGTTTATGAGCCGTTGGGCAACCCGCTTCTTCGGCGAACCGCTCTTTTCGAACGCGTACACCAACACGTTGGTGTCGACGAAACTCAGGTCCCTCTCAACGGTCATAGAGTTCGTCGCGGCTCCAGTTCCGGTCACCGATCTCGACCAGCCCGGTCTCGAACGCCTTTCTCAACCGCGCCCGGGCCAGCCGCCTCCGGCTGGGCTCCTCCACCAGCCCCGCCAAGTACTCCCGCACCAGTTGATTCACGCTGGTGCGTTGATCGAGTGCGACCTTCCTGGCCGCCAGGAGCAGATCCTCCTCCACCACCAGAGTCACATTCTGTCTGGCCTTTTCCATAGCTCCACTCTAGCACGCTATCCGTGCTGCACGGATTATGTGCACGGCGCTTGCCTCCGCTGAGGGCTGGAATGATAAACTGGCTATCAGCTCGCTTCTTGAACCCGTCCCGCACGGAACACTGCAAAAATGGGACTATTCTCTCCGGCGCAGGTTGTTGGATACATCGCGCTGGCGCTTGGCATCACGGCTTTTCTTCAAGAGAGCGATCACCGTCTGAAGTTCTTCAACGCGACTCAGGGCCTGGCCTACGCCTTACATTTCGTGCTGTTAGGGAATCTCCCCGCCTCCACCAGTTCGCTCCTGTCGTCGTTCCGGTCGTTCCTGGCCCTGAGATATCGGTCCTGGCTGCTGGGTGCGGCCATCGTCGGCGCCAACGTCGGTCTGGGCGCGGCGTTCGCCAAAAACGCAGCCGGCTGGCTGCCTGTAGTTGGCTCGTGCATCGCGACCATCGCGATCTTCACGATGAGAGGTGTTCCGTTCCGGTCGGTCTTGCTGGCCAGCACTCTGCTGTGGCTGGCCAACAATATCCTCACCGGATCCATCGGCGGCACATTGTTGGAACTGGCCAACGCGACCGTCAACCTCTCGACGATCGTCCGCCTGGTCCGGTCGTCGCGCGCCCCTCTTACTTGCCGATCATCAGAATCGTAAATGAACCCGGCACCACGGTGCCCTGCGGTCCGCGGCCCCCGCGGCCTCCATCGGCCGGCGGCGGCGGCGCCGGTCCACGCTCCTGGCTCATCGTGAAGATGTGGTTCGTCTTTCGGTCGAAGGCGATAGTCCGGGCGCCATTCATCGTATCGAGATTCTGCTCCACCTCGAAACTGGCCGCGCTCTTCTCCTTGACCACGGTCAGCGTACCGTTGCCATGCGTGCTGAAGGCTTCCTTCGTCGCGGGGTTAAAGATGGCGCCATCGGAACCGCCGGCCAGCGGCAGACTCGCGAGGATCTTGCCGTCCTTGGCGCTCAGAATCACCATCATGGGCTTGGTCGGCTGGGCCGGTGGATTTCCCGAGCTCCCGCACGCCGCGAACAGCACACGGTTCTTCACGTCCAACGCCAGCCCGTTGCACCTGCCCTTGTCCCCGAAGGGGTAGTGCGCGACGGCCTTCATGGTCTTGACGTCGACCGCCGTCACACTGCCCTGCGCGTCCTGCATGACCACGTAGAGCATGCCCTTACCGTCGCCCACGCCCTGCTCCGGCACCCCGCCCAGATCGATCTTGCCGAGGACCGTGCCATCTTTGGCGTCTATCACCGTGGCGTCCTTGGTCGGGTGGCTGAAGACGTAGACCCTTTGGTTGAAGGGATCGAAGTAGATGCCGTCCGGCTGCGCGGCGCCCACATCAATGGTCTTGATGAGCTTCATGGTCTTCGTGTCGAACATCGAGACGGGCTTGCTGCTGGTGAAGCCATGGCCCGATTTCGGATCGACCGCGGCGCCATTGCCTCCGATCCCGGCAATCTCGCCGGCCGGCTCGAGCGTGTCGAGGTTATAGATGGTCAGCCGTGTCGGGACGCCCGCCCCACCGCCGCGGCGCGGGATGTATATCCGGCGCCCCGCCGCGTCGGCATAGATGTAGTCCCAGCCACCTTCTCCGCCGACTTTGGCCGTCTTGAGTACTTTGTAGGGGCCGCCCTGTTGAGCCGACCCGATGGGCGCAAACGTCGCGATTGCCACTGCCAACACTAAGCAAAGTTGTCGCATGGGAATCCTTCCGGAACGAGTATAGCAGCCGCTAGTCTCAACCCCGCTCGCGGTACCACTCCAGCGTCAGCCGCATTCCCTCTTCGAACGAGAAGCGCGGAGAGTAGCCCAGGTCGCGCGCGGCCGCCGTGGTGTCGGCCTGCGAGTCGCGCACGTCGCCCGCGCGCGGCGGCCCGTAGATCGCCTCGATATCCACCCCCTCCATCTTCTGTAGCAGCGACCATGCCTGGTTCAACGCGATCCGGCCGCCGTTGCCGCCATTGTAGACATGGCCCGAAACCCCGCCGGCGCGAGCGGCCTGCAAGTTGAGATCGGCCACGTCCTCCACGTAGGTGAAGTCGCGCGACTGTTCGCCGTCGCCGAAAATGGTGGGCGAGCGCCGCTCCAGAATCGCCTTCATGAAGACCGAGAGCACGCCCGAATAGGGGCTCGAAGGGTCTTGCCGCGGCCCGTACACGTTGAAGTAGCGCAGCGCCACCGCTTCCAGTCCGTAAACTTCCGAGAATACCGTGCAGTAGTATTCGCCCATCAGCTTCTGCAAGGCGTACGGCGACTTCGGCCGCGGCGTCATGCTTTCCACTTTGGGCAGCACCTCGGTGTCGCCGTAGGCCGAGGACGATGCGGCGTACACCACGCGGCCCGCCTGTCCTTCCCGAGCCGCGCGCAGCACGTTGAAGGTCCCGTCGATATTCACCTGGTGCGACGGCACGGGGTCGTCAATCGACCGCGGCACCGACGGAATGGCGGCTTCGTGGAACACCACCGCCGCCCCGCGAATGAGGGGCGCAATCTCTTCGTAGTTGCGGATATCGGCGCGCTGGAAGTCGATCGACCCGCGCACGTCCTCCAAATTCGATTCGCGCCCCGTCAGAAGGTTATCGATGACAACCACCTTCCCGGCGCCCTCGCGCAGCAGCCTGCGCACAATCGCGGAGCCGATAAACCCCGCTCCTCCCGTAACAACGTAGTGGCTCATATTGGCAGTTTGGCGATTTCGGATTCCAGGTGGCGCAGCGACTCCCGGGCCAGCCGCTCGGCGCCGGGCGTGAAGTCGAAAGCTTCCAACGACACCCATCCCGCGTAGTTGCGGCGCCGCAGCGCCTCCAACACCGGCTTGAAGTCGTAGTCTCCGGCCCCGCAGTGGCGCCCGTCCGGCTCGTTCACGTGGACGTGGCGGATGTAGTCGAACCAGCGCTCCACCAGGGCCGCGTGCGGCAGGCTTTCGTCGATGGCGTTGTGCACGTCGAACATGGTCTGAATATAGGGGCTGCCGATTTCGCGCACCACGGCGACGGCTTCTTCCAGCGTCTCGACCACGTCGGATTGATTGGCCGGCAGCGCTTCCACCAGCACCCTCACCTTCCGATCGGCGGCGTGTGGCGCCACCCCGGTTAAGCCGTCGATGAAGTTTCGGGTGGCTTCCGCGCGCGTCAGGCCGCCCGTGGTGGACCGCTGTTGGGGCGAGCCGAAGACCATCGCGCCGTCGGGTCCCAGGTCCGCGCACAGATCGATCAGATCGCGGATGTGCTCCCAGCTTCGCTGGCGCAACCCCGCGTCCGGTCCGCTGACGTGCAGCCCCTTGGGGCTGACCATCAGCCAATGCAAGCCCACAAAGCTCAACCCTTCCGATTGGATGATCCGGCGGTACTCCCGGCGTTCGGCCGCGGCGATGTCCGCCGGTTTCTCCGCCAGTGTGAACGGCGCGATTTCGATGCCCGTGTAGCCGGCCTTGCGGATGGCCTGGCACGCGCCGGCGAACGGCCATCCCTCGAAAGCTTCGTTACACATCGCATGGCGGAAGCGGTACGGCATGAACCACCAGTTTACGATGCCGCGCGCTCATACCGCCCGTTTGAGCAGAGCCTCTTCGACGCCCTTGGCCCACGCCGGGGCCGATCCGCGCCGTTCGCGGGCTTCCCGAATCAACCGGAGGTTGCGGGCCGTCGTCTCGGGCTCCCACGGCTCGCGGACACGTGCCAGCGCTTGCGGAAGCATTTTGGCCGCTCGATCCTGGTCCATTCCTAAGATCGCAAGTTCGAGTAGCGTCGCATAGTCCCAGTAGTCGGCCTTGCCGCGCGCGATCTTCCTCTCCACGGAATACCGGACCACCGGCAGGATCTCCAGCCGGCGCGCATCCGGGGTCTCCTGGATTTCCATGAGCGTGACCGCGTTCACTCCGGGGTAGGCGTCGCGCCAGTCGGCCTCGAATCCTCTCAAGTAGGCCTCCGTCGCCTTCCCGAGGTATCCTTGCGCCAGGATCTCCTCCCCGGCTTTTCCGGCCTCTTCCCAACGGTCCTTGTAAACGCGCCCGAGTATGCCGAACGTTTCACTGCTCGGCCCGCGTTCTTCGATGAGTCTCGTCAGAACCGCTTCCGCCTCCTCGCGCCGCTTGAGCCGGTTCAGCGCCAGTGCGAGCTGCTCGCGTACCAGCACCGTTTCGGCCAGCGGAAGCGCCATTTTCTCCACCAGCGCCACCATGTCCTGCCAAGCCGACCGGGCGCGGTACGACAAGAAGAGGTCGATGACGACTCCGGATTCCACATCCGCGATCTTCCCGAGTCCTTTTTCGACGCTCCGAACCGCATCCGCACCCTGTCTTCGAGCAGCGGCGAGCTGGCTCTTGAGCTGATTCGAGTATTCCACCCGCTCGCGGAACGTGTCCGTCTTTTCATGGGCGACCGTGGGCGCCTGCAGATCGTCCAGAAGCTGGAAAATGGGGCTGTCCCGGGTGCCGGCCCGCGCTTCTATCAGGAGTTTCGCGACCGCCTTCCTGGCCTCGGCAATGTGCGCGGGATCGGGAGCGCCGTCCGCGCCCAGCTTGTAGTGGACCGTGCGCAGCATCTGCACGTCGAAGGGCAGACGGTACTCGTCGGCAATCATGGGGACCGTGCTCCAGGGTCGGGATGCATGACGTATGCCCAGTTCGTAGAAGACGTTGGCATTCGCCAGCGTCAGGTCGGCGACGGCGTACGGGCAAAGAATCAAGCGCTCGAACATGGGCTTGTGGATAATCCCACCCACGGTTTCCTCATCGGCCCGCAAGGGTTCGAGATCGGCGTCCGTCACGGCGGGCGCGGTCAGCTCGGCATAGACCCGATCGAAATCGATCACCGAGCCCGCCGGGTTCGCCTTTCGCCCAAATGGCATGAGAATGAAGCAAAGCGGTTTCATTGTGCACATCCTTCGTATAGGTCCGACAGACGCTGCATCTCCTCTCCGGTTAGGCCGCATAGATCCGCGGTGCGAATGGCCTGCTCCTGGATGGAGAGCGCCTGCCAGGGGTCCATGTCGAACTGGGCGGCTTCGGCATGTTTCCGAAAAGCCTCGTCCTTCCGGCCCAGGATCAGGAACGCATCGCCTTCACTCGCGAGACGCCAGAACTTGCCTTTGGGATTGACGGCCTTCGCGCAATCCTCGAGCACGGTCTTGGCTCGCTCGCGCCCGGCGCGATAGTCTCCACCGTAGGCCAGTTCCAGGTACGCCAGGTTGATGCCGTGGTAGTAAGCCTGGTCGTAGTCCGGCGGCTGCTTGGCCGCCGCTTCGGAGTAGCCGCGGCCATATAGCTTCATGGCCATCTCGACATCGGCACGGCGGCGTTCCACGATCCAGCGGCGCTTGTATCTTCCGGCCAACACACCCAGCACATCCGTCCCTTTTGCCGGATGCCCTTCCAGGAATTCGATCGCGTCCTGGCGCCGTCCCACTTTGTCCAGCGCCAGCGACAGCCGCGCCGCTCCACCGTCGTCCAGTTCGGAGCGCCGCGGCCACAGTTTCTCGATGGTTTGCCGGAACTTAGCCTTCTCCTGCGCCACGCGTGGCGCGTTGCCATCCGTTAGCGCATCAACCAAAATCGCTACGCACTCCGCGTCCGGTGAATCGGCTCTCAACATGGAAAGGTGATCGCCGGAAATGACGCGCTGCATTTCCTCCGGAAAGGGCTCGATCGACGATCCGGGCGGCACGAATTGGTCGTTCTCGCCGGCAATCGCCAGGAAGTGGAAGGGAGGTGCGGTAGCCCAGCCCAGATCCGTCCACTCCCGGCGAAGGTTGCGTATGAAATCGCCGGACGCGCTCATGTTGCGGATCTGCCGCTTCAGAAACGATAGTAGCCTGGCCTTGACCAGCCCCTTGCTCGGCGTTCCAAACAAGACCACGTGCGAGGTGCGATTCAGTAGACCCTCGTACTTGACGAGCGCACGCTGCACCACCAGGCCACCCATGCTGTGGGCTACGAACGCCAGCCGCTGGTACCGGCGGAGTTTCGGCGTCGAGTACAGCTCAATGGCGAGTTCCTCCAGCCGCGCATCCGCGCTCCACAGGTTCAGGATGTCGAACCGGCGCTTGCTCCGGTAGCCAAACCCAAACAGGTCCCATCCCGAAAGGCCCGGTTCGGTCTGGAGAAAATCGGGGATCTTTCCCCAAGTGCCCTTCAGATCTCCGGTGAAACCATGGACAAACACCAGGGCCACGTCATTCGACGTGGCGGATCGATGGTTGAATCTCTCGATCATAGTCGGCCGCCCTTCGTCGTCCGCGGACAACAACTGTATTAGAGCACAGGCAAAGCTGGCGGGCGGACTATAGCGGGTCTCTGGCGGGGAGGCCCGGCAGACTCACGAAGCGCCGGTCGTGCGTCCATATCTCGCTCGCGCCGCCTTCGAACGACACCAGGGCAATCTGAAGATCGAAGATTCGGGGACCTTGGATTTTCAGGCCGCCGGCGATCTGCGCGAGACGCTCCATGAACCCGTCGCGGGGATACAGTATCTTCGCCCCGGCCGCGCATAGTTCAGCCAGGAAGGCCCGTGCCTCTTCTGCCTGCGAAGGCCGAGGGAGGCCGGAAGGGTGGGTGACTATAGCCCAGAACTCAGCGGCGCAGAAGGCGGGAATCGCCCAGCCCTTCGGGTTGCCGCGGGCTTTTTCGACGGCGCGCTGAGCCGGCCGGTTCTCCGGCAGCCCTGAGCGGTGCGCATAAACCAGGAGGTTGGTGTCAAGGGCGATCATGGTGAAGCCATTCCATCATCCTCGCCCGGTCGGCTACATCCAGACCCGGCGCCAGCCCTCCCTTGACCGTGACCCAGCGAATCCTGGGCCGGCGTCCGGCGGCGCTGCTTCCGCTCTCGCCCAGTTCTTTCCGCAAGCCGCGCTCCACCAGAGATCGGATCGTGGTTCTCTTCTCCGCCGCCAGCTTCTTCGCCGCAATCAGGAGATCGTCGGGAAGATCGATGGTGGTCTTCATACAGCTTCCCATATTACCATATATATGGCTGGAAGATGGAATTGAAAACCACGAAACTCGAATGCCTGCTGATCGCCGACGATCTCACCGGCGCCTGCGACGCCGCCGTGCAGTTTGCGCGGCGCGGCTGCCGGACCAGCGTCCACCTGGATTCCGACAGCGAAGACACCGGCGTGCTGGCCGTCAGCGCCGAGAGCCGCCATCTGAGTGTGGCCGAGCTTCGCCCAGTCATGGACAAGCTGGCCCGGCGGCTGCCGGTGGATCGGGCGCGCATCCTGTTCAAGAAGATCGATTCCACCTTGCGGGGTAATGTGGGAGCGGAGATCGCCGCCGCGCTGGTCGCCTTTGGTTGCGACGCTGCCGTGATTGCGCCCGCCTTTCCGGCCATGGGGCGGATTGTCGAAGGGGGCTATCTGCGAGTGGGCGCCGCGGAGGCCATCGATCTCGCGGCGCATCTGGGCCTGGTTCCGTGCGCGCACGTGTCGCCATCGGCGCTCTACGCCGCCATTGAGGCTGGCGGCCGCTTCCTTTCCGTGGATGCCACCTGCGACCGCGATCTGGACGCGATTGCGGCCGCGGGCCTTCGGTCGGGCCGGCGCATCCTCTGGGCCGGCTCGGCGGGCCTGGCTTCGGCGCTGGCCCGCACATTGCCGTGGGGCGGACCCTTGGTTCTGGAGCCCCCTCCGGGCACGGCCCCCCGGCCGGTCGCTGCCGTGCTCTTCTGCATCGGCTCCAATCACCCCGTCACGGTCGAGCAGCAGCGCCATCTGCTGGCCCACTGCGCCGCGCATTCGCTGGGACCGGAAACCGCCACGCCCTCGGCGATCGTCTCGCCGCTCGGCCGGGGCGAGCACGTGGTTTTGAACCTGCCGGTGAGGGAGACCTCCGTCGAACGCGTGCGCGAGCTGGTCGGAAACGCGGCGGGCGCCGCTGGCGCGCTCGTGCTCTCGGGAGGAGACACGGCGTCGCTGGTGTGCCGCGCGCTGGGTGTGCGCCGCATCCGGCTCGAGGACGAGATCGTTGCCGGAATTCCGTGGGGCTATCTGTCCGGCGGCGCCTTCGATGGCGTGCGCGTGGCCACCAAGTCGGGCGGATTCGGCGCTCTTCATGCTCTAATCCAAGTAGCGGACTTCTTCACATGCCCCACGCCATAGATCGCCTGCCCACCATCGCGCTCACCATGGGAGACCCCGCCGGGGTCGGCCCGGAGATTGTGCTCAAAGCGCTGGCCGACCCGGAAGTGGCGCCGCTGGCCAACTGGATCGTAGTCGGCGATTCGCGGATTCTCGAGATGGCGGGACGCTCCGCCGGCCTCACACTCGCATCGGCGCCGCTGCGCGATACCCTCACTTTGGGCGATGTCGAGGATTTCTCCTTCGGCCGCCTGGATGCGCGCTGCGGGGTGGCCGCCGTGGAATACGTCCGAATCGCCACCGGGATGTGCGTGATGCGGGAGGCCGACGCCATGGTGACGGCGCCGCTGAACAAGGAGGCGGTCACGCTTTCGGGCCGCCCGTTCACCGGACACACCGAATACATCGCGGAGTTGTGCGGCGCCGCCGAGTCGCGCATGTTGCTGGCCAGCGAGCGGCTCGCCACCGTGCACGTGAGCACGCATGTGCCGCTGCGCCACGCTTGCGATCTGAACACCCATCGCATCGTGCACACCATCGAGCTGGGCGACAGGGCCATGCGACTGCTCGGGTTCGCTCCGCCCCGCATCGCCGTCTGCGGACTGAACCCGCACGCCGGCGAGCATGGGCTGTTCGGCGACGAGGACCAGGCGTTCATCGTCCCCGCCATCCAGGCCGCCCGCGCCAAGGGAATCGAGTGCAGCGGTCCGCACGCCGCCGACACCGTTTTCCTGCAAGCCTGGCGCGGCGCCTACGACCTGGTGGTGGCCATGTACCACGACCAGGGCCACATTCCCATGAAGCTCCTGGATTTCGAAGGCACGGTGAACATATCGCTGGGAATCCCCATCATCCGGACCTCCGTGGACCACGGGACGGCCTTCGACATCGCCGGCAAGAACCAGGCCGATCCGCGCAGCATGAAGCAGGCCATGCGCATGGCCGCGCGCATGGCGGCCGCGCAGCGCCACATGCGCTAGCATAGTGCGGCCGAAGTTTTGCCTGTTTTGTGGGGCGGGCAATCCTGCCCGCAGCCGCCTTTCAGGCGGCCTTTTCGCGCCGTGCGCGAGTCTTCGCAGTCGCCGGCTGAAAGCCGGCTGCAGCCACGATTGGCTGCCCCACAGCCAAGTGCATACTCGTTACTCCGCCCGCCACCACTCGTTTCGGCTTGCCGCTATGCGGGGCAGATGGGCAGCGGTGCCCTGGGTCCGGCGGGTTGGTAACCCGCCCAGCGCCGGTTGAAAACCGGCGCGCAGGATACAATCCTGCCCCACGATCCGTGCATGGTGTCCGTTATCCCGAACAGTACGTGGCATTGGGCAAGAGTGCCTGCGCCACAGCGCGACGCAACAGCACTTAGGTACTAATGGATTTAGTACTTAAGTACCAATTTACCTAATTACCCAAATATCTTGTTTTGGCGTTGCTTTCTGCCGATAGACGGACCAAAATGAATTTTCAAAATAGTTTCGGCAATGTCGGGCGGCCGGAGGTCGTCTCCGAGTCGCTAAGGAAAGGTGTCGAATTCGTTATGTTACAGAGAATAAGAGGCTTTTGGTTCATTCAAGTGTTGGTGGCGGCGTGCACCGTGGTGTTGGCGCCCTATCTGGCTCACGCCCAGAGTGTAGTGGCCTGCGCTCCCAGCCAAAACAGGATCATTCAGGTCTGCGATCCCGACTTAGTACAGTTCGACAGCGATTCGGCACAGGCCTATCTGACGGCCCACTCACTGCCGGCTACGGATTCGTCAACCCTGTTTCAGTACGCTCGCACCGATCTGCGCAACGAACTGCGGGCCTTCGAATTCGCCCGTCTGTTAGACATCGTGCTTCGGGCGCCAGTGCAGCGCACCGCCCACGAGCAGGCCATCTATAGCGCGTTGGAGAGCCGGGTATGGCAGCACGAGAAGGATCAGTACCAGGCGGCGGCGGCCGACCGCGACAGTTGGAAAAGCAACCCCTGCGCGTGGCGCCCGGACGCGGATGTCGCCAGCGCCTATGCGCTGGTTTACGACGCCGCCCCATTCTGCGTGGCGCAGCCTTTCACGGCCCTGTTCACGACCGCGGCGCAGGTGCCGACGCGATCCTATTTCCTGGCCGCGGCGCAGAGGAACAGCTACGGCAAGGTCCTGGCCGGCACCACCGGCGGCGCGGCCATGGCCGCCGATACCGCCGCGAAACTCCTGATGGCGCTGGGCTTTGCCGCGATTCCCACCACCGCGGCGGCGTCCGGCATGGGCGCCGTTACGGCGGCCGCTTCCGTGAGCGGCGCGGCCTTATTGCCGTTCGGCGCCGGCGGGGCTGCCAGCGTGGCCGCCGGGATTGCCGCGGCCGTACCGGTGACCATGGCTCAACTGGCCATGGCTACCAACGGCATTGCCGCCTTGCAGCCGTTCCAGGGGCAGGCGACGCTCGACCAGCTCGCGCAAATGGATAGCCTGACGGCAGCCGCGCTGGCGAATCCGCCGGACCTGTCGACGTTCGCCAGGAACCAGACGGGTCTCTACAAGCTGCTGGCCACCTTCACCGAAATGACGGTTCCGGAAGTGGCCAGCACGGCCGCGCTGGCTTCCCACCGCAGCTCGGATCTGAACTTCCTGATCCAGATCGTGGGACAGCCGGCCGCGCAGGAGTCTCCGCAACTGACCTATACCGACTGGAATGGCGGCCGCTGGATGGTCAACACCTTCGGCGGCTGGGAGGTCCAAAGGTGCTTCAACGCCAATTGCGCCCAGAGCGACATTTTCTCGCCGGCGATCGACATTGTGGACGGGGCCGGCACCAACTGGGTGGCGTCGAGAGTGGGCATCAACTTCCTGCTTACCAAGCAATCTCCGGCCGGCACGGATCGCCCTTGCCCGGCCAACGCCCAGACGGGCTTGAGCAGCCCGGCCGACCAGAGCAAGTGCTCGAGCGTGGTGGTTTCGACCATACAGACGATGGGGGGCTACGGACTGCCGATTACCGCTCGCCTCACGCAGCCGCCCGTATTCACGACTCAGCCGACCAGCACGTTCACGATAGGCTACGCCAAGGCCAAGACATTTACCATCGCGGCCAGCGGGATTCCTCTGCCTTCCATCACGCTGTTGAGCGGAACCCTGCCCAACGAGTTCAGTTTTTCGAACAGTTCGGTGACCGGCGCCGGCACGGCCGCACTCAGCAACGTGGGCGGCGCACCCGGCATACCGCCCGCGAACGGCACCTACAACATTGTTTTGCAGGCGCAGAATGCCACGGGAACCACCACCCAGGCGTTCACCATCGTAGTGGGCACGGCGATGCAGATCACTTCGCCGGCTACGGCGCACTTCACCTACGGACAGCCGGGGTCGTTCACTGTCACCACGTCGGGGCCGCCGCCGATCCAACTGAGTGCCGACCCGCTCATCCTGCCTGCCGGCCTCAGCTTCAAAGACAACGGCGATGGGACGGCTACCATCAGCGGCACCGCTTCGGACAGATCGGCTCCGGTTCCCTGCGTCCCGGTCCAAGCGGGGATGTGCGGCATCACTGCCACAGGCGCGAACCTGTTCCGCGCATTCCAGACCTTTCAGATCGCCGTGGACTATGCGCCGCAGCCGGTTATCGCCAGTGCCAATAACGCCATCTTCATCGCCGGCCGTCCGAACAACTTTCTAGTCACCGCGCGCGGCGCCACCACGCCGGTGGACTTCAGCTTTCCGTGCGGCGCTCCAAGCTGGCTGAGCCTCAAGGACAACCACGACGGAACGGCTCTAGTCAGCGCCACGCCGCCCATCGAAGCGGGTGCTCCAACGGGCCTCCCCACCACTTATCGGCTGTATCTCTGGGCCCACGCGGCCGGATCGGGGGTCTTCATGTACCCATGGACGCCGTGCGGCGACTATCCTCCGGATCTCACGCTCAATGTGCTTTCCATCCCCATGTTTACGAGTCCGGATTCGGCCACGCTGACGGCCGGACAGAGCGGTTCCACGACGGTAGCGTCGGACGTATTCTCCGGCAATCCACTGGTGAGTTACATCGGTGTGCTGCCGGCGGGAACGTCCTTCACGCCGCAGCACTCGGCTGGCACGGTAGCCGGCACGCCGGTATTGAGCGGGGCGTTGCCGACGGGTGGAGCGGGGGGCGACTACGCGCTCACGTTTTCCGTGTGGGGGCTGGGCATGAAGGTGAACGGGGACGCGGATTCGTGGCAGGTGGTCCAGACCACGGAGTTAGTCTCAGCCACGCAACAATTCGATTTGCGGGTGAACCAGCCGCCGGCTATTATCGGCGCCACCGACGTCGACTTCACGAGCGGGGTTCCCAATACCTTCACCTTCGCGACCACCGGGTTCCCGCAGCTTCCGGCGAACGGGCAGCCCGGAATGAGCATGAGTTACTCCGGCACGCTTCCCGCCGGCATCGCCTTCTCCGAAGTCAAACCGGCGGGGTTATCGACCGGCGTCTATGCACTAAGCGGCACACCGGCGGCCACGCCCATCGGCCCCTTCAGCATTGCCCTGACGGCCACCAACGGTGTGGGGACGGCCGCCCGTCAGACCTTCACGGTACACGTAATCAAGCCGGGCGACGTAAATGGGGATGGACAGGTGGACTGCTCGGACATCAACATAGTCAAAGCCGCGATGGGAACCTATCGCGACCGCGTTGGGTACGACTTCCGGGCCGACGCGAATAACGACGGCGTGGTGGATGCGCTCGACTTCGCCTATGTGACGTCTAAGTTGACGGCGGGAACGGTTTGCCAGTAGCGGGGCGGCGCCGGGAGGAGCGGGAATGAAGCAAAGGCAAGTTCACCGCAGAGACGCAGAGACGCAGAGAAAGACAAAGAGTAAGAAAAGGATTTGAGAGCGCAGAGACAGCAGAGAGCGCAGAGAAGGAAAAGACAGTGCGGGCGAGCGCCCGCAAATCCTATTTCCCTCTTGTTTTGTTTTTTCTCCGCGTCTCTGCGTCTCTGCGGTGAAAACTGCCTTTCTTCCTGGCAGCGAGCGCAGAGGAACACAAAGACACTGCGGGCGAGAGGAACGGGATCGATCGGGGATCGTTGCGGCGGCCGGGGCTAAGGGATAGGAATTCCCCTCGGTTGTTTGCCGTGCGTATTTTCCGGCCGCCAATGGTTTGAGCCGCGCCTGCGAGTCATAGATAGATCGCTGAGTAGCTCTACG
>Ga0182021_10002000_pt1 | contig 23739 bp, 10 predicted proteins | sample 612E3MmetaG_FD_120493 | JGI IMG/M metagenome (GOLD analysis project Ga0182021, IMG submission 120493) | Permafrost microbial communities from Stordalen Mire, Sweden - 612E3M metaG (Illumina Assembly) | ecosystem: Environmental > Terrestrial > Soil > Wetlands > Permafrost | place: Sweden... | reverse complement strand
GCAGCAGGGTCGACTTGCCCGAGCCGTTCGGGCCGAGCAATCCAACACATTCGCCCGGCAGGAGCGAGAAGCTCACGCCGCACAACGCCTCCGTGCCATCGGGGTAGCGGTAGCCGAGACTGGTGACTTCGACGGCGGGATTCATTTCCAACCTCGCGCGCACATCGCGTCGTAGATCCGCTCCGCCCGTTCCGAAGCGCGAATGAACAGCCGGCTTAACACCGTCGCCAGCGCAGACCAGGCAAACCGGCGCCCGCGCGTGAAGGTGCGGCTGGCCCGCGCCCGCCGCATGTGCCCGGCCTCGTCCGCCAGCACGAACAGGTACCGATGCATCAAGGCCATGGTGGTCACAAGCAAACCGGGGACGCGCAGCCGCTGCAAGACGCGGATCACCTCACCCAGCGGCGTGGTGTGAGACAGCAGGATGACCGTGAGCAGGCACAGCGTGCTTTTCGCGGCGATGATCCGCCAGTCCAGGCCTCCGCCCGGATTCAGCATTCCCGCGAGGGCAACACCGAACACAAATGGCAGGAGCATCGCCAGCCGGCGGATCAGGATAAGGAACGGAATCCGGCTCACCACCGCCGCCAGCATCAGCGCAAGCCCCTCGCCCGCGAGGCAGCCTATCCAATCGACGGGAAGCAGCACGGTACCGACAATGATTACCAGCGCCGCGGAGAGCTTCAGCGCGGCGGGCAACCGCTGCAACGGGCCGCCGGCAAACACACCCCGACTCCCCGGTTTTGCTCGCATCGGATTGCGGTCTTGGGGGGCATCGCTCATGACGGGCTGGCTGGAGCGCCGGCGGTCTCGCGCGGTTCGCGCACCAATGCGCGGCTAAGCAGAACTGCCAGCCCGAACACAACGACTACGCCCACCGCGGCAGCGACCGCCGTCGCGATCACGGGGGAGGTTATGCCCGGAATGCGGTAGTCCGGCGCCAGCGCATTGAGCAAGGGGGTGGCGGCATGGCGGGCAAAGCCAAGCCGGATGGCGACGGATTCAAGCCCGTCCGGCCACGAACAGGCAAAGGGCGCGACAAACCAGCCCAGCCCCAGAATCACCGCTAACCCATAGCCCACGAACGCCCGGATCTTCAGCGGAGTCTGCATTGGCCCCGCGACGCCGACCAAATCCGGACGGGTCCGGGCGATGGCGAGCAGCACGAGCGCGCTGATCGCGCCTTCCCCCACTCCGATCAGCAGGTGGATTCCGGTCATCGCGGTGAATGCGACGGGCCACGCGACCGTGCCCGACCAGGCGAGTTGTCCGGCGCACCCGATCGCCGCCAGAACGGTCGAACACCAACCGGCAAACGCCATGGCGGCCACCTGCCCGCGCAGGCCCGGCAGCCAGCGCCGCACAACGTGGAAAACGGCATAGCCGCTCACGGTCGCGACCAAGCCCATGTTGAAGATGTTTGCGCCCAGCGCCAGCAGGCCACCGTCCGCGAAGAGCAGGCATTGCACGATGAGCACGGCCGTAAGGACCACCACTGCCGCGCTCGGACCGAGCAACACCGCCACCAGCGCGCCGCCAATCAAGTGGCCCGAGGTTCCGCCCGCGACCGGGAAATTCACCATCTGGGCCACGAACAGAAACGCCGCCGCCAGGCCCAGCAGCGGCACGCGCCGGGGCGGAAGTTCCCGCCGGACCTGGCGCAATGCCACGCCAACTCCGGCCGCTGCCAGGGTCGTGGTGACGAGGGCGGTCTTGGCATCGATGAATCCGTCGGGGATATGCATGAACGGCTTGCGCGGTTCCTGGTCAGCCAGAATGCAGCACCCCGCTGCCGCCGCAACCAAAGGATTCAAGACGGGCGCAGCCCCTCGATAAGTCTCGGAGCCCTGAGCTCGTCGAACGGGCAAGCCTGCGCCTCCAAATTCCTTCCCGTCGTTCTCGGACGACGGTTAACGCTTCCGGCGCACCGTTGTGCGGGCAGCAGCGATCAGGGCCAACGCCGCCGCAAACCAATCCTCCATCGCGCCTCCACCGCCTCTGCCAGCGCTTTCCCCTCCACTGCCCGATCCAGGGATGGTCCCGGTTCCGGCGGTTGCGCCGCCTGAGGAGGAACCGTCGCCTCCGGTGGATGCCGCAGTCAGCATCAGCGTCGTGACCGTGTGGGTTGGCGTGATCTTGCGGATGGCGGCATTTCCTGTATCGGCGACAAAGAGGTTTCCCGCGCCGTCGATCGCCAAGGACCGTGGTTGGTTGAACAAGGCGTCGCCGACCGCGCTGTCCCGCGCACCGGCGATGCCCGGAGTCCCCGCGACCGTGGTCACCACCCCCCCTCCAGTGATCAGGCGGACCGTGCCGTTGCCGGTATCGGCGACGTAGACGTTGCCGGCGGAATCAACTGCCACGCCCCCGGGTTGGTTGAACAGGGCGTTAACGCCGGTCAGGTCCGCTGCACCGCTGATGCCAGCCGAACCAGCCAGCGTGCTGACCGTGCCATTGGCTGCAATCCGGCGAAGGGTGTCGTTGTAGGTATCGGCCACGTAAAGATTGCCCGCATGATCCACCGCCAACCCGCCGGGGAAATTGAACCGCGCGTTGCTGCCGGTGCCGTCCGCGTCACCGCGCAGGCCCGCCGAACCGGCCAAAGTGCTTACCGTGTTGTCCAGGGCAATCCGGCGGATCGTGGCATTGAAAGCATCCGCCACGTAGAGAGCACCGGAGCCGTCCACCGCAATTCCACCAGGGGAGTTGAACGCGGCAGCAGCGCCGGGACCGTCGAGGCTTCCCCGGCGTGCTGGTGATCCAGCCACGGTTGTGACGGAACCGCCCGGAGTGATTCTGCGGATGGTGGCGTTGCCGGTGTCGGCGACAAAAACGTTACCGTTGGCGTCGACGGTCAACCCGCCGGGTTGGTTGAACAAAGCTCCACTGCCGAGGCCATCCTGGCTGCCGGCGACGCCCGCCGTGCCCGCGAGCGTGCTCACCAGACCCGCAGATGTGATCTTGCGGATGGTGTTGCTAGAGGAGTCGGCGACATAAAGATTGCCGACCGCATCGCCGGCAATGCCGACGGGATACTGCAGCAGAGCGGCGCTGGTGCCGGCCACGGTGAGGACCACGGCACTGCTCGCAGCGCTGCCGGCAGCATTGGTGAGCACGCAGCGAAACTGATCGCCCGACATCGCGACGGTGACGCTGAAGATGTCGAGCGTGGCGCTCCTCACTCCGTAGTAGCTACCGCCCTCATTCAAATCTTCCCACACCGACGAACCAGCCGGCAGGCGTTGCCATCGGCAAGCCGGAGCCGGATTGCCCCCGGCCTCCACCACGAACGCCACGCTCTGCCCTGAATTCGTCGTCTGATTCGACGGCGGCGTCGTCACGATTGGTGAGATGGGAACTGCGGGCCGGCTTTGCGCGAACAGCCACGTGTACAAATCGTTGTTGGCGTAGGTGACCGTCCAGACATCGTGGCCGCCATCGGGATAAATCGTGACACGTGGGCTGCCGCCGGCCGCCTGGATGGCGTTGATCATCTCCTGCGTGCGGCTGACCGGCACCGTTGCGTCGAGAGCACCGTGAAAGGCCCACAAGGGCAGATCGCGCAACCGGTAGGCCAGCGTTGGGTTACCGCCGCCACAGATCGGCACCACCGCGGCATACAAGGCCGGAGTGCGCACCGCCAGATCCCAGGTTCCGAATCCGCCCATGCTTAGACCGGTCACATATACTCGGAATGGATCGATCCGGTACCGCGTCATGAGGTCGCGGATGAACGCCTCCAAAGCCGCAGCGTCCCAGGAATAGCCGCTGCACTGTGGCGAGATAACGACACAGGGAAAATCGCGCCCTCGCTCAATCAACATCGGGGGGCCGTTGGCGGCGACGATCTCCACATTTGTACCGCGCTGACCCGAACCATGGAGGAACACCATCAGCGGCCAGCCGCCTCGGGCCTCGGCGCCGTACCCGGGAGGCCGGTAGAGGAGGTATTGAAACGCGTAAAGATTGGGGACCGCCAAGTACTCGGCCGTTTGACGCTGCAGTGCGGCGGCCGACGGCGCGGCTGCGAAAAGCCAGGGGCCGAAGGCGAGGAAAAGTCGAATGAGTGTTTGGCGGAGCACTATGAGGATTGGTTGGGGCGCAGGATGCGGCGCGACCGTTGGCCCTGCGGCTGCTAAACCCCGCCTGGCGGCACATCCCTTCGCGAAGTCTTGAGCCGCCGCGTATTCCCGCACACCGAACCGCACCGGCCACGACCAGCAGGCCGACAAACCAGGCATCCATTACACCGCCGCCAGCGCCGCCCGACGAAGACGAACCGGTCGAGAGCGCATTGACGGTGAGCGTGGCAGCGGCACTTGTCGCGCTGCCGGAAGCGTTCGTCACCGTGACGGTGTAGTTCCCGACCTGGGACGATTGAACCTTCGTCAGGCCGAGCGTGCTGCTGGTGGCACCGCTGATGACCGCGCCATTGAATGACCATTGGTACGTCGGCGCCGGCCGCCCCGAAGCCGCCACTGAAAACTGAGCATTGAAACCAACCGTCACCGTCTGGCCCTGCGGCTGCGCCGTGATCGCGGGTGCGGCGGCGAAATAGGCCAGCCGAATGGTGTGGTTGTTTGTGTCGGCGATGTAGAGGTTTCCGGCGGAGTCTGCCGCGATGCCGGAGGGGTAGTTGAAACGGGCGGCAGTTCCCACGCCATCGGCACTTCCAGCGACGCCGGCCAGACCGGCGATAGTGCTCACCCCGGCGGGACTGATCTGCCGGATGGCGTTATTGTCGGTGTCCGCGACGTAGAGGTTGCCAGCGCCGTCCGCCGCGATCCCTGACGAAAAGTTGAATTGTGCCTGTGCGGCAGGGCCATCCGCATAACCCAGATGCGAGTATCCAGACTGTCCGGCCACGGTTGTCACGGCGGCCGTTGAGAGGACGATCTTGCGAATCGTCCCGTCGTTCGTGTCCGCAACGTAAAGATTGCCGGCGGCGTCCAGGGCCAGCCCCTGCGGCCCCAAGAATCGCGCGGCGGAACCGGTGCCGTCGCTGTGGCCCCAGTTCCCCGCCTTCCCGGCCAGCGTGGTCACCGTGCCATCGGGCGCGATCTTCCGGATCAGGTGATTCAGGGTGTCGGCGACAAAGAGATTGCCCGTCGAGTCGGCGACGATTCCTGAGGGACCATTGAAATGAGCCGCGCTCCCGATCCCATCCACCATGCCCGGCGAGCCGGCCTGCCCGGCTAGCGTGGTCACGACTCCGCCCGGCGCTATTCTTCGTATGGTGTCATTGTCCGTGTCGGCGACATAGACCGATCCCCTGCCGTCGACCGCCACGCCGCTGGGATTGAAGAACCGCGCGGCGGTTCCCGTTCCATCGACGACGCCGCTCGCGCCCGTCAGGCCCGCAAGAGTGGTCACCCCTGTTGAGGTGACCTTTCGGATGGTCTGGTTCCCCGTATCTGCGACATAGAGATTTCCCGCGCCGTCGACCGCAACGTCGGAGGGAGCCAGAAAGCGGGCGCTGCTGCGGCTGCCGTCAGCGCTGCCGCTGGCGCCGGCCTGGCCCGCGAAGGTGCTTATGGCGAGCGGCGTTCCTGCCAAAACTGTGAGCACGGCCGTTGGCGAAGTGACGCTGCCCGCAACGTTCGTCACCAGGCAGCGGAGGGAATCCCCGCTCATCACCGCCGTCGTGGGGTTCACCACAAGCGTGGCGCTGGTCGTGCCGCGGTAGCTGCCGCTCTCGTTCAAATTCTCCCAGGTGGCCGAGCCGGCCGGAAGGCGCTGCCATTGGAAGGAGGTGGGGAGACTCGAACCGGCGTTTACGGCAAAAACCGCCGACTGACCCCCTGTCACGGTCTGGTTGGCTGGCGGCATGGTGATGATCGGGGCCGAGCTCGGCCAGCCAAGGCGGATCGTGCCCTGCGGCTCGTCGATCACATAGATGGTGCCATTGTAATCCAGGGCAATGTCCCCAGGGCCGTCAAAACGCGCCGCGCCGCCGGTTCCGTCCGCACTTCCAAGCTCGCCCACCGCACCGCCGATCGTCGTTATCGTCCCGCTTGGCGAAAGTCGACGGATGACATGGGAATAGTAGTACGTGAGGTAGATGCTGCCGGCGCGATCGAGCGCAATGCTCCGAGGGCTGTCCACGGTGATCTGCGCATACGAGGAAAGCGGGGGCAACAACGCTGGTTCGATGGTCAACGTGAGGCCGGTCGCCACGGTGGTAACCACTCCCGCCGGCGAGATTTTGCGGACCGAGCCCGCATTGCCTTGATCAAGCACATAGAGATTGTCGGCGAGGTCAGCGGTGAGCGCATAGGGGTTATTGAAACGCGCGCCGCCGCCCGTGCCGTCGGCGGCCCCCGACTGGTCGTAACTGCCCGCAAAGGTCGAAACCACGCCCGTGGCCGTGATCTTTTGGATGATGTGGTGTTGCCAGACCGCGACGTAGACATTGCCCGAATCGTCCGCGGCGACGCTCATCGAGCCGCCGAGGATCCAGTTCAAAGCGCCAACATTGGTCGCCAGGGTCGTTACCACGCCCCCCAGGGTCGTGATCTTCGTGACCTGATGGTAGAACGAGTCCGTGGCATAGAGATTGCCCTCGGGGCCCGCGGCGATGCCGTCGATTTCATAGAATGACGCCGCACTTCCCGTGCCGTTGGCGTACGGAAACGGCCCTCCCCCCGCCACTGGCGACACCACGCCGGTCGGCGAGATCGACTGGAGCCCGGCGCTCGGCGGCCCTCCGACGGACACATAGAGATTACCCGGCCTATCCAACGTGAGGTGCTGGAAGACGTAGTTTCCCTGCCCGGGACAACCCGCCAGCATCGTGGCCGCAAGGCTGCCGGCCTGCATTCGGTGGACCGTGTTGGCGATGTCGGCGAAATAGAGGTTTCCGGAGGTGTCGATCGCGAGTCCGACGGGCGGGCCAAACTGCGGGTCGCTCCGCGCGTCGCCTAGTCGGCCGAAGTTCTGGTCGGAATAGGCAGTGGTCGTGACAACACCATCCGGCGTGATCCTGCGGATATTGGATGCATCGGCCGCCCAGAGAACACCGGTCCCGTCGATCGCCAAGCCGGTCAGGTGTTCGAAGCCGGCGGCCGAACCGACCCCGTCGTCCACACCATATCCGCCCCCCGCCAGAGGCGTCAGCCCACCGGTGGGCGCGATTCTATAGAGCCGGCTGGCCGTGCCTACGATCACGTTGCCCGCGGCATCGACCACAATGCACCGCGGGCCAGAAACGCCGGATGAGCTGTCAATCAACGTGGTCACCACGCCGGAAAGCATGATTTTGCGGACGGCGTTGTTGCCATAGTCCGCAACAAAGAGGTCCCCGGTCGTACTGAGCGCTAGAGCAGCCGGCTTGCTGAATAGCGCTGCGCTGCCCGTACCGTCGGCAAATCCCGTATGCCCTGGATCGCCCGCCAATGTGGTCACCACGCCGGACGGTGAAATTCTGCGGATGGTGTGATTGCCCGTATCCGCGACATAGAGATTTTCCCCGCCATCCACCACGACGTCGTTCGGCCGGTCAAACCGAGCTGTGGCGCCGGCGCCGTCCGCGCTGCCGGGCTGACCCGCACTGCCGGCAATCGTCGTGACCACGCGCGCCGGTGTGATCCGGCGGATCGTGTGGTTGCCCGTATCTGCGACAAAAAGATTGCCAGCGCTGTCTACAGCGACGCCTTGCGGCGAACTGAAACGCGCGGCGCTGCCGGTACCGTCATCCGATCCGATGCTTGCGCGGTTGGTGAGCGTCGTGAAGGTGTAGACTGGACCGTTCGTTTGCCCGATCGTCGGCGCCGGAAGCAGGCCCAGCATGAGGACCGGTAGCACCGACAGACAATGAACGAGAGGTGACGGGAGAGTTTTCATGACGTTCCGCTCCGATAAAGAAAGAATCAATCTGGTCCTTCTCGTGCCCGGACCCGCCCCACTACTAAAAGCGCCAGCAGTCCGACAAACCATGCGTCCAGCGCGCCGCCGCCAGAGGATCCAGCACTCCCTCCGCCGGAGGGAGCGGACGTAGCTGGATTGACGGTGAGAGTGGCGGCATTGCTCGTCGCACTGCCGGAGGAGTTGGTCACCGTGACGGTGTAGTTCCCGGCCTGGGACGACTGAACCTTCGTCAGGCCGAGCGTGCTGCTGGTGGCACCGCTGATGACCGCGCTGTCGAGAAACCACTGATAGGTCGGCGTCGGCTGGCCTGACGCCGTCACTGAGAACTGGACAGCGGAGCCGACTGTCACTGTCTGACTCTGCGGCTGTGCTGTGATCGCAGGTGCGGCGGCGAAATACGCCAGACGGATAGTGTGATTATTCGTGTCGGCGATATAGAGGTTTCCCGCGTCGTCCACTGCGATACCGGAGGGATAATTGAACCGGGCAGCTGCACCTACACCGTCCGCACTGCCAAACGTTCCGGGCAAGCCGGCTATTGTGGTCACGATTCCGGCAGGCGTGATTTGCCGGATAGTGTGGTTGTCGGTGTCCGCGACGTAGAGGTTGCCAGCACCGTCCACCGCGACGCCGCAAGGAAAGTTGAACTGCGCCCGAGCAACGGGGCCGTCGTTGGGCGCGAATCCGAGGGTAGCGCGGTCCCACCCGGCTACTTTAGTCACCGCTCCGCTCGAAAGCGTCAACTTGCGGATGGCGAGATTGTCGGAGTCGGCCACATAGAGATTGCCCGCGCCGTCCAAGGCCAATCCCTGCGGCCCGTCGAATCTGGCGGCGGACCCAACACCATCGGCGTTGCCGAGGGACCCGGCCTGACCCGCCAGGGTAGTCACAACACCGTCAGGAGTAATCCTGCGGATTGTGTCGTTCAAAGTGTCGGCAACATAAAGGTTGCCTGCGGTATCGGTCACAATGCCCGAGGGATAATGGAAGCGGGCCGCCGTGCCCGTTGCATCGGAACTACCCCAACCAGTCCCAGCCAACGTTGTCACCATGCCGGTCGGGGCGATCTTTCGGATTGCGTCATTATCGGTGTCTGCGACGTAAACATTGTCGCTGGCGTCGATCGCCACACCTGCAGGGGAGTGGAATTGGGCGACGGTGCCCGTGCCATCCAGGCCCCCCGAAAACCCCGCCCGTCCGGCCAGCGTCGTCACCACCCCGGCAGGGGTGATCTTCCGGATCGTGTGGTTGTTGGTGTCTGCGACGTAGATGTTACCGATGTGATCGACAGCCAAGTCGGTGGGAGCACTAAACCTGGCGGAGCCTCCTTTGCCATCGTCGCTGCCGAAGACTCCAGCCTTTCCCGCGAGTGTGCTCACGGTGAGCAGAGGGCTGACAAGTACCGTGAGACCGGCCGGCGCCGAAATGACGCTGCCAATGGCGTTTGCGATCACGCAGCGAAAGGAACCTCCATTCATCGCCTCCGTGACCGCCGTCACCAACAGGGTGGCAGTGGTTGTTCCGCTGAAGGTGGCGTCGTTGTTCAAGTCGGACCACGTGGTGCTGCCGCCAGCTTTCCATTGCCATTGATGGGTAATCGGGAGGGAATACTCTGCCGTAACCGAGTAGACCGCATTCCATCCCGCCGTAATCGTCTGATCCGCCGGCTGGTTTGTGACAGTTGGGGCAAAAGCATCGGCCTGCCCCTTGCGGATCGTGTTGTTGCCCCTTTCCGTTACATAGATATTGCCGACTGCATCCACCGCGATGCCTCCGGGGTCGACGAATGGTGTGACGAAACCTGTGCCGTCCACGCTGTCCGCACCAATTCCCGTCAATGTCGACACGACTCCCTCAGGGGTGATTCTCTTAAGACGTTCCCAGGGAGCAATCTGATTGGCCTCATAGATGTTCCCGGACCTATCTACCGCCAATACAAAACTCCCATAAAAAGTTGCCAGCGTCGTAACAATACCGTCCAGAGCGATTTTCCTGAGTCCTCCGATCCAGTGAACGTAATCGGCCGCATATACATTGCCCGCAGCGTCTACCGCCACCGACTCTGGACCGTCGCCCGGGTTGCTAAGCCCAAAGGTTGCCGCCAAGCTTGTTGCCACCGTGGACACAACACCATCTGGTGTGATCTTCCTGATCGTGTAGTTTCCGCGATCCGCAACATACACGATTCCCGACTGGTCCACCGCCATGCTCAGTGGACCGCAAAAACGGGCGACACTGCCTGCGCCGTCCACGTTTCCGTTGGCACCTGCCTGGCCCGCGAACGTCGTCACCATGCCGTCCGACGCAATCCTGCGAATCGTAGAATTGTTTGTGTCGCCCACGTAGAGATCACCCCTGATGTCCACCGCCACACCCTGCGGATGATTGAATCTCGCCGCACTCCCGATGCCGTCAGCAGAGCCAGTGACACCGGCGAGGCCGGCCAGCGTCGTGACTGCGCCAGCTGGAGTAACCTTGCGGATCGTGCTGTTCCCGGTGTCAGCAACGTAGAGGTTGCCGACGGAATCCACCGCCACTCCCGCAGGACTGTTGAAGCGCGCGGTGCTGCCGTTGCCATCGGTGCAGCCGACCGCTTGTGCTTCACCCGCCATAGTAGTGAACGTGTAGGGAGGGTAATCGGTCTGGCCGAAGGCGAGCGCGGGCATCAGTCCAAGCCCGCTTACGGACAGTCGACAGAAATGCACCGCTAGTCGTCGCTTCAACCGTTTCACCCCCAGTATGATATATCGCAGACGCCGGCTTTTTGGATGATCAACGCCCATTCGGGCGACACGCGAGACAGGCGTCCGACGCAGGGGCGGAACAACCAAAGGGGGGAATCCACAGCTCATGGCCAGTTAAGGACAATGACAGTCCAGCGCGGCTAACCCGCTACTGGAAATTAAGACCCGCCGGCGGCCATCCCCGTCAGAACGTCACCCGCTATCGCCAGGTGAGGCCGGCGCCGATCGTCACAGCGCTTATTTTCAGATTCCCGGCCGTGCCGCTGGAATAGCAGAGAAAAGGGGTGATGGCCGCGGGGGTGCTGAACATCGCGTCATAACCGATGCCGGCTTCCCAGCCGGACCCATTTCGGCTTGAGCCAGACGGTGACCCGTGTGGTTCAAACTCCATGGCGAATTGTCCCAGCCGGTGATCGAGCCGGCGCCGAGCTGCAGGTGGAGATTGGACGTCGCCTGCGGGTAGATCCTCGCCACGGCGAACACCCGGCTGATTCCGGCTCCCTTCGTCGGGTCATTGGCATTTTCCGCCTGGATCAGCCAGCCGCTGGCTTCGATGCCGAGCAGCAGGTGGGGGTCGACGGCCAGGCCGCCCCCGAGACCGAGATAAAAGCGCGTGCTGTTATCGGAAAATTCGGGCATCGTCCGATCGAGCTGGCCGGCGCCGAGCTCAAACGTGGCCCACCATTGGCCGGACCGCACCGGCTCCGCGGCGCCCAGCGACAGGGCCGAGACGGCAAAAAGACCGAGTGCGATCAACACCGGTGCGAATAAGGATGTGCTCCGGCTCGTGGTCCGTGAGCAGGCAGGATTTGGGGTGTTCATGAAAAGTGACTAATAGTTCGAGATGGTTCCGGCTGAGGATCGGTCGTCCGCCGCCTGTTGATAAATAGGACCACCGAGCGCCTCCAACCCGCGATCGGTGCCCTAGCCATCCTGCAGCCGCAGCATCAGCGATCGCCTGGAGAATGCCGGGGACTTCGTCGGCCAAATGCCTGCCGGCGCCGGGCGTGTAGAACTCCTCGAGCGTGTGCATGGGGCAAGCGCTCTCCGGCATCGGTTGTCCGGCCTCCCCGCTTCGCTGTTGCCCTGTGCGGAAGCGGGTGGCTTCTCGTTTCTGACGACCCACGTCAGTACTATTTCTCGAGCGTGGTCTGCGGCAGTGGAAAACTGCCCTCCAGCCGGAGATCGCGTGATGAGCCGCCGACCGAGATCGTGAAATCGTCCTTCTCCGCCACCCACCCATCCTGGTCCGGGCTGTAATAGGCAAACGCCTCGCGTCCGAGTGGAACAGAGACTGTCTGCTTCTCCCCGGGCTTTAGGAACACCTTGCGGAATCCCTTAAGCTCCCGGAGCGGCCGGGGCAGCCCGGGCTTCGCCTGATGCACGTACACCTGCGCCACCTCGGCTCCCGCGCGCTCGCCGGTGTTGGTCACCTCGAATTCCACAGACACGACCGGACCCTGCGGACCCGATCCGGCGGTGAGCTTAAGGCCCGAATACGTGAAGCTCGTGTAGGAGAGCCCGAAGCCGAAGGGGAAGAGCGGTTCGACGGCTTTTGTGTCGTACCAGCGATAACCGACGAGCAAGCCCTCGTCGTAGTGCTCGACGCCGTTTTCACCGGGGTAGGCACGCGCGCCGCCGGAAAACGCCGGCGTATCCTCGAGCTTCTTCGGGAACGTACACGGCAACCGGCCCGATGGGTTCACGTCGCCAAAGAGAACGCCGGCAATCGCCGTACCCGCTTCCATGCCGCCGTACCACGCCTGCACCACCGCCGGAACCTGCGCGAGCCAGGCATCCATTTCCACCGGCCCGCCGGACACCAGGACCACGATCGTCCGCGGGTTGGCCTGCACCACCTGTTGGATCAGCGCATCCTGGCCATAGGGCAGCTTCAGGTCCTTCCGGTCGGTGCCTTCGCAATCGAACGGTCGCTGGCGGTTGAGGCCCGCGACCACGATGGTCACATCCGCGGCCTTCGCCGCCAGGACGGCACGCGCTGCGAGCGCGGTGGCGTCACCATCTTTCCGCCAGCCCTCGGAAAACGTCACATTCACATTGCCGCCGACGCGGCGCAGAATGCCTTCGAGCGGGGAAATCTCGTAAAACGCCTTGATGCGGGCGCTGTCCCCTCCGTAGGCCTGCAGGCGCACGGCATCGTCGCCGATCACCGCGATCGAGGTGAGCTTGACTGGATCGAGCGGGAGCGCACCGCTTGCGTTCTTGAGCAGGACCACCGACTCCTCGGCGACGCGGCGGGCCGCTTGCTGGTGAGCCGAAGTGTTGATTGAGCCTTCCGGGCGAACCTCGAACGCATGCGTGGCGAACATGACGCGGAGATTGCGGCGGACCTTGTCGTCGAGCACCGCCATCGGATACTCGCCCTTTTGCAGACCATCGCGAAACGCTTCGGCCAGATGAGGCTTTCTTGAGCCCATTTCGAGGTCGAGGCCGTTGAGCACCGCCTCCCTGGTGTCATGCGTGCCACCCCAGTCGGACATGACCAGGCCGGGAAAACCCCACTCCCCTTTCAAGACGTGGTTGAGCAGATAGTCATTCTCGCAGCAATACTGGCCGCGGAGTTTATTGTAGGCGCCCATGACCGCCCATACGCCACCCTCCTGCACAGCGGCTCGGAACGCCGGCAGGTAGATCTCCCGCAGGGTGCGCTCGTTCATCTCGACGTTGATCGAACCGCGCCGGGTTTCCTGGTTGTTGGCCGCGAAATGTTTCACGCATGACGCCACGTTGTGCGCCTGCACCGCCCGGATGTAGCTCACCGTCAGGCGCGAGGCGAGAAACGGGTCCTCGCCCAGGTATTCGGCATTCCGGCCGTTGAGCGGCGTGCGCATGATGTTCACGCTGGGCCCGAGCATGATGTCTTTCCCACGCTTCCGGGCCTCCTCGCCGATCACGTCGCCATAGGCTTGCGCGGCCGCGGGATTCCACGTCGCCGCCAGGGCGATCCCCACCGGCAGGCACGTTGCGAAATCGTCCGTCCGGCCTGCCGGATTGAACGTATTCGCCCCGACGTCCTCACGCACACCGTGAGGCCCGTCAGACATCCAACGCCGGGGCAGGCCGAGGCGGTCGATGGCCGGCGTGGTAAAGAGCGTGTCGCCATGCACGAGGGAGACCTTCTCATCGAGCGTGAGCCGCGACAACAGGTCGTCGACCCGCGCTTCAAGCGGCTGAGCCGCGTCCAGGTAAAGCGGGCGCTCCTGCGCCTCCGCAGGAACCGCCAGCAACGCGACGGCGAACGCCGGCAAGCCGAAAATCAACGCGTTGATGAATCGGAGGCGAGATGGTCTCATGACGGCAGGCTGCCCCGGCTGCGATGTCTACCTGAAGGACAGATCGATCGCCTCTCCCCGATACCGCACGGAGCGATCCGGCGGCGGCGCAAGGCTGAATCCGACTGGTTTCTGCTTCGAAACCAATATCACCTCAATCGTCCGCTCTGTGAGCATGCCCGGAAATGAACCCTCGCGCTGCCCGACCGTCAGGACCCGCTTGGTGTCATTCCAGTGGATCGGGATACGTGCGAAGGCGCCCTTTTCGTAACCATAGGTCAGGCCATCGTCTTCGTAGAGAGTGAACGCGCCGTCTGCGCCAGCATAGACATAGAGGGTGATCGGATCGGCCGGCTTCTCCCCCGTATACTGGAGTTCCGGGCCGACCGGAATGATTGAGCCGGCCCGTGCAAAAACGGGAATCGAATCGTACGGCGCCAGCGCCTCAACCGTCTGGCCACCCGGCATCGCTGCCCCAGTCCAAAAATCGTACCACGCCGCCGCCGGCGGGAGGTAAACCTGCCGGCTGCGCGCCTGGGGTATCGTCACCGGATTGACCAGCAGCGCGGGCCCGAACATGTACTGATCGGTAATCTTGCGGGCAGTGGCGTCGGCCCGGAAATCCATGACGAGTGCGCGCATGATCGTGCCGCCTTCCTGGGTGACCGCGCCAGCCAGCGAATAGATGTAGGGCAGCATCCGGTAGCGCAGCCGGTCGTACTTGAGCAGCGCCTGGTAGGCCGGCGATTTCTCGCCTCCAAACTGCCACATCTCCCGATTCGGATATTCGCCGTGCACCCGCAGCAGTGGGGTGAAGGTGCCGAACTGGAACCAGCGCGTGTTCAGCTCCCGCCAGTCCTCCATATCCTTGGCCGACGGCTCCGCAAAGATCGGTTCTCCGGTGGAGGTGTGGTCCCGGACCGGCGCAAAGCGGCCCGGCACCGAGAACCCACCGATATCCATGGTCCAATACGGCAGTCCTGAGAGCGAAAAACTCAGGCCTGCCTGGACCTGCTTGGCGAGAGCGGTCCAGGTCGAACTAGTGTCGCCGGACCACACGGCGGCGGCATAGCGCTGTTGTCCGGCAAAACCCGAGCGGGTCAGGATGAAGACGCGCTGATCCGGCGCGGCGGCGCGCTGCCCATCGTACACCGCCTGGGAATTCTCGAGGGGAAAGGCATTCAGCACGCGCGAGCCGGGCCCGAGCGCCGTCGGATTCATGTAATCGCGCTGTCCGTCGAGAGTCGGCGCTCGAGTGAGATCCGGCTCGGTGGCATCCAGCCACCACGCGTCCACTTTCTTGCTGAAAAGTTCGCGGTTCATCTGTGACCAGAACAGCTGCCGGGCCTCGGAATTGAAGGCGTCGTAAAACGTGTAGGGGAATCGTACCCAGTCGCGGATACCGTCCTTCAGATTTCGCTCATAGAGAAAGCCGCGCGCATGCATCGCCTCGAAGTTTTCCGTGCCGGGATAGAATTTCGGCCAGACAGAGATCATCAGGCGGGCGTGCTGTTCGTGGATCGCCTGGATCCAGCCCGCAGGATCCGGGAACCGCGCCGGGTCGAACTGGTGCGAGCCCCAGGCGTCTTCTTTCCAATAGAACCAATCCTGCACGATATTGTCGAACGGGATGCCGCGCGAACGGAATCCCTTGACGACATCGAGGCTCTCCTGCGCGGTCTTGTAGCGCTGCCGGCTCTGCCACAGGCCGAAGGCCCATTGCGGCATCATCGGCGCCTCCCCGGTGATGCGGCGGTAGCCGGCCACGACCTGGTCGAGAGCAGGCCCGTAGACAAAATAGTAGTCAACCGTCTCGCCCACTTCAGACCAGAGCGAAGTGGCGGTGCCGACCGCCGGCGTCTTCCAGCGCAGTTGCACCACCGGCGGGCGATCGTCGCACGTCCACTCGAGCTTGATCGCATACCGTTGGCCCGCCTCGAGCCGCACGCGCGCCAGGTCATACCAAGGGAGCCAGCCTTGCCGCCAGTGGTCGGCGACCAGCTTGCCGTCGACCCACATTTTGAGTCCGCCATCGGAGTAGGTTTGAAATTGATAGTCGCCGCTCACTTCCGGTGCGACGCTGCCCTCCCAGCGCACGCTGATCGGACCCCGCTCCAGCAACGCGGGATGGATGGCGGCGTTGGTCATGAACCGGCCGGCCGGCAAGATGTCGATCTGTCCGTCCACCCGCTCCGCGACCCGCCGTCCAAACGCGCCGTCAGCGTAGTAAGTTCCGGTGAGACCGCCGGGGCGGCCGGTTGTGTCCCTCAGCTGCGCGGCGGGAATCGCCTCGAACGGCCGCAGATTTCCGAATCGCGTGTAGGACGGATTATCCCAGAGAAGGCCGTACCCCCGGCTCGATACGAGAAACGGCACGGCGACCGAACCATTATGCTGCCAGAGGTCGAGATCATAGCCCCTGATGTCAACCAACCCAAGCTGATTCTGGCCCAGGCCGTAGAGCGATTCGTCAGCGTTCGGTTCCCACTCCTGCCGAGCGTGCGTGGTCTGCACACCCTGCACTTCCGCTGGGATCAGGGTCCGGCCGCCCGTTTTCTCAGTGAGAATCGACTGCCCGGAGGAATCGAGAAACGACACCGCCCCCGTGCCGAGGTCGACCCTCACTTTGAGCTTCGCCGTGGCCAGCATTGCCACGCCTGGTTCCGTCGTCAGCTTCCACGGCGGCGGCCTGTAACTCCTCGGTTGAACAACTAGGCTCGGGCGCTCGAACACCGCCCGGTCCCTCGCATAGGCGACGCGGACAATGCCGTCCGCCCGGATCGCGACCTTGAGAAAGGCGTCGCCGACCGGGACCATTATCCCGTCGGGGAGTTTCTCCAATTCCTGTGCCGCGGTCTGGGGCGCGGCGAGGAGGAAGGCGAGCACCGCAGTAGCGGCGATGATGGAGGGGCGGATGGCAGAGGCGTGCATGTTCGGGGAAAGACCGGCAGCTTGTGCCAGCTCCGCCAACCCCGCCAAGCATTTCTTTGCGAAGACTCGCCAGCGTCTGGCGCCCTTAATCTTCCGGCTCTGATGTCACTCGATCACCGCCACCTCGTGGTCAAGGAGAGTCGGAAGTTCAAACCGGCACCAGCCGCCGCTCTTCGTGACCGCAGCCGTCCGACCGGAAACGAGCAGGCGAAGGCTAAGCCCTCGCACCTCCTCCGGCAGTCTCATGCTCACCTGTAACGGACCAACCGGGATCAACTCGTCCACCGGCGCCCGCCAGGTTCCGGCGTTGGTCAGGTTGACCACATGGAGAATCGCCCGGCTGTTCTGGCGGTACAGATGGCAGTCGATCAGGCCCGGTCCCTCCACCGCGAGGGGCAGGTCGTCCTTTGCCATCCAGCGCACGAGATTGGCCAGCAAATTGGCGTGGTCGGGCAGATGGTCCCGGCCATAGCGCCGGTCGAGGTCGGCCGGGAGAAACGCCACCCGCGCGCCGCCTGCCCGCGCGTTCAGGATCAGTCCCGGAATGTCGGTTCGCGGCTCGCGCATCCAGACTGCTTCCGGTGGCATGACCGGAAGCGGCGGCACAAACGTCAGCAACACCTGGGCCGAGGGGTCGAGGCGCAGCGGTTCCAGGATGCCGCCGAACGGCAGGAGGTCGGTTTCGTCGAAGCCGCGCAGGGCCGGGTGACGTTCACCCAGGGGTGGCGGCTCGCCGGCGGCATGCGGCCCGTCAGTGCGCGCCCGCAATTCGGGCGTCAACCGCAGGTAGCTGTGCGCGGTGTCCGCCGCCCACTGCCGGCGGGTGGCCTCCCGTCGCGCGCCGTGCGCCGCGGGCAGGTGGACGCCAAACAAATCCGCCAGCGCAAAATCCGGCCGCGGATCGCCCCAGGCATCGCCGAGGCTGCTCTGGCCGGTGGCCAGCAGGCCGCCGCCGCGTTCCACGAAGCGGCGAACACTGGCCGCTTGCTCGTCCGACATTGCGCCGAGATTGGGCAGGATCAGCAAACGAAACTGGGCCGCGTCGCGCTCCAAGTCGTCGATATGCACCGGCAGATAGGGGATGCGCGCCCGGACCAATGCCTGGCGGATGCCGTCCCACGGAAGCTCGACCTGCAACTCGGGCTCGTCGCGGCCGAAGTAATCCGTGTTCTGCTGCGACCACACCACTCCCACCGTGGCAATTGGCTGGCGGTTGACCAACAGCGCCTCGTTGGCTTGATGCCACTGACAGAGGGCCACAGCCGTGCGGTACATGCGCCGGTCCTCGTCGTAGGCGCCCACATGATGCCACCACGGCTGGATACCGCCCGCAAACCCATCGACCATCCACAAGCGGACCTCGGCTTCCGGCTTGCTCGCAAAACGAAACGTCGGACTCGTCGTCTGATACATCGCCATGCTCTCCGGGATGAGTTTGTCCCACCCCAGCAGCCCGTGCACAAGCTTGCCGACCTCGCCATTGCGCTGGAAGCCCGAGGCGTTTGCCCGGCGCTGGTCGTCGAGCATGATGATCTCCGCGCGCCGGCAGATCGCCCTTAGATCGCGAAATTGCTCCGCCTGGTAGGTGATGTCGCCGCCGTTCATGCCCACCCACAGGCAGTCGGGCCCGCCCGCCGAACGCGTGACGCGATTGTTCTGATCCCAGATTTCGAGCCGGCGTTCATAGCCCCACCGAATCCATTCCCGGTAAGTTGGGTCGTTCCAATCCTTGCGCGCCGGCAGGCTGCTACCGGTGCGCGCGCGGAATTTCGCCTGGCAGTTTGTGCAGAAACAGATGCTGTTGCGTCCGAGTCCGCTCCAGCTGTTGTCCGTGAACCCCTCCGGACGGTAGCGCTCGATGATTTCGCGCAGGATGGCCGGAATGTGTTCGTCGTAATACGGGCCATTGACGCAGCTGACGTAGAGTTCGCGCGATTGGTAGGGCGTGCCGGCGGCATCGACGGTGAACCAGTCGGGATGAGCCCGGTAAAACTCCTCGTGCGCGCCGTTGGAATCCATCCGGGCAAACACTGCCAGGCCGTCCTCGTGGGCGGCGCGGCACAGTTCGCCGAACAAATCGCGGTCGCCGAGGAACCGGGCGCGGCGGTGCCCGAGCACCTCGGTCGGATAATACGCCACGATGCCACCGGCGTTGATAATGACGCCCTGGAGGCGGGTGCGTTGCCACTGCTGGCGCCACCAGGCGATGTCGTAGCGCGTGGGATCCAGCTCGGTGATGTTGGTCTGGCCCCACCGCAGCGCGCGACGGTGCCATGGTAGCACACGTTGAGCCGCGGACGCGTCCCGCATTTCCCCCGACGCCAGCGCTGCGAGCCGTGGGCTCGCCAATGCAGCCGTGGCCAGCGCAGCCTTTTTCAGGAAATCCCGTCGCGAATCATCTACGGAGGACACGCTAGCTGGGGGCTGGTTCATGGAAAGGTCCGAGTTGGATGACGTTGCTTGCGATTCGGAAATCGTGGGTGGCCGGGGGCAACCGCAAAACCAAGTACCCAAGCGCTAAGGTGAATAAGCGCCGACGGTGGCGCTTTTCGCTGAGAAAAAGTCTGCGAGCGGATTGTCCTTGAGCGCCTTTAGTCCGGCGATCACGCAGGCGGCATTCAACTCGGCCCCCGCTGCGCTCGTGTGCGTGTGCGGGTCGGCGAACATCGGCTCCACCTTCTCCGGGCCGAGCTCGTCGTACCGGCGCGCGATGATCTCATTGAGATCGACAAAGGCCACCCCCTCGGTCGCGGCCACCTGCTCGGCCCAGCCGGCATAACTGTCTTTGCTGCGGAGGATCTTTCCGTCCTTCCAGGTTTTGCGCGGTACCAGCGAGCAGACAATCGGCGTCGCCCCCCTCGCCCGCGTGTCGGCGATGAGTTTTCGCAGGTACCAGCCGTAGGTATGAACCACCTCATGCTTGTGGGTGAGCAGGTTGTCGATCTCCTCGCACTCCTCGCCCATCCCGGCCTTGGTGCCGCGGGCGCGCGAGGTGTCGTTCAGGGCTCCATTGTCGTTGTGGCCAAACTGCATCATGACAAAGTCGCCCGGCTTTAGCATCGCCAGCACGCGCTCCCAGTGTCCCAAAGTCAGATACGTGCGGCTGCTCAGGCCGCCCACGGCGCGGTTCACCACGTTGATCCGGGCCGCGTCGAAATAGGCGGCGATGGGCTCGCCCCACCCCCACTGGCCGTTGACACCGTCGCCCCGGCCGTTCCGGACAGTCGAGTCGCCAATGAGAAAAAGCGTCGGCAGCTTGGGGTTCGCCGGTTCGGGCAGGTGCAACCAGGCGAGAAAACCCGGCGTGCGGGCCGTGCCGGACGCGGCGACCGGCACCTCCAGGCCCTTGGCGGACATGAAGCGGTCGAGCGGGTAGCTGGCGAGCGCCTTCAGACCGGCCACGACGGAGGCCGCGTTGAGTTCCGCCCCTTCCGCATTCGTGTGCGTGTGGTCGCGCGGGAAGAATTTCTTCACCGTGTCCGCTCCCATCTTCTCGTACTGATCGGCGATGATCGTGGTGACGTCGACAAAGGCTGCCCCCTCGGTTCGGGCGATTTCGGCGGACCATTTTCCGTAATCGCCCGGGCCGCGCTCCACCTTTCCGTCCTTCCAGATATTGCGCACCGTGAGGGACAGCACGATGGGGGTGGCGCCCTTTGCCCGCGCCTCGTTGACGAATTTCCGCATGTACCAGCCGAAAGTGTGCACGACCTCGTGCTGCTTCGTGACAACGTTGTCGATCTCCCTGCTTTCGTCGCCGAGACCGGGCAGGGAACCGCGGGCGCGCAGCGGGCTCTTCGAGCCTGGCGGTTCCTCGTTGATCGCCCCTCCGTCGTTGTGGCCGAACTGGATCAGAACGAAATCCCCCGGTTTCAAGTCGGCCAGAACCTTGTCCCACAACTCTTCCATCAGGAACGTCCGGCTGCTGCGGCCGGGGCGCGCCCGGTTGGCAACGTTGAGCTTTGCCGGATCGAAAAAAGTGGGCACCGGCACCGCCCAGCCGACCGCGACTCCGTCGTTGCTGGCGGCCGTGGAGTCACCGACGACAAAAAGCGTCGGCAACCTGGGATCGAGCGGGACCGGCGCCACCGCGCGCTCGGATGGCGGCGGAGGCACGGAGACATCGCCGCCCGGACTCTGTCCCCGAACGGACGCGGTCAGCAAAAGACCGAAGGCGATGAAGGCAACGTTACGCTCCATGATCGCGGGCATCGTTCGCATGGACGCCATCCCATCATGAACCCGTGCGGCGTCAATCGCCGCTCCGGGAAAACAGTGACCTGAGCTGCCATTGCGAGGAGCCCGCCGCTGCGGGTGGCGCCGTGATCCACCGATCCGCTTCGGCAACTTGTCAACTATTAGTTGACAAGTTTCCCAGGCCGCGACCGGTCTCGCGCCAACCCACCGTCGGCCCGCCGGAAGGTTCGGCCCTTCCCGAGCCCGGAAGCCGGATGGGGGAGGAAAAGGTCCGGCTACTCGGAGCTGCTCCTGAGCGTGATTTCGGCCGGGGCGAGCCCGTCCGACTGCGCCTTGAGCGTGATGGCGCCCGGCACGCCCTCTTGGGTGCGGATGATCACGAGGGCAAGTCCGTTGTAGGCCTTGCGCTCCTTCGCCTGGAAGGGCTCGAAGCTGGTGGCGTCGCCGCTGTCGACCGCCACAATCCCGCCCGGACCGGTGAGTTCGAACCTCACCAGGTTCCTAGCTCGCGGCACGGGCCGGCCTTCCTTATCGGCAACGGTCACCGTGACGAATGAGAGATCCTCGCCGTCGGCCTTGAGAGCAGCGCGGTCGGCTGCGAGCGTCACTCTGGCCGCAGGTCCGGTGGTCTTCACCACGTCTTCCGCCCAATGCCGGCCGTGCTTGTAGGCCACGACATGCAGCTCGCCGGGCTGATATTTCACGTCGTCCCAGCGCAACCGGTATTCGAGCGGGCCGCGCTGGCGGCGCCCGAGCGACTGGCCGTTGAGGAAAAGCTCAGCCTCATCGCCCGAGGTGTAGACAAACACGGGCGTCACCTGGCCGGCACGCTCCGGCCAGTTCCAGTGCGGCAGGATATGCGCCATTGGAAAATCCGGCCGCCAGCGCGCCTGATAGAGGAAGAACCGGTCCTTCTTGAAACCGGCGAGGTCAAGAATGCCGAAATAGGAGCTGCGTGACGGCACCACGATCTTGCCGAGATCCTTGAGTTCCTTCGCCATGCGCGCCTGTGCGGCCGGATCGGAGAAGTTCAGGAGGTTGGTCGTGTCGGCGTTGTAGGGCGTTGGCTCGCCGAGGTAGTCGAATCCCGTCCAGACAAACTCGCCCGCGGCCGGCGGAAACTCGTCCAGTCCCTTGAACTCCACGTCCGGCGGCAGGGCCCAGCGGGGCGCGTAGAGATCGTACGAGCTGACTTGGAAGTCGGCCCGACCGTCCGCCTTGTCGTTGCTGACCGGAAAGAAGTACTCGCCGCGCGAGCCGACGCAGGAGGCGGTTTCGCTGCCCAGCACCGGCACCGTCGGGTGCTTGGCGTGGAACCGGGGGTACTCGCCGGGCTTGTAGTTGTAGCCCAGGACGTCGAGGGCCGTCGCGAATCCGTTGTAGCCCGAATCAATATTATCGCAGCCCGAAATGATGAAACGCGAGCGATCCTCCTCGCGCACGAGGCCGGCGAGGTGGGCGGCCAGCCGCCAGCCACCCGACTGTCCCTGCTCAGGGATCTCATTGCCAATGCTCCAAAGAATCACGCTCGGGTGGTTGCGATCGCGGCGGACCAGGGCGCGCAGATCCTTCTCGTGCCAGTCGTCGAAGAGCAGGTTGTAATCGTTGGGCCGCTTGCCGCGCCGCCAGCAATCAAAAGCCTCGTCCATCACCAGCATGCCCATCCGGTCGCAGAGCTCGAGCAGCTCCGGGGCGGGCGGATTGTGGCTGGTGCGGATAGCGTTGCCGCCCATCTCCTGCAGCAGCTCAATCTGCCGCTCCAGCGCCCGCGGGTTGATCGCCGCGCCGAGCGCGCCGAGATCGTGGTGGTCACAGACCCCGTTGATCCGCACGAGCTCGCCGTTGAGCAGGAATCCCCGGTCCGGATCGAACCGGATCGTGCGGATGCCGAAGGGCGTCTCGAATCGATCCAAAACTTTCCCGCCCTCCTCGACTGTTATGACCGCGACGTAACGATGCGGATGCGGCAGGTCCCAGAGCTTGGGGTGGTTCACCGTCAGTGAATTGGAGCGGGCGCGTTCGCGGCCTTTCGCGGGGTCAATCTCCACGGTGACCGTATCAGAAGTTGCGATCGGCATGCCGCGCTGGCCGCTGGCCTCCAGTTCAAATACCTGCGTGGTAACGGCCGCAGCGACTTTCGCGTCCGAATCGTTTTCGAGCACGAAATCGAGATTCACCAGGGCGGCGTCCTGGGAGATCTGCGGGGTGGTGACGTACCCGCCCCAGTGGGCCAGATGGACAGGTCCGGTCTTCACCAGCCAAACGTTGCGATAGATGCCTCCGCCGGGATACCAGCGGGACGAGTCGGGCGGATTGTCGAGCCGGATTGCGATGACGTTCTCCGCACCGGCCTTGACGAAGGGCGTGAGGTCGAGCCGGAACGAGGCGTAGCCGTAGGGCCAGCCGCCGACGAACTGCCCGTTGAGCCAGACGGCGGCATAGGCCATGGCGCCATCGATATCGAGACTGATCTGTTTGCCTTCGTCCGCCGCATCGACCGAGAAATGCTTCCGGTACCAGCCGACGCCCCACCACGGGAGCTTGCCCGTGTCGCCAGGATATTCCTGCTTGAACGGCCCTTCGATCCCCCAGTCGTGGGGCAGATTCAGTTTTCGCCAGGCGCCGTCATCAAAGCCGGCCTGCACGAACGGAATCTCTCCGCCGGGATTTCCCGCGGGCCGGACGGATTTCGCCGCCATGGCATTGAG
>Ga0182021_10001999_pt1 | contig 23743 bp, 18 predicted proteins | sample 612E3MmetaG_FD_120493 | JGI IMG/M metagenome (GOLD analysis project Ga0182021, IMG submission 120493) | Permafrost microbial communities from Stordalen Mire, Sweden - 612E3M metaG (Illumina Assembly) | ecosystem: Environmental > Terrestrial > Soil > Wetlands > Permafrost | place: Sweden... | reverse complement strand
GCAGTCAAGCGATGGCTTCAGGAACGTGGAATACAACCAAAGTCCATAAATGTTGTGACCTTAGGGCCGCACGCGCGCAGGTCGCGATTGCTGTTCAAGAAGGCATTCGGGCGTGAAACGGATGTCGGGGTCATTGCGATGGATGAACGGGAGTACGATCCCGTGCATTGGTGGCATTCCAGCGAGGGCGTTCGAGAGGTGCTCTTCGAGGGCATTGCCTATGTATATGCGAAGTGGTTCTTCGTCCCGTAGTCCCAGGAGGCTCTTTCCGATCTGCCCACCAAGAGGCAGAATGAGATCGCACGTTTTATGTTGGCGGAGATAGACGCCGAGACCCAGTGGGATGCATCCTCTCTCTGCACCATGAAACTCTCGCGCCGCCTGTGGGGCGTGCGTCCCACGAAACTGTCGGACGTCTGCCGCCACTTCTAGATTCCGCTCAATCACCACGAGGCTCTCTCGGACGCGCTGGCCTGCGCGAATATCGTGTTCAAAGCCGCTGACGTAGGTGTGCATACGAGAGCGTTCTTGTGGAAATAAAGGGCGCAAGTTTTGGAGCGTGGGACTGTTGTCCCGCCTTGGCCGGCGCAGTTTGACTGCGCCGGAAGAGAGGCGGCAGTGAACTGCCGCAGTCCAAGACGGTTTCGCCGCGAAAAGCGAAGCAGAAGGAACGTGCGGGCTGGCCTGCCGTCACGGCGCGGGCGGGGAGGGGGGCGCGAGGGGCGCCATCAGGATCGGCCGGCGGGAGGCGCTTTCAATCTGAAGAGTGGCCAGGACACTCGATCCGAAAAGCGCCAGCGCCAGAATGCCCACCGTCATGACGGTTCCGAAGCCCCTCTGCCAGCCGGCCAGGCGGCATGCCAGAGCCACCCAAAGAAGAGAGAACGCGATCACGGCAATCCAGGCGCGGGTGGAACAGGGCAGGTCGAAATGCCAGAAGAGCGCCACGCGGTTCCACGGGACTACGGGCGTCTTGACCTTGTCCCGTTTGGCCCGCGCGACGCCGAGATTCTGGGCGATGTCCTTGCTTCCCCCGTCATAGCGTTCGGCCCTGAGAAGGACCTGAACGGCGTCGTCGTAACGCGTGGCCAAAAGCAGGGCGGTTCCGAAGTTGAAGAAGACCGCGCTGTTGCGGACGCCCAGGTCCACGAGTTTCTGATAGGCATCCGCCGCGCCCAGATAGTCCTCCGGAGTCTTGGCCGCCATGAATCGGGCATTCGCCTCGTTCCACATAAACTGTCGTTCGGCGGACGTTGCGGCGGAGGCCGTTGGCGCCGCAGCCGCCACGGTCAGGGAGATCAGCATCGCCACGGCCGCCGTCTTCCCGGCGGATGGCGGCGCCGCATGGCCGCCGGTCGCGTTCTCCAGCGCGGCGATCGCCTGTTTCACTTCGTCCACGGCTTGCTTCGAGGCCGGATCGGACCCGGCGCCAAAGGCGGAATTGAAGTGGCATTCCATGGCCGCCGCGAAGCGTTGGACAGTTTCGGGTGGGATGCCTTCTGAAGTCAGCAGGCGTCGGACGTCGTCGGGGGTCGCGGCGGACGCGGGGAGGTCCAGGCGGTCCACCAAGTACTGGCGCATCGCCTTGCAGAGGAGCAGGTGCGGATCCGGAGAAGGGTCTTGCCGCGAACTGCCGTTTATGAAGCGCAGGGCCTTCTCGAACGCCCGGCGGCGTCTCAAGGAACGGGAGAAGAACTCCCTCCGGTTCGCCAGTTGGCGGACCCCGAGGGCCAGGAAGAACAGAACGGGGCCAAGCCCCGCGGCCAATCCCAGGGCCGGCGGATTGCCGAGCAGCGGGGAAGGTTCGGGGCCTGTCTTGTCCAGGCGCAGGCCGGCGGGCGTCAACGTCCGCAGGTCCTCCAAGGGCCGGCGGGGCGGCGGGTTGGTCGTGTTCCCGATGATTTGGGAGGCCGTCACTTCCACGGCTTGCCGGACTTTGAGAGGGATGGGAAGCGTGCGAAAGGTCTTGTAGCGGCGTTCGGTCACGTCGTAGTAGGAAAGGGCGATTGGCGGCAGTTCGAAAGCGCCTGCGTTCCGGGGCCGCAAGGTGTAGGCGAATTGGACCGACGAATCCTTCTTCGAGACGCGAACGTTGTCGTCATAGATTTCGAAATGCGACGCCAGATTCGTCTGCAGGCTTAGCCGGGGCGGAAAGACGTTTCGCATTTGAATGGGCCCGCCGATCGTGAGAGTGAGTTTGAGCGGATCGCCAATGTTGCACGTCTGGGCGTCGAGCGATGCCTCGGCGGTCAGGTTGCTGCCCAGGGCGCCGATGTAGGAAACGGGCCGATTCTCCTCCGGCGGCGGGATGACGCGCACCGTGGCGGCGGGTCCGACGGCGAACACCTCGGTTCCCGAGGCCTGCCCCTGCGCGTTCACCTCGACGGGGACTTGTCCTTTGAATACCACGGGACCGAACGTATAGGTGCCTTCCTCCTGCGGTTGGTAGTCCATGGAAAGACTGTATTCGAAGTACGTCTTTCCGTTCTGCGCCACCTTCTGTTTGTCCAAACCAAAGACGGCGGCCTTGGGCTCGAACGGATTCCCCATATTGAAGAACCCGTCGAAATCGAAGGGATCGTTCTGGGCCGTGTAGTTATTGATGGCAAAACCGGGGCGGCCCCGGCCGAGCAGCCTGGATTGCAGCAGTTGACGGATATCCGGCCCGCGGAGCCCCTCCATCTCGTGAGTATCCACGAAAGGCACGGTCAGTGTTGGGGACGACTCGGGGAAGAGCGGATCGTAATCGGCGTAGCGCCCGGGGAGTTGGCGGATGCGGACGGTCAACTTGACCTCGAAGGGCTCGTCCACCAGCACCGTATCGCGGGACGCAACGACGGCAATGCTGACGAGGTCCTGCTTTTCGATGCCGGTAACCGTGACGGTTGGGCCCTGGTCCGACAGAAGGATGGAGCCAACTTTGACGCTGACCGGGCCTAGTACAATATCGCCGACCTGGGTCGGCGTGATCTCGTAGGAATAAATGCTGCCACTGAATCCCCCCGAGCGCGTTACGCCGTTGATGGTAATGCTGAAGCCGTAGTTCGATTGCTGGTGTCGCCCGAGAAAACGCGTGTTGCACTTTTCGAGGCGGGAGACGTCGGGCTGCGACTCGTTGCCCGCGTCAGCCACGCTCACGTCCATGATCACCGATTCGCCGAGGTAAATCCTGTTGCGGTTGACCGTGACTTTGATCGAGGGGGTGTCGGCGGCGGCGGAGAAAACGAGAAGAAACAATACAACCGTTCCCAGTAGGATGTTCGCGCATGGGGAGACCCTCACCCCGGCCCTCTCCCCTGAATGGAGAGGGAGGGCGGCCCCGAAACGTTGTTTAGGAGGGCTCATTCTTGAGTGACGCTTATCCGAATACCCATGCTTCTTCCTCTCCCCTTGGGGGAGAGGACTGAGGTGAGGGGTATTCACCAGTCACGCTCAATCGGTGTCAGCGGCAGGTAGGAATTCCGCTGGCGCTTCTCTTCCTCATGTTCTTCTTCCCGCTGCTTCACCTTTTCCAGCATGCGCTGGACGTCGTCCTGCGACATCTGGCCCTTTTTGGAGTCGTCGGGCTTCTGCTGCTCCTGCGGCTGGGGTTGTTGCTCGGGTTGCTGCTGCGGTTGCGGTTTCTGCTGTTCCTGCTTGTTCTGGTTCTCTTCTTTTTGTTGCTGTTGTTGCTGCGGTTGCGGCTGCTTCTGCTTGGGAAGCAGCTTCTCGATTTCCTTCAACAGGTCGTACGCCCGGCGCTGGCTCGCGAGGGAGCCCGCCATGTCGGAGGCGATCGTTGCCGAGGCGGCCTGTTGCTCGGTGGTGGCCTTTTTGGCGAGATCGAGGACTTTGGCCCGGTCGGCCGGAGTGAGAAGCATTTCCTCCTTGTTGGTCGCGGCCGCTCCGGCGGTCTGATTGGTCGTGGGCGGTGGCGGCGGCGCCTTGATCCCCTCGGGTGGAACGGCCTGCTCAAACCGCTGACTGAAAAGCCGCGTCAGGTCGGCGGCTTCATCCTGTTGCTTGCGGACCGTCTGTTTCAGTTCGTCGGCAGCATCCGCGAGCCGCGGCGCGGTGAGGGCGATGGCGTTGGTTTGCCGGAGAATGTCTTCGCGAAGCAGTTGCGCGTAGGCCGCGAGCCCTTTCCACAAGGTGTAGATGGCCGGTTCGACTTCCACGGCCCTGGGGTAGGCGCTGCGGTCCAGGTCGCGAAGGCCGTCCGCCACTTCGTTCATCTTGTCGCGAATGGATTCTGCAAAGGCGTTGATCTGGGCGGCCTGCTGGCGCGCGGCCTGGGCGTTGGTGGAGGACTGGGACGAGGCCATCTGGTTGAGGCTGGCAAGGATTTGCCCCTTAAGAGGGATCATCAGGTCCGCGTTCTTGTCCTGCTCTTCACCCAGTGCTTCCGCCGCGTCAATCAGGGCGGGGCTGGTGTTCGTGAAAGCGGACGGAATTGCTGCGTTCAGGTTCCGTTGACCGAGCAGCATCAGGTCGGCGAGCGCACCCGGCGGCAGTTGGCCGTACTGAGCCATCAGCTTTTCGATTTTGGCCTCTTCGGCGACCTTGTCCTCGGTCTCGGCGGCCACGGCCAGATTGCGGCGGCTGTCGTCATGGCCGGGTTGGAGACGCAAGACTCTTTGGAAGGCGGAGGCCGCTTGCTTGAGGTCGCTCACGCGATCGTCGAGGGTGGGGCCGTTGGTCGTTTCGACAGTGCCGGTCCGCGAGCCGGCACGGTAGAGGGCGCAACCGAGATTGTACGAAGCGTCGGGTCGGACTTCATCGGCGCCCATCAATGCCCGGAAGGCATCCGACGCTTCTTTGTATTTGCCGGCCTTCATCAACGAGCAGCCGGCGTTGAATTCGAACTCGTCCCGGGCTGACCGCGTGGCCGTGCGCGCCGCCGAGAGATAGGCGTCCGCGGCTTCCTGGTACTTGCCCAGAAGGTGGAGCCGTTGCGCGAGACGCGCCCCGTCGCGGCCTGAAGGACCCTGATAAGCGGCGGCGGCGGGCGCCGCCGCCGGCGTCCCGTTGGTGCCGGCGGCCTTGACGAGTGACGCGGCGAGGCAGAGGGCGAGAAGCAAGCCGACGGTGGTCTTGACTTGAATCGGCGGCGTGAGATCGCGGAGCGGGGGTGGGGCCGCCTTTGACTCCTCGGCGGCGGGAAGGTTTCGAGTACTCAACCGTTCCCGCCCTACAGGCCGGACGATCTTGCGGCTTTCGGTAGGGCGGGAACGGTCGGAGACCTTCCCGCCGAGGCCATCCTGCGGATGGCCGGGCCGCGCAAGACCGATCCGTATCTGCCCGCGGCTCAAGAAGGCGGCGGACAGGAAGAGCGCAAGGGCGGCGAGAAGGAATCCCTGGTATCGCTCGACATAGCGGCGCTGCACGGATTCCTCCAGGTCACGCGCTCGAATCCGGCTCAGGTGGTCGCGATACAGGTCGCCCAGTTTCACGTTGGCGAGGCCCACGGGGACATAGGCGCCGCCCGTCGTTTCAGCCACGGCCTGTAGGGTCGCGTTGTTCAGGCGGGAGATGACTTCCTTGCCCTGATACTGCATAAACGCCTTCTTGTCGGTCGCGGAAGGCAGAGGCGAACCTTCGGTGCTGCCGAGGCCAACGGTGAAGATGACAACGCCCTGCTCTTTGGCCTTCTGGGCCGCCGTGCCGGCGTGCCCGGCGAGATCCTCGCCATCGGAAATCAAAATGATCGCCTTGTGGGAACTCTCGCCCGGGTCGAAGGCCCGCAGGGCCTCCTCAATGGCGTCCCCGATATTCGTCTCGCCCATGGGCGCCGAGTCCACGCCGACGCCCTCCAGAACGGCGGCAAGGAACCCGTAGTCCGTGGTCAGGGGACACAGCGATAGCGGGCGGCCGCGGAACGCCACAAGGCCGACCCGGTCGCCTTTCAATTGCTGGATCAGGTCCAGCAAGTCCACCTTGGCGCGGCCGAGGCGGCTGGGATGGACGTCCGTGGCCAGCATGGAGCGGGAGACGTCCAGAACGATCACGAGGTCGCGGCCTTTCTGGTACACCGTTTCTTCGCGAGTGCCCCACTGGGGGCGGGCTGCCGCGATCAAGGCAAACAAGATTCCGGCCGTGAACAGGGCCAGTTGCCAGGCGCTCCGGACGGGCGCGGGCTGGGGCGCGAGTTTGGCGGCCATTTGGGGCGAAACCAGCCCAAGCCCATGCCGGCGCCGGCGCGTGAGCAGATGCCAAAGCGCGCCGCCCGCCGGCACCAGCCAGAGCAGGTAAAGAACCCACGGATACTGGAATTGCAGCGACGACATCAAATCACGCTCCTTCCCAGCCACGCGTTGATGCCGCCGCCGAGAATCAAGAGCGCAAGGCCCGGCAGCAGAAACAGCATGAAATGTTCGTCGTACTGGTTGAATTGCTCGGTGTTGATGGTCGTCCTCTCCAGTTGATTGATGGACTCCATCGCGTAGGTCATCCCCTTCGGGTCGGTCACATTGTAGTACCGGCCGCCCGTCGTCGAGGCGACGCTGCGGAGCAAGTTCTCGTCGAGGCCGAACCTGCCGTACGTGACAACGTTTCTGCCGTATTGGTCCCGGGCAAGAACGGGAACCGCCTGGCCGTTGGAGCCGATGCCGATGGTGTAGACCTTGATGCCAAGGGTCTTGGCCGCTTTGGCCGCTTCCTCCGGTTTGACGATTCCGGTGTTGGATTCGCCGTCGGTCAACAACACGACGATGCGGGACTTGACGCCCGCGTTATCGAGGCGGGTGCATGCCGTGGCCAGCGCGTCACCGATGGCGGTGTTGAACTCCTCGGCGTTCAGGAGGTTTCCCTGGGCGTCGAACGATTCCTTCGGTATTTCAACGGCGTGGAGACTCTGGATCAGAGCGTTGTGGTCAAGGGTCAGGGGCACCCGGCTTGACGCGTAGCCGCCGAAGGTAATGAGGCCGGCCAGGTCACCCGGACGCTCCTTGATGAACTTCTCGAACGTTTCTTTGACCATTCCAAGCCGGGTTCGCTGGGACGTGGCCGTGGAGAAATCCAGCGCCTGCATGGAGCCGGAGCAGTCCACGACCATTTGAATGGCGATGGCGTCGGACTTTCTGACCGAGCGGGAGAAGAACGTCTGCGGCCGGGCCAAGGCGACGATGGCCAGCCCGAGTCCGGCAAGGAAGAGCAGGGGCGCGAGCGGGCGCAGCCGGGTCCGCCACGTGGCCCGCACAGCGGGGAGGCGGCGGGTCGGGGAGAAAAGCAGAGCCTGCTTCACCCGCCGCCGATACACGAACCACACGGCGCCCGCCAGCGGGAGAAACAGGAGCAGATAGAATGGACTTCCGAGTCTCAGCATGGCGGCGCCGATCCGTTTACCCCTGTCTCATTCTTTCCTCTGGCGGCGGGAAGGTTTCGAGTACTCAACCGTTCCCGCCCTACAGGTTGCGCGATCTGGCGGTATTCTGTAGGGCGGGAAGGGTCGGAGACCTTCCCGCCGAGGACGGAATGAGAGTCGCCGGGTTCGTTTCTGTTTGTTGGCGTGGAGTCTTCCGCGTCGGTGACGACGTAATCGCGGGCCGTGGCGAGCGATTGCTCGACGGCGGACGCCTGGGGATGATACGCGGCGTATTTCACGAGGTCGGCCGCCTGCAGGAACGAACGAAGTCGCCGCACGACTTCAGGCGAGAACCTTGGGTCGTGGCTCACTGCTTCCAGGAATTCTTCCGTGGTCTGCTCCGGCGCCCGGATGGCGTGGGCGCGTTCGATGTACGCTCGGACAATCATGGTCAGCTCGAAATAGAAATCCTTCACCAGGCCCTTGGAAACGAGATCCTTTTCGAGCAATTCGGCGAGGTCGTGCAGTGCCCGTTCCTTTGGGGACATCCGCCGGAGCTGGATATTGCGGCGGACGCGCCGGACCCATCGCCACAAGAGATAGACGGCCCCGAGGGCGGCTGCGGCCGCGAACAGCCAGAACACCACCGTTTTGAAACTTGGGTAGATCCACACCGGCCCGGCGGGCGCGGCGATATCCGCCGGAGCGGCGCCGTCGAGGAGCGAGTCAACCTTCAGCCGGACGGCCTTGGTGGGAAACCATTGTTCGGCGCCGCCGCCGGTCTCGGGCCGGAAGCGGATGGCCAGGGGTGCGATGCGGTACTCGCCGGCCAGTTGCGGCGTCAGGCGGGCGCATCGTTCGCGAATGACCTTGCCGTCCTTGGTTTCCGGCTGTCGGTCGAAGGTGCCGGAAACGGAGAACCCTTGCGCGCGGCTTTCCAGCGCCGGGACTTTGACCTCCACGTCAGCGGGCGCGACGATCTGGAGCGTCAGCATCGTGTCGCGATCGAGCCGGACCGTGGGCGGGTCGAGCGTCAGGCGGGCGGTGACGGGGCCGGACGCCGATTCGGATACCAGCGGGGTGGGGGGGGTAGCGGCGGTCTTCTCCTCCGTGTGAAGCCGGCACCCCCCCCCGATGAAGCCTGCGGCCAGGATGGCGGCAACGATGGCGTACGCCTTTCTCATGCTATCCCCTTGCCGCCCTGATCTGGCGCTGCCTGAAAAGCTTGTGGACGTCGTCAATGAACGGCCGGCCGGTGGAGAGGTCCAGGGCGTCCATCTTCAGTCTGCGGAAAAGACGTTTGAGCCCCTCGGCCTCCTGTTGCGCCGTTTGCGCGAAGGATTCCCGAAGGCGGCGCGAGGACGTATCGAGAAGAAGCAACTCGCCGGTTTCCGGATTCTGGACCTCGACCAGGCCGGCGTTCGGAAGTTCCATTTCCAGCGGATCGGAAATCGTGCAGCAGACCACGTCGTGCCGCCGCGCCGTCACGCGCAGTTCCCGTTCGTAGTCGTCCGCCATGAAATCGGAAATCAGGAACACCACCGCCCGGCGCTTCTGCACCTGGTTCAGGAAGCGGAGCGCCGCGGCGATATCCGTGCCGCGCCGGGTCTCCTCGGCGGCGAGCACTTCGCGCACGAGCCGCATGGCGGCGGTCCGGCCCTTGCGCGGCGGGATGGATTTCTCGATGCGATCGCTGAACAGGATCAAGCCGACCTTGTCCTGGTTCTTGATGGCCGAAAGCGCGAGCAGGCAGGTGATCTCCGCGGCCAGCTCGGATTTGGGCCGGGTTTGGGAACCGAACGACTGGGAGCCCGAGACGTCCACGAGGAAGACAACCGTGAGTTCCCGTTCCTCGCTGAACCGTTTGACGAAGGGATGTCCCATGCGGGCGGTGACGTTCCAGTCAATGGAGCGGATGTCGTCACCCGGCACGTACTCGCGGACCTCGTCGAATTCGATGCCGTGCCCCTTAAAGACCGAATGGTATTCGCCCGAGAGATGTTCGTCCACAAGCCGGTTCGTGACCACGCGGATCTTCCCGACCTGCTTCATCAACTCTTTGACGTCTATGGCCATTGTTCACGGAACCGGGATCTCGTTGAGGATCTTCGAGATGATATCCTCGCTCTTCAACTCCTCCGCCTCCGCTTCGTAGGTCAGGATGATGCGGTGCCGCAAGACGTCAGGCGCGATCTCCTTGATGTCCTGGGGCGTGGCATAGGCGCGGCCGTGGAGAAGGGCATTGGCCCTGGCCGCCATGTTCAGATAGAGGCTTGCCCTGGGCGAGCCGCCGTACTGGATGTGGTGGCCGATGTCGAGTTTGTAGTCCGCCGGTTTCCGGGTGGCGAACACGATGTCGAGGATGTAGTCGCCGACCTTTTCGTCGCAGTACACCTGGTCAAGGATGCCGCGAAGCGTCAGAATCTGCGCGCCGCTCATGACCGTATTGATCTTGATGTCGGTCTTTCGGGAAAAGCGGTTCATGATGCGGCGTTCGTCGTCCTTCGACGGGTAATCGATTTTGCACTTGAGCATGAACCGGTCGATTTGCGCCTCGGGCAGCGGATAGGTGCCTTCCTGCTCGATCGGATTCTGCGTCGCCATGACCATGAAGGGTTCGGGCAGTGGATACGTCTTGTCCCCGATCGTCACCTGATGTTCCTGCATGGCTTCGAGGAGGGCGGATTGGACTTTGGCCGGGGCGCGGTTGATTTCGTCCGCCAGCAGAAGGTTTGTGAAGATGGGACCCAGCCGGGGCGAGAAAGTGCCTTCCCGCGGGTTGTAGACCATGGTGCCGATCACGTCCGCCGGAAGCAGGTCGGGCGTGAAACTGATGCGCTGGAACTTGAGCCCCAGCGACTGGGCCATGGTCTTGACCGCCGTGGTCTTGGCCAGACCGGGAACGCCTTCGAGCAGGATGTGCCCGTTGGCGATCAGGGCGATCATCATGCGATCAAGCAGGCGTTCCTGCCCGACGATGACCTTGTTGACTTCCTGGCGAACGGCGTCAATGATCGCCTTCTGTTCGTTGATAACGTTCGTTGTCGCGCTGATGTCGGTGCTCATGGTTTCACCTCGGGCTTGTTGACCGCGGGCGTCGCTTCTTCCTTCGCCGCCGCCGGTTTGTCCTTCGTTTCACTCTTCGGTTCCGGCGCGGGTGGCGGCGGCTTGTTCGCCACAAGATCGTCCGCGCCCAGGGTCATGGACTCCGTCACGTAGCGGTCAAGCAGGTAAACCCAGGGGCTCACCCGTTCGTTCAGCGCGTTGGCGGATTCTTCCGCCTTCTTCAATTCCGTTGCCTTCGTGGCCGCGTCCGCGGCGGCGTTGGTGGTCGCCGGAGCGGACGATACGAAGGCCGCCGGGTCGAAAGAGACCCCGATCTTGGCGTAGCGCTTATCCGCCTTGTCGAACTTGCCGAGCGCGATCGTGTAAACCTCGCCCTTCTTCGTCACGGATTTGTACGTCACGGGCTTGTCGAATCCGGCGTCCGCCGCGATTTTCGGATCGGCCAGATCGTCGAATCGGAGATAGGCCAGCGCGCCCTTGAGGCGGTTGACTTTGGCGCTGTCCATTTCCTTTCCCGCCGGGATGGTCTTGAGGGTCAGATCGCCGCCCGTCGCGGGACGTTCGAGGTGGACGGCGCCGTTGGTCGTGCCCGCCACGTCAATCGAGGTGACGCTTTCGCCATCCACGTTGACGAACGCCTCGGTGTTCATCCAGTCTTTGTCCGCAGTTGACGCCTCGTCCAGCGTCTCGCCAACGAGGAACACGTGATCCTTGTCGGTGGCGACATAGCGGCCGTCCGGGTAGCCGCCGGGCATGCCTTCTTCCGCCGGCGCCGAGCGCATCCGGTTCTTGCCGAGGCGCAGGGCCGCCAGCGTCTTGCCGCCCTTTCCCTGAAGCGTGAGGGTGGTGGCGAGCGCGTCGGCGCTGGCGGCGCCGGGGTCGCACGGGAGGGCGAGATGCAGGCCGGCGAGTTGGTTCGCGGATACTTGCACCCGTTGAAGCGCCTTGAGGTCCGCGAGCTTCCGGATCAGGTCGCGAATCTTCGTGAAACCGGCGGGGAATCCGAACTTGGCGGGGACCCGCCACGCGCCTTCGGCGCGCTCGACAACGGCCGTTCCGGACGGCGAGGCAATGACCAGACGTTCCACGTCGTTCACCGGCAGATCGGGAAGAAGAAGCTTGCCGGCAGCCGCCTGGGCTTCGCTGGGCCGCGTTTCCTTGCGGTTCTTCCACACCGCAAGGCCCACCAGCAACACCGCCACGACCACGAGAATTCCGAGTTGTTTTGCTTTCACACTGTTGTCTCCTTAACCACTTATCCAAGAATGTGCTTCACCGTAGGGCTGGCGCTTGCGCCACGCCGTGTTCCGGCACGCCGCAAGCGGCGGCCCTACGCGTCGTTCCGGCCTCCAGTCGCCCCGCCGTTCGTCCCCGCGGTTTGCCGCCGCGTCCGCGCGTGCCGGAGGAGGCCGAAGCCGACGCCGGCCAGCACGACGAGCGCCGGCATGAGCAGGATATTGATCAGTTTGATCTTCATCCCGAGCGCCTCGATGCCTTCGCGGAGGTTCCGGCGGACGTTCTTCAACTGTTGTTTGCACGCCAACGCGTCCGCCCGGAACCCCTCGATGGCACGAGCCTGTTCCGGGCTCAAGACGAAGCGCTGTTTCTCGTCCTTCTGGTTCTGGAGTTCGTCCATGCGGCGTTGGGTGGCCTGCAGTTTCTCTTCCAACGTTTGTTCCTCCGCCAGCCAGCGTTCCTCGGCCTGGCTTTGGAGGGCCAGCACGCGGGTGAAGGGGCGCGAAGCGGTGCCGCGGCAGCGGACCCCGATCAAGTCCGCGCTTCCGGCCATTTGTTCGACCATGTTGGCGAACAGATTCATATTGTCGTTCATCGGTTGGAGCGCTTCATAGCCGAAGAACTGTATCTTTTGGGCGCAGAAGTCGTCATAGAGCATGTCCACATCGGCCACGAGAATCACGTTGCCGGGCGTCGTGCTGGCCGTCAGATGGGCCTCCTTCTCCCTGGACGGGGCGTTGGTCGGCGCGTTGGCGTCAGCGGGGCTCCCGGCGGGGAACGCGGTCTTGAACGTGCCCTGCAGGCGCACCGCGAGGTTCATGCGTTTGTGGCTGTTCTTAAACGTGCGGCGGAAGGCGTTCGGATCGAACTGCATCATCATGGCGTCCGTCAGGTCGCTCTGGTCCGAGGAGGAGATCAAGGGCGTGAGCTTCAGCCCTTCCGCCGCTTCGCTGCCGAAGGCGCCGGCCATCACCATCATAACGGATTCGAGCGGGGCCATGATGACGTCGCCGGCGACGAAGTTCGGCTTGCGAAGGCTCAGGTAGAGCGGACTGTTCTCCACGGTGTTCTGTTTCGTCCGGAGGGGGGTTGCCGCGTTGAGGTCGGCGACGACCTTTTCCGGCTGATACTTGACGCCCCACGCGTCGAACAGTTTGCCGAGAGAGGATGAGCGTTGGGGCATGGAGTACCCGCCCATTTGCGGGGCCGCGCCCGGATCGGCGGCGCAGAACGGGTCCACGAAGGCGAGCAGGCGGCCGCCGCGCAACACGAACTGGTCGATCGCGAAGAGCGCCTTATCCGTGAAATCCTTGGGATGGACCACGACGAGCGCGTCCACGTCGTCGTCGATCTTCTCGACGGAGGAGGGCGCGAGGGTGCGGACGTCATAGTCCTGCGCCAATTCCTTGAAGGTGACCCAGGCCGGTTGGCGTTGCGGCCGCTGGCCCATCATCATCATTTCCGGCGGCGGGCCGCCCCCGAGCACGGGCAGGCTGCTTAGGACGCCCAGCACGGGCTTTTTCACCGTGGAGACGCGGTGAATCATCCGCGTGATGGAGTACTCCAGAAGTTGGTCCTGCCGCGGGTCTATCATGGGAATGGTGGCCTCCCCGTCTCCGCAGCGCGCCACGAGCCCGAGATACAGGGTTGTCCCGCTCTGGGGCAGAGCCTGGCCGGAGAGCCCGTAGCGTTGGGCGAGGTCCTCGTCGTTGGAATCGGGCTTGGGATCGCACTTAACCACCGTGACGTTGCCTTTGCCGGCCAGTTCGTACTCGTGCAGCAGGTCCTCGACCTGCTGCGCGAAGGACTTGATCGGGGCCGGCACTTCCGGCGCGCTGCTATTGAAGAAGAACATCAACGTCACGTTACGGTCGAGTTTGCCGAGCACTTTCTTGGTGCCGTCAGACAGCGTGTAGAGTCTATCCTCGGTCAGATCCTTGCGGAGCCTCAGGCCGCTCACGATGGCGTTGACGGCGACGAGAATCACCAGCAAGACGACCAGGCCCGCGGCGCCGCCGCTCAGTTTCCAAAACAGGGACGATGTTGCTTTCGTTTCCATGGTGTTACCTTATGCGAATGGGGGGGTTGAATCTCAAGCGGCTTTGCGGTTGTCGAGCACCAGATGCGTTCCGAACAGCATGAACGCGATCACGCTGGCGTAATAGACGAGATCTCGAAAATCCACGACGCCGCGCTGGATGGATTCGTAGTGCGGCATGAAGCTGAACGAGGCCACGCCCTGCACCAGCCACTGGAGCCACGGCGTATCCTCCACGGCGCGCAGCACGATGTCGGTCACGGGCGGCCAGCCCGCGAGCAACAGGAAGAGACAGACGACCACCGACAGGACGAAACTGATGACCTGGTTACGCGTCATGGCCGACGTCAGCGTTCCCACCGCCAGGTAAGTGCCCGCGAGCAGCAGGCTGCCGATATAGCCGGCGATGGCCACGCCCAGGTCCGGATGGCCGAGGTAGAGCGTGGTCAGCAGGACGGGGAACGTGAGCGCCAGCGCGACGCCCAGGAAGATCCAGGCCGCCAGGAACTTGCCCAGAATGGCCTGGGCAAGGGTCACCGGCATGGTCAGGAGCAATTCGATCGTCCCGGCGCGGCGTTCCTCGGCCCACAGCCGCATGGCGGCCGCCGGCACCAGGATCAGATAGACCCACGGATGCCAGAAGAAAAAGCCGCGCAGGTCCGCCTGGCCGTTCTCGTAGTACCGTCCGACGGCGAACGTCAGAAACCCGGTCAACATCAGGAAAACGACGAGGAATACGTAAGCTACGGGAGACTCGAAATACGACTTCAGTTCCCGCTTCAGAATCGCCTTGGTGTTATGCGTGAAATCCATGTTCCTTTTCCTCCGTCAAGCGGTTTGGGTCTTGGGTTGGTCGCCGAGCGTGAGTTCGCGGAAGACGTCGTCGAGCCGGCCTTCGACAACCTTCAGCCCCGTGGGGTGCCAATCGCGCGTCTTGACCAGTTGCGTGACGTCCGCGAAGAGGCGGCCGGGATCCTTGGCGTAGATCGTGAATTGGCCGCCGTCCGTTTCCACCCGGGCGGCCGAGGCGAGCGCGCGAAGATCCGCGGCGACTTGGTCCGAGGGCTGTTTGAGAGTCAACTCGACGGAGCCGTGCGAATCGCTGTGCGCTTTCAATTCGTCCGGCGTCCCGTTGGCCACAATTCTGCCTTTGGCGATGATAATGGCCCGGGAGCATATGGCGTCCACTTCCTCCAGAATGTGAGTTGAAATGACGATCACCTTCGTGGAGGACATTTCGCGAATCATGTCGCGCACAAGGTGCTTCTGGTTCGGGTCTAGACCGTCCGTGGGTTCGTCCATGATCAGGATCGGGGGATCATGCAGGATCGCCTGGGCGAAGCAGACCCGCTGCTTGTAACCTTTGGAGAGCGTCGCGATGGATTGGTGCCGGACGCTTTCGAGGCGCGTCTTCCCGATGGCGGCGTTCACGCGGCGATCGCGCTCCTGGCCCGAGAACCCGCGCACCTCGGCGGCGAACTTGAGGAAGGCGAGCACGCTCATTTCCCCGTAGACGGGGGCGTTCTCCGGGAGATAGCCTATTTGCTTCTTGGCGCCCGTGGGATCGGCGACGACGTCGCAGCCGTTCACCACGGCGGTCCCGGACGTGGGCGGCAGGAACCCGGTGATCATCCGCATGGTCGTGGACTTCCCGGCGCCGTTGGGTCCCAGGAACCCCAGCACCTCCCCCTTTTCCGCCTTGAAACTGATTCCCCTCACCGCGTGGATCGGGCCGAATGTCTTATGCAGGTCTCTTACTTCCAGCATATCCTTGGTTCCTTTCTCGTCATCCTCGTCGTGGAAAAAACGGCTAGATTACCCGTATGCGGCTGGGAGTCAACTCCGGAGCTTCCGCCTTGGGCACCGTGACGTGAAGAACGTTGTCCTCGTAGACCGCCCGGACGGTCTCGGTCTCGGAGGTGGCTCGGGGCAATCGAATCCGCCGTTCGAAATGACTGGACCGCTGCGCCTGCCACGTCACGTTGGTCATCCGGGCCGGATGGGCGGCCGCTTCCTCGCGCCCCGCGACGACAGTGAGGACGTTGCCTTCCAGGGAGACGTGAATGTCGGGCTTTGCCACGTCGGGGATGTGAATCTTGATGTCGTACGCGTCCGGTCCCTCTTCAACCGTCATGGACGGGGTCACATCGAGGGTGTTCCACCCGTCTTCGAATCCCGCCGGCCAGCGCTGGAAATCCCGCGTCGCGCTGGCGAAGAGCGCGTCAATCTGCTGCTGCATCCTGTGGATATTCTGGGCCGGGAAGAGGAACGCGCTGCTGCCGGAGGTCGTGGAATTAGACGCGGCAGCAGGCGTTTTCGAGGGGATGGGGGTGATTTCTCGAAAGGCCAGATCGAACATCCGATTGATCTGGGCATGCATCTGTTCGAAATCGTCTGCAGGCTCCCACGCGCGATTCGCGGGAATCGAAACGGGGGCGGGCTTGCGGGGGATAAGCCAGGCGCGGATGCGGTCGCCGAAGGACGACAGGGCGGGACGGTTCACATTGGCTTCACGTTCGGCCCGGACCTGACGCTGGAACAGAAGCGCCAGTTGAAGCAGCGCCACAACACAGAAAAGCACGAGAACTGCCGTCAGCCGTTTTCGCGTCGTGCTGGGTGCTGGAGTTTCCATTCTCGATGTCTCCATGAATGCGTGTCGCCTGTGTATAGCAACGCCTATGCCACGTTACCGCAGAGGCGCGGTGTCGTTGTTTTCAACCGAAACTGGCGGGGTCGGGCATCTGAAACAGCCGCCGCGATCGGACAAGTTGTCCGATCACCGGACACAATGTCGTGGCAGCCCCGGCTCGGTTCACGCACTGCAATGAAATCGACATCGCCTGCGGATGGTTCCCGAACGGTCGCTACGCCAACGCAGGCTGATCCGGCCGGGACTGACAGAACTGCAGAGAGGAAATCGACCGTGGGCGGAGATCTGTCTCACCGTGTATCAGGGCTCGGAATCGCACACCTTGGGATGCGGGCGTACGCCTTCGCGTTTTTTCACGTCACGGCCTAACATTCTTGCCGACAGCAAGTTACACGGTCATCCATCGCGGCGTCTCCAAACATGGCGTGGGGAATGCTCCCTTTAGGACGTGTCAGAAGAATGGAGGAACTATGAACTCGATAAGCATATTGGCTTTGGCGATGTGTTGTATCTTCGCCTTCGGCGGCTTGAGCGCCGTGGCGGGATGCAGCGCCTGTGGAGACCCTGTGGCCCCCGAGAAAGCCAAGGCGACGATGCATGCGGATAAGGCCGACACGGGAAAAGCGGTGGCTCGCGAAAAGGAAGCGGTCCTGAACACCGAGGCCCTGTCGGCCCTGATCAAAGCCAAGACGGCGTTGACGCTGCTGGATGCACGGTCGGGAAAATACGATGACGGCAAGAGAATCCCCGGGGCAAAGTCTTTAAACGCCGGATCTTCGGACGAGGACATTGCCAAGGTTGTGCCTGAAAAAGGCGCATTGGTCGTGACGTATTGTGCCGGACCGAAGTGCAAGGCCAGTCATGAACTTGCGGAACGCCTGAGGAAGGCCGGGTACGGCAACGTGATCGAGTACCCTCAGGGGATACCCGGTTGGATTGAAGCGGGAAATGCGGTGGAACAAGCCTCGAAATAGTTAAGGAAGGAGGTGCTACCCGAAGAAGACCTATTCATGATCGAAGGGCCGTCGGACCGAATATCGAGAGTTCGACGGCCCCGTTCATTTCATATCCGCTTCGTCGGGGACGGATCGGACAAGTTTGAACTCGGCGACGGGATGGAGGGGGCCGGGCGACACGCGTAGAGAGAAAGTTTGGACGGAATCCAGCGCGGAAAGGCCGGTTCTGACTTTCGAGAGGCCGTCGCGAAAGGCCGCGGTCGAATTGGGATCTTCGAACATCAGCGCCAGTGTGGCCGCCGCCACTGCTTCTTTCACCGTGCGGTTCGCGGCATGGACGTCCGCCCAGGCGAAGGCCGCCGTTTCCGCGTTGACAGCTGCCTGCGCCCAAGCGGAAGAGCCCGGCGCGGCGGAAGCGTTGTGACCTTTCAAAAGTTGCCGAAGGACGGTGGCGTGACTCGCCAAGAAGGTCCAGCCGCCCAACGAAACGGAGCAGATCTGTTCCTCCGGAAGGAACTTTCCGTAGACCGTCTTGTTCGTCGCTCCAATGAAGGTGAGTGTCGTGCCTCCTTCGGAAACCGGGTGGGGGACTAAACCGAAACCATAGGCCGCGTTCAGGCGATTCACCGCACGGGCGATATCCTCGGCCCCATCCCTGGGTTGGGTTGTTTGCCACCCGATGACGAGCGTGGGAACGCGCAAGCCTTTGACCAGGGAGGCCAGCGATTCACCCAGTGGGCCTTTCAAGCGGCCGTCATGGGCGCGATCCAGAAGCGCAAAGAAGACGCGGGCATTATCGAGGCCGGACCGGACTCCGATCAAGTCGCGCAGCGCCTCCACCCAGGCGTTGGTATCGTCGCAAAACAGCAAAGGTTCGACCCAGGCCACGGGGAGGGTGACGAGGACGTCCGCGGAATCGCCGAGGAGCCGCTTGATGGGCGCAAGCGGCGCGGCGTCAGTGACGGTGTTCGAGCCGGGCAGGGGCCAGCCGGCGACAAGGCGTCCACGCAGCTCGTTCGAGCCGCCGAAATCGGCGGAGTAAGCGGCCAGGCGGGCCACACCGGCGGCGCTGGAGGCACCCCCGACGTTCACCCATCCCCAGTGAGGTCCCGCATCCGGCCCGAGCAACGCTGACGCTTTATCGGGCTGGTGATTCCGGGCCAGTGACGGACGCCACGGGTAGCGGTCGGCCGTCTCCAGCATCCAGCGTACCGCAAACGGATCCTCGGACAGACAGGCGAGAATCAGTCCATCCGCGAGCGCGAGAGACAGACTCGGCCCGGATTGTCCCTTGCGGGGTTGCACGGTCCAGAGGGTCTGGCCCCGTTCGAAACGGTGGACCTGGAGATCGCGGCTTTTCAGAAATTGGAGCTGCCAGCGAAGTCGCTGGCTTTGTCCGCCGATCCAACTGGCCGCCGCCCAGGCGGATTTTTGCCGGTAGCCCATGGCCGGAACGTACGCCACCACGGTCCGACTGGAGGCGAGGCGGCGAACCCATGAGGCGACGACGGGATCGGCGGCGGCTTTGGCGACCTCCTCCGCCGCGACTCCGGCCGAGGCGAGAAGGTCGAGTGCAAAGGGGTTCCTGGCCGCGGATTGCCACTCGCCGGCGAGGTTCTCATGCACACTGACAAACGTGGCCTCGGCCGGAATCGCCTCGAAGACGCGGTCGGGCCTTTCGGGCACAGTCAACATCCACCCGATTCCCGCCGCGATGAAGACGGCAAGGATCGCCCAGAAGGCGGCGCGGCGAAGCGGGATCACAAGCGAAGACTCCCCACGAGATCCCGAACGGCCCGCATCCGATGGCGGACAAGATAATCCTCGATTCCTTCGATGACGCGAAGCGCGGTGAGCGGATCGGTGAAGTTGGCCGTTCCGACGGCCACCGCCGAAGCGCCGGCGATTATGAATTCGAGCGCGTCCCTGGCCTGGGTGATTCCGCCGATGGCCACGATGGGTATCTTCACCGCTTTGGCGGCCTCGTACACCAGCTTCACGGCGATGGGGTGAATGGCCGGACCGCTCAGGCCGCCCGTGACGTTCGCCAGAACAGGCCGCCGCTTCTCGACGTCAATCACCAGGGCCGGATAGGAATTGATCAGGGAAATTGCGTCGGCGCCGTGGTCCGCGCAGGCGCGGGCAAACGCGCCGATGTCGGACACGTTGGGCGCCAGTTTCGGGATGATCGGCAACGTCGTGCGTTTGCGGACGGCGGTGACCACCCGGATGGTGGATTCGACCTCAATGCCGAATGCGCTGCCGCCCGCCTTAAGGTTCGGGCAGGAGATATTGATCTCCAAACCGTGGATGCCCGGCACGCCGTCGAGCCGGGCCGCCACCTCGGCGTATTCCTCGACGGTTTTCCCCCAGATATTGACGATGACCGCCACGTCGTACCGCCGCAGGAACGGCATGTATTTCTCGACAAAACCCTGCGCGCCGGGATTCTGCAGGCCGATGGCGTTGACCAGGCCGCCCGAGACTTCCACCAGCCGCGGCGTCTTGTTCCCGCCCCACGGTTCAAGACTGACGCCTTTGACCATGATCGCGCCGAGTTTGTTGAGGTCAACAAGATCCGCGTATTCCGGTCCGTATCCGAAAGTGCCGGAGGCGACCATCACGGGATTCTTCATCCGGATGCGCGCCAGATTCGTTTCCAGGTGCGGTTTCATTCGACTACTCGGTCCAAACCACTTCCCGGGCCTCGAAGACGGGCCCTTCCTTGCAGACGCGCGCAAGCACTTCCTGTCCGTCGCGCCTGATTCTCTGGACGCAGGCCAGGCAGGCGCCGACCCCGCACCCCATGTGGCGGTCGAGCGACAGCCAGGCGTTCGCGCCCCGCGCACTGGCGCGGTCGCCCACGACTTTGAGCATGCCGTTCGGGCCGCACGCGAAGAACTCGGGGAGTTCCGGCCCGGTCAGGCCCTCCAGCCAGGAGTCCAAAGGCGCCGTCACCAGTCCCGGGGTGCCGAGGCTGCCGTCCTCCGTGGCCACGTGAACGGTCCAGCCCAGCTTCTCGAATATGTCGGCACACAGAATATCGGCCGCCTTGGCGCCACCCACAAAGACGTCGCCGGGCCGGCCGAGCCTGCCCGCGAGAAAGGAGAGAGGGGCCACGCCGTAGCCGCCGGCCACGAGGACGGGGCGCGCGCCGTGCCGTAGCGGCAGGGGGAATCCGTTCCCGAGCGGACCCATGACGCTCACGGTCTGGCCGGGCTGCAGCGCTTCCATGGCGGCCGTCCCGCGGCCCACGGTCTTGTAGAGCATGTCCACCGCGCCGTCACGGGCTCCACAAATGCTGAAAGGGCGCCGCAGGACGGCATCGTGCAGAAGCGCGACGCGAAGATGAAGAAACTGTCCGGGCCCGGCCGCGGCGGCGATGGCAGGCAATTCGAGGGAAAGGAGCCGGTAATCGCCGCCGATACCCTCGTGCCGGAGCACTTTGCCGTTCTGAATATACACGGGAGTGAACCTATCTTTTTGCGCCGGTCCGTTCAATCAAATCCGCGAGCCTTCCAGCGGCGCCGGCGATGTCCAGCCGTTGCAGCCGCTCCCGCATATCCGCCAGCCGGGTGCGGTCATCGTGCAGCGTTCGCAGGGCGGACGCAAGCCCGTCCGCGGAAAGATGCGTCTGCTCGATGACCAGAGCGCCGCCCGCGTCCGCCAGGGCCGCCGCATTGGCGGCCTGATGGTTGCGCGCCGCCTGCGGGTAGGGGACGAGCACGGAAGGGACGCGAAAGAGCATCAATTCGGCGCAGGAAGACGCGCCGGAGCGGGCAATGGCCAGACTGGCTTTTGAATAGACGGCGGCCATATCCTGCTGGAAAGCGGCCACGGAACAAGGCACGCCCGCTGCGGAGTACTGGGTTTCGACGCGGGACTTGTCTCGTTCGCCGGACAGATGAATGACCTGCAGTGCAACGCCACTGGAATAAAGCTGCGCCAACGCCTGCGGGACCTGTTCGTTCAGCCGCTGGGCCCCTTGGCTTCCGCCCATGACCAGCACGGTGAACGTATCCGGCTCGGGGTGGGACGCAGCGGCGGCCTGCTCCAGCGCCTTGCGAAGAGGTACACCGGTCACGACCTTGCGGCCATGCCGAAGACGCTTCAACGTTTCAGGAAACGTCAAGGCGACGGCTTCCGAAAAACGAGATAGGAACTCCACGGCCCGGCCGGGAATCACGTTGGCTTCATGAATGACCACGGGGATCCGGAGGCGGCGAGCCGCGAGCACGGGGGCGATGGAGGAATAGCTGCCCATGGCCAGGACGGCATCGGTCCGGCGTTCGCGGAGTTCGACGAGTGCCCGCCGGTAGGCGCTGGACAGAGCACGCAGCGTCTTGAGCAAGCCGGCGGGCGAGGCGCCATAGTTCTCCGCGGCGAGGATGACCGATGGGCCATCCCAGGACCGGCGGGCGGCTTGCTCGATCGCCTTGCCGGCAAAACAGACCGTGACGTCATGGCCCCGCTCACGCAAGGTGTCGGCGGTGGCAAGTCCGGGGAATACATGTCCGCCGGTTCCTCCGCAAGAGATGAAGAATGCGCCCATCCGAATGAAACCCCGTTTGTGCCGTCAAGTGTGGTGTGTCCGCGGCGTCTCTCAAGGGCGCACAGCGAGCATGAAGCCCTCCCGGCGGCCGGCTTCGCTCATGCGCCGATCCAGGCAAACCTCTTCCAGCCGGCTCGGATCGTGGTCGGCGGCAACCCGTGTGGCCGCCAGTTTAGGAAACATTGGCCTTGTGCATGACGCCAACATAGCCACGTCGGCGGGGCTCGTCAACGGGGATTGTTATCCGCGACCGGAGTGAAAACGGCCACCGGTGCCGGCGGCGGCGGGAGAGGCGCGGCCATGGCGTCATGCCCCACCAAACGGAGATGGTGACGCCAGTATCAACTAGACTCTGTAAAAGTTAGCTGCTAATTAAATGTCCGCTATGTGGAACAGGCTTAAAGACAGGGTTGGCGCCGTATTCGCGGTCAACGCGCTGCCGCTGCTGCTCTATTCGGGGGAACGAGCGTGTTGCGCGGCTGCCGGGATTTCGATGGACATTCCCTGGGGCTACTTCCAACTCCTGGATAGGAACGACTTGCTGGCGCACCCGTTCTGGAGCCTCTTTTTCCTGCACAGCCAGCCGCCGGTCTTGAACGCCTTGCTCGCGATCATCCTGAGGCTGTCCGCGATGACGGGCGTTGCTCCCTTCTTCTGGGCCGATGTGTTCTTCACGGCGGCCGGGGCGGCTGTCGTGTGGGGGTTCTTCAGGCTGGCGTTGAGGCTGACCTCGTCCCTCGCGTTGGCAACGGTCGGGACGGTCTTTCTGCTCATGGACCCCGGAACCCACGTGTTTCAGCATCAGTACTTTTATCCGCTCCTCCTTCAGGCGTTGCTGATTGGAATGGCTTTGTTCTCGCTCCGCTTCCTCTCGTGGGGGCGGACGACGGATTTTTGCGCGGCGGCGGCGATGATGATGGTGGTCTGCAACACCAGCACGCTTTATCACCCGTTGTGGGCCCTGTTGACCGCGGGCCTTCTCGTGGCGGCGCGGCGCCGGGCGATGGCGAGGGGGACCCTGCGGTGGCCGGTTTGGGCCGGACTGGCGGCGCTCGCCATCGGCGTGACCGTCTGGCCGCTGAAGAACCTCGCCGTGTTCGGGCAGTTCACGTACTCGACCTGGGAGGGCCTGAATCTGGCCCGCGGGACGGAGGCCATGAGCGTTCTGGCCGGGGACGAATGGAGGCCGGAGGCGCAAGCGGGCCTTGTCTCGCTTCATGAGCGTTTTCCGGGCGCTCCCCTGAACGTCGTGGCCGGAAACGTCAAATGCGACGGTTCGATCAACCAGAACCAATACGGGTTCGTGACGCTCAACCCCCGGCTCACGACCGCCGCGGTTCGCTGGCGTTTCGGGCATCCGGGCGAGTGGGCGGGACTGGCGGTGACACAGTATGCGATGTGGACCCGCGCCTCGTACGCCGATGGCTATCGGGAGGGGCTGGCCGTGCCGGGAAATGAAGCGTACCGCCGCTATGCCCTGGCGCATTGGGCGCTTTTCTACGCGGATTTGAGACCGCTGGCGGAGACGGCTTCCGCGCGCTGGGCGTCCTTGGGCGTGTCCCGCATCACCGGTCGTCCGGTTCCGTTGACGCTTTTCGGTTGGGGAGTCTTTCCGTTGATCCTGATTGGAACGCTTGCGTTGAACTGGAAACCCGCGGTCCGGCAGGGCGATGCCGTTGCCGGGGTCTGCCTGCTGATGGCGCTGTGCATTCTTTGGGTGATGGGGGTCCCTTGCCTGACCGATGGCCAGGAGGGGAACCGGATGCGGTTCGCGGTGGACCCGTTTATCCTGGCGCTGGGACTTAGGCTGGCGCTTCGATTCCGCTTATTGCCAACCGCCGGACGGAACGTGTATGGTGAGGGAGTGCATCACCGAGAAAGGAGCGGCACATGATCAAAGGCATTGCGCACATTTGTATTGGGACGTCGGCCTTGGCGGCGACGGAGCGGTTCTATTGTTACG